>Ga0334882_1000013_pt1 | contig 357264 bp, 292 predicted proteins | sample GraSluR1_MG_5_FD_207226 | JGI IMG/M metagenome (GOLD analysis project Ga0334882, IMG submission 207226) | Sludge microbial communities from methane-producing bioreactor in Wageningen University, Netherlands - Granular Sludge_15_04-R1 | ecosystem: Engineered > Bioreactor > Anaerobic >...
CGCCGCAGTTATCCGTATAGCCCTGGATGGCATCGCTCGCACTGAAAGGTGCAGCCGTGGCTGCATCGGCATAGCAGGCGTCCGTGCCTGTGGTGCCGGCATAAGGTGTTCCCGTCAGGCTTGGGGCTTCCGTATCTCCACCCGTGTATACAACAACCGCATTGCTGGCAAAATTACTACACTCATCCTCTACTGTATAGGTATAGGTCGCTGTCCAGCTGCAGTCATCACCAGTAGTATCGCTACTGATCAATGTGGCGGTAACTGTACCGCAATTGTCGGTATACAATGCTGCGATCGATGCCTCTGAAGGAGCACTCGTGGCATTGGCATAACATACATTCCCGCTCGCACCACCTGGAAGAGAACCAACCAGAGTCGGAGCAATCGTGTCCACTACAGTTATCGTCTGATCACAGCTGTCCACATTGCCGCAGATATCTTCGGTATAGAAACGTCGTGTAATAACATAATAATCATCACAAACACCAGGCAATGTATCATCAACCCAGGTCACTGCAACAACTCCACCACAGTTGTCACTCACTACCGGAGCGCCTGTGAAGCTGGTATCGGCCAGCTGATTGCACAGTATCGTTACATCGGGCGGGCAAGTGATTGCAGGAGGTATTGTATCTACCACTGTGATCGTTTGGTCGCAGCTATCCACATTCCCACACACATCCTCAGCATAGAAGCGGCGCAGAATTGTGTAGTAATTGTCGCAAACGCCCGTTGTGGTATCATCCACCCAGCTCACGGAGATGGTAAAGCTGCAATTGTCTGAAACGACAGGCCCACCTGTAAAGCTGGTATCTGCCGTCTCATTACAAAGGATGGTCACATCACTTGGACAGGTGATGGCAGGAGCTGCAACATCCACCGTCACCGCTGCACTTCCGCTCAGGCCCGTAGAAACGCATCCGTTGGCGTCCGCTACGCTGTCGAGGGTGTAGGTGCGGCTAATGGGCGGAGTTATGTCTATGCCCGTACCACTCACATAATTATTGATGGTGGTGTCGCCCGTACCGGTGTCAATGACCACCGTATAGGGAGACAGGCCCCCGGTGATATTGACAAAGAGCTGTGCGGTTGCACCCAGACAAATACAAGTATCGCCGCTGATCACCGAGGCAGAAGGGTTCTCATTGATCACCACATCCACCGTATTGCTCATATCTGCAGTGCATCCACCAAGGATGTGGGTGGCAACGACAGAATAGGTTCCGGAATCGGTATGCAAACCAAAAGTGGTATCCCCTACCGCGGGTCCCACGATGGAATCACCCACTTTGATGGTATCATTCCGGTAGAGCTGATAATATACTAATGTGTCGGCAGCACTTAATAATATCTCCACGCCTATGCCTCCGGCGCAGTAATCTCCGCCCCCGGTGACCGCATAAGCAGTCGGGACGACACATTCCCCAACCTGATAATCACTAAAGGAAGTGAGCCCGGTGGCCTGGGTAGTCAGGGCTGTTCGCGTGCCAGTAGTAGTAGCACTCCATACAGGAGCATTGTATTTATTGATAAGGAAGGCATTTGGATCAGCACCGCCATCTATATCTCCTACCACATAACTAAAGGTCACATCATAATCGTCAAAAGTCATTCCGGCATTGGTCAGCGACCAGAAACGATTGACGCTCTTAAGAGGATTGATCCCGGATGTGCCAATGGCAGGATGATCTCCGGCAGTGGTGCTTCCGGTGAGTTCACCTGCGACTGTAATATTGCTCATATCCACATCGGCCGGAGTATAGTCATTGGTATCGCCTATGAAGAAAGTACGACTGAGGCTTGCGGAGACGGGCATCTCCCACAACAAATTCCCGTTGACATACTTGCTGGCGTCATACCCATCCGCTGCGGCATCTGTCCCCATTTTCAAGGTATTGGTCAGGGTATGAATTTTCCCATCGACAAAAACCAGGGAGTCGGCAATGAAGGCATTCGTTCTCAAATTGATCCCACTGGCATTATCGAGGGCGATCCTGTTGAAGTTGGTTTCCAGACCCATAATATCCTGGATGCTGTCGCCGTCAAAAGTGATTCGGCCGGTGCCGGCATTGAAAGTGCCTGCCTGGCGGTCAAAATTCCCGCCCAGGGTATGCAAAAACGCTCCGGCAGTAAATGCGCTGGTACCGGACATTGCAAAGTTGCCTCCGATATCCAGGCCCGTGGCTGCCGTTGCGCTGGCAGATCCACTGAGGGTAAAATCTCCATCAATGCGTGAAACGCCTGTCATTGTTTTTGCACCGCTATTGCTCAGAACAAGATTAAAATATCCCGTTCCGCCCGTTGGATTGTACACAGCCTGTGCCCCTCCACCGTAATCTACTGTAGTATTGCAAAAGGCACTATCGGAATTCACGTAGAAGCCGTGATAGACACTTCCTGTAACCGTAATGGGAGTGGCACCCTGAAAGATTAGTGTCCCGTCCTGATCTCCGTTGGTCATAAAGAACTCAGATTTGACATTCGCCCTGGTGATGTCTCCACCGGAAGCATTCAATCTGAGGGTGCCTCCGATTGTCATAACACCGGAATTCAAAAAGAAGCGAGAGGTATATTGCGCACCCAGGTTACCATAACCGAAAATGGTGACATTCCCTGTTACCACAAGGCTGTTAATGCTTGAAACAAGAGTATTAAACCAAACTGACCCGGTAACGACAGCCAGTGAGCTCCCCACTTGCATAGTGGCACATTGAAGAGCACCATCACCACTAATGGTAACCGTACGGTTAGCAGAAACATTCTGAAAGTTCACCTGGTTGGTAACCGTAAGCTGTTGTCCGGCGTTGACGACCAATTGGCCATTGTTCCCTGCAAAGGTGAGGTTAGCACAGGTAGCAGAGGCTGTCACCGTAACTGTATGGCTCCCATTGATCACAACATTATCCGTTGCGACAGGCGGAGTGCCACCTACCCAGGTTGCCCCCGCGTTCCAGTCGCCACTCCCTGCAGAGCTTATCTGGGCGGACGCTGTCGTCCAGGCGGCAAAAAGCAAGACCAGCAGAATTGAAAAAAACCTCCCTCCGGAAACACCGGACAAGAGGTTCAAATGGATTGAATTCAAAGAGGAATGGAACAAGTTTGTGCGTTCCGTTTTTTCCCGACAATCGTAATTTGTCTTCATAACAATCAGCTTTTAGCGGTATGTTTATTCTTACATAGAAAAATTTCCAAAGCATAATTGCTTCCCGACTATTCAGGAAGCATTATATACACCAAGTTTAGCTGGCTTCTGCCATCTTACTCAAGCGAATAATTTCAATTAATTCAGGCTCTGTAGTGCGTTCGAGTTGTCTGCTGCTGTTGTGATAGCACTTCGGCAGCTTTACAAGATTAGGCAATATTATAACAAAACGCAAGATAAATATGAATTTATGCGGCTTAATAACATTTCATTAACGATCTGCTCCTGTTGGCCTGCGATTCCTATTCCTTTATTGCGGTCGCTGCGCGGAGATTCCCTTACTTTTGTAGACAAAGAAAAGCGCAAGATGATAGACCTAAGATCTGACACGGTAACACGTCCAAGCGAAGAAATGCTGGCAGCTATGTTGCAGGCAAAAGTAGGAGATGATGTTTTCGGGGATGATCCCGGCGTCAAGCTACTTGAAAATAAAGCAGCTTCAATATTTGGGAAAGAAGCGGCCGTTTTTGTGCCCTCCGGAACGATGGCTAATCAAATTGCCATAAGGGTGCACACCCGGCCGGGAGATGAAATCATTTGTGACCGCAGCGCACACATTTATAATTATGAGGGTGGTGGGGCAGCAGCCAATGCCGGATGTTCCATACGCTTGATTGATGGTGACAGAGGACGTTTCACAGCAAAGCAGATCTTACAAAACATTAATCCGGACGACATCCATTTCCCTGCAACATCGCTGGTGGTCGCAGAAAACACCTCGAATGCAGGAGGAGGGAGTTGCTGGGAGTTATCTGATTTGAAAGAAATAGCAGCTATGTGTCATACACATAAGTTGAAATTTCATATTGATGGCGCACGAATTTTCAATGCCATCATTGCCAAAGGATATTCACCTGAGCAGATAGGAGAATGCAGTGACAGCATTGCGATATGTTTATCAAAAGGCCTGGGTGCACCAGTCGGATCCCTGCTGCTGGGAAATGATGAATTCATTAGGCAGGCGCGCAGGGTAAGAAAACTGATGGGAGGCGGAATGCGACAGGCAGGATACCTGGCCGCAGCCGGTACCTTCGCCCTGGAAAACAATATCAGCCGTATGCTTGAGGACCATAGCCGGGCTGAAATGTTTTCAGGGATTCTTCAGGAACAATCTTATGTGGAAAAAGTCATCCCCCCGGAAACGAATATCCTCTTTTTTCAACTTTCCAAAAAAATCCACGCTTCCGCCTTTCTTGAATTGCTGAAATCGAAAGGTATTCTTGCCACCGCATTCGGGACCGATATGATCCGTCTGGTATTCCATCTGGATATCTCCAGGGATGGTTTTGAACAAGCCTGCCAGGTGTTTCAAACCTTGAAAACATAAAACCCAGCTAAGAGCATAAGCCATACATTACACTTTTTCAGACAATTAGAGCTAAAAGGGCAATTAAGCTGCGAATTCTTATTTTTGCAAGTTCGATTAAGCGACGACTATGCAGCAGGCCTTTACTCCAACAGAATACGAATTGATGTCTCTGGCTACAGGAAAATATTTTGCCGACAGCGGCTGGCTGCTGAATGCGCCGGGGGAAGATACGCCCGCACTCATCAGGGCGATATATGCACAAAAACAAATTCGGATTCATCATCAGCAATGGGGTCTTTACCAATTCGCCGACTGGCTGCCGGTCCACCGGATGTTGGAAGGATCAGCACCTCCGATAACTTATCAAAGCCAGGGATTAGCCCGGGAGCTTGGCCTTAATAAGCTGTGGATTACTTTCAGTGGTTACTGGCCGGAGAAAGGAGCAGCAATGAAAACTGCCTCTTTCAAAGAAACGGAGGCCTATTCTGTATGCGGCAGAATGCCTTTGGATGAATCAAGGGTGTTGGTGGTTGCTTCTGCAGGAAATACGGCAAGATCCTTCGCGAAAGTTTGTTCTCAAAACAACATCCCCCTGCTCTTATGCGTGCCGGAAGACAACCTGAACGCATTATGGTTTGATGCCCCGCTGAATGAATGTGTCAAACTGATCGTCAGCCGCAAAGGCGGAGACTATTTTGATGCCATCCACCTATCCAATTTGGCCTGTCAACTCGAAGGATTTTTCCCGGAAGGCGGAGCGAAGAATATTGCACGCCGGGACGGAATGGCCACCACAGTCCTCTCTGCCGCCACCACCATCGGAATGATCCCAGACTACTATTACCAGGCCGTTGGAAGCGGTACAGGAGCCATTGCCGCCTGGGAAGCCAACCTGCGCCTCATCGAAGATGGCAGGTTTGGTTCTCATAAAATGAAACTGAAGGTGAGCCAGAACTGGCCTTTTATTCCCATTCACGATGCCTGGAAAGCCGGTTCCAGAGAGATGCTTCCCCTGGACGACGACCTGGCCCGAAAGCAGGTGGAGAAAATTAAAGCTAAGGTGCTCTCTAACCGTAAACCACCTTATTCTATTATTGGCGGACTTTTTGACGCCCTGAAAGACAGCGGAGGAGATGTGCTTTATTCCAATAACAAAGAAGCTTCTGCTGCCGCAAAGCTTTTTGAAAAGCTGGAAGGCATCGACATTCACCCTGCTGCAGCAGTGGCTACCGCAACCCTCATCGCCGATGCCAGGGAAAGCAAACTGGATCCGGAAGCCTGTATTATGCTGAACATCACAGGAGGAGGTGAAAAGCGTTTTAAGAAGGAACATACATTACACTACCTCTCCCCTTCGCTCGTCTTCGATCTGAACCCCGGTATGGAAGAAGTTAAGAAACGCCTCTCCAACCTGCGTTTCTGAGCGCCCGAGCGCATTTCATTCAATGCGATCAAAAAAAAGCACCCTCGTTTTTTCCGTTTTGGAGTGGGCAAATCGTCTATTTACCTGAACCAAAACTTCTGCAATGAAAATCACCGGTCAAAGTGAAGCCTACCTGATTACAATGATCCATCCGGAAGAAAAGATCATTTTCTGGAGGGAGGAGCAAATGAAAGAGTTTCTGATGGTGTGCAAGGATTTTATCCCCGAAGAAGCCACCAGTCTGGTTTATTGTCTCTTGCCCGATCGTTTGGAAATGATATTGTTTACAGGGAAGTCTATTTATCCTATTGACTTATGCCGGACTTTTCACAAGATCACAATGACGTATCTTGAATTATTCGGCTCCTTTACAGATTATCCGCACCTGATCGAAGAATGTGGATGGATCATTAAAGAACTGAATGAAGACAGCGACATTGAAGACAATGTAGCCCGGCTCTCCAAGCTCCCTCTTGACCTGCATTTGAGAAAAGAGGGGGAACCCTGGAGCTTTGCGTCCTTCGCAATGCCCGAATTGAGTGTTCCGGCACAGGACAGTTCCGAAGAAATCCTGGACTTTGTCGATAGTGTTTTGCGAGAGGCTTCCCGGAACCAGCAGGCATCCTTTTCACAGCATCCCTGGACGGGGGGCAAGTATAAACATTGAAGCGTCCCTTCGACGCTACGACGCGCGCGAGCTATTCTCCACTCTTGCTCTTGCTGTATGCTCTTGCATCAAACAAATGATCATCCTGCTGTGCGTAGCGTGGACGATTTCCTGCCGTTAGGCACGGCTACGGATAGCAAAGCACAGCAATAAAAAAACGGGAAGCCTTTTTTCAGACTTCCCGCTTCGTATTTCAACAGGATAATGATCTATCGCAGCACGACCAGCTTCTGACGGGCCGTGAGGCTTGAACCATCGCTTTCCAACGTCAGTTCTGCCACATAAGAACCGGCTGCCAGATTACTGACATCCAATGCGATGGTATGGCTGCCTGCGGCCTGTGCCGCTTCCTCTACCACCCTCACAAGCGCGCCTCGGGCATCGTAGATCTTCAGCACCACCTTCCCATCCACAGGCAAATCATAGCGTATCTGCATCGCATCCCGGGCCGGATTGGGCCAGGCCGAGAGCTGCAGATTTCCTTCCTCCACGGCAATGAGCTCAGGCATCGTGAAGACGGCATCCGCAATGATCTTGCCTGCCGCATCGCTCAGCTCCAGCTCGCTGCCCAGACGGAAACCGTCCACAGAAGCGCTTCCTGGATTCCGGGCCACAATCTGCAGTATTTCACTGCCCGGACTTAACAAACTACCACCCACATCATACCAGGCCAGGCGCAACTGGCCATCCACGACATTGTGTACCAAATACCCCCCTACCCCTTCGGCAAGCTGCACATCTTCAATTTGCAAGCCTTCGGGAATGCGCAGGGACATTGAAAGGGCACCGGCCAGCACATCCTCTTTGCAATAGAGTGGAATACGGACGGCCTCTCCCTGAGGCAATGGCATACTGCCTTCCTGAAGCAGGCTGCCATTGGGAACCAGCGTTTTGCTGAACACATTGCTGGCATTCACATCGCCCAGCACCAGGGCAAGGTATTGGCGGGTATAGAGATCTTCGTAATCCAGGAAGAAAGTATCCGCCTCCATTATCCAGTCGCCTGCGAAGTTATTTGGCAAACCGGCAAAGCGCAGCGCTACATTCAGGGCGTCAGTGGAATTCACAAAACCGCCCCCATCAATGTCCGCGGCAAGAAAGTATATCCCGATCAGGGAATCCAGCTCAACTGTGTGCAGCAGGATGTTCAGGGCATCGGTAGCATTGACACCACCCCAGCCCCAGGGCTGGTTGCTGTTCCCACCGATGGCATAGGTACCACTCGGAATATTGCTCAGGCTGAACAATCCATTGGGGCCGGTATAAACCGTGTCGGCATACTTCGCCCCCTGACTCTGGATCACCACTTCGAAGCCTTCAAGGGGCGTTTGCTGCGTATTGCCATATACCACCTGTCCGCTGATGGAATTGCCCTGGGGCTTCACCTCCAGAAGGAATTGGTCACTGCCCACACAGCCATTGCCATCGGTGACCGCCAGCACATAATAATCCGTCATAATCGGTGTGGCCTCCGGGTTCAGCAAGCTGGCATCATCCAGCGCCAGGGCCGGACTCCACAGATAGCTCAGCGGCGCCACGCCGGTAGCATTGGCGTCAAAAAGGTAGGACTGGCCGATAAAGATGCTGGTGTCCACGCCGGCATCTACGATGGGCAGATCCAGCACGGTATAGCTGTGCACCTCCGTGGCCGTGCAGCCATTGGCGCCGGTTCCTGTGAGCGTAATGCTATCGCTGTTTACAGGGCAGTAGGTGTATGGACTGCCGCTGCCCCCATCGCTCCAGCTATAGCTCTGGGCGCCGCTGGCATTTAATATGATACACTCGCCGTAACAAACCTCATCCACAGCCACAATGCTTAATTCGGGCAGGGGAAGGATGGTGACGACCACAGCATCGCTGGCTGTGCAGCCATTGGCATCGGTGCCCGTAACGGTATAGGTAGCTGTGATTTTAGGCGAAACCGCAATGCCGGCGGTATGCTCCCCTGTACTCCAGGCATAGCTGTGTGCTCCGCTGGCCAGCAGTTGCGCTCCCTCCAGCAGGCAGACAGACTGATCAGCCCCGGCATCGACCGGAGGAGCAGGATGCACCACAATGGCAATTTGTGCCACATCGCTGCAGCCATTGACATCCGTAACCGTGACGGTATAGGTGGTGCTTTGGGTGGGACAGACTTGTTGCTGGGCGGTGGCTGCAGCATTGCTCCACATATAGCTATCCCCCCCGGAAGCCGTCAGGGTGGCGCATTCTCCTTCGCATAATTCCGTGTCGCTGGCCTGGATAGCAGCCACTGGCAAAGGATGCACCGTGATGGTGAAGGTGCACGAAGCAGTACAGCCATTGGCATCGGTATAGGAATAGGTGATAATGTGGTTCCCTACCCCGGCGGTGGAAGCGTAGAATTTGCCATTGGTAACTCCTGATCCGCCATACACTCCACCCGAAGGCGATGCCCCGGAAAGGGTATAAGGTCCGGCATCGGCACAAAGGCTGAAATCTGCCGGGCATTGTACTACAGGAAGTGGATGCACGGTAATGGTGAAGGAGCAGGTACTCACACATCCATTGCTGTCGGCAAAGGTGTAGGTAATCAGGTGGTTCCCGACACTGGCCTGGGCAGCATTAAAAGCACCAGCATTTACGCCTGTGCCACTGTATGTCCCTCCTACAGGTGTCGCACCACTAAGCGCAAATGGTGGTTCATCCAGACAAACCTCCTGGTTCGCAGGACAGCTCTCCACAGGCAAAGGATGCACCGTGATGCTTTGTGCTTTCCAGTTGATACAGCCATTGCCATCCTGGTAATGGTAGGTCAGATTGTAGGTGCCCGGTCCGGCGGCAGCCACGTCAAAGGTGTCTCCCTTCATATAGGCACCGCCATAGGTTCCTCCGGCAGGACTTCCCTGGTTCAAAATGAGGTAGGCCTGGTCTTCACAAACATCCGGAATGGGACTGAAATTCACCACAGGCAGGGGCAGTACCGTCATCTGATCGGTGGCAGTGCTGATGCAATTATGTTCATCCTGATAGGTGTAGGTAATGGTATATGTCCCAGCAGGGACCAGGGCCGGGAAGAAAGCATTATTGCTTACGCCCGTGCCGCTGAAGGTACCTCCGGCAGGACTTCCGCCGGAAAGCAGCAGGCCGGTGGCGTTTTTGCATAACTGAGTTATGGGTAAACTCAGGCTTACCGATGGCTCAGCATTGATGGCCACCTTGAAGCGATAGTAGGCCATCGCATTGGGAACCAAAGTACAGCCGTTTGAATCGGCAAAATCGGTCACTACGATCTCGTAGATGCCCGCTGCCGTTTGTCCGGGATAGGGCCCTGGTGGCAGATAATCCAGCAGGTCGATCTCATCATCATACTGCACCCCTGTCAGTTGCACCGGCGCACCTCCATCCACCGTAAATTCGATCATATAGGGAGGCGTACCGATGGCCGGCTGACCCAGCTGCTCATCCACCAAAGAAAGGATGATCTCAGGCACGTCGAAGCAATAAACCAGGCTGTCGAAAGGCTGCAGGGGAGTGCCATCCACCTCAAAGAAGGCATCGGGCTGAGGATTAATGGTAATCTTGAAATTGTAATAGATGATCGCTTCAGGAACGAGTCCGCAGCCATAGGCATCGGCGAAGTCGGTCACCTGGATCTCGTAGATGCCGGCTGCCGTTTGTCCGGGATAGGGTCCTGGCGGCAGGTAATCCAGTAGATCGATCTCATCCTCATACTGCACCCCTGTCAGCTGAATCGGGGTACCATTGTCCACGGTAAATTCAATCATAAAAGGGGCTGTGCCCCGGGCGGTAGCGCCAAACTGGGTGTTTACCAGGCTAAGGAGGATGCTGTCCACATCAAAGCAATACACCAGGCTATCGTAAGGAAGCAAAGGCACAGCGTCCACTTCAAAGAAGACATCCGGGGTGGGGTGGAAAGTGATCTCCACATTGAAAGTATCGGAACAGCTTCCATTGGTATCCCTTACACTTCCAAAGAAAGCATAAGTTCCCAGGGGATAATCTCCATTGATACGCAAGGGGTTTTCACCATAGCCAAGTTCATACTGCAGGCCGTCGATCAGGTCATAATCCTGGTTATCATAGCGGATATAGAACATTGGTTCATCACCCTGGATGATATACCACATTGCCAGCTCCCATCCTCCGGCATTGTTGTTGCCATCTACCCCGCGAACGGTATCCCAATAGTCATAGAAACCGGCAGGCAGATTATTGGTATCCAGAAAGAAGGCATTCTGTTCAAAATCAGTGCTGTCCAGGCCTGCGGAAACGGTGAAGCTCTGGATATCCAGATAATAGTATGGTTGCTGCGGGTGGAGGCACAATTCGAATCCGTTGGCTAAATCACCGCCCAGGCCTTCCCAGCTGAGCAAATCGCGGGAAGAAATCAGGGAGGCATCGCTCACGATGGGCACCCCTCCGTTTTTGGTCAAAGCCTGGTCTATGTACCAGGGATCAAAATCAACACTGTCGGATACCCTGTCTCCCAATCCACAGGGATTAAGTTTGGGATGATAGGGTCCTGAGCTATGGCCCCACCAGTTAGGGGAAGCGTCGAGCATCCCTGTGCCCAGGTTCAATACGCCATAGGCAGTAATCCCGGAAAGTCCTAATAGCTCATCATTGTTATAAATCATATTCTCTTTGATCAAACCGGTAGTATCCGCTGCCATAACCACACCCTGTGCATTATCGAAGATAGCATTGGAGTCGGTTACATTGATCCCGCTGGAAGTGCCGTAAGCATAAATACCCCGGAAGTTTCTGTCAATGGTATTGCGGGTGATGCTCCAATCCGCAGAGCTCCAGATACGAATTCCGGCACAGCTTGGGTTGAAATTGCCCCCCGGGGTATGCCCGTATATATGATTGCCAGAGACAGTTACATTTTTTTCATTCCCGTTGGCACTGATTCCTCTATAAAGGTCGGAAGTTCCCCAAGGATAGTTGTCGTTGCTTCCATTCTGAACAATATCATTATTTGTGATCACAATGTTGACGTCATAGGGACCATCATCTCCCCCATTAAAGGACTCAGCGTGGTTCAGCTCAATGCCGAACAGCTCGTTCTGGGACAGCAAATTGGAATCGATCAGGATATTCAGGCTGTGCGGGAGGCCTGTGCCCCCTGTCGCCAGGTTGTCGTCGGTCATATCCTGGCTGGTATAGATCTGAATGCCTTTCCCATTCCACATAGTTGTAGTGTCCCCGTTGTATATATTTCTGGAGATATCATTGTTCCTGATGGTTGCATTGGTAGCGTGGAAGAGGAAGATGCCATAAGAATTATTGGTGATGTAGTTGTTTTTGATCACGGTATTGTCCACACTCAGGGCCCACCAGGAGCCGAAGGTGAAATCCGTCGCCCCTGCGGGCTTGGCGCCCAGGATAAAATAATCACCGCCTACGGCAATGCCGGCGTTGGTTCGTCCCATCGCACTCCCCGACACATCGTGGGCGCCCTGGATCTGGAAACCATCGATGGTTACATCGTCGGCCAATACCTGGAATACATCGCGATCGGTGCCGGTGGTGGGTGCATTGACCACGACCAGGGACTTCCGTTCCGGAATCCCCCTCAAATAAACAGATTGGGTGATCCGCACAGGGCTGATAAGATTATAAGGACCTCCCCCCACTTCGATGGTATCTCCGGGGCTGGCTGCATCAATGGCATCCTGGATGCTACAATGGCCGGTTTGCTGAGAGATATTGAACACGGGGCCCATTCCTCTTCCCGCAGGCGGGGGAGCATTCAACCAGGGGCAGAATATGACGCGTGTACTGACCGTATCTCCAGTTCCAAAGTGCGGTCCGGAAGGGCCATTGGGATTACCCCAGTAATTTAAATCTGCGTTCAACATTAAATGGTCGTCGTCCGTATAGCCAGGATTGTCTTCGAACAAGACCCCATAGGCATCGTTGCCGCTGATGATGTTGGAGTCGATGACATTGGTATCCGAAATCAGTGGAATCCACACACTGCAAACCTGAATATTGCCGCTTCTTACTTTGATCCCGGCATTTTCGCTGCCTCCCGACTGATTATTATCGAGCACACTATTGCCCACGATCTCATTGCCGGGGCTTCCCATCAGTTGTAATCCACAGTTTTCATTCAGGCTGATGGTGTTTGAACGGACGACATTCTGACCACTCTTCCATAGATAGAGCCCATTGTCACCGTTCCCGCTGATGGTATTTCCTATAAAGGTATTGCTATCGCAGCTTTCGCCCACATAGATGCCATCGACATCATTGTTAAGCACATCGTTATTTGCAAAAACATTGTGCTTAGCATTGACATCCCCGCCACAATTGTCCGGGTCGAGGTCAAGCTGGTCAATGACGATGCCATAACCCAATGCTCCATTTTTAACAGCAATATCCTTATTCGCCCTGATAATATTTCCGGTGAAGGTATTGTGGGAAGAGGCGACAATCCCCACCCCTGCGACATAATTGGTATCGATAACATTGTTCAGGACGTAATTGCTGTCTGCACCGAGCAAGGCCAGCCCTGTTGAATAATTCTTGACAATGCTGCAATTTTGAATCTTAACCCCCTTCACGCCCGCTAAGAATACGCCTGCATAGGCCGGATCCATACCAGCATTCGTGATGGTAAAGCCATCGAGTGTAACACTGTCTGCTGTGATATGCACCACGATGTCATCTCCTATTCCTTCGATGATGGGTGAGGAAGCATTGGTAAGGACCAAGCGGGGCACATCAATTTCCACATTCTCATTATAGGTTCCCGTACCTGCTTGAATTGTATCCCCCGGATTGGCCTCGTCGATGGCATCCTGTATCGTAAGGTAACTGTCATCCTGGGTGATGTTGACCACCGGGCCCTGACCCGAGCAATCGGGTTCCACCCAGAGATCACCGGATATCAAAAAGGGCAGAAAGTCAATATTATCCGAAACCAGCGTGGCAATGACAAAAGGATTATCAGAACCCCACCAATTGCAGTTGGCATCGATCAGGATATCATCGTCGTCGGCATAAGCATTTTGTTCATACCGCATTTCATATCCCCCGTTCGTGCTGATATCATTGTGATTAATCATTAAGCCTGTTGACATCAAAACGGCTGGATAAGCATATTCCACGTGCCCGCTGCGGATCAGCACCCCTGCTTTTGTGGGAACTCCTGAAGGATTATTGTTTGAAATGATGTTTCGCAGGAGCGTATCATTCTGGGAAGCGTGGAGTTGGATACCCGAGCTGTCATTGAACATCACGTAATTATCCTGTATGCGGTGGCCGTGCGACTTCCAGGCGACAATGCCGTCCCCAGCATTGCTGAATACCATATTCCCTCCCAGTTTATTGTGATTGCACTCCCAGCCGAGGTAGATGCCGGTTTTACAAGACTGGATGGTGGAAGAATCGATGACATTATGGGTGGAGAAGACATCATCAATCCCATCTGTATCTGTGTCCACCCCGTTCACCACAATGCCCCAGGCATCATCTCCGGGTTGAGGAGAAAAAACGAATGTAATGTCATTATTCTCCAGAAAGTTTCCGGAAGATCCCATCAGGGCAATGCCTGCTACAAAGTTTATTAAAAGCTCATTTTCCAACAACTGATTGCTATCGGAGAGATTGAGTACAATGCCGGGACCAGAATTAACGCCAACACTTAGATTTTTGAGCACGCAATGTTTGACCCCTTGCAATAGTACACCATACAAAGAGGAATTGCTCATCTCTATCCCATCTATGACCACACTGTCCGCCAGGATGGTGAGGGGAATTCCCTGTTCATTTCCATCAATTTCGGGTGTTCCTGAGATGGGTTCAAGCACAATACCAGGGGTTGCAATCGTGACCGCCTCGGTAAAGGTTTCATCTGCCAGCCGGATGGTATCCCCCGGACTGGCGGCATTCACCGCCGCCTGGATACTGACATAATCATAAGTTGGAGGGCCGGCAGCCCCCACGGTAAGAATGGTTGCATTGCTGATGAATGGCAATAATGCCACGCAAGCGAGGAGAAGGAAACACTTTTTCATTTGGGGTGGATTTAATTAATGATCTGTTTGGCAGATATTTATGAGTCAATTATCAAGCATCAGGAATGAAGAATTGCTGCGACAGCCCTCAAATATATATCATTTCGATTCAAAATCAAAACCTGCATACTTTATATACATTAAGGTAACCCTATTACTGTGATATTTACATATTTACATCTGTTTCGGGCATTATTATAAATAAAGAATCTTTTCATATTAGGCATTGGTGGAAAGAAAAAGAGAGGAATGAACGGGAATCACATCTGTCATCCGGCCTGGTAGGTGGAGAGAAAAAAAGTGGGTGCAGGAATGGGGAGCCAAAGGCTGATTGTACTCTCTAATTTAGATTCAAGCTGCATTGCCATACGGGCCAAAAAACCTACCTTTGCAGGGATTTTCTAAACACCCTAATAATCAATAAATTAAACAAAGGAGGATTGTATGAAAAGGAATGTGATCATCATTGGTGCGGCGGGAAGAGATTTCCACAATTTCAACACCTACTACCGCGACAATGAAAACTACAATGTGGTTGCATTTACTGCTGCACAGATTCCTGACATTGATGGCCGGAAATACCCGGCTGAACTGGCCGGTGGCCTTTACCCGGATGGGATTCCCATCTACGCTGAAGATGACTTGCCTCGCCTGATCAAGGAATTGAATGCACACGATTGTGTGTTCTCGTACAGCGATGTAACGTATCAGAAAGTGATGTCGGTCAGTGCGATCGTCAACGCCGCTGGTGCTAACTTCGTGCTGCTCGGCCCTGCCGAAACGATGGTAAAAAGCAGCAAGCCGGTCATTGCCGTTGGTGCGGTCAGGACGGGTTGTGGCAAAAGCCAGACCTCCCGCCGCGTCATTGAACTGTTGATGGAAAAAGGCCTGAAGGTAGTGGCCGTCCGTCACCCTATGCCTTATGGCGACCTGGTAGCCCAGAAAGTACAGCGTTTTGCCAAGGTGGAAGACCTGGCCAGGCACAAGTGCACGGTAGAAGAAATGGAAGAATATGAACCTCACGTGGTGCGCGGCAACGTCATTTACGCCGGAGTGGATTATGAAGCCATCCTGCGTGCTGCCGAGCAGGATCCTGATGGATGTGATGTCGTGATCTGGGATGGAGGCAACAATGATTTCCCTTTCTACAAACCAGACCTCTGCATCACCGTTGTGGATCCCCATCGCCCCGGACACGAACTCTCTTACTATCCCGGAGAAGTAACCCTGCGCATCGCCGACGTAGCTGTAATCAATAAAATGGACAGCGCCGATGCCGCCGGCATCCAAAGCGTTCGTGAGAACATCAACAAAGTGAACCCGGGCTGCATTGTGGTGGATGGTGCTTCCCCTATCAAAGTGGACAAGCCTGAATTGATCAAGGGGAAGAAGGTTTTGGTTGTGGAAGACGGCCCTACACTCACCCACGGAGAAATGAAGATCGGTGCCGGTGTGGTTGCCGCCCAGAAATTCGGTGCGGCCGAACTCGTAGATCCCAGGCCTTATACCGTTGGTAAACTCAGCGAAACTTTCGAAATCTATCCGAATATCGGCACCCTGCTGCCGGCAATGGGATATGGCGCACAGCAGCTGAAAGACCTGGAAACCACCATCAACAATACCGAATGCGATTCTGTGGTCATTGGAACCCCCATCGACCTGAACCGCATCATCAACATTAGCAAACCCAATACCCGGGTTTACTATGATCTGCAGGAGATTGGCTATCCCAACCTGGATGGCATCATCGATGATTTTGTGAAGAAACACAATCTTGCATAATTCAGAAAGCGGTCTTCAGGGCCGCTTTTTTTTTTGAACAATCTTTTAACACTAAAGCTGCGCCGCAGTACTTGTCTTTATCTTTAGCCCCGACCAAAAACCGCTTTATCCAATCCGATGAAAAACAGAAGCCTTGTATCCATTAACGACTACAGCAAGGAGGAGTACCTGAAAATACTCGACCTGGCTGAAGAATTCGAAAAGCAGCCCACACAGCGTATTCTGGAGGACTATGTGGTTGCCACCCTCTTCTTTGAGCCCTCCACCCGCACCCGATTGAGTTTTGAAAGTGCAGTTTCGCGCCTGGGCGGAAAAATCATTGGTTTTACTGATGCTACCTCTTCCAGCACCAAGAAAGGGGAAACACTAAGGGATACCATCCGTACTGTGAGCAATTACTCCGACCTGATTGTGATGCGTCATCCCGTGGAAGGCGCTGCCCGCTTTGCCAGCGAAGTGGCCGATGTGCCTGTAATCAATGCCGGGGACGGGGCCAATCAGCATCCCACCCAATGCCTGCTCGATCTCTACTCCATCCGGAAAACACAAGGCAAACTGGAGAACCTGAATATTGCTTTTGTGGGCGACCTGAAATACGGACGGACGGTGCATTCCAATGTCATTGCCCTGACCCATTTCAATTGCACCTTTCACCTGGTGTCGCCGGAGGAGTTGAAACTTCCCAGTGCTGTCAAGCGATACATTAAGGAAAACGACCTTACCTATCATCAGTACACCGACCTGAATGAAGTGATCCCCAAGGTGGATATCATCTATATGACCCGCATCCAGCGGGAGCGCTTTTCCGATCCCATCGAATATGAAAAGGTAAAGAACAGCTACATCCTGAATGCCGCGATGCTGGAAGGAGCCAAGTCCAACCTCAGGGTGCTTCACCCCCTGCCCAGGGTCAATGAGATTGATGTGGATGTAGATACCACGCCCCAGGCTTACTATTTTCAACAGGCCCTCAACGGGGTTTATGTAAGGCAGGCCCTCCTGGCGAGCATCCTTGGATTGAAATGAGTCAATTATCTGAAAAACAAGACGAAATGTCAGATCAAGCAAAGAGAAAAGAGCTAAAGGTATCGGCCATTGAGAACGGTACCGTCATCGACCATATCCCGGCCCGCAGTGTTTTCCGGGTGATCAGTATCCTTGGCCTGAACAAGATTCCCAACCAGATCCTTTTCGGTACCAACCTGGAAAGCAAGAAGTACGGAACCAAAGGTATCATTAAGGTTTCCAACATCTTTTTTGAACCGGAAGAGATCAACAAAATCGCCCTGGTGGCTCCTACTGCCACCCTCATCGTGATCCGCAATTTTGAGGTAACCGCCAAAAAGGATGTGGTGATCCCTGACAGCATCCGAAAAGTGGTTAAATGTTTTAACCCCCGCTGCATCACCAACCAGGAAGAAGTGGAAACCCGTTTCACGGTGATCGACAAGGAGGAAATGAAACTGCATTGTCACTATTGCGAAAAGATCACGGCCAGGGATAATATTACTTTCAATTAGGGTTATGGCCTCTGGTCACGACAGCATCCGCACCGAGCAACTTGGCTTCGCTTATGGAACACAGGTAGCGCTTCAGGGTATCGACCTTCGCGTTGAGGCAGGTTTATTTTACGGTCTTCTGGGGCCCAATGGCGCAGGAAAAAGCACCCTCATTCATATTCTAAGTACCTTATTGCCTCCGGCTTCCGGAAAGGTTTGGATTAAGGGCATCGCGCTATGTGAAGCTCCGGACAAGGTCAAGAAGATCCTGGGCATCGTGCCGCAGGAAATTGCCCTCTATGCCGAGCTCAGTGCCCTCGACAACCTTATCTTCTGGGGAAGGCTCTATGGATTAAGCCTTTCGGAATGCCGGAACCGAGCCACTTATCTTCTGAAAAGGGTAGGCCTGGAAACACGAATGAAGGACCAGGTGGGCCATTATTCCGGCGGAATGAAACGCCGCGTCAACCTGGCAGTAGCCCTGATGCATCAGCCTTCCATCCTGCTGATGGATGAGCCTACCGTAGGCGTGGATCCTCAAAGCCGCAACCATATCTTCGACCTTCTGCAGGAGCTGCACCAGGAAGGAATGACCATCCTCTATACCACGCATTATATGGAGGAAGTAGAGCGGCTTTGTCAGAAAGCCGCCATTATAGACCACGGCCGCATCATTGCGCAGGGAGATATGGACGAACTCAGAGAGATGAGCAAAGGCCACGCCTCTGTGGACTTGCAGGTTCAGGAGGCCGGAACAGATTTCCTGAAGCGGCTCAATGATCAATGCAAATTCCCTCTGGAAGCAAAAGACAGTTTACTGGTTTTCAAAACGCCCACCCCACAGCTCAGCCTCTCTCAAATCATTCAGGAAGTCTTGCAGGCCGGCGGGAAGATCGACAAAGTGGAAATCCGGGCCCCAAACCTGGAAAGTGTGTTTCTGGACCTTACCGGAAGACGCTTAAGGGATTAGTATTCATAAAAGACCCTCAAGGTGTTTAGCATTGCATTCAAAGATTTAAAGATTTTTATCCGCGACAGGAAAGCCCTGCTGCTCACTTTTCTGCTGCCCATTGCCCTGATCACCCTCTTCACCATTGCCTATGGTGGATTGTTCGGAAAGAGTCAGCCGCAACCTGAGTACCTGCTTATCAACGACCAGGATTCTTCTGACTTCTCTGCCAAACTGATAGGCTTGCTGGATGAAATTGATGGAATGGCATTGCAGGCAACTGATTCTGCAGCTGGTAAGGACTTGATACGAAGCGGGAAACGCCTCGCGATGCTGCATTTGGGCGATGGACTGGAACAGGCATCCGAATCCGGATCGATGCTTCCCATCACCTTGTTTTTTGATGAAGGACGCCGTATAGAAGCCGGGATGTTGCAGGAAGTATTGCTGAGCAGACTGGCACCGGTGTTGGAAGAAAAGCGCAATGCCCAGCGCATCCGCACTTTTATGATACAGCGCTATGCAATGCTGGGCCCGGATATGGTGGAAGAACTCTCAGGAGATGTGACCGAATTTATGCAGGAAGGTGAAAGTCAGGGAGCCCTGATCAGTCCTGTACCCCTGGCAGGCAGGGAAGGAATCAATTGGGGACTGATACAGGCCGTTGCCGGGGTAGCAGTAATGATGCTGCTTTTCTCCGTGGCTGCCATTGGTAGCTCTATCATTGAAGAAAAAGAAGAAGGCACCCTGAAACGATTGCAAACCAGTCCCCTGCCCTCCTGGCAAATCCTTGCAGGAAAACAAATATCCGCACTCGCTATCGCCATTGCCCAGCTTGTGATAATGTTTCTTTTCGGATGGCTGGCCTTTGGATTGGACATCTGGTTGAATCCCCTGGGACTGGGGATAAACATTTTCGCCACTGCCCTGGCCTGCAGCAGCTTTGGAATATTTCTGGCTGCCATCAGCCGAAGCCGGAAACAGGTGGAAAGCCTCAGCACCATTGTGATCCTGATAATGTCTGCCATCGGGGGAAGTATGATCCCGCTCTTCCTGATGCCGAAATTTATGCATACCCTGGCGATGTTCTCCGTCAATTACTGGTCGATAGATGCCTTCTTCGATATCCTCGCAAGGGATGCGGCCACCCTGACCATACTGTGGAAAAGCGGGGTACTGATTGGAATGTCGGCCCTTCTGATGCTGACTTCGCTGCACTTCTTCAGGAAAAGCCTGCGACAGATCAATTCCTAAGTACAGGGTGAAATGCCACGCAGGTTTTGTAGCTTTACCGATGCAGACCTAAGCCCAAAAACCCTATGAGCCATACATTCCATATCCGTGCCCTTGCGTATGATGGCGCCTCTGAGACCTTTCTTTCAGAGAGATTCAGTCGTTTCCAGGACAGCTTTCCTGGCTTTGATTTCAGGCGAGAGGAAGTGCATCCGGAAGTCCTCCTCTTTCTGAGCGGAGGTTCCGAACAAAATGCCATCCGGAATATTGATCCTTCCAACTTCTATCTACTCATCGCGCCAATGGAGAACAATGCCTTTGCCGCTGCATCCGAAACCAGCGCCTGGATGCGCAGCAGAAACATCCGGCACAGCCTTCAGGTCTGGTCGAAAGAGAACAAAAACAAAGTAGTCATTTGGCTGGAAAGCTATCAGGTTTTCAAACAAAGGCAGGGAAAACGCATTGGCATTCTGGGAAAACCATCCCCCTGGCTGGTTTCGTCCACCCCCACAGAAGATAATATCTTGAATTTCTTCCAAAGCGAAATCATACCAATTAATTGGGAAGATGAGCTGGATTGGAAAAGCCTTCTCCCTTCTGCAAGGTTTCTTGATTTCTGGAAACTCAGTGCAAAAAACCCTACCCACACTAATGCAGCACGGGTGTACCAATTGCTTGTCGATATTATTGCAGAACACAGGCTTGATGCGCTGAGCGTGGAATGTTTTCCCATCGCCCAAAATGAGCATACCACGGCCTGTCTTGCCCTTGCCCTCTTGAACCAGGACGGGTTTAGCGCTTCCTGTGAAGGGGATATGGTCAGTACTTTGGGAATGCTCCTGGGCAGAATGATTTGCGGCAAGGCTGTCTGGATGGCCAATCTGACCGGCGCAGAAGGGCACAGCCTTTTCTTCTCCCATTGCACCCTTGCCCCTGAGCTGACCACCGACTATACCCTGGACACACACTTTGAAACAGGCTGTTCCCTGGCAATAAAGGGTGAACTGCATCCAGGGCGGTATACAGCCTTCCGCCTGAACAATGAACTGGATCAGTATTTTGTACTGGAAGGAAGGCAGGCAGTGGGTGCCCCCTTCCCGAATGCCTGCCGCTCACAATGCAGGCTGGTCGCCGATGCCGGAGAAGAAGAGGTGGCAAACTATATGGAACATCCCCTAGGTAACCACCACATCCTGATGCCCGGCAGTTATGAGCAGCATCTGCGTGCCTTCTTTCAAATCGCAGGATTGAAGGCCTATCAGGTGGGTTAAACACCCTTCAGGCTTGATTGTTAGTATGCACAAACCTTACGAAAAATGATTGCCATTCTCTCCCCAGCCAAGACGATGGACTTTGAACACGAGCTCAAGTTCGAAGGCCGCAGTTCGGTCCGTTTTGAAAAGGAATCGAAACAGCTTATCCGCAAACTGCAGGAATACGATGTAAATGGACTGAAAAAACTGATGGGCATCAGCGATAAGCTGGCGCAGCTGAATATGGAACGCTTCAGCCAATGGCACTGGCCTTTTAATGAGAAGTCAACACGCCCGGCATTGTTTGCCTTCCGGGGAGAGGTTTATACCGGGCTTGATGCCGACAGTCTGGATGAAAAGGCGATCGCCTATGCCCAGAATCATATCCGCATTCTCAGCGGATTGCACGGATTGCTCAGGCCCCTCGACCACATTCTGCCTTATCGGCTTGAGATGGGAACAAAGCTCAATTTGGGGAAGGCAAAGGATCTTTACACTTTCTGGGGAGAAAAGATCAGCAAGGCCCTGAATGAAGATCTTGCCGCTCAGGGGGATGATGTGCTGGTGAACCTGGCCTCCAATGAGTACTTCCGGGCCATTCATCATAAAACCCTTAAAGCGAGAATTATCCATATCCATTTCAAAGAAAACAAAGGAGGCCAATACAAGGTGGTTACCTTCTTTGCAAAGAATGCAAGGGGCAGAATGGCCAGGTTTTTGGCAGAAGAAAGGCTACGCGATCCTGAGCATTTAAAGGGGTTTTCCGAGGATGGCTATATCTTTCATCCCGGGCTATCGAAACCCAATGAACTTACGTTTACACGCGGATAAAATAAGAAACGATGCTACAAGCTGATGCACACTACCTGCTGCAAAACCTGAACCTCGCTTATCCCCTCATAGGGGTATATGATGCCCCTGAGGATAGCTCTTTCCGGGAAGTGATCACATTGGAAGGCCCCGGAAAACAGTGTCTTTTTCGATACTTTCCCCAGTGGGTGGAGGGCAAAAACCTAAGGCTTACCCCGGACAACTATGGCTGTGGCGGATGTGGACATTGGTTTTTCGGGATCAATACCCGCAGCCGGGAACAGTACATCGAATTCCTGGGCAAAACAGAAGGGCTGAGGGCTGATGAAGTTAAGATGGGCGCCTGGTTTGATCAAAGCAAACCTTATCAGGCGACGCACAATGCCATTTTCGTAGGGCCAATGCAGCCGGAAGCATACCCTTATCTAAAAACCGTCCTCTTTTTTGCCGACCCTGATCAACTCAGCATTCTCAGTCTGGCTGCCTATTATCACACGATGCCGGAAGATCCCCCGGCGGTGATTGCGCCTTTTGGTTCCGGATGTATGCAAAGTCTGTTGTCTTTTCCCGACCTGAATATTCCGCAGGCGGCCATTGGCGCCACCGACCTGGCAATGCGGCAGTATCTTCCACCAAACATCCTGATGTTCAGTTGTACGCGCCCGATGTATGAGCGTTTGGCCAGTCTTGACGAACATAGTTTCTTAGGTAAAGCATTCCTGAAAACACTGAAAAAAGCCAGAAATGAGCAAGCGCAAGGCGGAGTTTAGTCCTGGAGCTGCCAAAGTTGCCCAATTGCTGGAAAGTCGCGTTGTCGCAGACAAAGCTCCGGCTCAGCAACGCTTCTTTAAAACCGGACCGGGAGAATATGCCGAAGGCGATATCTTTATCGGGGTATCTGTTCCCGATCAAAGAAAAATAGCAAAAGAATGCTTGCCCTTTATCAATCTGGAAGACATCCCTGCGCTGCTAAAAAGCCCTGTACACGAGCACCGGCTCACCGGGCTTTTCCTCTTGATTGGCAGATATCAGAAGGCACGCGGCAATCCTGATTTGCAGGAAGCCGTGGTGCAGATGTACCTGGATCACCTCGATTGGGTGAACAACTGGGACCTGGTGGATTCCTCAGCGCATAAAATCCTCGGTGACTGGCTCCTGGATAAAGACAGATCGCTTTTATACACCCTGGCACGAAGCGCACATCTTTGGCGCCAGCGTGTGGCCATTATTGCCACTGCTGCCTTTATTCCCAAAGAGGATTTGGAAGATACCTTTCGCTTGTCGGAAATCCTGTTGAACCATCCCCACGACCTGATACACAAAGCTGTAGGATGGATGCTGAGAGAGGCCGGCAAGGTGAATATCGATGCCGAGAAGCGTTTTCTTGCGCAGTATGCTGCCCGGATGCCGCGCACGATGTTGCGTTATGCGATTGAGCGATTCCCTGAGGCAGATCGGAAGTATTATCTGGGCAAAGGAAGGTGAGGGTGGGAATTAATAAATAAAAAATAAAAAATAATAACAGAAGCCTAAGCACTAAGGATCGTAGACTAAGGAAACTACAACGAGTGTTCGTTTGTCAGGAGAAGGAGAGGAAGAAAACGCTAAGCGCCCTTTGCGTATTCTTTGCTTCTTTGCGTTAAAATTTCGAAAAACTATTTCTGCCGGATACTTTGCTAAGGGTTTGTCCTTATTGGACACATTTACCACTTAGACACTTAGAACACTCAGAAGCACTAAGAATATCGGTACAAGCAACTTAGTGTTCCTTAGTGCCCTCAGTGACTAAGTGCTTATTCTCACCATCATACCAAAACACCAGCCACATAAAGAATTGATCCGCGAAAGAATCATCATTTACCCAAGATTTTCTGAGATAATTCTCACAGTTTTAATCTGTGTCAATCTGTGTTATCTGTGGTAAAAATGGCTGTGGTGCTCACCTGGCTTTCTATGCTGATCCGCGAGATAAGCGGAAGAAAAAATGAAGCAGGGAAACTAAAAATGGCATCGCTTATTATTTCTATGCCAGGAGTTTTCACAAATCTAATCAACTTCTATAGAATACGCTGAAAACCCTTCCATTTCCAGGCAACAGAAAACCGGGGCATCACTGTTGAGAGCTTGCAGAAATAACGTCTTGCAATTGCCTAAAAAACCCAATGAGCGATATTCTTCATTTATGCGTAGTTGTATCCAGGCGTCAACCAAAGCTCCCGTTCACCCGGCCCCCATCCACACTGATGGTTTGTCCGGTCACATAAGCTGAAAGAGGAGAAAGAAGCCATAGGGCTATGCTGGCCAATTCTTCGGCCTTTCCAAGGCGTCCGGCCGGAATACTACCGACCAGCGCATCCCTCACCTCATCCACACTTCTCCCCTGCTCTTTTGCGGCTTTTTGAAATACCCTGTCCACGGCAGGTGTGGCGTGATAGCCCGGCGCCAGTACATTCACGGTAATGCCTTGAGGCCCAACCTCCCCTGCCAGGGTTTTGGCCATCCCCACCACCGCCATCCGCAGAGAATTACTCAAAACAAGAGCGGGAACCGGCTGCTTGACCGACACACTTTCGAGCAACAAAATGCGGCCATAGCCCTGCGATTGGAATCCGGGCAGCAGTTTCTGGACCAAATCAACCTTCCAGCGCAGCAAAGAATGGTAAGCAGCATCCCAGTCGGCCATTTCTGTTTCCGTAAATTTTGCCGCCGGAGGGCCACCTGCATTGATAAAGGCGCCCTGAAGCGGGGCTTTATTGCATTCAGCCAAAACCCTTTCTCTTACCTCCGGCAAATAGACATCCCCAATGACAAGGCTGCAACGGCCAGGCCATTGCGCTTCCAGGGCTTTCAGTTCTTCTTCTCTTCTGGCATTCAGAATCACAAAGGCACCTTCGTTTAGCAGGGCCTCGGCCACTGCCCGTCCCATTCCTGAGGAAGCGCCACAAACCAGAATGCGCTGATTGCTTAGTTGCAGATCCATCTTTGAAATATTTAAGAATACATCAATTTCCTGCACTTCCCTTATCCTGAGAAGGCCCACCTTTACTTGTATCTCTCCCTGGATTGCGCCGCTTCTTTCCATACGACTTGCTACTCTTGCCTCCTTGTCTCGGCTTTCCGGTCCTCTGACCTTGCGGCTCCTTAAAGTGCCCTCCTCCGGAACTAAGATCAGGGCCTTTGCCCAGGGCCTCCGGCATTGGCATTCGCCGGATATTTTGCTCGATCAATCGTTCTATGCGCAGAAAAGCAGCTTTTTCGCGTGGACTGACAAAGGTAATCGCCAATCCTGTAGAGGCAGCCCGTGCAGTTCTTCCTACGCGGTGGACATAATCCTCGGCATCATTCGGTACATCGAAATTCAATACCAGGTCGATGCCATCCACATCAATTCCCCTTGACATCACATCGGTGGCAATGAGGATCTGCACTTTTCGGTTGCGGAAATCCAGCAAAACCTTTTCTCTTTCCGCCTGTTCCAGGTCGGAATGGATTGCTTTGACATTAAGCCCCGCTTCCGCCAGACGGGAAGCAATAAGGCGCACATTCTTTTTGGTGGAAGAAAAAACAAGCACCGAGCGCAGATCGCGGTCTTTCAGCAAATGTCGAATGAGATCGGCCTTCTGTTCCTCAAAAACGGGATAAACCACCTGCATCACGCCTTCGGCAGGTTTGGACAAAGACAGGCTTACCGTTTCCGGTTCGTGCAGGATTTTCTCTGTCAGCTTGCGGATATCTGACGGCATTGTCGCGCTGAAAAGCAGGTTTTGTCTTTGTTTTGGAAGGAAAGAGATGATGTTCATAATATCTTCCAGGAACCCCATATCGAGCATACGATCGGCTTCATCGAGGATGAGATACTTCACCCGGCTCATATCCACATAACCCAGGTTCAGGTGGCTGATCAAACGTCCGGGTGTGGCCACCAAGACATCGGTGCCACGTACAATGGCTGCCCGCTGCTGATCCCAATCGTGGGAAACGCCTCCGCCAAAGATGGCGATAGAGCTGACTCCTGCAAAATAGGCCATCCCGTTCAACTGCTGGTCGATCTGCTGCACCAATTCCCTGGTGGGAGAGATAATGAGGGCTTTGATATAAAACCCCTCCTCGGGTTCTGTAATGATGCGGTGGATCAATGGCAGCAGGAATGCCGCCGTCTTTCCGGTTCCTGTTTGTGCGGTTGCTACAAGGTCTTTGCCCTGCATTATGATCGGAATCACCGATGTCTGCACCGGTGTGGGGTCCTGAAAACCCATTGCGTCAATGCCTTCATTGACCCGTTCATCGAAATTGAAATCCTGAAAACCCACTTTGGTTTTGTATTAATTTGATAAGAATAATTACTGATCTCCACTCAGAAAGCCTTAAAGACCCGTGCCAGAGAATGTCCGGGAGCCTGCATATCCAGGTCAAGAAACCAACCGAAAGGCGTTTGCCCCACTTCATATCCTGCGGTTTCCATACGTTCCTGAAGGCTGTTGAAAAGTGCTTTTGTGAAGTCCGGTCTGGCCTTGGAATCAGAGAGATGGGCAAAGGAATGAAGCACGACTGTTTTGGTTTCATTCTTCCCTGCGGCCCATTTCAGGTTTTTCAACACCTTCTTCTCCACATTCTGCACATCCTCCTGGTCATCTTCCTCAGCGTGGATAAAAGCCACCACTGCATTTTGCCACCTTTTACTTCCGTCCACAGGATCCGCATCCTCCAGGGTTTTAATTGAAGGGATGTAGGCAAATGAACTGCAATACCATATCAGAAGCTTCATAGATGCTTATCGTGCTGAGAAATGCAAAGGTAGGGAAATAAGTATAGGAGGACAGCGAACAGCGAACCCTTCGACTACGCTCAGGGCACGCGAACAGCGAACCCTTCGACTACGCTCAGGGCACGCGAAAAGCGAACCCTTCGACTGCCTACCACACACTGACCGCTCAAATTTCTTTCTACCTATTAATCTGTGTTAATCTGCGCTATCTGTGGTGATTTTCTCCATCAAAAGGTATTTGATCTTTCACCCATTGTATGTATCGCATTTTTTTATAATCAAACCATTGCTGCCGATACTCCCCGGAATTATCTATTTCCCATTTAAAGTTCTGAAAAGGCTTGCGCCTGTTTAATGCACCAATCAATCTTTCCTGTATCCTTTTATCATCCACGCGCTCAGCAAAATCAGCCATTACCTGAAAAGAATCATAAGATTCAAATCCTTCGAACTCAAAATAATCCTCCCGTTGCGCATCAATCTCCTTAGCATCCTCCGCCCACGCTCCGTCATCGGCGTCCATCCAGGTATCAGAATTGAGTATGGTTTTTATCTCACCGGTCTTGTGGTTAAAATAGCACCGGAATCCACAATCGAGCCATTCGGCAATTTCTTCGATCTGTTTTTCGGTCAGTTGCATAGTGGCTGTTAATCTTTAACAAATTTGAATGTATTGTAGCGGCCCTGTTCTGTAAACGCCTTTAATACATATATTCCAGGTGACAACCGTGATATTGGAATCTTCAGGGAACTACATTTTGTCTCAATGTTTATCAGCTTGTTTCCCAATAAATTGAAACACAAAGATGAATGTTCTTGCGTAATTCATAAAAGTCTGTTTAATGGCCACTACGGTTCACACAAGTGACTTTCGGATAATAAATCCCTCCTGTCAGCCTCCCGACCTCTTCGGGAATATTACCCAAATCCTTGCGCCGGGTAAAGCTAAGAAAAAATGAGGCAAAGAATTACCTTTATGCACTGAAACAAGAATAATGGAGCTGCACGCGCAACATATTCCCCTTGCTGAAGTACTTCGGCCGGAAAAGCTGGAAGACTATCTAGGACAGGAACACCTTACCGCAGAGGATGCCATTTTATCCCGGGCTATCGCTGCCGGAAAGATCCCTTCGATGATTCTCTGGGGGCCGCCGGGAACCGGAAAGACCACGCTGGCAAGGATTATTGCAAAAGAAATGGGCCTGCCCTTCTTTACCCTCAGCGCCATCAGCTCCGGGGTGAAGGAAGTCAGACAGGTAATACAGGAAGCCCGGGAAGCCGGCGGAGGAACCATACTGTTTATCGATGAGATCCACCGTTTCAGCAAATCGCAGCAAGACTCACTGCTGGGTGCGGCGGAAGACGGCACTTTGACCCTCATCGGGGCCACCACAGAAAACCCCAGCTTCGAGGTGATCTCCCCTCTCCTCTCCCGCTGCCAGGTGTATATCCTGAAATCCTTACAGGAAGATGACTTGCGCTTGCTGCTGGAAAAGGGACGCAGGAAAATGGAAGCCATTACAGGCAAAACTATCAGGATCAGTGAAGAGAATGCCCTCTTGCGTATTTCCGGCGGGGATGCCCGAAAACTCTACAATGCCCTGGAACTGGTGGCTGGCACCCTGGCAGCCAAGGCAAAGGATATTATCGAAATCACTGATAAGATCACCCTGGAAATCGTGCAGCAAAATCTTGCCCTCTACGACAAAGGGGGGGAGATGCACTACGATGTGATCAGCGCCTTCATTAAATGCATACGTGGCAGTGATCCGGATGCGGCGGTTTACTGGCTGGCTCGGATGGTGGAAGGCGGAGAGGATGTGCGTTTCATTGCCCGCCGTATGCTCATCCTTGCCGCCGAAGATATTGGACTGGCTAATCCCAATGCCCTGCTGCTGGCCCAGGCCTGCTTCGATGCCGTGAATGTGATCGGATGGCCGGAAAGCCGGATCATTCTCTCCGAAACGGTAATCTATCTGGCGACTTCACCAAAGAGCAATTCTGCCTATATGGCCATCAAAAGTGCCCAATCCGAGGTTCGGAAAAGCGGCGACCTGCCGGTTCCGCTGCATCTCAGAAATGCCCCTACAAAATTGATGGAAGAGACCGGATATGGAAAAGGCTATAAGTATGCCCACGATTTCCAGGGCAATTTCACCCGACAAGACTATCTGCCGCAGAGCATAAGGCAAAGAAAATTCTATGAACCGGGAGATAATCCCCGTGAAGAGGAGATTAAAAAACACCTGCACCGACTTTGGGATTCCGGCAAGAAAAAACAGTAAACCCGGTTCCGCTCTCCTTCTCCTGTCCCTGTCCCTGTCACTGTCCCTGTCCTTATCCCTATCCCTCTGATCACAAAACTTCCTTCTCATCCAGCAAATGCCTATATATATTGTATGTACAGGCAAATCTCATTTCTTGCAAAGCCAGACAATCTCTTTTCCAGGCAAAACACTGGCATCCAACGAATAAGCGGAAAAGCGTCCTAACATATCTGGCTTAAAATACGCCCTGTATATGCTATGTATATATTGCGTTTGATATAAAGCCATTTATATTAGTCCTGTTTTTCAAGCCCTTGGAGTTCCATTAACACATAATACAGATGATGAGAATATGTACACTTTTGATCGTGGCGATCAGCTTTTCGGCATCGGTGTTTGCACAGGCTGATAAGGTCGAGCTAAGCAAAAAAGCCGATGGCTGGAGACTCCTGGTCAACCAACAGGCCTTGATGGTCAACGGTATGAACTGGGACTATTTCCCCATCGGAACAAATTATGCCTATAGCCTTTGGAATGAGTCGGATGCATTCATCAAACAAGCCCTCGACAATGAGATGAGCCTGCTGAAGAATATGGGTGTCAACACCATTCGGGTATATACCGGCATACAGCCAAAGTGGATACAATATATATACGAAACCTACGGCATCTATACTATGCTGAACCATTCTTTTGGCAGGTATGGAGTTACCGTGGATGGGACCAGCATCGCCCATACAGAGTATGATGATCCCAGGATACAGAAATTTCTTTTGGAAGAAGTACGCAAACTGGCCGCAGAGTATAAGAACACCCCGGGTCTGCTCCTCTATCTGTTGGGCAATGAAAACAACTACGGATTATTCTGGGAAGGCGCTGAAACAGAAAATATTCCGATGGAAGACAGAAAATCTACCCAGCGTGCCATTCATCTGTACAAGCTCTTTAATGAAGCAGCCGTGGTAATGAAATCCATCGACCCGGGCCATCCGGTTTCTATCTGCAACGGGGACTTGCTGTTTATGGACATTATCAAGGAGGAATGCAAGGATGTGGACATCCTGGGGATTAATGTGTACCGTGGCATCTCCTTTACCGATCTCTACGAACGGGCAGCCAGAGAATATGACAAACCCGTTTTGCTTACCGAGTTCGGATCGGATGCATACAATGCCGCCACCAATGAGGAGGATCAGAAATCGCAGGCTATCTACAACCTGGCAAACTGGATGGAGATTTACGAGAACGCTGCCGGTTTGGGGAAATGGGGCAATTCCATTGGGGGCTTCACCTTCCAGTTCAGTGATGGCTGGTGGAAGTACGACCAGGCAAGGAACCTGGATGTCCACGACAACCACGCATCCTGGGCCAATGGAGGTTACCTCTTTGATTATGAAGAGGGCCAAAACAATATGAATGAAGAATGGTTCGGGGTGTGCGCCAAAGGGCCCACTAATGCCACGGGCTTCTATCCGCTTTACCCGAGGGCAGCTTACTACGCACTTAAAGAAGCACATAAGCTTAATCCATATGCCCCCGGAACGAGCCTCTCTTCCATACAGCAGCACTTTGCCGGCATACAGGTGGTGGAAGCTTTCCTGCAGGCAAGGGGTGACAAGGCCGCCCTGGAAGGCGAAAGACTTAAAAAAGTAAGTCTGAGTCGCTTGAGTGCGCAGTTCACAACATTCAATACGGGAGGCAGCCTGATCAGTACCCCTGACGACCCGGTGGACGGGAGCAATACCTACCCTGATCAGCTGGGCTTCGATCATATGCAGTCCTTCTTTATCGGTGTGGCAGCCAATCCCTCCCCTGAGTTCAGGGCCAATGTGGAAATAAATGTCCTGGGCAATGTGGCCAAAAATCCCATTGATGAGATTTTCTATGAGAACAGGGGCCGAAGTGTGCAGTTGAGCAGCGATCAGGGCGCCATCGGCATTGAATCCCTGAACCGGGTTCAGGTTTACAAAGCCAGTTACGAATGGAACCATAAATGGTTCGATATGAAGGGATTTTACCGCACGGGGCACTATCATTGGGGCTATGAAGGAGATTTCTTCGGATTATACCCCGAGGCAAACTACGGTCCCCAGATTGATCTCTACAACGGGATCGCTCCTTTTGGATTCGAGCTTGAAGGCGCCCGTCAGTTTAAAGATATCAAAATTGCTTTCGGCCCGCAGCTATGGTGGGGTGCCAACCCGGCAGTGTTGCTGAAGTACAGCAGGGAGATCGCGAAGATCGGCTTCACCGCCGTCCTCCACGAAGACCTGGATCAGTTGGGCAATACGGAAAGTTCCTTTGCCATTCCACAGCCCAAAACCCGACGTTTCTCCCTGCATTTGCAGCGGGAGTTCGGAAAGATGGGGATAGAGCTGGGTGGCCTGTGGGCCGGAGCCCCTTTGAAAGACAGGGAGTTCCAGCTGGTGCGGGGCGAAGAAGGAAATTATGAAGTATTTAAAGATGTGATCCGATCGGAAGACAATTTCGGTGGAAAGATCAAGCTGACCTACACAGGTGGACGCTTCAACTGGTACGCCCAGTCTTCTGCTCAGGGCCTGGTGGCCCAGGGAGGTGCAGACCAGACAAAGACCTTTACAGGATGGAGACTCAAAGATAGCGGAAGTGGAAACCAATACAACTTCCTTTCAGGATTCACCTATCTTGTCGGTAAGCTACAGGTCGCCCCCAATTTCCTCTGGCAGCAACCCATCGAAGGCCCTATCCCCTCCGATGTACCTGCGCCCGGCAGACCGCGGAATATTCTGGAGGATCCCTTTGTTGTCAGGGCCAACCGCGAGCAGCTTGCCGGGGAAATCCTCTTCACCTATGACCCCACTCCCGGTACCTGGATGTACGATTGGGACAATGACCGCTCAGAGGATGCGCATTTTGCAGTCAGTGCCGGTTTTGTTTTCCGCCATATGCCTACCACGCAGGATGCCGCAATTGGAATCCTGCCAGATGGAAGAACTACTTTCGCTTTTCCCGGAGCTCCTCCGGCAGCCGACCTGTGGGAAATCAACACCCGCATCGTTTCAAAGCTGAATAAGGACTTCGGTTTCATCGCCAACCTTTATGCCGGGGATGCCCAGGCCAATGGCAGCGACGATCGGACCATCCAACGCATTGGGGCGGATTTCCGCTTGATATACAGAACACTGAAGGTGATGTCCTTTGTCAGGTTCAATGATTGGGGACCTTATGATTTTCACCGGGATTACAATCTGACCTACCCTTTGCAGCTGATGGCTGACATTTCGACTTCCTTTATGCGCCCCGACTGGATTGAGCTGCCGGCGACCAGCATTGGGATCCGGGCCAATTACCGTACCCTCGACAAATTCTCCCCACGATATGCCCCTACCTATGTACCCGATGCATCGGGTACCCTGGTGCCCGATCCCGATGCCATTGGATTTGACAATGGCAATGAGTGGGAAATCAGAACATACGTCATCATTAACATTGGTAAATAAAACCTCTCAACGATGAATAAGCAGCATATACCCTTTGCCTCCGCTCTCTTCCTTGCCTTGGTTGTCATCCTTTTTCCGGCTTGCGAGCGTGACCTGGAAGACCTCGAACCTGTTAGCTATCCTGCAAATCCATACGTGTTTATCGACGGATTCAGTGCCGGATTGAACTATGCCGCCTTCGGGGGTTCCGTGCCAACCGCTTTCGATGTGGATAATAATGAAACCTATAATAATTCCGCTGCATCGATGCGATTTGATGTCCCCGATGCAGGAGACCCGAGAGGCGCTTACGCCGGTGGAGTATTTTTTACGGAAGGTGCCCGGGACTTATCCTCCTACAATGCCATCACTTTCTGGGCTAAAGCCAGCCGCTCAGCCCAAATAGACCTGGTTGGATTTGGCAATGACCTGGGGGCCAATAAATACCAGGCCTCCATTTCGAATCTGGGCGTCAATACCGCCTGGAAAAAATATATTATCCCCATCCCTGATCCATCCAGGCTTTCCGCAGAACGTGGGATGTTTTTCTATTCAGAAGGACCCGATGAAAACGGAGGCTATACATTCTGGATTGATGAAGTGCAGTTTGAAAACTTGGGCACCATCGCCCATCCTCAATTCGCCATTTTGAGCGGAGAAGACCAGGAGGAGATATCCTTTATCGGTGTCAACAAAAACATTGGGGGGCTCACCGCCATTTTCAACCTTCCCTCAGGCATTGATCAGGAGGTTAATACTGCGGCAGCTTATTTTTCCTTCCAGACTTCCAATCCGGGCATTGCGACGGTGGATGAATTCGGGAAGGTAAGCGTGGTAGGCGGGCCCGGCGAGGCGGTCATCACAGCCGCTATGGGAGAGCTGCCGGCAGAAGGCTCTCTGACCATCCAGTCGGCAGGCATCTTTGAACCTGCACCCCTGCCGGCACAGGATCCCGCCAATGTTATTTCCCTCTTCAGCGATGCCTACCCTAATGTTCCTGTGGATTATTACAATGGGTATTGGGCACCCTATCAGACCACCTTATCCGCAGATTTTGAAGTGAATGGAGATCACATCCTGCATTATACCAATTTCAATTTTGTGGGTATTGAGTTCAGCTCTCCCACCATCGATGCCAGTTCGATGACACATTTGCACCTTGATATATTCCTGCCGAATGCCCTGTCAGGAGATGCCCAGTTCAAGATTGAAGTGCTCGATCAGGCTTCGGGGACTACCGGTGCACATACCATCGGGATTCCGGTCAGCCAGTCGAATCAATGGATCAGCTTCGATATTCCTTTTGCCAGTTTCGCCGGACTTACAGGAAGAACAAGCCTTTTTCAGATCATCTTTTCAGATGTTCTGGGAAACATTTCAAGCTTTTATGCCGACAACCTCTTCTTCTATAATGATGGGGCTTCTCCGGCTCAGCCCACCAGCCCGGCACCTGTTCCCGGACATAGTGCGGCCAATGTTGTGGCGGTGTACAGCGACGCCTATTCTGTCATCCCCGGCACAGATCTGAACCCAAACTGGGGACAGGCCACGGCCTATTCTCAGATTCAGATTCAGGGTAACAATACCATTAAATACGCCAACCTTAATTACCAGGGCATCCAACTTGGCAGCAGCCAGGATGTTTCTGCGATGGAATATCTGCACCTGGACTTCTGGTCTTCCAATTCCACGATGCTCAAGGTATTCCTGATCAGTACCGGTCCGGTGGAGCAGCAGTTTACCCTGAATGTCCCGACAACAGGCTGGACCAGTCTCGACATTCCCCTCTCGTCTTTTGCCCCGGTTGACCTCACAGATGTCATTCAACTGAAATTTGAAGGCAATGGGGATATTTTCCTGGACAATCTCTATTTCCGTAAGAACTAATTCCACAACGCATAAATATTCAAGCAAATGGCAGCAATAAGCATCAAACATCGCAGCATCCTCCTCATCCTTCTTTTGCTTTTGATCATCCCCTTTTCCGGGTGCGAGCGGGATGATTTTCAGAAATTGGATGAGCGTAACTGGACCCTGGTATGGAGTGACGAATTTACCGGTCCGGCCGGTACTTTGCCTGACACCGCCAAGTGGATGATGGAACTCGGGAATGGACAAGATGGTTGGGGGAACCAGGAACTCCAATATTACACCAACAAAGCAGAAAATGTATCCCTGGATGGGGATGGAAACCTGGTCATCACTGCCATACGCAGCGGGAACAGCTATACCTCGGCCCGACTGAGCACACAAAATCTGTTTTCTCAGAAATACGGCAAGTTTGAAGCCCGCCTGATCACCCCTTACGGCCCGGGATTATGGCCGGCTTTCTGGATGCTGGGCTCCAATATCGAATCCACACCCTGGCCTCAATGCGGGGAAATTGATATTATGGAACTCAGAGGGCAGGAACCCCATATCATTCACGGATCACTGCACGGCCCTGGATACTCCGGAGGCAATCCTGTTTCTAAAAGTTATGCGCTGAACAATGATCGTTTCGATGCCGATTACCACACCTATGCGGTGGAATGGGACGACAGTCGCATCGATTTCTTCGTGGATGGCTACCTGTACCAGCGCGTGGAACGCAGTGAACTACCGGGAGAGTGGGTGTACGACCAGCCCTTCTTCCTATTGCTCAATGTAGCGGTTGGAGGGAATTATGTCGGATTCCCTACCACCCAAACCCCCTTCCCTCAAAAAATGATCGTGGATTATGTAAGGGTCTATCAGGAAGCGAATTAAACAACATACTACACAATGAGCGACATCTACCTTGGCGGTAATCAGGTCTTGCGAAAACAAGCTGAGATCAGCGGGCAGTTTGTGGAGATAGAAGGGGAAAAGTTTTATCAGATCAGGAATTACCATCTGATGCCCGACTTTCTCATCATCCTTGTCAGCGATTCCGACCATTGGATGTACCTCTCCAGTACAGGATCCCTGGCAGCAGGACGAAAAAACCGTGACAATGCGCTCTTTCCATATTATACCGACGACAAGATCCACGATTATGAAGGAAAGACCGGCAGCAAAACCTATTTCCTGGTAAATAAAGAAGATAAGCGAAACCTTTGGGAACCCTTCAGCCCTGATGCGCTCCGGTTCTATGATGTGGAACGAAACATCTACAAAAGCATTTACGGGAACAAGGTCATCTTTGAAGAGAAAAACCTGAGTCTGGGACTTTCCTTTCGCTATGGGTGGTACAATAGTGAAGCTTTTGGCTTTGTCAAAAGATCGAGCCTGGAGAATCTTTCCGACAGTCCTGTCAGCATACGCATCCTTGACGGGCTGAAGAACATCCTTCCCTACGGCCTGGGTTATGCTTTTCAAAATGAGTACAGCAATCTGGCCCGCGCCTACAAAATCAGCGAAAAAGCACCCGATACCACCCTGGGGCTCTTTATGCTGAGCGCCATTCCTGTGGATCGGGCAGAACCCAGCGAGGCACTGTGTACCACCACGGTGTGGTCCTCAGGTTTCCGGGAGGATACCCGCATCCTGATTTCCGAAAAACAAGTGGGATGCTTTCTCCAGGGAAAAGTGCTTACATCAGAGCACAGCATCCGGGCCCATCGGGGGGCGTACTTCATTCAGGCCGACATTGAACTGCAACGGATTGAAAAACGCCAGTGGCTCACCATCGCCGAGATCAATCAAAGCCACGCAAAGGTCATTAATCTGAACACCTTCATCCGCAACAACCCACAAGCTGAAAGTATCATTTTAACGGATATACAGTCCGGGACAAGCAAGTTGAAAAGAATGGTGGCCCTGTCCGACGGCTTCCAGATCAGCAATACAGAGATGTGTTCCGCACGCCATTATACGAACACCCTGTTCAACATAATGCGTGGAGGACTCTTTGTGCATCATTACCGCATCGACAGGGAGGATTTTTCAAGATATACCGCACAAATCAACCGCCTTTTGAGCAAGCAGTACGCGCAATGGCTTGCACAGCTGCCTTCTGTCATCGATTATGAACAATTACTTCAGCGTGCGGCGGAGACCAAAGACGCCGACCTCATCCGCATAGCCAGTGAATACCTTCCCCTCAGCTTCAGTCGCCGGCACGGAGACCCCAGCCGGCCCTGGAATCAGTTTTCCATCGAAACAAAAAACGAGGATGGGAGCATCAAATACAGCTTCCAGGGGAACTGGCGCGACATCTTTCAGAATTGGGAAGCCTTATGTTATGCTTTCCCCTCCTACATCGAAGGCATCATTGCCAAATTCGTGAACGCTTCCACCATTGATGGGTACAATCCATACCGCATCCGGCGCGAAGGCATAGACTGGGAAGTCCCTGATCCCAACGATCCCTGGGCCTACATTGGCTACTGGGGGGATCACCAGATCATCTACCTGCTCAGGTTTTTGGAACTCTCGAGCCGCTTTCATCCCGGGAAACTGGAAAAAATGCTGATAAGCCCGGTTTTTACTTACGCCAATGTGCCTTATCGCATCAAACCCTATGAGGAAATCCTGCGTAACCCAAAAGACACCGTTGCTTTTGACTTCGATCTTGACCGGCGCATCAGGACGGAAATGGCCTATCTGGGTGCAGACGCCTGTCTGTTGAAAGACAGCCGCAACACTGAGATTCTGAAAGTCAATCTGACAGAAAAATTGCTGGTTTCCCTCTTATCCAAGCTTTGCAACTTCATCCCCGAGGCTGGCATCTGGCTGAATACCCAAAGGCCTGAGTGGAACGATGCCAATAATGCCCTGGTAGGAAATGGTGCCTCTATGGTAACCCTCTATTACCTGAGGCGCTTTGTTAAGTTCTGGCAGTCGGAGCTGAGCAGGCACACCTTGAGCAATTTGGTTATCTCTGAAGAACTGGCCGCACTATTCGATGTCGTGCACCAATTCCTGAGCGACAATGTGGCAATGCTTTCCCATCGATTTTCAGATGCCGACCGGCTTCGCTTTGCAAACTTCCTGGGAAAAGCGCACGCGAAATACAGAAATGAGGTGTATCAGTATTCTTTCTCGGGAGAGAAAAGAATGCTTCAGCCAAAGGACCTGGAAGCCTTCCTTGGACTATGCCTTCAATACTTTGACCATTCCATCCGTGCCAACCGGCGTGAGGATGCCCTTTTCCACACCTATAACCTGATTTCCATAAAGCCGGATGGTATCTCCATTCGCCATTTATATGAGATGCTGGAAGGCCAGGTTGCCATTTTGAGTGCAGAATTCCTTTCCGGAGAAGAGAGCCTTGCACTGCTGAACGCCCTCAAAAAAAGCAGGATGTTCCGGGAAGACCAGTATAGTTATATGCTTTACCCCGACAGGGTACTTCCGGGATTTATGGAGAAGAATAAGATTCCGCCACACCTGGTGGAATCCTCAGCCCTTTTAAGGAAGCTCCTGGCTGATAAAAACCAGAGCATCATTGAGGAAGATATCCTTGGGCAATACCATTTCAATGCACATTTCAGGAATGCCGAATTGCTGGATGCAGCGCTGGCAGAGCTGAGGGTTGGGACATACAGCCATTTGGTAGAATCAGAGAAGGATAAGATCCTGGCCATTTATGAGGAGGTGTTTGACCACAAATCTTTCACAGGCCGATCCGGTACTTTTTTCGGCTACGAAGGATTGGGGTCCATTTACTGGCATATGGTCTCCAAATTAATGCTGGCTGCGCAGGAGTGTTTTTTCTCTGCCCTGGATGCAGGAGCCGGTGCAGAAATATCAGGGGAACTGAAGGCGCATTATTATGAAATGAAGGCAGGGATAGGACTCTATAAAAACCCCGGCTTATACGGTGCCTTTCCAATGGATGCCCATTCGCATACCCCGGCAGGGGCAGGCGCCAAACAACCCGGACTCACCGGGCAGGTGAAAGAAGACATCATTTCACGCCTGGGCGAGTTGGCACTGACGATAGAGGATGGGGTCATCAGATTCAGGCCGGAACTGTTCAATGAAGAAGAATTCCTTACCCACCAAAGCCAGTTCAAATACCTCTCAATCAATGGAGAAACACAAACAATCTTATTGTCGGAAGGACAGATTGCCTTCACCTTTTGCCAGGTTCCTGTCATCCTGACAAAGGCAGAAAAGAATGAGATCAGCATCTTTTATCCGGATGGCACAGAAGAAATAATAAGCGGACTCACCCTTAGCAGGCCCCTGAGCACGTCCGTTTTCCGGCGAAAAGGAGAAATCGACCGGATAGAAGTTTCCATAAGGATGAAACACGATCAGAAACAGCATACCTGAAGATCATTGCAGGACAAGGCAAAAAGAGTAAAGAAATGACATCAAATCCATTGCATACTGAAAAGCACCTTCTTACAAACGCCCTCATAAGATGGCCTTTCGTCACCTGTCTTCTCATCCTGTTCCTTCTTTCAGGCTGTTCTTCCGCCCCGCAACCCACGGGCAAAACCGCAGCAGAGATTCTGGGGGATCCTGTTTATCAGGCCATTTCTTTTGGAGGATATCGAGAAATTACCAGGGATATCCAGCCCGATATTGAGGATTTGAAAGAGGACCTCCGTATTCTTTCTGCAATGGATATTAAGCTGCTGCGCACCTATAATGTCTATCTCGATGAAGCGGCCAATCTCCTGGAAGCCATCCGTCAATTGAAAGCAGAAGATGCTGATTTTGAAATGTATGTAATGCTGGGTGCCTGGATAGAATGCCTGAATGCCTTTTCTGACCTGCCTCCGGATCACAGCCGGGAAAGCCCTGAAAATGAAGGCGAGATTGCGCGAGCCGTAGCACTGGCAAAGAAATACCCTGAAAGCGTGAAAATCATTGCGGTTGGCAATGAAGCGATGGTGCACTGGGCAGCATCCTATTATGTGCAAGCCGAAGTTATCCTGAAATGGGTAAAATACCTGCAGGACTTGAAGAAAGAAGGTGAACTGCCGGAAAGCCTATGGATTACGAGCTCAGACAATTTCGCATCCTGGGGAGGTGGAGATACCAGTTATCACGGGCCCGCTCTGAATGAATTGATTCAGCGTGTGGATTTCATCTCAATGCACACTTATCCGATGCACGACACCCATTACAATCCGGAATTCTGGGGCGTAAGAGAGGATGAAACGGCCCTGCCGGAAATGGAAAAAATTGAACGCGCAATGCAGCGGGCAAGAGACTATGCCATCGCACAGTATGCAAGCGTAGTGAACTATATGCACAGCCTGGGCATCGACAAACCTGTCCATATCGGCGAAACCGGTTGGGCATCCATTTCTGATGGCTTCTATGGAGATACGGGGTCACGGGCGGTGGATGAGTATAAGGCAGCGCTATACTATTGGAAAACACGTGCTTGGACTTCAGAGGCGGGAATTAGCTGCTTCTATTTTGAAGCCTTTGACGAACAATGGAAGGACAGCGCCAATCCTATGGGATCAGAAAATCACTTCGGGCTCATCAACCTTCAGTCCGAAGCAAAGTATGTCCTCTGGGATCTGGTAGATGCCGGCATTTTTGAAGGCCTGACACGAGACGGACTTCCCATTACCAAAACCTTTGAGGGCAACAAGGAAGCCCTGATGAAGACGGTGATGCCCCCTCCGGCCATTTATGAAATCAATTTGGAAGATTAAATGAAAAAGGTGATGAAAAAACCACAACGAATTCTGATCCTTCTGGGCATTATCGCAGCAATGCTGCAAAGTTGCATCAACCCGGCGCAAAAAGAAATGGAAGTATATGAAACCTCAGAAAATGGCCATAAACTGAGCAAAATCAGTGCTTTTCCAAAGGAGGAAAGCCACATTGAGATACGCTTGCACCCGGAGGAACGCTTCCAGCGCATTACCGGCATAGGGGGTTCATTTACAGAAGCATCCGCCCATATTTTGAATCAACTCAGCAGGGAAAACAGGATGAAGATACTGGAGGCCTATTTCGGGGAAGACGGAGCCAGATACTCCCTTACACGTACCCATATCAACTCCTGCGATTTCTCCCTCGGCAACTACTCCTTTGCCCCCGTGGCAGGGGACACCTTGCTGGAACATTTCTCCATTGAAGAAGACAAGGGCGATATCATTCCTATGATCAAAGATGCCCTGGCGCTCTCCAAAGACGGGTTCAGACTGATTGCCTCACCCTGGACAGCTCCCCCCTGGATGAAGGACAATAATGACTGGCGCGGAGGAAAACTGCTTCCCTCCCATTATGAAACCTGGGCCTTGTTCTTCTCAAAATACCTTACAGCCTATGCTTCGGAAGGAATTGATATTTGGGGGATTACGGTAGAAAATGAACCCCTCGGGAATGACAGCAACTGGGAGAGTATGCACTTTAGGCCGGAAGAAATGAATGACTTCGTAAAGCATCATCTTGGACCGAGATTGCGCGAAGATGGGCACGAAGTGCAGATTTTGGGGTTTGACCAGAACCGGGACGAACAACTCAGGATATGGGTGGATGCAATGTTTGATGATACGCTGGCGGCAGGCTTTTATGGGGGCACAGCCATCCACTGGTATGCAAGTACTTACGACCACTTTCCTGAAGCATTGCAATATGCCCATTCCAAGGCCCCCGGCAAGCATCTGATCCAAACGGAAGCTTGTATTGATGCCGAAAAGCCCAGGTGGAAAGATGATGCCTGGTATTGGGCAAAGGAGGCCAAAGACTGGGGATACACCTGGGCACCGGAAGATCAGAAATACCTCCATCCCAAGTACGTCCCGGTATTCCGCTACGCCAGGGATATTATTGGATGCCTGAACAATGGGGTGGATGGCTGGATTGACTGGAATATGGTCCTCGACCGCGAAGGTGGCCCGAACTGGGCAGAGAATTGGTGCGTGGCTCCTGTGATAGCAGATCCTGATAATGATGAGGTGTATTTCACACCCTTGTACTATACCCTGGCCCATTTCAGCAGGTTTATCCGCCCGGGCTCCACGCGCATCGGTCTTTCCTTCTCCGACCCTGATGTATTGGCCACTGCAGTGGAAAATCCCGATGGGACCTATGCTGTGGTGCTCTTCAATCCCTCCACCCAAGCGAAAGGAATCCGTTTGACAAGCGGGGAAAAGAGTGTGGAGCTTACCCTCAGTGCTAAGGCAATTCAAACGGTGGTTCTTCCTTCTGACATTGTTTGCAATAATGATAACTAATTCAATTATAAGCTGATGCATTCATTCAAAACCAAGCCCAAAGACAGGGTCCCTTTCGGACAAAAGGCCGCCTTCGGAGCAGGCCATCTTGTGAATAATCTGCTGCCGGGATCCTTGGGTGTTTTTGCCTTCTTTCTGCTGACCGCTTTCGGGATGGATCCCTTTCTCGCCGGTTTGCTTGGTGGGCTGCCACGTTTTTTTGATGCCATCACTGATCCCATAATGGGTTACATTTCAGACAATACAAAATCACGCTTCGGCAGAAGAAAGCCCTATATCTTTTTTGGGGCGATATTGAGTGGGGTTCTTTTCGCCGTCTTGTGGCAACTCCATCCCGAAAACTCCCAGATGTATAATTTCTGGTACTTCCTGATTTTTTCGATGATATACCTGATTGGGAACACAATGTTTTCCACCCCCTTGATCGGGCTGGGCTACGAAATGACTTCCGACTACAACGAGCGCACCCGTTTGATGGGCTTTTCCCAAACCATCGGGCAAATCGCCTGGATGATCGTTCCCTGGTTCTGGGTGATCATAGCGAACCCGGATCTTTTCGAATCACAAGCGATCGGTGTTCGTCAACTATCCATCATCGTTGGGGTGGCCTGTATGATACTGGGGATGATGCCTGCCCTCTTCTGTAAAGAAATCGACCAGGCAAACCTGACCAACCGCGATGAACTCACATTTAAGAACATCGCCAAAAACCTGAAGAGCCTGATCAAGAATATGGCTCTGATCTTTAAGAACATCGCCTTTGTGAGGCTTTGTGGCGCCACCTTCCTTGTGTTTAATGGTTTTCAGATGGTCGCTTCATTCAGCTACTTCATTATTGTATTCTACTTATTTAAAGGCAATTACGCAGATGCAGCCACCTGGCCTGCCTGGTTCTCTACGGTAAGCGCCATTGCCACCGCCTTCCTGATCATTCCCCTCATCACCTGGATGGCCAATAAATGGGGCAAGAGGAAGGCATTCATCATTTCCACTGCCATTTCGATGGTGGGTTATGCGCTCAAATGGTGGGGCTTCAATCCGGATAATCCCTGGTTGATGTTTATGCCAATTCCGCTGATGGTATTCGGGATAGGGGGACTGTTTACCCTGATGATGAGTATGACCGCCGATGTTTGCGACCTGGATGAGCTCAACAATGGGATGCCCCGCAAGGAAGGAACCTTTGGAGCCATTTACTGGTGGATGGTAAAACTTGGTCAGGGACTGGCTTTGGTGCTGGGGGGATTGGTATTGAAACTGGTAGGCTTTGACCAGAATGCTACAATACAGACTGCAGAGACCCTCACCAACCTGAGGCTGGCCGACATCCTGGTACCTGCTGCCACCGCCGGACTGGCCATCTGGGTGATGTGGAAGTACGACCTCACCGAAGCAAGGGCCAGGGAAATAAAAGATGAGTTGGTTAAAAGACGCGGAGAGCTATAGCTATTCCAGTAAAATCAGAAACATACACCCCACAAGAAAAAACATATGTCATTCAGGCCCAATAAATTCCTCAGCTTCCGGGAATCAGTTACCCGAAACAATGAGCAGTTCCTGGAAGGGAAGTCAGAAGAAGAACTGAAAAATCTGTTTCTCGAGGTATTGTACGATGGGGTCCACGGCTTTTGCTTCAGCTTGTATGAAGAAGGGCAGCAGCCGGGGGATCAGGTTTCAGAAGCACAGATCCGCAAAAGGATGGAAATCCTGAAGCCTCATTCCTCCTGGGTACGCTCCTTCTCCTGCATCGATGGCAATGAGCATATCCCGAAAATAGCCCGCGAAATGGGTTTAAAAACCCTCGTAGGTGCCTGGATGGGAAGTGATGAGCAGAAGAACCGGGAGGAAATCGAAGGGCTGGCCCGCCTTGCCGAAGAGGGGCAGGTAGATATCGCTGCCGTGGGGAATGAGGTGCTTTATCGTAAAGATCTCAGCCTGCACGAATTACTGAATTACATCCAAGAAGTAAGGGAACGTATTCCCGGGATACCTGTAGCCTACGTGGATGCCTATTACGAGTTTGCCCAAAGGCCCGAATTGGTTGATGCCTGCGACCTCATCCTCTGCAACTGCTACCCTTACTGGGAAGGAACGGAATACAGGTACGCCTTGCAGCATATGCAGCAAATGTACCAGCAGGCCCTTCTGGCTGGAAAAGGAAAAAGAGTCATTATCACAGAAACAGGTTGGCCAAGTGCAGGCGAAAAACTGGGTAACAGCATCCCTTCCAGCCTCAATGCAATGAAGTATTTCATCAACACACAGTTATGGTCTAAGGATGAAAACATTGAGATCTTCTACTTCTCTTCATTTGATGAAGCCTGGAAAGTAGATACAGAAGGGGATGTAGGCGCATATTGGGGTATTTGGGATAAAGATCGAAAATTAAAATTCGTCAATGAACACCTTTCATAAACTCAACATTGCTCCGGGAAGAGCCATCTGCTATTCCGGCTTTCGGGAGGGACAATCCCCGGGAGCGGTCTATCCAACCTATGCACAAATCAGGGAGGACCTGCTTCTGCTTCACCCCCATTGGAAGTATTTGCGATTATTCGATTGTGATGCCCACGCAGAAACAGTATTGGAGGTAATACAGAAAGAGAAGCTGGATTTCAGGATTATGCTGGGAGCTTACATCGGGGCTGAGATGAACAACTTCAATTGTCCCTGGGACGGAGGGGTTTATTCCGAAGCCGACCTGGAATCCAATCGTCAGCTCAACCAAATAAAAATCAAGCGATTGATAGAGATGGCTAATCAGCAACCGGAGATAATTTTCAGCGTATCCGTGGGCAATGAAGCCTGTGTGGAGTGGACAGATCATTATGTACCCGAACGCAAAGTGATGCAGTACGCTCAACAAGTAAAAAAGGCTATCAAACAAGGCGTTACATTCTGCGAAAATTATGTTCCCTGGTTGGTGAAGCTCGAAGGCCTTGCCGAAACACTCGACTTCATTTCCATTCACACCTACCCTGTCTGGGAATACAAGCAGATTGAGGAGGCCCTGGACTATACAAAACAGAATTATGCCGCGGTGGCAAAAAAGCACCCCCACAAAGCGGTCATCATCACAGAAGCCGGCTGGGCAACGCAGTCTAATGGACGAGGGATTCATCCGGAGAATGTGAATGAAGATTTTCAAAAAATATATTTTGAAAGATTGATGGAATGGACGGATAGAGAAGGGATTATGGCCTTTTTCTTCGAAGCCTTTGACGAATCGTGGAAAGGATCGCCCGAACCCTTTGAACCTGAAAAGCACTGGGGCTTATTCCATCTCGATAGAACCCCCAAACTGGCAATTCAACACCTGATATGAACCTGAACAGGCCTGCAGTAAGGAGCGGGCCCACACAAAATGAATCACTAACACTTAAAATCAAATCATTATGAAGAAGTACTACTTTGTTGCTATGATGCTGATGGCATCGGTAAGTTTTGCGCAGAATGCGCCAATCGACTTTGAGTCGGGGGGCTACGGAGCCCTGTGGACCTGGGCCGTTTTTGAAAACAGCACCAACCCGCCCCTGGAAATTGTGTCGAATCCTGCACCGGCCGGTGTCAATACCAGCGCGACCGTTGCCAAATTTACCGCCCTTCAGGCAGGGCAACCCTGGGCAGGGTGCGAGTCGGCCCACGACAGCACAAACCTGGGCAGTTTCGTGCTCGATTCCACCAATTCGCTGATTAAGATTATGGTGTGGAAAACTGTGATCAGCGATGTGGGGATCAAGCTCGTGGCTCCCACCGGATGGGCACTCCCTGAAATAAAAGTGCCCAACACCCTGATCAACCAATGGGAAGAAATCACCTTTGATTTTTCAGGACACACCAACCCTCCCCCTACGGAAGGTGCTTATGATCAAATTGTTGTTTTCCCAGACTTTAACCTGGCCGGCAGGACCCAGGACAATATTGTCTATTTCGACAATATTACCTTCAACGCTCAGGTTGCATCTCCCAACCAACCCGCGGTGGCTGCACCCCTGCCCCCCTTCCGCTATTCCCACGAAGTTGTTTCCGTTTTCAGCGGCGCATACACCAATGTGGCGAACACTGATTTTACTCCGAATTGGGGCCAATCTACTGTCGTTACCTTTCCTCAGATCCAGGGTGATTCAGTGATACGCTTCGGGAATTTCAACTATCAGGGAAACCAGTTTGCCACTCCACTTAACTTGAGTGCAATGGACACCCTGCACCTGGATATGTGGACCGCCAATGCTACCACTGTCAACATCTATCTCATCAGCACAGGACCGGTAGAGACGCCCTACTCTCTTCCCATCACCCCCGGTCAATGGGTGAGTCACGACATCCCGCTGAGCACCTTCAGCGCAGTGAACCTGGCAGATGTCATCCAACTGAAATATGATGGTGGCACAGGAAGCCAGACCTTTTTCCTGGACAATATCTACTTCTACCGCCAAAGTGTAGTCGGTCGCAATGATGTGTCTGGCAGCGATATGGCCGTCAGGGTATATCCCAATCCCGCTAGCAGCGGAGAAGCGATTCATCTCGAAGGCGATGTGGCAGCGTATGAAGTTCTTGACCTAAGTGGAAAGTTGACCTTGACAGGTCGTGGTGATGTTATTCCTTCTACCTCGCTAAAACCAGGGATCTATATCCTGCGTTTGACGACAGCCGACAAGAAGGTCGTGGCACAAAAGCTTGTAGTGACGAAATAAAAGTATCCAAAAAGAGCCGTCTCCAAAAAGGGCGGCTCTTTTTTATTATATTCAGGCTCAAATTCAAGGAATTTGAAAGCAAGGATACAGCTTATTTTCTCTATATGGATTATGTCCATCCTCGCTGCTGCACAGGCAGTTCCGGAGAAAGGAATGCCCCCATTGCAAAATTTTTCACCCCAGGATTACCAGAATAAGGGGAAGGTGTGGGATATCAGCACAGCACCCAATGGGATAGTATATTATGCTGCCGATCGCGGCTTGCTCGAATTTGACGGTAAGACCTGGAATTGTTTTCAGGGAAGCGATGGATTTACCCGCTCCCTGCTCATCCTGAATGATTCTGTTATTTATACCGGCTCGGACCAGGATTTTGGGATCTGGAAGAGAAAAGCGGATCTCAGTTTTGAGTACACCTCTCTTTACCCTTTCCGTGAAGAACCACACGACATTATTGAGGAGTTCTGGGATCTGCAACTCTTCCGGGATGATATCTTATTTATCTCTTCCCAAAATATTTATATCTATAAAAACGAACAATTCGTGATGGTTGCCGCGCCCAATGCATTCAGCGGCAGCTATCTCTTGCAAGACACACTATATTTAGCCGATGACTCCGATGGACTCTATGTTCTGGATGATTTCTCCCTTCAGAAAGTGTTTAATTATCCTGATCAGAACACACTGCATATTACAGGGCTCTACAAATCCGGGAATGCCTTGATGGTTGTTACGCGGGATGCAGGCCTGCTGCGCTTCGCACAAGGAAGGTTGACGGCATTGGATATCGCCCTGTCGGACAAACTCAAAGAAGCCAAAGTATTTAGTTTTGAAAAGATTGACTCGAAGAAAGTAGCCTATGGGACTGTATTGAAAGGACTCCTTATTGCGGATAAGGATGGGAACCTACTGCACAGCATCAACCGACACAAAGGTTTGCCCAGCAACACCATACTATCTCTTCACGCCCTCCCCAACGGAAAGTTATGGCTGGGAATGGATTATGGCCTGACGGTCCTGGATATGCACAGTCATTTCACCTACTTCCTCGACTATCGTGGAGATTTCGGTACCGGCTATACCGCAGGCCTGAAGGAGGATGCATTCTTCCTGGGAACAAACCAGGGCCTGTATCGCACCAATTGGGCGGCGCTTGATAATAAAGTAGAGTTCTTTCAATTCCAACTGATTCCCGGGACTGAAGGACAGGTTTGGACGCTCACCAGTATTGGCGACCTTCTGTTTATGGGGCACGACAAAGGTCTCTTCATTGTAGATTTGAATGGGGTGCAGAAAGTAGGAGACCAATCAGGGGTATGGACCATCATTCCTTATCAGGAAAAACTGCTGGCGGGATATTACAATGGAATTTCCATTTTTGAAAGGAAAGACGGGGTATGGACTTTTCAAAAGAAAATGGAGCACATTTACGGCTCGTGTAATCAACTTGTGCTTGAAGGGGATAATACGCTCTGGATCAATATCCCGAATTACGGCATAATCCGAACCCTCCTGAGCGACAGCCTTGAGCCGCAAGACAGAATGCTTTTCCCATCCAATGATTTCCCTGGGAACGACCCTTTCATCCACCAGCAAGGAGATGCAATTTTGGTAAAGACCGACCGGCATCACTTTACATATTTCGCGGAAACAAAGAATTTTGAGATATCAGAACAAAGCATCCTTCCTCCGGAAAATGCAGGCATATTATACAGGCATAGGCAAGCCCTGCTCATCCATCCCGATTATGCCTTTTACCCCGCCTATAATGGGTTTGCCTTACGCCACCTGCGCCACAGGAAGAGCAAGGACAGTTTTCCTTACTCCCTGGTGCTGCGAAAACTGGAAGCCTATAATAACCAGGAAAGAATATTGGTACCTATTGGTAGTGAAGTGAAATACCGCTTGCATAATCTCAGGATTGAATATATCGTACCGAATCAGGAGGTGATGGAGTATCAATATAAACTCAATGATGCCGAAGAATGGATATCTAATGGAAAAAACACAAGCCTCGACTTGCTTGGTCTGGATCACGGAGAATACACCATTACCTTAAGAGCACAGCTTGCGGATGAAGCCGTTGAGCGCAGGATTGCCAGTTTCCGCATCGCCCCACCCTTTCACCGCTCCTGGTATGCGCTCGCCTTATATCTCTTCCTGTTGTTTGCGGCGGTGTTGTTGATTCGATACCGGGTGATTATTTCTCTCAAAAAGCAAAAGAAAAAAATGCTGCTGAAGGAACAAAAGTCCCTGCGTATTCAGGCCGAGAAACACAAGCAGGAGCTTATGGTGATTGAGCAGGAACGCCTGAAAGATGAATATGAACAACTGAAGTTGCAGCTAAAAAACAAAACCATTGAACTCGCCAGCAAAGCCAGGGATAATGAAGAAAAGAACCGTCTCCTGCTCACCATCAAGGATAGTTTTGAGAAGGCGCGAAAAAGCCCTTTCTCCTCCTCAATGAAGTGGAATGAGATCCAGAGAATGCTTGATGCCTACATCAATATTGAGGACAAGACATTTGAGATCCAGATGGATGAATTGCACCAGGACTTTTTCAAAAAGCTGAAAGAAAGGTTTCCCGGCTTATCAAACAATGACCTCAGGTTGTGCGCCTATCTCAAAATCGGGCTCAACTCGAAGGAAATTGCAGATATCCTGAACATACAGCCCTCCAGTTCCTATATAAGCAGGTCGAGGCTCAGGAAAAAGCTCGATCTGAAGCCGGATGAAAATCTGTACGATTTCCTGAATAACATTTAATACCGGAACCAGCTTCACCGGCACATCTCTGCAGGATTGCAAGGAATTAAGTAGCTTTGACTTCACGTTTCAAAGCCAGCGATCAATAGGATGCTGACTTTCTAAGGAACTGAATAAATGAACCGTATGAATACACTGAGCGAATATACCCACAGCCCTGAGGCTAACTTTTTTCTGATTGCCGGACCTTGCGTTATCGAGGATGAGGATATGGCATTCCCCATTGCGGAAGCCCTGGTAAAGATGTGCGACAGACTTGGCATCCCCCTGATATTCAAAGCCTCTTACCGCAAGGCCAATCGTTCCAGAATGGATTCCTTCACGGGAATCGGAGATGAAAAAGCCCTGAAGATAATGCAAGCCGTGGGAGAAACTTTTCAGGTTCCGCTCATCACCGATATACACACGGAGGCAGAGGCCGCAATGGCTGCGGAATTTGTGGATATGCTGCAAATCCCGGCTTTTTTGTGTCGGCAAACAGCGCTCCTGGTGGCGGCAGGAAATACGGGCAAGCCGGTGAACATCAAAAAGGGACAGTTTCTGTCACCTGAAGCAATGCGGTTTGCTGCAGAGAAGGTAAAGCATACCGGCAATAGTGACATTTTGCTCACCGAGCGCGGGACGATGTTCGGGTATGGGGATATGGTGGTGGATATGCGGGCTATTCCGCGGATGCAGGCCCTGGGTTATCCGGTGGTGCTCGACATCACCCATTCGCTTCAGCAACCCAACCAGGCTGGTGGGGTAAGCGGTGGGCTGCCTGATTTGATCGATACCCTTGCCAGGGCAGGTGTTGCGGCCGGCGTTGATGGAATTTTCCTGGAGACCCATCCGGAGCCACGCCAGGCTAAATCTGATGGCAGCAATATGCTGCCCTTATGCGACGTGGAAGAGTTGCTGCAGGTTTTGGTAAGACTTAGGCAGGCCCTGATCCAGGCATAATCAAGAGGAAGTGCCTCCCCCCTTCGCGCACTTTGCGTGATCCTTGCGTTCTCTGCGGTTTATTTTTAATCCACTGACAGCCCTGCACTCAAAGACTTTTTTACCGCAATGGTCGCAAAGAATGCGCCAAGGACGCAAAGAAGCCAGCCTTGAGCTATGCGCTATTTCCCAAATCCTTTCTTGCTTTTCAAATTCTTTAGAAAGTGGCGGTGATAGGAGTTACCCCTTCGCGCACTTTGCGTGATCCTTGCGCTCTCTGCGGTTAAAATTTTTACTTACTGACAGCCCAGCACTCGAAGGTTTTTTTACCGCAATGGACGCAAAGAATGCGCCAAGGGCGCTAAGAAACCAGCCTTGAGCTATGCTCTCATTTTTAAATCCTTCAGAAAGAGGCGGTGATAAGAGATACCCCCCTTCGCGCACTTTGCGTGATCCTTGCGTTCTCTGCGGTTTATTTTTAATCCACTGACAGCCCGGCACTCGAAGGTTTTTTTACCGCGATGGACGCAAAGAATGCGCTGAGGATGCTAAGAAGCCAGTCCTCTCAATTTTAAATCCTTTCTTGCTTTTCAAATCCTTCAGATGGTGGCGGTGATAAGAGCTACCCCTTCGCGCACTTTGCGTGAACTTTGCGCACCCTGCGGTTTACTTTTAATCCACTGACAGCCCGGCACTCAAAGGTTTTTTTACCGCAATGGACGCAAAGAATGCGCCGAGGACGCTAAGAAGCCAGTCCTCTCAATTTTAAATCCTTTCTTGCTTTTCAAATCCTTCAGATGGTGGCGGTGATAAGAGCTACCCCTTCGCGCACTTTGCGTGATCCTTGCGTTCTCTGCGGTTTAATTTCAATCCACTGACAGCCCTGCACTCAAAGACTTTTTTACCGCAATGGACGCAAAGAATGCGCTGAGGACGCTAAGAAGCCAGTCCTCTCAATTTTAAATCCTTTCTTGCTTTTCAAATCCTTCAGATGGTGGCGGTGATAAGAGCTACCCCTTCGCGCACTTTGCGTGAACTTTGCGAACCCTGCGGTTTAATTTTAATCTACTGACAGCCCTGCACTCAAAGGTTTTTTTACCGCAATGGACGCAAAGAATGCGCCGAGGGCGCTAAGAATTCAATTATTTCGCTACCTTTCCACTTCCAAGAATTGACTTTTGTGCTTAAAAAGAAGAACTCACCTATCCGTTTCAATTATGCACGAAAATGAAATCTCAAGAATTATTGTTGAAAGTGCTTTGAAGGTTCATAGAAATCTTGGACCTGGTTTATTGGAGAGCGCCTATGAAGAGTGCCTGTATTATGAGTTATCGAAGACCGGCTTAAACATAACAAAGCAAAAAGCCCTACCCTTAGTTTACGAGGATGTTAGACTAGACATTGGATACAGAGTCGATTTGCTTCTGGAAAACAAAGTGATTATTGAGGTGAAAGCTGTCGAAGGAATCTCGGACGTTCACATTGCTCAGCTTCTTACGTACCTCAAATTAAGCAAGTGTAAACTTGGACTGCTGATCAACTTCAATGTTGTTTTGATCAAGGACGGAATCAAGAGACTTGTTAATGGATTATGATAAGTCGCTTAATTTCTTTAGAATATTCTCCCGTGTTGGCGGTGATAAGAGCTACCCCTTCGCGCACTTTGCGTGATCCTTGCGTTCTCTGCGGTTTAATTTCAATCCACTGACAGCCCGGCTCTCAAAGGTTTTTTTACCGCAATGGACGCAAAGAATGCGCTGAGGACGCTAAGAAGCCAGTCCTCTCAATTTTAAATCCTTTCTTGCTTTTCAAATCCTTCAGAAAGTGGCGGTGATAGGAGTTACCCCTTCGCGCACTTTGCGTGAACCTTGCGCTCTCTGCGGTTAAAATTTTTACTTACTGACAGCCCTGCACTCGAAGGTTTTTTTATCGCACAAAAAAAACGCCCGAAGGCGTTTTCTTTTTATCAGGAACGGATAGGGTTTGTTTACTTCACTGCATCCACAATCGCCTTGAAGGCTTCGGGATGGTTCATAGCGAGATCGGCAAGGACCTTGCGGTTCAGCTGAATATCCTTCTCGTGGAGTTTCCCCATAAATACCGAGTAGGACATCCCATATTGCCGTACACCGGCATTGATCCTGGCGATCCATAATCCGCGGAAAGTCCGCTTTTTGTTCCGTCTGTCGCGGTATGCATATTGTTGCCCTTTTTCATAGGCGTTTTTTGCAACCGTCCAGACATTCTTGCGCCGTCCGAACTGGCCTTTCACCAGTTTCAGAATTTTCTTTCGGCGTGCCCTTGAAGCAACATTATTGACTGATCTTGGCATCTTTCTGTAGTTTTTGACCGGGCGCCTGCAGGCAGGACTTTGCAAGCCCGGGACAAGTTAAACAATGGACTATTTTGCAAGCATCGCTTTGACATTATTCAAATCGGCCTTATCCACGATGGCATCGTAACCGAGGTTACGTTTGCGTTTGGTGGACTTCTTGGTCAGAATATGACTCTTGTAAGCGTGCTTCCGCTTGATTTTGCCGGTACCGGTAAACGCAAAACGTTTCTTGGCACCCGACTTGGTTTTCATTTTAGGCATTGCTGCTTTTTTTAACTGATTCAACACTTCCGTTCCTGACGGACGATCTTTATTTCTTGGGGGCCAGGATCATAATCATCCTTTTCCCTTCAAGTTTAGGCAATTGTTCAACCTTAGCGTATTCTTCCAATTCCTGGGCAAACTTCAACAATACAATTTCCCCTTTCTCTTTGTAGATGATGGAGCGTCCTTTAAAAAAGACATCCACCTTCACCTTGGCGCCATCCTCCAGAAACTTGATGGCGTGTTTGAGCTTAAAGTTAAAATCGTGGTCATCGGTATTCGGCCCCAGCCGGATTTCCTTCACCACAATTTTGGCAGATTTGGCTTTAATCTCTTTCTGTTTCTTTTTCAATTCGTACAGGAACTTCCTGTAGTCGATGATTTTGCAGACAGGTGGGTTGGCGGTTGGTGAAATCTCTACCAGATCCAGTCCACGGTCTTCTGCCATTTGCAAGGCCTCCCTGATGGGATAGATGCCTTGTTCGAGATCCTGACCCACCACGCGAACCATCGGGGCGCGGATATGTTCATTGATCTTATGCGGATCTTCTTTCTTCCGGATAGGGCCTCTGCTTCTGCCCCGGGAATTTGGAAAACGTGCTATGGTACTCCTCCTTTCTTATTGTTTATACTTGTGATCCCGGCTCACGCTTCGAGCAGGATCCTGATTTCTTCTTCAATGCGTTGAATGAAGGCTTCCACGCTTTCCGTTCCAAGATCGCCTTCACCTTGCCTTCTGACCGACACACAGCCTTCCGCTTCTTCCTTCTCCCCGACAATCAACATATACGGAATGCGCTTCAATTCTGCATCCCGTATTTTCTTACCGGTCTTCTCACTGCGCCGGTCAATGGAGGCGCGAATATCCGAAATATCCAGCAAATGTAAAACTTTTTCAGCGTATGCATTGTATTTCTCACTGATTGGCAATATAATAGCCTGCTCCGGAGTGAGCCAAAGCGGGAATTTTCCGGCACAATGTTCAATCAAAACGGCCACAAAACGCTCCATTGAACCAAAGGGCGCACGGTGGATCATTACCGGACGATGTTTCTCATTATCTGCGCCAACATACTCCAGTTCAAATCTTTCCGGCAGATTATAATCTACCTGGATGGTCCCCAGCTGCCATTTCCGGCCAATCGCATCGCGCACCATAAAATCCATTTTGGGACCATAGAATGCCGCCTCACCGGGCACTACCTGTGCCTGGAGTCCTCTTTCTTCTGCCACTTCCATAATGGCCTGCTCGGCACGCTCCCAATTCTCGTCGGAACCGATGTATTTCTCCTTATCGTTTTTATCCCGTGTGGAGATCTGCACATTAAAATCTTTGAAGTCCAGGGCTTTGAAAATCTGCATCACGATATCCATCACTGCCTTGAATTCGTCTTTCACCTGCTCGGGGGTGCAGAAAATATGGGCGTCATCCTGGGTAAAACCTCTTACACGGGTGAGGCCGTGCAGCTCTCCACTTTGCTCATAGCGATATACGGTGCCAAATTCGGCATAGCGGACAGGAAGGTCGCGGTAGGAATGCGGCCTGGCTTTATAAATTTCGCAATGATGCGGACAATTCATTGGTTTCAGAAAAAACTGCTCTCCTTCCTGGGGTGTGGTGATGGGACGGAAAGAATCTTCTCCGTATTTCTCATAATGTCCGGAAGTCTTGTAGAGATTTACATTTCCGATGTGGGGAGTGATTACGGGATGATAACCCGCTTTGCGCTGCACCTTTTTAAGGTAGTTTTCCAGTCTCTCCCGCAATTCTGCGCCTTTGGGCATCCAAAGGGGAAGGCCGCTGCCTACTTTTTGGGAAAAAGTAAAAAGATCGAGTTCCCTGCCTAATTTGCGGTGATCCCGCTTTTTGGCTTCTTCCAGGCGTTCGAGGAATTCTGTCAGTTCTTTCTGCTTTGGAAAAGTGATACCATACAAGCGGGTCAGCTGTTTGCGCTTCTCATCCCCTCTCCAGTATGCTCCGGCCACACTCAATATCTTAACGGCCTTGATGGCTCCGGTGTCCGGAAGATGGGGCCCGCGACAGAGATCCACAAAATCACCGGATTCGTATAAAGTGATCTCCCCCTCATTCAACTCATCTATAAGCTCGAGTTTGTATTCATCCCCCTTCTCTCCATAATAATTCAGGGCTTCCTTTTTGCTTACCTCCCTGCGCCGGAAAGCCTGCTTTTGTGCCGCAAGCTCCTTCATTTTCTTTTCTATTTCCGGAAAATCCTGCTCAGAAATGACGCGATCGCCCAGGTCGATATCGTAGTAGAAACCATTTTCAATATCCGGACCTATCCCGAATTTTGCACCTGGGTAGAGTTTCTCCACCGCCTCGGCCATCAGGTGGGCAGAGGAGTGCCACATTGTGGCTTTGCCTTCTTCATCATTCCAGGTAAGCAATTGAATATCAGCATCCCTTTGGATAGGCCGGGTAGCATCCCACACCTCTCCGTTCACTTTGGCTGACAAAACGTTCCTTGCCAAACCTTCGCTGATGCTCAGGGCGATGTCCATTCCTGTTACTCCGGGTTCGTATTGTCTGACGCTGCCGTCAGGAAGGGTAATATTAATCATCATATACGGATTGATCCAAAATTGGGTGCAAAGGTAGCCAATTATAAGTACTTAGAGTACTTAGAGTACTTAGAGTACTTAGAGTACTTAGAGTACTTGGAGTACTTAGAGTACTTGGAGTACTTGGAGTACTTGGAGTACTGAACTTCTGGTTTTCGGGGAAGCTAACAAAGCCAAGAGGCTCCTGGCCGGATAGGACAATGAGTAGCTATTAAGTGTACTGGGATTTTTATGCATCGATGCTGCGTTCCCCAATGCTGAATATATAATCCCTGGTAAGGTGCTTATCCGTTTCAAAAACCTCGATCAACAAGTCATAACTTGCCTTAAACACCGGTAGCTGTTCATATATCGCCATCTCAAAAAAATTCGACCCGCCTCCCCCTTCGACTGCGCTTAGGGAGCGGCGGATTATCAAATAGTCAAAATGTCAAATAGTCAATTACTCCTTAGGCAACGAACCGAAAAACCGTAGGTCTTGTAGGTGTCGTACCGGCGTACATTGGCGTCGTACCAAGTCAGGTACCGGTAGAGCCCGCGTGTTGAGGAATACTCGGAGGACGACCAAAAGTAGGCGTAGCGCCTGAGACTGCCGAAATCGCCATCGTAGTGGCGGTAGCCGGCACCGAGCGCCGTGAAGCCGCTGCTGTTGGTGGCACCGGTATTGGGTGAATCCCAATGTGTAGTGCCCGTTTCCTTCATCTTTCCTGCGGCATCGGTGCCGCTATATCCCCAGGTATTGCAGTTCACCGTGGGGTCAAGGAAAGTCGTTAGCGTACACCATTCCGAATCCGTGGGCAGGTGCCAGCCCGTAGGGCAAATGCCCTGGCTGCCTGCTGTGGTGGTATAACCCATTGCTTCATCCCATTGGTAAAGACCACCGTATGTATTGCAGTTGTTTACATCATTGTTGTAACAGTATTTTTCTATCGTGGAATTATTCGTTTGGTTAGAACTGCCATTCACCATTGTGCCCACATTCAGGTTCTTCGCCATCCAGCACTGTGTGCCTATTTGCACGGTAGGGTATTGCTGGCCGTCGCGGGGGTCGGTGAGGATGCCACCGCAAGTGAGGGCACTCGTGTCAGCAAAGCTGATGTTCACGGTATCACGTGTGCTGCCGCACTGGTTAGTGATGGTCCAAACCAAAGTATAGTTAGCACTAGATACTCCATAAAACCACGTGTCCGCAATTGTTGAATCACTGAACATTGCCCCACTGCCACTGACCACTGACCACTGACCACTGCCCACTGAAGGCACATTCGCATAAAGCTGCACACTATCCCCAACTATCTCCAGGCTATCCGGCCCGGCATTGGCCTGGTCGGGCTGGGGGGTGCAGGGAGGGACACTGTCCCTTAGGCAACGAACCGAAAAACCGTAGGCCTTGAAGCCGTAGTACCGGGTTACACTGGCGTAGTCATAGGCCAGGTACCGGAGGATCCCGTGTGTAGAGGAATACTCGGAGGACGACCAAAAGTAGGCGTAGTACCTGAGATCGTAGAAATAGCCATAGTAGCAGCGGTAGCCGGCACCGAGCGCCGTGAAGCCACTGCTGTTGGTGGCCCCGGTATTGGGTGAATCCCAATGTGTAGTGCCCGTTTCCTTCATCTTTCCTCCGGCATCGGTGCCGCTATATCCCCAGGTATTGCAGTTCACCGTGGGGTCAAGGAAAGTCGTTAGCGTACACCATTCCGCATCCGTGGGCAGGTGCCAGCCCGTAGGGCATATACCCTGGGTGCCTGCTGTGGTGGTATAACCCATTGCTTCATCCCATTGGTAAAGCCCACCGTATGTATTGCAGTTGTTTACATCATTGTTGTAACAGTATTTTTCTATCGTGGAATTATTCGTTTGGTTAAGATTGCCATTCACCATTGTGCCCACATTCAGGTTCTTCGCCATCCAGCATTGGGTGCCTATTTGCACGGTGGGGTACTGCTGGCCGTCGCGGGGGTCGGTGAGGATGCCACCGCAAGTGAGGGCACTCGTGTCAGCAAAGCTGATGTTCACGGTATCACGCGTGCTGCCGCACTGGTTAGTGATGGTCCAAATCAAAGTATAGTTAGCACTAGATACTCCATAAAACCACGTGTCCGCAATTGTTGAATCACTGAACATTGCCCCACTGCCACTGACCACTGACCACTGACCACTGCCCACTGAAGGCGCATTCGCATAAAGCTGCACACTGTCCCCAACTATCTCCAGGCTATCCGGCCCGGCATTGGCCTGGTCGGGCTGGGGGGTGCAGGGAGGGACACTGTCCCTCAGGCAACGAACCGAAAAACCGTATGACTTGTAGGAGTAGCTCCGGAGTACACTGGCGAGGCCATAGCCCAGGGTCCGGTAGATCCCGTTTGAAGAGGAAAACTCGGAGGACGACCAGAAGTAGGCGTAGTACCTGAGACCGTTGAAATTGCCATTGCCGTTGCGGTAGCCGGCACCGAGCGCCGTGAAGCCACTGCTGTTGGTGGCCCCGGTATTGGGTGAATCCCAATGTGTAGTGCCCGTTTCCTTCATCTTTCCTCCGGCATCGGTGCCGCTATATCCCCAGGTATTGCAGTTCACCGTGGGGTCAAGGAAAGTCGTTAGCGTACACCATTCCGCATCCGTGGGCAGGTGCCAGCCCGTAGGGCATATACCCTGGGTGCCTGCTGTGGTGGTATAACCCATTGCTTCATCCCATTGGTAAAGCCCACCGTATGTATTGCAGTTGTTTACATCATTGTTGTAACAGTATTTTTCTATCGTGGAATTATTCGTTTGGTTAAGATTGCCATTCACCATTGTGCCCACATTCAGGTTCTTCGCCATCCAGCATTGGGTGCCTATTTGCACGGTGGGGTACTGCTGGCCGTCGCGGGGGTCGGTGAGGATGCCACCGCAAGTGAGGGCACTCGTGTCAGCAAAGCTGATGTTCACGGTATCACGCGTGCTGCCGCACTGGTTAGTGATGGTCCAAATCAAAGTATAGTTAGCACTAGATACTCCATAAAACCACGTGTCCGCAATTGTTGAATCACTGAACATTGCCCCACTGCCACTGACCACTGACCACTGACCACTGCCCACTGAAGGCGCATTCGCATAAAGCTGCACACTGTCCCCAACTATCTCCAGGCTATCCGGCCCGGCATTGGCCTGGTCGGGCTGGGGGGTGAAGAGCATTGTTACCGCATCCGTAGCCGAACACCCATTTCCATCGGTCCCGGTGACGCTGTATGTGGTGGTGGAAGAAGGAGACACCGTATGCCCCGATCCCGGGCCCAAAGCCTGATCCCACACATAAGTACTTGCGCCCGTGGCCGAAATGTCGCTGCTCTCGCCTTCACAAATATCTGTATATGTAGCTGTGGCTGAAACTATAGGATTATTGTAAACCGTGACACGGGAACTATCGGAAGACACACAGCCGTATTGATTATTGCCATAAACCGTATACGTTGTTGTAACGAGCGGCTGTACACTGCGCTGTACCCCCACATAAGGCCGGTTGCCATTGCCAATACCCGGATACCACCAATATGACAAGGCACCTTGTGCGTTGATCAGCAACGAATCTCCTGCACATATACTGGTATCTGCCGGGGTCAAATGAATCTCTGGAACAGGATAAACGCCAATCTGGATGGAGGCTGTTGCACTGCAGGAAGCAGAAGAGGTTCCTGTCACTGAATAGCTTGTTGCTGAAGACGGAGATACTGTCAAAATGGAATCTGTGCCAAGTCCATTGTTCCATTGATAGGCGCTTGCCCCACTGACATTGATGATGGTGTTATGACCCGGACAAACCTGGGAATTTTGTGCCGTGACTTGCAATGCCGGCAAGGGATTAACCTTCACCAGCACGCTGGCCACAGAAGAACAACCTTCTGCATTGGTTCCGCTTACCTGATAATAGCTGTCTGTCGAAGGTGTGTCTGTTTTTACAGACCCATTTCCAAAGCCATTGTCCCACTGATAGAAAAGGGCTCCTGATGCGGTTAAAACGGTGGAATCTCCCTGACAAATAACCGCCGGGGTGGCGGTCAATTGGCAAACAGGGGAGCTTTTAACGTGAATCGTTTTTGAGCGGGAGATACTGCATCCGTTGCTATCGGTGCCAATGACAGTATAGGTAGTGCTTGAATCAGGCATCAGCCATTTGCTGTTCCCTCCACCCAGGTTATGATCCCATTGATAACTGCTTAGGTTTCCTGTCAGAAAAGCCTGAATTGAATCACCCTGGCAAATGCTGTCTTTCAGTGTGGTGATAGAAAATGCGGGTAAAGGAGAAACTACGATGCTTATTGAATCCACAGCGCTACATCCGATTTGATCTGTCGCGCTTACATAATATGTGGTCGTGCTTTGAGGATGAACAGTCAGGGCAGATGTATCCGTTACGGTATGGGCCCATTGGTAGGAAAGGCCACTGCTGACCGAAAGATGTGCTGATTCTCCTGCACAAAGGCTGTCCTTGTCTGCCAATAGATTTAAACTTAAATGAGAGGCAAGACTAAGCACACAGCTGTCCTGGATGGTGCAACTACCCTTCCTGATCTCAACAATGTATACACCAGGAGCATTGACCAAAATGGTTTCGGTGGTATCCCCGGTATTCCATAAATACGAATCACCGTCGCTGCCAGCATCCAACAAAATACTGGAACCCTGGCACAAGACTTCCACGGAGGGAAGCGTAGAGACGGGCATAAGGGTATCGACAAGAATTTCCAGACTGTCTCTGCACGATAATAGGCCGTCATCGATAAGTAAAACAATATGGCCTGAGGAAAGCGGTGTGATCCAGACAGAATCCCCAATTTGCCCGGAGGACCAGAGGTAGTTGAGGCCGCCCTTTGCACGGAGCAGCAGGCTTGTGCCTTTGCATACGCTGGTATCTGCGTTAATGATCCCGCGCAAACTATCACATTGTGGAATATGGAAAGGCTTCTCCAGCCAACTGTGATTAACATCCCCCATTGCCAGAAAAGGAATGAGCACCTGCACCTGCTCATTCGCTCCCACGACGATGGTATCAGGCAGATGCACCCAATCTGCAAAAAAACTATGACCGGGCAAATCTGCAAAGCGAAGCGCGATAGCATAGGCATCTGTAGCATTGGTGTAGGTATCAAAATTTACATCTGCAGCATCAAGCGCGATACCGCGCAAGGTATCCAGTTCTACAAAATGGCGCATCACAATGAGGGCATCCAATGCATTGACGGCGCCCCAGGGCCATTGATGTGTATTCCTGGCGCTCAAAAAATACATTCCTGGAATGACAGAAAAAGAAAACAGCCCCAAACTGTCTGAAATAGTTGAATCTACAATATTACCACTACCATTATGCAGAAAAACAGTGATGCTGTCCAAGGGAGTCTTTGCGCTATTTGCATATACCACTTCACCACTAATTGTAGTACTGTTGGTCTGGGCATACAACAATCCCACTCCGCCTTTGCCTATGATAATCAGCAGTAAGGCGATACAGATAAATCGTGCCATAATGTAAAAGATAAATAGAAGAATAGCGCTAAGCGCTGCCTGATTTTCTAAATTTCAAAAATATAGTCTCTTCTATTAAGAATAAGTATAAATTACATATTACAAACAACAACATAACAAAAACCCTCAACTCCAATAGGAATGAGGGCATTAACCCTTCCGAAAGCAGAAAACAAGCTTCCGTATTAATTGAGAGGATGATATTTAGACCAATCCGGCGAAGCCCATAAAGGCCAGGGCCAGGATACCGGCGGCAACGAGGGCTGCGGGGATGCCACGCATTCCTTTGGGAAGATCCATCATATCCAGATGCTCACGGATCCCTGCAAACAGCAGCAGGGCCAGGGCGAAGCCAATGGCATTGGCAATAGCGAAGACTACGCCTTCAATCAGGCTGAAATCCTTTTGGATAGTCAGAATGGCTACCCCCAAAACCGCGCAATTGGTGGTGATCAAGGGAAGAAAAATGCCCAGGGCCTGATATAAGGGGGGGCTCACTTTCTTCAGGATAATCTCCACCATCTGCACCAGGGAAGCGATGACCAGGATAAAGCTGATGGTTTGCAGGAAATCCAGTCCGAACGGATTCAGAATATAATGTTTGATCAACCAGGTGACGATGGTGGCCAGGGTCATTACAAACATCACGGCCATACTCATCCCTGTGGCGGTACTCACTTTTCCTGACACGCCAAGAAAAGGGCAAATCCCCAGGAACTGCGCCAGCACGATATTATTAACAAATATCGCTGCAATGATAATGATCAGATATTGTTCCATTTCTTCAGAGCTAAAACGTGAATAATCAAGCTTTACGCAACATTGCGATGAGGTATCCCAATCCGATAAATGCACCCGGAGCTAATACAAACACCAGCATCCCGTCTCCCGGCAAAAGCTTTATCCCGAAGAGGGCATTGCTCCCCAATACCTCCCTTACTGCTCCCAGCAAAGTGAGTGCAAAGGAAAAACCAAGCCCCATTCCTAAACCGTCGATCACGGCAGAGACAAAGGACTGGCGGGAAGCAAAAGCTTCGGCACGGCCAAGCACCAGACAGTTTACTACGATAAGCGGAATAAAGAGGCCTAGCTGCTCAAAAAGTGCAGGCATAAAGCCTTGCATCAGCAGCTCGACGATAGTTACAAAAGAAGCAATGATCACGATAAAGGAAGGAATCCTTACTTTATTGGGAATAAAGCTCTTAATCAGGGAGACGACGATATTGGACATCACCAGTACGAAGGTGGTGGCAAGCCCCATTCCCAGTCCGTTGATCGCAGAAGTAGTCACTCCCAGTGCGGGACAGAGCCCGAGCAAGAGCACAAAAACCGGATTTTCTCGAATAAAACCCTTGGTAAAGTTGCTTATCTGATTCATTTCTCCTGTCCTCCTTCCTTTTGATATGCATTCCAGGCCCGGTCAACGGCATCGCAGAAAGCACGTGAAGTGATGGTTGCTGCTGTGATGGCATCCACATCACCCCCGTCCTTGGTCACCATCAGCTTGAATTCCTCGGGCTTTTTATCCCTGAACTGGGCGCTCCAGGGAGATTTGCTGATGTCCATCTTATCTCCCAGACCCGGAGTTTCTTTGTGCTCCAGCACAGCTGTATTATGAATACTGCCCTCGGGCAGGAACCCTACCATAATCCATATTCTTTGTGTAAAACTCAGGTCGGAGTAAGTCCGGATCGCGGTACCGACTATTTCTTCCCCGGATTTTGCCACATAGAAGGTGACCGGATCCTTGCTTCCTTCCGGCAGCACTTCTTTTTCTTCAATGCTCGTGAACTCTGGCACTACAATTCCGATAGCCTGCTCGAGCCTGGCTTTTTTGGCCGCAGCAATAGGCTCTTTCGTCAGATTATACACTCCTCCCAGGGCCAGGGCTGCCACGCCTGTCACCATCATCAGGGTGAGTACCATATTTTTAAAATTCGATTCCCTTGTTGCCATTGTCAGATAGATTTAAGCTTTCACCACTTCTCCGAAACGCTTGGGCTTCAAGGCTCCGTCAAGCAGTGGCACAAAGGCGTTCATAATCAGGATTGCAAAAGAAACCCCTTCCGGGTAGGCTCCCCAAAGGCGGATCACCATCGTCAGCACCCCGGCCCCCACCCCGTATACAATCTGTGCCCGGCCAGACATAGGTGAGGAGGAATAATCCGTAGCCATATAAAAAATGCCCAACATCATCCCGCCGGTGAGCAAATGAAAGAAAGGATCGGCGTACATTGTGGGGTCGATCAGCCAGAATATGCCGGAGAAGACCACAACAGAACCCAGATAAGCTGTAGGTATCTGCCAGGTAATAATTCTTCGTGCAAGCATATATATCGCGCCTAAGATCAGGGCCAATGCACTTACTTCACCGATGCAGCCGCCCTGGTTTCCCAGCAGGGCCGTCACATAATCCGGTAGTTCCGGGGCCAGCTCCTGTATGCTCTTTCCGGCTCGCACACCCTCTTTAAGGATACCCAAAGGCGTAGGGCCGGTAATCGCATCCGTCAGCCCGGGGGCAAAAAGCGGCTTGGGTACCGGCCAACTGGTCATTTGTACAGGGAAAGAAATCAGGAGAAACACACGTCCTACCAGGGCGGGGTTAAAAATGTTTTTACCCAGCCCGCCAAACGACATTTTTCCCATCCCGATGGCTACCAGGGCTCCGATCACCAATATCCACCAGGGAAGGTTGCTGGGCACATTGAAGGCAAGCAGAACCCCCGTGATGATGGCCGAACCATCGTTGATGGTAGTGGGCCCTTTGATGAGATATTTTTGAATGATGTATTCAAAGAAAAGGCAGGCCATCACAGAAATGAGCAGGACACGGAAGGCCCCCCATCCAAAGAAATACACTGATACCAGCATTGCCGGGATCATTGCATATACCACTCCGTACATCAGCTTGCTGACAGACTCCTGCCCGTGTACGTGTGGGGATCCGGAAACGGTAAACATATTCATATTTTCCTAATTTCTACGGTTACGGATAATTTGGCCCACTCTGATTTTGCCCACCCTGAGATAATCCAGGAGAGGCAGTGAGGAGGGACAGGTATACTGGCAGGAGCCACATTCGATGCAATCCATAATCCTGGCCTGCTCTGTTTTTTCCCAAAGCATCTGCTTAGCGGTATTGGCGAGTAAGTAGGGTTCGAGGCCCATCGGACAGGCTGAAATACATTTGCTGCAGCGGATACAATGATTGGAACGAAGGCGTCTGGATTCTTCCTTGCTCAAAATCAGGATTCCGGATGTTCCCTTCACAACAGGAACATCCAGCGATGTCAGTGCTTTACCCATCATCGGGCCGCCATTGATAATCTTTCCGGCGCTTTCAGGAAGTCCACCGGCCTGCTCTACAAGAAGACTCACCGGTGTTCCGATGCGCACCAAAAAATTGCCTGGATTCTTCAAACCGCTACCCGTCAGGGTTACCACCCTTTCTATTAAGGGCTTATTCTTCTGGATGGCCTCGTATACCGCGAATGCGGTTCCGACATTATTGACTACACATCCTACATCCAGGGGTAATTTGCCGGAAGGCACCTCCCGGCCTGTGAGGGCTTTGATTAATTGTTTCTCCCCGCCCTGGGGATACTTGACTTTCAAAGCGTGTACCTCTATTCCGGGGTAGTTTACGGCTGCTTCCCTCATCGAGGCAAGGGCTTCCGGCTTATTGGCTTCGATTCCGATAAGGGCGCGCTTCACATCCAGTCCCTTCATCAGAATCAGGGTTCCGGTCAGTACCTCCTCGGTCCGCTCAATCATCAGGCGGTCGTCAGCAGTGAGGTAAGGCTCACATTCCACTCCGTTGATAATTAAGGTTTCTATACGCTTGCCATCCGGAACCATCAGCTTGACGTGGGAAGGAAAAGTGGCGCCACCCAGGCCCACAATGCCCAGGTCCTTGATCTTGCTCACGATCTCATCTTTTGTGAGGCTGATCTCGCGCAAGAGGGTCTCTGAGCGATCGATGTGCTCTTCCCATTCATCCCCTTCCACTTTGATCGTAATGGCAGCCTGCTTGTATCCGCTGCTGTTGATCACATCATCCAGTTTTAGCACCGTACCTGAAACAGGCGAGTGGATGTTGGCGGAAATGAAGGCTTCGCCTTTGGCAATCAGCTGCCCGGTTTTAACAGCATCCCCTTTCTTGACCAGGGCTTTGGAGGGTGCTCCTAAATTCTGGGCCAGGGGAACACTGATCTGCGTGGGCAAGGGCAGCGGCACTATGGCTGCAGCTGCGGTAATCTTATTTTCCGGTGGGTGAACACCACCCATACTAAATGTTTTCAAGGCTTTACCCTCCTTTACTTTATTCGGTTTCTTCAGGATTCGCTCACAGGCGTTTTCTCCTCCGGTCCGGCCGGAACCTTCTCAGGGGCAGTCTCCGGCTCAGGCTTGGGTTTGCGGGGAGGGAAGTTCAACTCGTGAATGGCATTGGTTGGACATTCCGGGACGCACTTCCTGCATAATTTGCATTTGACCGGATCAATATAAGCGAGGTTGTTTTCTAAGCTAATGGCTTCAAAAGGACAAATCTTGACACACTTCCCGCAGCCTATGCAGGCTACACTGCAATTCTTTTTGGCCGGACCGCCCCTTTCTTCATTGATACAGGAAACAAATATCCGACGGTCTTTTTTTCCTCTCGGTCGCAGTTCAATGATTCTGCGAGGGCAGGCCTTCACGCAGGCACCGCAGGCCACACACTTATCGTTGACTACAGGCAGACCGGTTTCCTGGTCCATATCAATCGCATCGAAGTCGCAGGAAACCACACAATCGCCCAGACCCAGGCAGCCGAATGGGCATCCGCTTTCTCCGGCATATAAGTTATGTGCAAAGAAACAAGTAGCCGGACCGTCGTAAGCCACCTTTTGCGGGGCATTTACCCGGCTTCCTGAACACCTGACCACGGCAATCTCCGGATCCACTTCGGCAGCTTCAAGCCCCATAGCCTTGGCAATGGCCTGCAATGTATCATTTCCTCCCGGAGGACAATTCATCCCTTCCAGGCTCTCATTTCTGACTACGGTCTCGGCGAAGGCCCTGCATCCTGCATAACCACAACCACCGCAGTTTGCAGCCGGCAATAAGGCTTCTACCACATCAATGCGTGGATCTTCAATCACTTTGAAGCGCTGGGCAACAAAAAACAGAATGATGGCAGCCAGAGTCCCCAATGAGGCGAGCGAGACTACAGCATATACAATAATACTGTCCACGTTTTTCCTTTTTTAGAGGTTTACAGATCGCACTGAGGGAGCTTTACAATTCAGCGCCCGACAAATTTATAAACAAAAGTCTGCCCGCTTGCTTCTGAAAAACCGTTCTAAATAAGAACAAAAACCTGACTATCAATCACATAAAAAGGAAGCCCCCAAAAGAACACGCCTACATCTGCTCGCAAAAACCTGAATACCAGTTTTTTGGATTTTTTGTTTAGATCGGCTATAAATTAGCTTTATTCACAATCAAGAAGAAGGGAGAAAGGAGCTCAAGGGCGCAAAAAGAACTGGGTGCGCTTGCGGATATGGTCTCTTCTGAGCCACAATATTGCATAGTAGGGTATGAGGGAAACCAGACCCAACAAGCCTGACAAGGCCTCATCCCCGGTCAGGATAAGGGCAGTAATCAGGACAAAAAGCAAAACCAGGAGGGGGATAGCATAGCCAAGGATTACCGCACGTGTACCGGTGCTCAGGTTCATCATCACCTCCACCGTCTGTCCTACCTGATAATCGCCCGGCTTTTCCTGCGGGATATCGATCAGTTTCTCTTCCATCTCAGCCATATTGCAGGCTGATTTTGCGTGGCAGGAAGAACAGGCAGAAGCACTGAGAATGCGGACGCGTAAGCCATCGGGGGTCACTTCATCGACGATGCCCGGGTGGGAAACCTGCTTATTTGAGGAATACGTCATAGTGTTATTGCTTTAAGGCTCAGGGCGTTTTCAGTGATACGGGTATGATCTTTCCGTTTATGAAGCGCTGCGCCTTTTCGGCAAAAGTACAAATGAATTGCCCCATACTCTCTGCATCCATTTCTGCTTTCATCCCGGGGAAAGCTTCCTGCATCATCTCCGTCTGGACTGCACCCAGCGCCAGGCAATTCACTCTGATGCCACGTTCGCGCAGTTCTTCCGCCATTGATTCTGTCAGCACACATAAGGCCGCCTTCGTGGCCGAGTATATTGAAAGGCCGGGAAACTTAACGCTCCCCTGAAAGCCGGCCATACTGCTGATGTTCACAATGTGGGACCCCTCCACCATTGAGGGAAGAACCATCTGGCTCAGAAAGAAGGCACTCCGGAGATTCACCCCGACCAGTCGTTCAAAATCTTCTTCATCCAGATCCTCCAGGCTTTTATTGATCAGCAGGCCGGCATTATTGATCAAGACATCAACCCTGTTAAAATAGGCCCGCAATAAAGGAAACAGTTTGCCTTGCATATCCGGTCGTCCCAAATCAAAAGCAAGCGGATAAATCCTGCCCGGAAGACCATCTGCCTTGGCCTTGCGCTTAATATCGATCAGCACATCCTTATTCCTGGATAAGGCCAGAATATTATTATCCTTGTCTTTGGCAAATGCCCTGACTACCTGATGTCCTATGCCCCGGCTGGCACCTGTTATAATGATATTCATCGGCTGAATTTTGGATCAATCAGTCAAAGATAGAGATTTGATAGATAAATACCACATAAGAATATGGCAGGGATTTTTGCTCCTCCTCTCACCCCCGGATTAGGCAGAACCCGGCAGAATAATTAATTTCGTCTGCCCTAAATTATGGAAGAATGGAATTCATTATCCGAAATATTCGTGAACTCATAATGAGCCTGCCTCAGGATGCACACATCCCGCGCCTGTGCGGCAAAGAGATGGCCTCCATCCAGCGCATTCCCAACGCCTGGATACACATTCAGGGTGACCGCATTGCCGGCCTTGGAACAATGGATCATTTCCCTGCTGCCCAGGCCAGGGCAATGATGATCATAGATGGAAGTGAGCGCCTGGTGCTTCCCGCCTGGTGCGATTCCCACACTCACCTGGTTTATCCGGCCAGCCGTGAAATGGAGTATGTGGACAAGATCAGGGGGCTGAGTTACGAAGAGATTGCCCGCCGGGGTGGCGGCATCCTGAATACTGCCGGACTGATGAAAGACATCAGCGAAGAACTGCTTACGGAAAAGGCACTGCAACGACTGGATGAAATTGTCGCTTACGGGACAGGTGCTGTGGAAATCAAAAGTGGTTATGGACTGACTACTGAGACGGAATTAAAAATGCTCCGGGTCATCAAAAAACTGAAAACGGTGAGTCCGCTAACCATTCGTGCCACTTTTCTGGGTGCGCATAGCATTCCGATGGAGTTTCGCAGTAATCCGGATAAGTATGTGGACATTGTCGTGGAAGAAATGCTTCCTATGGTGGCAGAGGAAAAGCTGGCCGATTTTGTGGATGTATTCTGCGATGAAGGCTTCTTTACTGTTGCCCAGACCGAACGCATCCTGGAAGCGGCTGCAGCATACCACCTGTTGCCGAAGATTCACGCCAATGAACTGGCTTATAGCGGTGGCATCCAGGCGGGGGTTAAATATGGTGCCCGCTCTGTGGATCATCTGGAATATACAGGGGACAAGGAAATCGCTGCGCTGAAGAACTCATCCACAATGGCGACCATACTCCCGGGAGCCGCTTTCTTTTTGAATATGCCCCTGGCTCCGGCAAGAAAAATGATCGATGAAGGCCTTTCGGTAGCCCTGGCCAGCGATTTTAATCCCGGCTCCTCTCCTACGGGCAATATGCAACTGATGATCTCAATGGGATGCATCTCTTACCGGATGCTCCCGGAGGAAGCCATTGCGGCAGCCACGCTCAATGGAGCCTATGCTATGGGGCTCGAGAATGAGCTCGGCACCCTGCAGGTTGGCAAAAAAGCCAATCTCATCCTCACAAAGAAAATCCCCAATCTCGAGTATTTGCCCTATGCTTATGGATCAAACAAGGTAGCCACGATGATCCTGAACGGAGAAATCGTACATCAGAACAAAAGAGTGTTATAAAATTTCAACCCATTATTTCTATGAAAAAGATTATTGAATGTGTACCCAATTTCAGCGAAGGCCGGGATATGCATATCATCAAAGCCATCACCGACCAGATTGAATCGGTGGAAGGGGTCAAACTCCTGGATGTGGATCCGGGAGCTGCCACCAACCGCACTGTTGTTACCCTGGTGGGAGAACCTGAGCCGGTTATGGAAGCTGCATTTCTGGCTGTCAAAAAGGCGTCCGAACTCATCGATATGCGCAAACACAAAGGTGAGCATCCGCGCTTCGGTGCTACCGATGTTTGTCCGCTCATTCCGGTGGCCAATGTCACGATGGAAGAAACAGTGGATTATGCACGACAGTTAGGAAAAAGAATTGGCGAAGAACTTGGCATCGGGATATACTGCTACGAAAATGCCGCCTTCCAGCCCGAAAGGCGCAACCTGGCCAATTGTCGTGCCGGCGAATACGAAGGTCTTCCTGAAAAATTAAAGAAACCTGAGTGGGCTCCTGATTTCGGCCCGGCCGCATTCAATGCCAAAGTCGGCGTCACCGCGGTAGGCGCCCGCGATTTCCTGGTGGCATTCAATATCAACCTGAATACAAGCAGCACCCGACGGGCCAATGCCATCGCATTTGATGTCAGGGAAAGAGGGCGGCCGAAAAGGGAAGGCGACAAACTGACCGGCAAAATAATAAAGGATGACAAGGGGAAACCAGTGATGATCCCAGGCAGTTTGAAAGAAGTCAAAGCCATTGGATGGTTCATTGAAGAATATGGCGTAGCACAGATTTCGATGAACCTGACCAATATCAGCGTAACGCCTGTGCATATCGCTTTTGACGAAGTTTGCAAGAAAGCGGATGCCCGCGGGATCCGGGTGACCGGCTCTGAACTGGTGGGAGTTATTCCCTTGAAAGCAATGCTGGATGCAGGCAAATACTTCCTTACCAAACAAGAGCGATCATTGGGGGTTTCGGATGAAGAGCTGATCAGGATTGCGGTTCGTTCAATGGGACTGGACGAGCTCAAGCCCTTCAATCCGCAGGAAAAGATTATTGAATATATGCTGGAAGCGGAGCAATCCCGTCCTCTGGTTAAAATGGACCTGCGTGCTTTTGCCAATGAGACTGCCTCCGAATCACCCGCCCCGGGCGGGGGGTCCATTTCGGCCTATGTAGGAGCGCTGGGTGTTTCCCTGGGTACAATGGTGGCCAATCTTTCTTCTCACAAACGCGGCTGGGATGAACGCTGGGAATCCTTCTCAAAATGGGCGGAAAAGGGCCAGGCTTTGAAGGATCGTCTGCTGTATCTGGTAGATGAAGACACCTTCGCCTTTAACCGCATTATGGATGCTTTCGGGATGCCCAAAGGGAGTGAGGAAGAAAAAGCCGCCCGCAGTCAGGCCATTGAAAATGCCTCAAAGTCTGCGATGGAGATCCCCGCCCTGGTAATGGAGGTTTGCCTGGCATCAATGGAAGTGATGAAGGCAATGGCCATTGAGGGCAACCCCAACTCCGTTTCCGATGCCGGTGTAGGGGCATTGTGTGCCCGTACTGCCGTGCTGGGAGCCTGGCTTAATGTGAAGATCAATGCTTCGGGAGTGGAAGACAAAAGTTTTGTGAATGCACTGCTGGAAAAAGCCGAAGCGATAGCAGGCAAAGCCATTGCACAGGAAAAAGAGATACTGGAGATCGTAGATCAAAAGATAGCATCAATGTAATTAAGCAATGATGGACCAGCTCTTGACTGCCTTCGTCCTGTATTTCACATCCTTCTTTACCATCATCAATCCCATCGGGAGTATGCCTGTCTTTCTGACAATGACAGGCTCCCTCGATCAGAAAGCCCGCAACCGCACTGCCCTGAAGGCCGTCTTGACGGCATTCATCACCCTGATGATCTTCGCCTTTGGCGGACAATTGCTGTTCGGCTTCTTTGGAATCTCGGTTCACGGATTCCGCATCGTCGGGGGTATTATCTTTTTTATGATGGGATACGAGATGCTCCAGGCCCGTCTGAGCCGAATTAAAATCGCTTCGGAAGACGTCAGGGAATATGTGGATGACATATCGGTCACACCCCTGGGTATCCCGATGATCGCCGGACCGGGAGCCATCACCAATGCCATTGTGCTGATGGAAGATGCGGCCAGCCTTGCCCTTCAGGGGATACTGCTGCTCTCTGTAGTCTCCACCCTCCTCCTGACCTACATTTTCTTTATGAGCGGTTCGAAGATCACCCGTTTTCTCGGGCAAACCGGGAATAAGATCCTTTTGAAGCTGATGGGACTGATCGTGATGGTCATCGCCGTGGAATTTTTTATCGCCGGCCTCACACCTGTGGTCCGGACAATTCTGCAAATCCAATAAATGGGAAGTATGATCAAGCATATTGTGATGATGAAGCTGAAAGCATCTGAAGATGTGGAAATGCGAAAAGAAAAGCTGGCCTCGATGCTGGAAGGGCTGAAGGGAAAGATTCTGCAGATCAGAGAATGGGAAGTGGGACGCAATTTCAGCGACAAAGAGGCGGCCTTCGATATCGTCCTGCTATCCGGCTTTGATTCGATAGAGGATCTGGACATTTACCGGGTTCATCCTGATCACGTGAATGTCCTGGGATTTATCCGGGAAGTGGTGGAGAAGATCCACGTGGTGGATTACGTGATCAGTGGTCAGTGATCAGTGGTCAGTGATCAGTGGTCAGTGATCAGTGGTCAGTGGTCAGTGATCAGTGGTCAGTGAATGAATAGATTAGCACGCTCTCCGTCGCATTGGTAGCGTCGTCATTCCGCTTCCATCTCCTTATGCCTTATGCCTTATGACTTATGACTTATGCCTTATGACTTATGCCTTATGACTTATGCCTTATGCCTTATGACTTAAAACGGCCTTCCCCTTTGCAGGCTCTGCGGAAAAGAAATTGTGTCCTATCTATTATCTTTTCCCGTTTTTTCCTGAGAACTCAGCTCAACGCACAACAGTACCCTTGATGCGAAGGGCGTGCATTCCTTCCTGAGTATTGGCCAAAACGGTCAGCTTTTTATTGAAAACGCCCTCTTCACTGGCATCATACTCAGCCTTGATCACGCCGGTTTTGTTCGGCATAATCGGCTCACGGGGAAAGCTGACAGAAGTACAGTTACAGTTTCTCCTTACATCTTTGATCACCAGGGGCTGCTTTCCGATGTTCCTGAATTCGAACTCGGTAGTTACCGGCGCACCATAAGGGATATTGCCAAAATTCACCTCCTCTTTTTCAAACTTGAAAACCGGTGCCGGCGGTTCCGGAGCCTCGTTCTGGTTTTGAGCATACAAACTGAGAAACACCAATACACAAGACAGGACTAAAAGACTTACCCTTTTCATACTTCTGCTTTTCAAAATCCGACCAAAAATAAGCCTAAGCCTCTTCTTTCCCCTACATCAATCTGAAAAAAAATGTTAATGCTTGTTAACAGAAGTATGAGAAGATGTCTTCCCCGTTAAGATTCCTATCTTTACTTTTGAGCGAGGAAATCCCGACTATGAAATCTAAACACATCCGGTGGATCAGCATCCTGGGTATGGCTACCATCATCGCCATCGTATTCTTTCAGGTGATCTGGCTGAGCCGCACCTACCGGACCCAGCAGCAGGAAAACACCCAGGCGATCAGCCTGGCGCTGTTCGCCGTTGCCAGGCAAATGGCTGAATTCAACCAGACGACCTTTCCGAATGAAAATCCTGTTGTGCATCTTTCTCCCACTTATTACGTGGTCAATATAAATGATATCATTGATCCCGGGGTACTGGATCATTATCTCTACACCGAATTCTCACACAGGGGGCTGGATTTCAGATACGAGTATGCCATTTACGATTGTGCCACCGATAAAATGGTGTACGCAGGTACAAGTGAGGACGATCATTTTCAGAAAGAAAGCAGTGCTGCACAAGAATTCCCCCAGCTTCCCGAATTCACCTATTATTTTGGCATTCATTTTCCCGACCTCCCGAAAGAAACGGCCCGCGATATGGCTTTCTGGATCTTTTCTTCCTTTATCCTTTTCCTTGCACTGGCCTTTTTTGCTTACGCCATCTTTGTCATTTTCAAGCAAAAACGCCTGTCTGAAATTCAGCGTGATTTCGTCAACACAATGACCCACGAATTCAAGACTCCCATTGCCACGCTGAAGATCGCTGCAGACGTGCTCAGGCGGGAAGATCTATTGTCGGACCAGGCACGCCTGGATCAATATGGAAGCATTATTCTTGAACAAACCACTATACTGCAGACCCACGTTGAGACGGTACTGGAAGCGGCCAGTATGGAAGGCTCCCGCCTGAAACTCCATCCTGAGCCCTGCGATCCGGACCTGATTCTCGAATCCCAAATCATTCCATCCTACGAGGCACAAATAAAGGCAAGAAAAGGCAGCATCCAAAAAAAGCTGGCCTCGGAGCCCCGCCACCGGGTTCTTGCTGACCAAAAACACTTAAAGGGGCTGCTCCATAATATACTGGACAATGCCTGCAAATTTGCAGGTGAGCCCCCGCTCATACACATCGAAAGCCTGTGGAAAAACGGTCATTACCTGCTGCGTATCCGGGATAATGGACCAGGTATTCCCAGTGGACAAAAAAGGCGCATTTTTAAGAAATACTACAGGATCACAGGCAGAGAGGTGGCCCCCTACCGGGGCTTTGGACTGGGATTGTTTTACGTCAAGAAAGTAGCCAGGGCCCACCATTGGAAAATCTCCGCCGGAAACCATCCGCAAGGAGGTGCCCTTTTTAGCCTGCAAATACCAAAAAACAAAAGCTGATGGGCAAAGCACGGGTGTTTTATGTTGAAGATGATGCAGCACTGGCATTTGTCACCCGGGACAATCTTGGGAAGAGGGGTTTTGAAGTGTTTCATTTTTCCCGTGGCCAAACAGCCCTGCAGGGATTTGATTTACAGGATTATGACTTATGCATACTGGATATAATGCTCCCGGATATGGATGGTTTTGCCCTTGCCCGGGAAATCCGGAAAAAGAATCAGGATATTCCCATTCTTTTCCTCACTGCCAGAACGATGCAGGAAGACAAAATGAAGGGCTTCCTTGAGGGAGGAGATGATTATATTACCAAACCTTTCAGCGTCGATGAATTGGTGATGAGGATGGAAGTTTTTCTGAGAAGAAAACAGATTCAACGTATCGCTGCCGAAAATGGGGAGAGAAAGATCGGGAAATTCCGGCTTGATCCGGGCAGCCGGATACTGCAAAGCAAGCATTCTCATATTAAGCTGACACACCGGGAGTCCGATCTGCTGTGCTATCTGCAGGAACACGCAAACCATCGATTAAAAAGGGAAAGCATACTTCAGGCTGTCTGGGGTCAGGATGATTACTTCAGCGGCAGAAGCCTGGATGTTTTCATCTCACGGCTGCGGAAATACCTCCAGGATGATCCGCAGGTCATCCTGGAAACGATTCACGGGTTTGGTTTTTGCCTTCACACGCCTGCCCACCCGAAAAACCTTGATTAGTGCTTAAGCTATCGACAAAGGAATAAGCCCTATCTTTGCTTTGCAATCTGTATCAAAACTGCAATACCATTATGTTTTACAATCACTTAGCCTTTTTCAAACCAAAGGCCCTGCTGTTCATACTGGGTGCAGGGCTGTTGTTTTTAAATTGTCAACCCCGGGAAAAAGAACAAAAAAGAGGTACGGAAAAGGAAGGCATCACCTCCAAATCTCTTCTCAATCCTGAACAATTGCAACAATATATTCCTGCCCCCCTGGAAGGCTTCCAGCTCGCAGATCATCGCCGAAACATTGATACCAGTACAGGGGTTGAAATCAGCAACCTCAGCCTGGTGTTCCGGAATGAAGCAGAAGAAACCATCATCCTGAGCATTCAGGATTACCTCAATCATCCGGAATTCTACTCGATTGCAAACAGCTTATGGAATGATGAGATGGCCTTCGAGCGCGAAGGCAGCTATGCCAGAACAATGGAGCTACCGGATGGCCAGCAGGGATGGATATCTTTTGATGCTGATGCACGCCAGGGCACGATGATGATAGGAGTACATCAACGCTTCCTGGCTTCTGTGCGTGCGGAGCAGCTCTCGGATATGACTGCCCTGACTGAATGGATGCAATCCGGATGGCTCTCAACACTTCCCTGAAATGGATTGGATACTGATATTGCTGGGTGTTCTGGCATTGCTTACCGGCATTGCCGGATGCATCCTGCCTATACTGCCCGGCCCCCCCCTGGCTTATCTTGCCCTCATTTTACTTCAATTCACCAGCCGGAGTCCATTCACCGAACAACAGCTGGTCTGGTGGGGCTTGTTGGCGGCATTGGTCACGGCCCTGGACTATGTGGTGCCGGTTTGGGGTACACGGAAGTTCGGAGGAAGCAAAAAAGGAGTCTGGGGCAGCATCATCGGGTTGATCCTGGGATTCAGCTTCCCGCCCTTTGGACTGATTATTGGCCCTTTCATCGGAGCGGTGGTGGGAGAAATGATGGATGGAAAAGACTTTAATCCGGCCCTGCGTGCCGGATTTGGATCCTTCATCGGTTTTCTGGCTGGTACGATGATGAAGTTTGCTGTCGCCCTTTTCTTCACCTACCATTTCATCCGTGTTCTTATCTAAAAAAAAGAAGAAATAATGCCCAGGCTTAGCATCGTCATTTGCGTGTATAACGAAGAAGAGAACATCCGACCTCTGATGGATCAGATCAGCAAAGAAATGCAGGGGATGGATTATGAGGTCATTTTTGTGGATGATGGCTCCACGGATCAGACACTGCACGAAATCACAGCGATTTCATCCAGCCGGGTAAAGCTGGTGCAACTGGCTACCAATTACGGACAAAGCGCCGCCCTGGCAGCCGGGATTGATGAAGCCGAAGGGGAATATCTGGTAACGATGGATGGCGACCTGCAAAATGATCCGGCCGATATACCACGAATGCTCGAAATGGCAAAAGAAGGCGATTGGGACATTGTGGCCGGGATACGTGCCAATCGTAAGGATGGTATGTTTCTCAGAAAAATACCCAGCAAAATTGCCAATGCCATCATCCGGAAATCCACCGGGGTCAGGATAAAAGATTACGGTTGCACCCTGAAAGTCTTCAAAAGCCATATCGCTAAAGGTTTGGGATTGTATGGCGAATTGCACCGCTTCATCCCCGTATTGGCCAGTTTTGACGGGGCAACGATTACGCAGACTGAAGTCAGGCACCATCCGCGGGTGCACGGGAAATCCAAATACGGCATTAACAGAACGCTGAAAGTGATTAGTGACCTGATGCTAATGCTCTTTTTTAAAAAGTATCTTCACAAGCCGATGCACCTCTTTGGCAACCTGGGGATGATCCTGTTCGGGGCCGGAATGCTCATTGAATTCTATATGCTTTTTCTTAAAATACTGGGGAATGATATTTGGGGAAAACCATTGCTTCTATTGGGAATCCTCCTGATTCTGGTAGGATTACAAGTAATCACAGTGGGCATTATCCTTGAGGTGCTGACTCGCACATACTACGAATCCCAGGCAAAGAAACCCTATCGTATCAAGCGAATACAGATTGGCAAAGATTAATTGGAAATCCCGCTTCAAGGCAATGCTCAAGATCAGCATTGCCCTCGCAGCCCTTTGGTTCGTCTTCTCCCGTATCCCCTTTTCCGAAGTGATGGGATACCTGAGTCGGCTGCACCTGCTTCCAGCTGGGCTGGCATTGCTGCTCTTTCTGGCTTCTAAAACCCTTTCGGCAATGCGGCTCAACCTGCTGTTCAGGCACACTGAAATCCATATTACATCCCGGTTCAACCTCAAGCTTTATCTGCTTGGGATGTTTTACAATCTTTTTCTTCCCGGAGGTATAGGGGGTGATGGGTATAAAATATATCTGCTCCAGAAAAAGAGTGGTGTAAAAACAAAGTGGGTATTCTGGGCTGTGCTGACAGACAGACTGATGGGGGTAATGGCCTTATGTCTTTTGGCCGTAATATTATATTATTTCACCTCCCTGAATGCCGGCTTATGGCAAAAATGGATATGGCTGCTCATTCCCCTGGGCCTTGGTCTTTCAGCCCTCTCTCTCAGGCATTTTATCCCCCGGCTCTATCCTGCTTTCCTGAAGGCCACCGGATTATCCATACTGGTTCAGCTTGCACAAGTTGTCTGCGCCTATGCTTTGCTCACTGCACTGGGACAAAGCAGCGGGATTGCCCCCTATCTCTTCCTGTTTCTTCTGTCTTCCCTTGTAGCAATGCTGCCCCTGACCATCGGAGGCATAGGATCAAGGGAAGTTACCTTTTTACTGGGTGCTGAAATCCTGAAACTGGATACTGGTATTTCTGTGACCCTGAGCCTGCTTTTCTATTTGATCACCTTACTTGTATCCCTTTTCGGACTCCTCTTTGTGCTGAAGCCGGGAGAATTGGATATAAAGACAGAAACCGTCTCCACCCCGCTTAATCTGCAATAAAAATATCCGGAGGATAAGCAATATCCCAAAGGAAAAGGCCCCTTGCCTGGGCTGAAACGCCGGCAGCACTCCGGTTTCGTCCTGCAATAATCTCATCAAATTCAGGAAGGCTCATTTTTTTCCGGCCGATATCAATCATCGTTCCCACTATTGCTCTTACCATATTCCGGAGGAAACGGTTGGCTCTAATCTCAAAAACCAAAACATCCTGTTGTTGCACCCAGCCAGCGTAAAGTACATCACACTCAAAATGGATGTTGTCGGATCCGCTACGGGCAAAGGCGCTGAAATCCTTCTTTCCAATTAATGATTGGCAGGCAAGTTGCATTGCATTAATATCCAGGGGCTTATAAAAGGGGTAGGCATAGTATCGACGAAAAGGGCTGTTGGAAACATCAATATAATAGCGATAAGTCCGGCTCAGGGCACTGAAGCGTGCGTGTGCCTGGGGCGAAACCCTGATCAAACTGCGCAGACGAATACTGGCCGGCAAATGTTTGCCAAAAAGGGAAAACGGCATCTCTTCATTCAGTTTACCCGCCCGGCTGTCAAAATGTGCAAACATCCGGTAGGCGTGTACACCGGCATCGGTTCGTCCGGCCCCGGTAAGGGCAATGTCCTCCTTCAGAACCACACCCAGAGCATCCTCCACCGCTGCCTGCACTGAGGCAGCATTGGGCTGTTTCTGCCAACCGGCAAAGCCATCGCCCCTGAAAGCCATCTCAAGAAAATAACGCATTCCGCAAAATTGGCAATAATTTCCTTTGACTTAGTCTAAATAACAATTTGATGATACATAGACTAAGGCAGCAATATTGTTATCCCAGTAACAGATACTTGGTTACTTTTGCCGTGGTTCTACTGTTAATTGATTAACAATAGAGAAAATTAAATTCATTGATATAACTGTATACCAACCTATTAAGATTATGTCGAACACAGAAACCTTAGTTAAGCAGCTGGTTGAGCAGCACGGCAAAACCAGGAACTCCCTGATGCCGGTACTCCAGGGGATTGTTCAGCAGGAGAAATACCTGTCTGAGGAAGCGATGCTTGAAGTAGCGCAAGAGCTGGACATTTCAGCAGCCGATGTTTTCGGGACAGCCTCGTTTTACACTTTTCTGGACACGGTTCCGAGAGGAAAATTCGTAATCCGGGTTTGTAAGACCATCGCCTGCCATATGGCTGGAAAAGATGACATTATTCACTCCCTGGAAGAGACCCTAAAAGTAAAGCTGGGCCAGACCACGGTGGATAACAAGTTCACACTGCTTTCAGCCAACTGTCTGGGATGGTGCCATAAGGGCCCGGTTATGCTGGTCAATGACGATGTTTATCCGGACCTGACGCCGCAGAAGGCTATTGAAATCATTGAAGAATACGCAAGAAAGTAACCCTCCTTAACACAGCGCAACAATGGAACAGAAGACATATAAAAAAGTCGATCTCATTTTCACAATGGATTCGATCGATCCCTGGGTTTTGCTTGAAAAAGTCCTGCAACGCCATCCGGACGATGTCATCCTGGATATCATCGATTCTGGCCTGAAAGGTCGGGGAGGTGCAGGGTTTCCCACCGGCTTGAAATGGAAATTCACCCGGAATGAAGAAGGAGACACCAAGTACGTAATATGCAATGCAGATGAAGGAGAGCCGGGTACTTTCAAAGACAGAGAGATTCTGGACCGCGTACCTGATAAGGTTTTGGTTGGAATGGCGATCTGCGGTTATGTAGTGGGTGCGAAAGAGGGGTTTATCTACCTGCGTGGAGAGTATAATTTCCTGCTTAATAAACTCAATGATCGTATAAACACATTTAACAATGTAGCTAAAGATCTGGGGCTCGACTTTACGATCAAGATCTGCAGCGGATCCGGAGCCTACATCTGTGGAGAAGAAAGCGCCCTCTTTGAATCTATGGAAGGCAAACGCGGAGAGCCCAGAAACAAACCCCCGTATCCCACCAAGTCGGGATACAACTACAAGCCCACCGTGATCAATAATGTTGAGACCCTGGTGTACACCTTTATGATCGCCAGGCTCGGACCAGAGCAGTTCAAAGCGATGGGTACCACTGACTCCAGAGGATCAAAGGTATTTAGTGTCAGCGGTGACACCCCGATCCCGGGCATCTTTGAGCTGGAGCTGGGAATGCCCCTCTCTGATTTTGTTGATCAGTTCGGAGATGGAGATGCCAAAGCCATTCAGGTGGGAGGAGCTTCCGGACATTGTGTCCCACGCAAGATGTTCAACGATACCATTATCGGTTTTGAAGGCATTCCCACCGGCGGATCAATGATGATATTCAACAGCACACGCTCGATGTATAACGTCCTTCACGACTATCTCGAATTCTTTACCGAGGAAAGCTGCGGACAATGCAGTCCCTGCCGGATAGGCTGTCAGCAATTGCTCAAAGGCATCGAAGCCGTTAAGCGTGGCGAACGCAAGCCGGATTACCTGGATGAACTTAAAAAACTGGCTGAAACTATGAAAATGGCATCCAAATGTGGTTTGGGTCAGTCCGTTGCCAATCCATTCACTTCTATCGTGAATAACTTCCGGGAAGAGATCATCTACTAATGCCTGATTTAAAAACAGAAAAAAGTACAACGATGAGTAAATATATGGTTAACCTGAAGATCAATAACATTCCGGTATCGGTACCGGAGGGCACAACCATTGTTCAGGCAGCGAACAAGTTGAATTTCCGAATCCCCACCCTTTGTTTTCATCCTGACCTGACCGTAGCCGGAAACTGCCGTGTATGCGTGGTTGAAATCACCGGTGCAAAAGCCCTGGCCGCAGCCTGTGCAATGCCTGTAGCTGAAGGGATGGAAGTATTCACCAATAGTGCAAAAGTGAGGACATCCCGCAAGCACGTCATTGAACTCCTTCTTTCCGAGCACAATGCAGATTGCACCAAGTGCTTTAAGAATGGACATTGTGAGCTGCAGGATCTCGCCGCCGAATACCGCGTGGGTGATCACGTCTTTCTGGATTTGGTAAAAGAAGCCGACAAAGTGATGGATATCTCCTCTCCTTCTATCGCCAAAGACAACAGCAAATGCATCCGTTGCCAGCGCTGTGTGCGCACCTGCGATGAACTCCAGGCTGTCGGCGCCCTGACCGTAGCCTCCAAGGGAGACCACCAGCGCATCACCACTTTTATGGATAAACCTTTGCACAGTGTGGTCTGCACTAACTGCGGACAGTGCATCAATCGTTGTCCGACCGGAGCCCTCGTAGAGCGCAATTATATGGACGAAGTCTGGGATATGATCAACGACCCGCTCAAGCACGTGGTGGTTCAAACTGCCCCTGCAGTACGCATAGGGCTGGGTGAAGACCTCGGCCTTGAACCCGGACAACGCGTGACCGGAAAAATGGTTTCCGCCCTGAAACACGTTGGCTTTGATTCAGTTTTGGATACCGATTTTACTGCTGACCTTACCATTATGGAAGAAGGCACTGAGCTATTGGTGCGTCTCAAGCAGGCCCTGGTTGACAAGGATGAGAATGTCGCCCTGCCAATGACCACCTCCTGCTCACCAGGATGGATCAAGTTTATTGAACACACTTTCCCGGAATTGCTGCCCAATGTGTCTACCTGTAAGTCCCCGCAACAAATGTTTGGCGCCCTGGCTAAAACCTATTATGCACAGAAGAAAGGCCTGGATCCCAAGAACATTGTTTCGGTATCGGTAATGCCTTGCACAGCTAAGAAATTTGAAGCCAACAGACCCGAAATGCGGGCCAGCGGCTATCAGGATGTAGATTACGTACTGACTACCCGCGAACTGGCAATGATGATAAAACAGGCGGGCATTGAGTTTGCCAAAATCGAAGACCGCCCTTATGACAGCATTATGGGTGAATCCACCGGTGCTGCAGTGATCTTCGGGGCTACCGGAGGAGTGATGGAAGCCGCCTTACGCACCGCCTATGAGATTGTAACAGGACGTGAAGTGCCCTTCGAAAACCTGAATATTCTTCCGGTTCGCGGAATGGAGGGAGTGCGTGAAGCACGCATTATGATCAACGGGGTAAAACCCGAATGGAGCTTCCTGGAAGGAGTGGAATTAAGCATCGCCATAGCACACGGACTGACCAATGCCAAGAAATTGATGGAAGCGGTGAAAGAGGGCAAAGCAAGCTATCACTTTATAGAGATAATGGCCTGCCCCGGTGGCTGCCTTGGCGGTGGCGGCCAACCCATTCCTACCTCATCCGAAATCAGAGAAAAAAGAGCAGAGGCCATCTATGCAGAAGATGAAGGACTCGCTCTGCGCAAATCACACGAGAACCCGGAAGTGGTGGAAATATATAAAGAGTTTCTGGGCGAGCCATTGGGACACAAATCCCACGCATTGCTCCACACTCACTACAAACCGAGGAAACGCCACTAATCGTCTGATCCTGGAAAATGTATATCAACGAAAGCCTCCCGCTCCGGGGAGGCTTTTCTCGTTGCAGATTCGCCGCATTCCTTTAGAATAAACAAAACAAAGCTGAAAGGAATCACCATAATAAAAGGCCTATGTTATTTTATTAACATTGTTATTTTTTTAACACTTTTTCTTTGAGGACACAAAAAAGGGCTATATTTTTGCAAAGATTTTGAAAGCTTTACAAGAATGCATCAGGAATCAGTAAATAAGCAACACAGCATAAACAAGGGGATCAACATCCGGGAAATTTCGGCAATACTGAACGCAACAATGCCTTGCGGGAATCAGCATCTGGATCACGAAACTGCGTATGCATTCGCCTCAGACTTGATGAGTGATGTGCTGACCTTAACCACCGACTCCGTGCTGTTGATCACCGGATTGGCCAACGTACAGAGTATTCGCACGGCTGAGATGTCTGACATCAAATGCATCATCTATGCGAGAGGAAAAAAGGCAAGCCCGGAGATGATCGAACTGGCAGAGGAGAACGATATGGTCTTGATGGAATGTCGCTATTCAATGTTCAAGATCAGTGGCTTGCTGTATCGGGCAGGGGTACAACCGGTATACTGATATCCTGAAAAAGGGTGTACAATGGAAGAAATCCAGCTGCAATACCAGATTGAAGGAGGCAACTTCGCCAAAGCGGGCTACGCATCCAGCGAGATCAAAAAGGTCTTGAAGCAACTCAATGTCGATGCTTCAACCATTAAACGCATTGTGGTTTCTTCCTACGAAGCAGAAGTGAATATTGTTGCTCACGCATATAGCGGAACGCTCACTGCCAGCATAGATAATGAAAAGATTATTCTGCAATACGAAGACAAAGGCCCGGGAATACCGGATATTGCCAAAGCTATGGTGGCAGGATACTCCACAGCCTCCCCGGAAGTCAGGGAAATGGGGTTCGGTGCAGGGATGGGTTTACCTAATATAGATCAGAATGCAGACGGCCTGAAAATCACAAGCGAGCCAGGCATAGGGACTACAGTGTGCATCCTGGTGTACCTGGTCACAGAAAAAGAATAATTCAATGGATAAGCAGGCATTTCATCACGCTTTGAACTTCGACCGCCAGACCTGTGTCGGCTGTTCCCATTGTATGCGGGTGTGTCCAACCCACGCCATTCGGGTCAGAGAGGGCAAAGCGATCCTCCTGCCCAACCGTTGTGTGGATTGCGGTGAATGCTATCGGGTATGCCCGGTAGAGGCTATTAAGGTAGAGCAGGATGATTTCGAACTGATTTATAATTACCCTTATCGTGTAGCAATGATACCCGGTGTATTACTGGGGCAACTGAATGAAGAGATCAATCCCCGTCAGGTATACAGTATTCTGCTCGAGATGGGGTTCACCCACGTTTGCGAAGCAGAAGCCGGAGCAGAAATCCTGCGTGAAGCGATGTCAGATTATATCCGCCGGCATCAGGAAAACCGACCACTGATCTCCGCATTCTGCCCTGCCATTGTACGCCTGATCCAGGTTAAATTTCCTTCCCTGGTGAACCATATCATCCCAATGAAACCACCCCTGGATGTGGCCGGCCTTTATTACCGCCATCTGCTGCATCAGGAAGGTGCCAGGGATGAAGAGATCGGCCTGTTCTACATCACTCCCTGTGCCGCAAAAATCGCCGCCATCAAAAGCCCGGTTGGAGAAAGCAAATCAGTGATTGACGGGGTGATCAATATGGACTTCATCTACAACAGGGCGCTGATTACACAGAAACAAAGCCAGGCATCATCCTGCCCTTTACAAAACGAAGCCATCCTGAGCCCCGAGTCCATACTGTGGAGCCTGACTACCGGCGAATCAGAAAATATGCCCGGACGAAGCCTGGCCATTGATGGAATCAATAATGTTATTGAATTCCTGGAGGAGCTTGAAAGCGAGGAGGTCAGCAATATTGACTTTCTCGAACTCAGGGCTTGCGATGAAAGCTGCGCCGGAGGAATCCTCACGAACACCAATCGGTTTTTTACCTCGGAAAGACTCAGAAAACGCGCAGCTGCGAATCTCTCAATCCTCCCTGAACACGCAAATCAATCATTAACCGGAATTCAAGCCTATTCGGCTTACCTCTCGGATAATCTGAAAATTGATAAAGTAGTCCCGCGTTCAATGCTGAAACTTGATGATCACATCGGCGGCGCATTGGAGAAAATGAAAAAGGTGAATGAACTGATGGAAATCCTGCCCTATGTAGACTGTGGCATTTGTGGATCCCCAAGCTGTCAGTCGCTGGCTGAAGACATTGTACGCGGTGAGGCCGACATCAGCCACTGCGTTTTCATTCAGCGCATCCTGGAACAAAAAGGAACCTTTCACCCGGAAGAGTCAACCAGGCTGATGAAAGAAATATGGGGAGAAGACAAGTTGGATAAAAACCTGAAATAAGCCTCAATAAAAGATATGAAGACATATACGGTAAAGGAAATTACAGCGCTGCTCGACTGGAAGGTGATAGGCGGAAATCAGGGACTGGGTAAAGAAGTGAGCGGAGCCTATGTGGCCGACCTGCTCAGCGATGTAATGGGACACGCTCAAGAAGGTCAGATATGGATCACGATGCAGGCCCACAAGAATGTGATGGCCATTGCCTCCCTGCGTGATCTGGCTGCCATCGTTTTGGTCAATGGCAATCAACCTGACCAGGATATGCTGGCTCAGGCCAATGAAGAAGGAATCCCGGTACTGAGTACAAACCTGGGCACGTTTGACACTGCCGGCCAGCTCTATCAAATCATTATTGCAAAATGAGATTCTTTCGGGCTGACATACACATTCATACCTTACTCTCACCCTGCGGAAGCCTGGAGATGAGCCCATTGCGTATTGTCGCTGAAGCCCGGGAGAAAAAGATCGACATCATTGGCATTACGGACCACAACTCCACCCTTCATTGCAAGCTCATCCGAAAACTGGCAGCGCAAGCAGGGATCAGCGTACTGAGCGGAGCGGAGGTGGGCACACGCGAAGAAGTCCATTGTCTGGCCTTTTTTGAGGAGGATGAGACCCTTGATGCCTTCCAGGCATTCCTGGATAAGCATATACCCCGCGTACCGAATGATGTACATCGCTTTGGAGACCAGGTTGTGTTGGACGAGAATGAAAACATCATCGCAGAGGAACCCTGGCTGCTCCTCAATGGCTTGAGCGCTGGCATCAAGCAGATAGAAGAAAAGGTACACGACCTGAATGGGATTTTTATTCCGGCTCACATCGACCGTCCATATTACAGCCTGTTCAGCCAGCTGGGATTCTTCCCCGATAATCTGAAAGTGGAAGCCCTTGAAATTTCCAGAAAAACGGATCCATCGGATTTCTTAAAAAGAAATAATATGCCGGAAGGCATCAGTCTGTTGAAAAACTCAGATGCCCATTACCCGGGAGACATTGGCAGAGCATATAATCTAATGTGGCTGGAAAGCCCTACCTTTAATGAAGTTAAACTGGCCCTGGCAGGAGAGCAGGGCCGATACGTCCGGATCCAATGAAAGACCTGGCATTACATATCCTTGACATCAGTCAGAATGCCCTTGCTGCGGGCGCATCGCTGGTTGAGATCAGCCTGGAAAATTCCAGCTCCCCGGACACCTTGCTCTTGCGCATCACTGACAATGGCAGGGGAATACCACAGGCGATGCTTGCGAGTGTGACAGACCCTTACACTACTTCCAGAACTACACGGAAGGTTGGAATGGGTCTTCCCCTGCTCCGCCAGAATGCAGAACAGTGTGGAGGAGCAGTCAGGGTGGAATCCACTGAAGGAAAAGGGACTACCGTCACAGCCACATTTCAGGCCAGCCATATCGATCTGCCGCCCCCGGGCGATTTGCCAGGGGTGATCTATTTGCTGATGGTGGCCAACCCCCAAATCGATTTCAGATACCAGAGAATCATAAATCAAAACACCATTGTATTCGACACAAGGGAAATCAGAGAGGCTTTGGAAGACCTGCCACTGGACCATCCCGAAATCAGAAAGCATTTAAAATCGCTCCTGGAAGCACAACACGATGAAGCGAAAGCACTAACTTTTGACGAGAAGATATGAGCAAAATCAAGAACCTGGCCGACCTGCAGAAAATGCGGGATGAAGTTCGGTCGAAGATCAAGCTGAGAGAAAAAGGAGAGAATCCTGAAGAAAGAGTACAGATTAAGGTCGCTATGGCCACCTGCGGCATCGCCTCAGGCGCCAAGGAGGTAATGGATTTCTTCCTGGATGCCTTTGAAAAGCGTAACATCGATGCCGTGGTCACACAAACCGGTTGTATGGGCTACTGTTACGCCGAGCCCACCATCGAGGTGAAGGTTCCGGGCAAAGAACCCCTTGTTTTTGGCTATGTGGATGTTAAGAAAGCCGATGAGATCATCGAAAAATACATCCGGAAAGGGGAATTGCTCGAAGGCATCATTCCGATGAATTACCAAACCATTGATGAATAAGAAGGAGAGAAAAAGCAATGGCAAAGTACAAAATGCATATCCTGGTATGCGCGGGCACCGGCTGCCACGCTTCGGCCAGCGACCTGTTGCTGCATAAGCTTCAGGAAGAGATAGATCAATCCCTACTCACCGGAGAGGTGCAGGTGATCGGGACAGGCTGTTTCGGTTTTTGCGAAAAAGGACCCATTGTCAAGATCATCCCCGACAACACTTTTTATACCGAGGTGAGTCCGGAGGATGCCGCCGAGATCGTGGCAGAGCATATTATCAAAGGCAGGAAAGTCGAACGCCTTCTTTATGAAGACCCCGTCACTAAAGCCCATATCAGTGATTCAAAGCATATGGGGTTCTACCAGAAGCAATTGCGCATCGCTTTGCGTAACTGCGGGGTGATCAACCCGGAGAGCATCGACGAGTACATCGCCCGCGATGGTTATGCCGCCCTGGGAAAAGTATTGTCAGAAATGCGTCCGGAGGAAGCCATCAAGGACATCAAAGATTCAGGGCTCCGCGGGCGGGGAGGCGGGGGATTCCCTACCGGGCTGAAATGGGAAATCACCAGCAAGGTGGATGCGGACCAGAAATATGTGGTATGCAATGCCGATGAGGGAGATCCGGGAGCCTTTATGGATCGCTCAATCCTGGAAGGCGATCCGCACAGCGTCCTTGAAGCAATGGCTATCTGCGGTTATTGCATCGGGGGCACCAAGGGATTGATATATATCCGCGCTGAGTATCCACTCGCCATCGAGCGTCTGAAAATAGCCATCGAACAGGCAAGAGAGTATGGTTTGCTGGGAAGTGACCTGCTGGGAAGTGGCTTTGATTTTGACGTGGAACTGCGCTATGGCGCCGGTGCCTTTGTATGCGGTGAAGAAACCGCCCTGATCCATTCAATGGAAGGCAGCCGCGGCGAACCCACCCTGAAACCTCCCTTCCCGAGTGTTTCCGGTTATCTGGGCAAGCCTACCAATGTCAACAACGTGGAAACCTTCGCCAATATCCCGGCTATCATCAACAAAGGGGCAGCTTGGTATGCCTCCATCGGTACAGAAAAATCCAAAGGAACCAAGGTGTTTGCCCTGGCGGGAAAGATCAACAATGTCGGTCTCATCGAAGTGCCAATGGGAACGACCCTGCGCGAAGTAATCTTTGAGATCGGAGGCGGCATAAAAAACGGCAAGAAATTCAAAGCGGTGCAAACCGGTGGGCCTTCCGGAGGATGCCTCACAGAAAAACACCTGGATACACCCATCGATTTTGACAACCTGGTAGCCAGTGGCTCAATGATGGGATCCGGGGGGATGATCGTGATGGATGAGGATGATTGTATGGTGGCCGTATCCAAGTTTTACCTTGAGTTTACCGTAGAAGAAAGCTGTGGAAAGTGTTCCCCCTGCCGCATTGGCAATAAGCGCTTGTATGAGATGCTGGACAAGATCACTCAGGGGAAAGGAACACAGGAAGACCTGGATCTTCTGCGGAATCTCTGCAGTGTGATCAAAGACACCTCCCTCTGCGGGCTGGGCCAGAGTTCACCCAACCCTGTCCTCTCCACCCTCGATAACTTTATGGAAGAGTACCTGGAGCACGTGAATGAGCACAAGTGCAGGTCAGGCGTATGCAAAGCCCTGATGCGCTACTATATCATCCCTGAAAACTGTGTAGGATGTACTGCCTGTGCCCGGGCCTGCCCGGTCAATGCCATTACAGGAGAACGCAAACAGATCCACGATATCAATCAGGATATCTGCATCAAGTGTGGTGCCTGTATGGAGAAATGCAAATTCGACGCGGTCATTATAAACTAAGAATGTGGACGAGCTATGAAGACAATTCATCTGACAATAGACAATAAAAAGGTAGAAGTGGCTCCGGGCACCACCATCCTTCAGGCGGCAAAAAAAGTGGGCATTAAAATTCCCACTCTCTGTTATCTGGGCCTGGACGATATGCATATTGAAAACAAACCGGCAGGCTGCAGGATATGTGTAGCGGAGGTGGAAGGAAAACATAACCTGGCGCCTACCTGTGCAACTGAATGCACTGAAGGAATGGTGGTAAAAACAAACAGCATCCGGGTATTGAATGCCCGGAAAACGGTGTTGGAGCTCATCCTTTCCGATCATCCCTTCGAATGCCTGACCTGCGCAAAAAACGGAACCTGCGATTTGCAGGCAATGGCCCAGGACTTTGGCATCAGGGAAATCCATTATCAGGGAGAGAAATCGGTATACCGCAAAGACACTTCCCCTTCCATCATCCGCGATATGGACAAGTGCATTATGTGCCGTCGGTGCGAGATGATGTGCAATGAGGTGCAGACGGTGGGAGCCCTCTCGGGCATCAACAGGGGTTTTGAATCGGTGGTATCCCCGGCCTTTGAAATGAACCTGGAGTACAGTACCTGCACCTATTGCGGGCAATGTGTGGCCGTATGCCCCACTGCGGCCCTGACCGAGGTTGACCATACCAATAAGGTATTGCGTGCCCTGGCCGATCCCCGCAAGACGGTTATTGTTCAAACCGCCCCGGCCGTCAGGGCTGCATTGGGAGAAGAATTCGGAATGCCGGCCGGCACCCTGGTGACGGGGAAAATGGTGGCCGCATTGCGGAACCTGGGTTTTGATTTTGTTTTTGATACCGATTTCGCAGCCGACCTGACTATTATGGAAGAGGGTGCCGAACTGCTCGATCGCCTCAACCGCCACCTGTCGGGCGATGAAACTGTAAAACTTCCCATCCTCACCTCCTGCTGCCCTGCCTGGGTGAATTTCTTTGAGTCCTATTTCCCGGATATGAAGGAAATCCCCTCCACGGCGCGCTCACCCCAACAGATGTTCGGCTCTATCGCCAAAACGTATTTCGCCGATAAGATACAGGTAAAAAGAGAAGACCTGGTGGTGGTCAGCATAATGCCCTGCCTGGCGAAGAAGTATGAGTGCCAGCGGGATGAGTTCAGCGTAGATGGCAATCCGGATGTGGATTATGCCCTCACCACACGCGAGCTTTCGCACCTGATCAAACAAGCCAACATCCAATTCCACCAACTGGAAGACGAGGACTTCGATCAGCCCCTGGGTGAATCCAGTGGAGCTGCAGTTATTTTCGGAACCACTGGCGGTGTCATTGAAGCTGCTACCCGAACCGCTTACGAATTGCATACAGGCAAGCCCCTGCCAAAAATCACTTTTGAAGAACTCAGGGGAATGGAAAACCTGCGCAGCGCCACCGTGGATTTTGACGGTCTGCCGCTGAACATTGGTATTGCACACGGCTTGGGGAATGCCCGTAAGTTACTGGAAGAGATCAGGGAGGGCAAATCCCATTATCACGCCATCGAGATAATGGCCTGTCCGGGCGGGTGCATTGGAGGCGGCGGGCAACCCCTGCACCACGGAGATTCTTCCATCCTGAAGGCCAGACAAAAAGCCATCTATAAAGAAGATGAGGGCAAGACCTTACGCAAATCACACGAGAACAAATACATACAGCAACTCTACGAAGAATTCCTGGAAAAACCGATGAGCGATAAAGCTCATCAGTTGCTGCATACGCATTATTTCGAAAAAAAACAGAAGATAACCATAGGCTAGCCTCATATTAGCTTACAAACGCCAGACTATGACAAGCATCAGGTTAGAGCTGAAAGAAGCTCAGATAGAAAAACTGAAAGAGATCTGCCGGGATTTTGATAATCAGCCGGGCGAACTGATCAATGTGTTACACAAAGCCCAAAGCACCTTCGGTTACCTTCCGGCTGAAGTTCAGGAAGTGATCGGTCAGGAATTGAAGGTACCCCTGGCAAAGGTCTATGGAGTGGTGACCTTCTACTCCTTCTTCTCAATGATTCCCAAAGGACGGTATCCCATTTCCATCTGCACGGGCACAGCCTGCTATGTGCGCGGGGCGGAAAAAGTGCTGGATGAGTTCAAAAAAGTCTTGGAAATCAAAGTGGGTGAGACTTCGGGCGATGGCAAGTTCTCACTCAATTGCCTCCGCTGTGTGGGAGCCTGCGGCCTGGCTCCGGTCGTTTTGATCGGAGAAAAAACTTATGGCCGCGTGGCCCCGGAAGAAGTGAAAGCCATCATCAAAGAATACGAAGATCTGGAGTGAGGAGTCCAGAATGAGGCTTCCGGCTTTTAGGGTTGGTTAGGTTAAATGGAAGCCCATTACCAATGGGGGCTGTCTCGTATTTGGGACAGCCCCTTCATTTTAATGGTACCTGAAGCCCTGTCAGAGCAGGCATCATCATTCCTTTTCCTGTCCCCTTCAGACCGGCCAGAAAAGCACACCGGAGTGGCTGCTTCCTCCATTGTATTGCCGCGAAGAAAAACAATCCGGCCCAAAGCGGGATTTTGTAAATTGCCCCCTTTTAAAACAATGCAACGCATTTCCGCTACACATCTGCTGCTGGCTTTCATCCTCCTGCTTCTCTTCGGATGGCTTGGCATCCAGCCCCTCTCCCTGGAGGAGCCCCGGAGGGCTGTGGTGGCTATGGAAATGCTTTTTTCGGGCGATTATATCGCTCCCAGCATCTTTGGTGAAGCCTATTATAAGAAACCACCCGTTTGGAACTGGATACTTGTGGCAGCCTTTTCCCTGTTTGGCGATGACTCTGAATTTGCCCTTCGTTTCTTTTCAGTAATCTCTTTCCTGGCTACGGGCTTCCTCCTGTTCTGGTTTACCCGAAAACATTACAACAAAGAAGTTGCCCTTACTTCCACCCTCCTATACCTGGTTAGTGCCGACATCTTTCTCTATTTCTCCCTTACTGCAGAGATAGACCTCTTTTACAGCCTGTTGATCCTGGGTATCTTTCTTTTTTCCTATCACTTCTACGATAAGCACAAACCCTGGGCGCTCTTTCTCAGTGTATACTGCATCGGTGCCGTGGCATTTCTTACTAAAGGAATGCCTACTCTGGTCTTTATTCCTCTTACTTTACTCTGCCTCTTTATCCTGAAGAAGAACGTCAGGGGCTTGTTTTCCCTTCCGCATTATACCGGCATTCTGCTTTTCTTTTTACTTATCGGCACTTACTTGTGGATATTCAGCCGTCAGGGAGACATCCGGACTTTGTTGGAAATCCTTTGGGATGAATCCAGCCAGCGCACGGCAGGCAACTCGCCCTGGTACTCCTTTTTCACTCATCTGCTTGTTTTCCCCCTTGAACTCCTGAAAAACCTATTCCCGGCCAGCTTGCTGCTCCTTTTTCTTTACCGCTTTCGAACGTCAATCCGATATAGTGAAACCGACAGGATCATTTTCTGGATTATTGCCGTCAATATCCTGGTGTATTGGTTGTCTCCCGGAACACGCCAACGATATGTATATATGCTCTACCCCCTGATGATCCTGCTGTTATCCAGCCAATATCATCAGGTACTTCTGCAAACACAAAAGCAGTTTTTTCGCCTGAACCTGGTGCTCGCCGTCCTCCTGATCCTGGCATACAGTCTCTTTCCCTTCCTTCCCTCTCTGGCCTTCCTTCCCAACCGGATGTGGGCCTCGGCACTGGGAATCCTTCTTTTGGCCGCAGCTGCCTGCTTATTCCTGTTCAGATACAATTCGCCCATACTGTTTCTGGCTGTGATGATGATAGCCCTGCGTCTGACCGGAAACCTTTGCCTGGTCACCTATCGGGGCACTACGGCCTATCCCGACAAAGCAGAAGCAGAGACGGGAAGGATGATCGGGGCGCTTACGCAGGGGCAGAAGCTCTTTGTGCTGGGGCAGTCTGAAATCCCTTTAAGAATTGCTTACTATGCCTACAGAGAGCGTGAAGCACCATTCGCAATGGACCGCCGCCTGCTGCCTGAGCGTTTATACCTCAGCGACGAGCTTCAGCTTTCCCGTCAGGAACAGATTGAGATAGTGGATACTTTCATCCTGGCAGATCAATCCAGGCTCTATCTGGTTTACCATCCTGCTCCATAAAGCTCACTCGGCCAGAAAAATAGGTGCTTCAGGACCAATGGGCACACCCAGGCTGATCCAGGCGATCAGCATTATGGACCATAAGACAAAGAATACGACAGAATAAGGCAACATCACTGCTACCACAGTCCCCAAACCCGCCTTCTTGTCGTATTTCTGTACAAAGGCAACAATGAGGGCAAAATAGGACATCATCGGAGAGATGATATTGGTCACACTGTCGCCAATGCGGTACACTACCTGGGTGAACTCGGGACTGTATCCAATCAACATAAACATTGGAATAAAGACGGGCGCCATCACTGTCCATTTGGCAGACGCGCTGCCCATCACCAGATTGATCACGGCTGTGATCAGGATGAAGCCCAGAATCAGGGCTGTGCTGCCCAGCCCGGCAGACTCCAGAAAATTGGCCCCTTCGATGGCAAAGATCAGGCCCAGGTTGGTCCATTTGAAATAGGCAACAAATTGTGCGGCAAAGAAGACCAGGACGATATAGGAACCCAAAGTTTCCATTGATTTTCCCATCCCTTTCATCACATCGCTGTCGTTGCGGATCGTTTTGGCTCCAATTCCATAGGCAATGCCGGAAATACCAGCCCCCAGGAAAATGATACTCACGATGCCGTCCATCAGGGGGGAATGCAGGAGGCTGCCATCTTCCGGATCGCGCAGAAAACCATCTGCAGGGATGGTACCCAGCAGCAGGATGGCCGTCATTGCGATGGCAGAATAGAGGGCAAAGCGCAAGCCTCGTTTCTCTGCCTTCGATAGCGGATTGAACCCCTCGGCAGCTTCCTCCCCTTTGTAGGTACCCAATCTCGGTGCTACAATCCTTTCTGTTACCCAGGTGCCTGCCAGGGCTATGACGGGTGTGGAGGCGGCCATAAAATAATAATTGCAGGCAGGATTGACCAGATAGGCGGGATCAATGATCTGCGCTGCCTCTTGCGAAAGTCCTGCCAGCAAGGGGTCGATGGTACCCAATAAAAGGTTGGCGCTGTATCCTCCTGAAACACCGGCAAAGGCGGCAGCCATCCCCGCAATAGGATGGCGACCGGCTGCCTGAAAAATAATGGCAGCCAGCGGGATCAGCAGCACATATCCTACCTCACTGGCAGTATTGGAAAGGATGCCGGAGAGCACAATGACAAAAGTAAGGATGCGCCGGGGGGAGGACAAAACCAACAGCCTGAGCGCCGCTCCGATAAAACCGCTTCCTTCGGCAATCCCTATCCCCAGCATAGCCACCAGTACTACTCCCAGGGGGGCAAATCCGGTAAAATTCACCACCATCTCGCGCAAAATGCGATGAAAACCCTCCACCGACATCAGGTTCACCGGGTGGATCATTTCTCCGGTTCCAGGATGTTCAACGGCAAGGTCAAAAAGGCTGGTTAACCAGGAGATGACAATAATAGCCAGGGCAAACAAGGCAAAAAGGGTAGCGGGATGAGGGAGGGCATTTCCGATACGCTCTACAGAGGAGAGAAATCGGTCCGTGATTCGGGCTCCCAGGCTTCCTGAGGATTTCCTGCGGGTCATAGACGGGCTGATTTATTAATACAAACCATTCTAAACATCAGGGGCAGGGATATTGTTTAAGGCGTAATATTTGTTAAGAGCGGTATATGCAAACAAACAGGGAAATCAAACAAATACATACGCTGCATCAGGACATTTTGTCAAGCATCTATCGCCAGGACATCTCCAGGGCCGTGGAATTGATCCGGGGATGGCTTGATCAGCTCGACAACGACAACCTGCAAATGCAGTTCAATGGCATACTTTCCAATTATCATCTCGTGCTGGATCATCTTGCCCGGGGCACAAAGGATGAGGCCAGGAGTAAGCTCTACCTTCGAACCTGCCGCCAGTTCCTCGACCTGGTTGACCGGATGCGCATCCAGGCCGAAGAGCTCACCGGGCAGCATCCGCTCAAAAGTCGGCTGCCGGAATGGCAGCAAATGCAGGAAAAGGGCAATCCCTTTTTCCTTGAGGGTATGCGGAACCTGATGGCAGACCATCAACTGAATGAATCCCTCGGTGCAGAGGGTTTTGCAAATCAGATATCTGGAAAGATCCATAGGGATCAGCTGAACGAAGCCCTTTTCTTTTATGCCTGGCTCAGTCCTGCATTGGAAGAGGATGAGAACCTGGAAGCGCTGCAGGTCTTGCTCAAGCCCGGAAGTATCCCGGCCAATGAACAGGCTGTGATCGTAAGTGGCCTCAACCTGGGCAGCCTGAGCCGATTCAGCCTGAGTAGAATTAAATTGCAGATTGATCTTGTCCGGCACCCCAACGCCATCATCCGGGTACGGGCCATTACAGGAATCATTCAATCTATCCACCAATACAGCCAGCGCTTTCCCTTCTACCCTGAATTGTCGGCAGCCCTGGAAACAATGCTGGCTGATTTTATGCACAAAGAAGAGTTGGAAATCATCCTGATGCAGGTCATCCGCTCCCAGGATACAGAAGCCATCACAAAGAAACTGCAGGACGAAATCATCCCGGAGATGGTCAAAATGACGCCCCGCATTACCGAGCGCTTTGAGAAAGGAAGCCTTTCCCTGGAAGATTTCGATGCAGAGGAAAATCCTGACTGGGAACAGTTCCTGGAAGAACAGCCGGAACTGATGAACAAACTCCAGGAGTTTCAGGAGATGCAAATGGAAGGGGCAGATGTCTTTATGAGCGCTTTTGCAAACCTCAAGCATTTTCCTTTTTTCAATCAGGTTCACCATTGGTTCACCCCCTTTTATCAAGAAAACAGGCTGGTTATCGACGAGATGCACAGGCTGAAAGGCAGGATGGACATAGTCCGCTTTCTTGACGGACTGACAGCCACCCGCTTCTTATGCAACTCAGACAAGTACTCTTTTCTTTTTAATATTCATTTGCTTTCCGACCAGCAATTGAAGATGCTCGACCAGCATTTCAGTGCGGAAATGAAGATGATGAATGAAATGCAACAGGAAGATACCTTGCTGGATGCACACGCCGCATTCAGGTCGGAAAGCAGAATGTATATACAAGACCTCTATCGCTTTCATAAATTGCACCCTCTGGGCAGAAACATCCCTGATTTTTTCCAAAACCCGCTCTATTTCAGGGATAAGGATTTATTCGGAAAGTATCTGGAAGAGCAAGGACTGCTCAGGAAGATGGCTGAATTTCATTTCACCCGCAAACACTATCCCCAGGCTGCCAAACTCTTCACCTATCTTGCCGAATCTGAGATTCCGTCTTATGAAGTTTTTGAAAAAGCCGGATTTGCATTTCAGAAACTGGAACAGTTCGATAAAGCCATTGCCTATTACAGGAAGGCGGAGTTGTTTGACACCAACCAGGCCTGGCTGATGAAAAAGCTTGCATATTGCTATCGCCAGACGGGGAGGCCAATGGAAGCCATTCCCTTTATGAAACAGGCCATCAAGCTGGATCCGGAGAATATACGTCTGAAGATACAGCTGGCCAACACCTTCCTGGAAGCGGAGAAATACAAAGATGCCCTGAACCACTATTACGAAGTGGAACTCTCTCATCCGGAGGATGAGGGTTTGCTCAGGCCGCTGGCCTGGTGCCTGATGCAAACCGGGAAAGCCGCCAAGGCTGTAGACTGCATCAATCGCATCCCCGGGGAGAGCAAGTTGTGGAATGATTACCTCAATCTGGGCCACGCACTCTGGGTGGATGGCCAGCAGGCAGAAGCCTTCAAGGCCTATCGTATCGCCCATCAAAAATCCGCTAATCCCATCCGATTTCATCAGGCGCTGCAACAGGATGAACGCCTGCTGCAGCGACAGGGAATATCCACAGAAGCCTGCGCGATGCTGAAAGATGTGGCCCGCCTGTTATGGCAATGAGCTTATTTGTACTTTTGAGGTGTGAAGCATTTGAAGTATATCCTTGCCTTAAGCTTGCTGTCCCTCCTTGCCTCTGCTTGTCAAAAGCAGGAAACCGGAGCCTGTGACTGTGAAGGCCAGCCTTCAGGAAAAAAATGCAAGGAGATTCATTATCAAGGGGATGTATATATCGGTTATATCGAATTCCTCTATAATGAAGACGGAAGCCTTCAGCAAAAAGCCTTGTTCTCAGATCAATCAGTGAATAAGAAATCGCAGTATTCCTACGATGCACAAGGCAGGTTGATTAAAGAAGAAATCCGTTTCGGCTCAGGAGGTGTGGACCAATACTGGGAATACATTTACAATGAAATGGACAGCCTGGGGCGTATGGCATTCTTTGAGAACGGAAGAATGATCTCACAAACTTTTTACTCCTACAATAACCAGGGCAGACTGAGCCTGAAGGAGGAATACAGAGACAGCGTGCCTTTTGGTTCCGAAACCTTTTCCTACGACCAAACCGGAAAACTCTGGCGATTCGAACGATTTGATGGGGCGGGAGAGTTGCGCGAACAACGCTTCTTCGAGTATTTCAGCAACGGCACGGAAAGGATCAGCCTGTATGATCAAAACCGGGAATACACAGGATACATTTTCATTCATCGCAACGAGGAAAACCTGATCAGGGAAAGGAAGCAATATGACAGCAAGGAGCTATTGACAGGATATTTGCTCAATGTCATCAGTGGCAGGCGCATCAGTCGCAGCACCTGGTATAATGCCGCCGGCCATCCAGAGAACAGGACCCTTTATCTTTATTATTAGGCTTTTTGCGTTTTCCCCGACAATGCTTCAGGGCCTCTCTTCCTTCCTCAGGCTGCGCCATCCTAACAGCAGGAGCAGGGTAAAGAAAATTCCCAACACCAATCCATAGGGTTTTGCAGGTTCGTCCGGGGTACGCTGAAGAATATCCCTAATCCCGAGAATAATCCCAAGTACACCCAGGATGAGCAAGCTACCGAAGAGTGTTTTGTCGAGAAAGGGAAAGCGTGTGGGGCCTGCCTCAGGGGGAGAAGAACCGGAACCTTTCTCCCTGCCGTCGCGGGTACTGGTACCATAGCGATAATAATCCTTTCGCACATTCCGAACCCAGGGGTCACTGAGACGCTGATCGTATGCCCTGCGGGAGAGCGGATTGGACAGGATGCGATAGGCTTTGCTGATCATCTGAAACCGGCTTTTGGCGTTGCCGGCATTGCTCACATCCGGATGCCATAATTTGGCCTGCCTGTAATAGGCTCTCTTTATCTCGGATGCAGAAGCAGCGCGTTTAACACCCAGCAGGCTATAATAATCAGTATCCATTGACGGCAAAGATAGGCATTGCTCTTGCCTGAAGGGTTTAGGGGCAGCGATCATTTTTTACATTTGCCCGAAAAAAGGAGGCAATGCAACAGTGCTTGAAAATGCTTGGGCCGGGGCTGACTATGGATTCACCGTCTTTCATATCTTGCAGCCTCTTTTGCATTGATATCCTTATCCATTATGAGAATCGACATCATCACCCTCTTTCCCGAAATGTTTACAGGCCCCTTTTCTGAAAGCATTCTGCAAAGGGCGCAAAACAAAGAGCTCGTGGAGATACACCTGCATCAGCTTCGGGATTACACAACGGATAAGCACCGCAAAGTGGACGATTATCCTTTCGGGGGTGGAGCGGGGATGGTGATGATGCCGGAGCCCATTGCCCGCTGCATCGATCAGCTTAAGTTGGAGAGATCCTACGATGAAGTGATCTATCTGGCGCCGGATGGAACACTGTTGGATCAGCCTGTAGCCAATTACTATTCAATGAAAGAAAACCTCCTTCTTTTGTGCGGACATTACAAAGGCATAGATGAAAGGATCAGAGAGCACTACATCACCAAAGAGATTTCCATCGGGGATTACGTACTATCCGGGGGTGAACTGGCTGCAGCCGTATTTACAGATGCGGTAGTCAGACTGTTGCCGGGTGTGCTGGGCGATGAAACATCCGCCCTTTCCGACTCTTTCCAGGATCAGCTCGTTTCCCCTCCGGTTTACACACGCCCTTATGATTTCAGGGGATGGAAAGTTCCGGATGTCCTGCGCTCAGGAAATGATAAGGAAATTGCCTTATGGAGGCACCAGGCCTCCCTGCGGCGCACCCGGGAACGCAGGCCGGAAATGTTTGAGAGGGGTGAAAAAACGGATGAATAATGCCCGGGAAATCCTGCGTCTTCACCATAAAAACGAAGTGTTTTTTTTCATTTGATTCCCGGAATTAAAATTAATTTCTATATTTGCACCCCGTTTCCGATAAGTATGGAAACTAAAAAGGCAGCACAATGAACACTACAGAGATTCTGAATTTCATCGATAAACAGACCGAGCGGAAAGAGTTTCCCGCTTTTGGTGCCGGGGATACCATTACCGTACAGTATAAGATCAAAGAAGGCGACAAAGAGCGGCTTCAGAGTTTTACGGGTGTGGTTTTGCAGCGTCGTGGCAATGGAGCTACGGAAACTTTCACTATCCGGAAGGTTTCTTCCAATATCGGAGTGGAAAGGATTTTCCCTCTCAGCTCCCCCTTCCTGGAAAGCATTGCCGTGAACAAAAGAGGTGCCGTGCGCCGCGCAAGGATTTTCTACTTCCGTGACCTTCGCGGTAAGAAGGCCAAGATCAAGGAAAAGAGATATACTCCCAAAAAAGCCTAAGCTTTTTCACATCACACATATCAATGCCGGAGAGAGGATTTTCTCCGGCATTGTTTATTTCCCCAGTGGCCGTGACAGGCTGTTTAGCTGAGTATTTGTATCTTAGTGCATTCAAATAAGCTGATCCTTACACTTAATGGTTGAGTTCCCTCTGCTAAAAGACATATTGGTCATATTCGGCCTGGCCATTGTTGTGCTGCTGATCTTCCACAGGTTACGGCTGCCTGCGGTAGTGGGATTCCTGATTACCGGAGCCCTGGCAGGGCCCCACGGCTTTCAGCTCGTCAGTGGGGTACACGAAGTGGAAATAATGGCCGAGATCGGCGTAATCCTGCTCCTTTTCGCCATTGGAATTGAGTTCTCCCTCAGCAATCTGCTGCGGATCAGCAAAACAGTCTTCGCCGGAGGAGGCATTTATGTGGGGCTGGCTATCCTATTTATTTCCCTGATCGCTTTTGCCCGCTCACCCCATTATTCAGAGTCGGTCTTCATCGGATTTCTCATTGCGTTATCCAGCACAGCCATTGTGCTGAAGATTATGCAGGAGCAGAACCTGATGGAAAGTCCGCACGGTCAAAACTCACTGGCTATCCTCATCTTTCAGGACCTGATCATCGTTCCGATGATCCTGGTGACGCCTATTCTGGCTGGCCAGGCAGAGAATGTTGGCTATGAACTACTGATCACCCTGGGAAAGGCTACCGCCTTGGTCGTCGTCCTCATCCTGGCTGCACGTTTCCTGATGCCGGCCTTCATATACCGGGTTGCCAGAACCCAAAGCCGCGAACTCTTCCTGCTTACCATCATTATGGTCGCACTCTCTGTAGCCTGGCTTACATACAGCATCGGACTATCGCTGGCGCTGGGTGCTTTCCTGGCGGGGCTGATCATTTCAGAATCAGACTACAGTGAGCACGCCCTGGGAAATATTATGCCCTTCCTCGACATCTTTACGAGTTTCTTTTTTGTATCCATCGGGATGCTTCTCGACTTCAGGGTGATCATCGAACAACCGGAAGTCATCCTGTTCTTCGCCATCATCGTATTGATTCTTAAAACCCTGATCGGAACCTTCGCCATTTATATCCTGGGTTATCCCCTGCGGACGGCCCTGATGGCAGGACTGGCCCTGAGTCAGGTGGGGGAGTTCAGCTTCATTCTTTCCAAGTCGGGCATCGAAGCCGGTATTCTGTCGGCAGAGAATTACCAGCTCTTCATTGCCGTATCCGTTTTGACAATGGCCGCTACCCCCTTCATCATCAAATACTCACCCGGTATCTCTAATGCCATAATGCGCCTTCCGCTTCCTGAAAAGATGAAGAACGGGCTGAAGCCCGTGCCGGATGAGGATAAACACGATCGCAAAGACCATACTGTCATTATCGGTTTTGGCATCAATGGCAAGAATGTAGCCAGTGCCGTAAGCAATATGGGAATCCCGTTTGAAGTCATTGAGATGAACCCCAAGACCGTTCGTCAGGGTCAGAAGAACGGCATTCCGATCTTCTATGGCGATGCTGCCCAAAAGCCGGTGCTGGAGCACGCCAATCTGAAGGAAGCACTGGTGCTGGTTATTACCATCCCCGATTCAATTGCCGTTCGTAAAATCCTGCGAATGGCCCAGGAAATCAATCCCCATCTGCATACCATAGTAAGGGCGCGCTTCATCAGAGATGTGGCCACATTTATTGAGTTAGGTGCAGATGAAGTCATTCCGGAAGAATTTGAAACCTCGGTGGAAATCTTCACCCGTGTATTAAATACTTACCTCATCCCGCACAAGGAAATCGAACGACAGGTTCAGAAAATCAGGAAAGATGCTTATGCAATGTTCCGTAGTCTGAGCCTGAATCAGAAAGAAGCGGCGGGATTGCGGGTGGCAGCCCCTTCCATCAACATCCATTCAATCCGGGTGCGCAAGGAATCGGATGCGAACGGGAAAAGCCTGTCGGAACTTGGATTACACAAATCCGGAGAAACTAAACTACTGGCGATCAGCCGCTCGAATCACGTTTATCAAAGCTTTGATTCTGGCTTCAGATTGCGCGAAAACGATTTGCTCTTCTTCCTCGGGGGGCCGAATGTGCTTGAGAAGCTCGACAACATTTTTAAGATATATGACACAGAAAACTAAAATGGAAACCAAATCTCTCCGATCACAAAATTCTTTTATTTTCTCGCTGATTGCTGCGGTTTTATTGATCATCCTTGCCTTGCAGAATTCAGGCAATATCGAAATGCGCTTTTATCTTTGGAAGGTGGAAGCCCCCTTGATGCTCAGCCTCTTTCTGGCCGCCCTGCTGGGAGCTCTCATCACCTGGCTGCTTTCCTTTTCCGGCCACCGACAGATTAAGAAGGAATTGAAAGAAAGCCGCAAAAAGCTGGAAAGCCAGTCGCAAGCCCTGCAGGAATTGAAGCAGGAATTGAAAAGAATGCGCGACAGCCAGCCCAACCAGCCCTCTTCCGCTGCCCAGGGAAAGGCTTAAAGGGAATAAAAAAAGCCGGAAGGGGTCTCTTCCGGCCTGTATTACAATGGTAAATGATCTTCCGACTTAGCTACCCAGGGTAGCTACCATTACCGCTTTGATGGTATGGAGGCGGTTTTCTGCTTCGTCAAAAACCAGGGAAGCCTCGCTTTCAAAAACCTCTTCACTCACCTCCATTGCTTCGATGCCAAACTTCTGGTAGATCTCCTCTCCCACTTTGGTATCCCGGTTATGGAATGCCGGCAGGCAATGCAGGAACTTCACACGGGGGTTGCCGCTTTTTTCCATCAGGGTTTTATTCACCTGATAAGGCAACATTTTCTGGATTCTCTTTTCCCAAACATCATCTGCTTCTCCCATTGAGACCCACACATCGGTATAGATAAAATCGACGCCTTTCACGGCTTCGGCGGGATCTTCCGTAATGGTGATCTTCGCCCCTGTTTCCGCAGCGATTTCCCGGCACTGTTTTACAAGTTCCGGATCAGGATGCTCGCTGGCAGGACCTGCCGCACGGAAGTCCATCCCCATTTTGGCGGCGCCCACCATCAGGCTGTTCCCCATATTGTTCCGGGCATCTCCCATATAGGCGAATGAAACCTGATGCAGAGGCTTGTCGCTGTGCTCCATCATTGTCAGGAAATCAGCCAGAATCTGGGTGGGATGGAACTCATTGGTCAAGCCATTCCACACAGGAACCCCGGCATATTTGGCCAGCTCCTCCACGATTTCCTGACCGTAGCCGCGGTACTCAATCCCATCATACATACGGCCCAAAACCCTTGCCGTATCTTTCATTGTTTCTTTCTGTCCCATTTGCGATCCGCTGGGACCCAGATAAGTTACGTGTGCGCCCTGGTCGAAGGCAGCCACCTCAAATGCACAACGGGTGCGGGTAGAAGCTTTCTCGAAGATCAGGGCAATGTTTTTCCCTTTCAGCCTTTGCTGCTCTGTTCCGGCATACTTGGCTTTTTTCAGGTCTGCCGAAAGATCGAGCAGAAAACGGATTTCCTGGGGCGTAAAATCCAGGAGTTTCAAAAAGTGACGGTTTCTTAAATTAAATGCCATTGTTGTAAGATTATAAGGTTAGACCAATACGATTCTTGTTCCGCCATCATCGATCCCCAGGCGATCGGCGCTGGTGATAATGGTATCATTCCCGGTTCTTTCCACAAATTGGATGGCCGCCCGAATCTTGGGTGCCATACTGCCTTCGGCAAAATGCCCTTCCTCCAGGTATTGCTTAGCTTCGCGGATGGTAATCCGGTCCAGGGCTTTCTCCTGAGGCGTATGAAAATGCAGATATACTTTGGGTACATCTGTGAGAATAAAGAGCTTATCCGCACGGATCTGGGATGCCAGCAATGAACTGGCCAAATCCTTATCGATGACCGCATCAATGCCCTGCAGCTTATCCGGCTTGATATAGAAAGCAGGGATACCTCCACCTCCCACTGCGATGACGATCTGGCCTTCGCGGGCCAGTTTTTCGATGGATTTAATATTGCTGATGACCATTGGCGTGGGGGAAGCCACGACTTTTCGCCAGCCTCTGCCCCGGGGGTCTTCGGCAAAGACAGACTCACTTTCCTCCATCATCTTATCTGCATCTTCCTTGCTGTAATAGGGACCTATGGGTTTGGTGGGGTTCTGAAAGGCAGGATCATCCTTATCAACCAGTACCTGGGTGATGATGCTGATGATATCCCTGTCCATATCATTGGCTCTCAGCACATTTCTAAGCTGTTGTTCGATCACATAGCCAATAAAGCCCTGGGAATAGGCCACGCAGATATCCAGGGGCATTTCAGGAAGTCCGTGCACCTGCTTCCCGGCCTGATTCGCCAGCAGAATATTTCCAACCTGGGGACCATTTCCGTGGGTTATGACCAGGTTGTACTTTCGCTTGAGCAATTCCAACACCCGCTCTGCCGTCTCATAAGCATTCGCCTCCTGATCATCAATGGTTCCCTTTTGCCCACTCTTCAACAGGGCATTCCCTCCAAAGGCAATTACTCCTAACTTCTTCATATCATTGTGGTTTTTACCGGGCAAAGGTAGTGCTATGCCGCAATTTGCCCAAATCAGCCGGAAGTCCTTCCAGGGCAGTCTGGCTTTCAGAAATTTGTAAGGATTTTATTCTTTGACAGACTACTTTTGTCCATAAAGCTTCAAAAAATGCAAGCATCAAAACTTAAAATCCTAATTATCACCTATTTAATTCTTTTGACTGGTAGCACTCTGGTTCACGGACAGGCCTGTTCCGATGCAGGCCTCTGCACAGTGAGTGCGCCATCAGATACCTTAGCGGAACAGATTGAAATACGTTTGCTGCTAAGTACGCCGGCAGGACTGGGAGAGCAATTTGTGCGCATTCTGAATCCCGCTGCAGAAGTCGAAATGCGTTTGCGTAACTGGTTGGTATCGGTAAAGATGCCCTGGCAGCATACTTCGCTTTCCGGCTTGAGTGCCAGTGGCTGGGGGGATTTCAGTATGCGGCTGGTGCGGAGTATAGATTGGAAGGAACATAGGATGCAGGCCAGTCTCGGATTGAAACTTCCCACCGGGAAAACAAACATTCAATCAGAGGGTATCAAGCTTCCTATGGCCTTTCAAAGCGGACTGGGAAGTACGGACCTTATTGCTGGTTTGAGTATGCACCTTGAATCAGGCTGGGATCTGGCCACAGCAGTGCAGCTACCCGTGAAGCAGGATAATCGGAATGCATATCTGGGCGAAAGAATTGCATCAAATGGAGAAGACTATCAGTTTTTCATCAGCCGCCGGCTGCAGCGGGCAGCAGATGTTATGCTGAGGGTAGAACACCGCTTTTCAGGAAAGAAGGTATCATACCGTGCCGGCCTGATTACACTCTATCACCTGGGCAATGACACGTATCTCGATACAGATGGCAACAGGAAGCAGCTCAAGGGATCGGAAGGATTGACCCTCAACCTGAGTGGGGCCTTGCATTTACCCTTGTCAAATGGTATCGCGCTTGATCTGGCAATGGGGTTTCCGGTATTGGCCAGAGCGGAGCGACCAGAAGGCTTAACCCGAAACGGGATGATCGTTCCGACCCTCTATATTCCTTTGTGAGCGCCCGGCAATTGTGTAAATTGCCCGGATGAAAACCAAGGGACCATCCACACCCTTCTTTATCATTGTGCTGATAATAATTATCCCATTTATTATCAGTCGCTTGTACTTCTATCTGTTATTTCCCCAGCCTGGCATTATAAGCGATACGACCGGCTATTACGCCCCGGTCTGGCAAGCGCTGCACGGGATTTCCCCTTCCTTCGATTTCCGTAATCCGGGTTATCCAATGCTGATGCTGGGGGCAATGCTTCTTTCGGGAAAACTGCTACATATTGTCTATTTACAAAGCCTGCTTAGCCTGGCTTCTTCCTTGTTCTTTCTGAAAGAATGGCAGCACTTCTTTCCACGCAAAACCTGGATATTTGCTGTGGGCATCTCTCTATTCCTAATCTCAGATGAATACATCCTCCTGGAAAGCAGTTTGCAAAGTGAGATCGCTTTCACTTCCTTTATCTGGATCAGTCTGGCTTTGATGCTCCGCTATTTTCGGAAAGAATCCGATTATGCGGGCCTTCTTCCGGGGCTGGCCCTTGCTTTTACTATTCTTATCCGGCCGGCCGGCATCTTTCTTCTTCCGCTGTGGTTGAGCCTGCTTTGGTGGAAGCAAAGGCAAAACAAAGGTATGCGCAGCGTGATCTTAGGCGTTTTGTCTCTTCTTTTCCCTTTGTTGTTCACAATGACTTATAATCAGCTGGAGCACGGACGCTTTTCCCTCGCGCAAACAGCGGCGGTAAATCAATTTGGGGCCGTAATGCCCTATATTCAAACCTCCCCCGATTTTCATCCCAGGATGAATGCAGCGATCAATCATTATCTGAAAAGGATTAATCAAGCAGAAAGGCAAAGCATTCTGCGATCCGGTGACAGAAAGGAAATCATTGCCGTTTATACCCAGACTTATGAGGAAATGTGGGGCATTTACCAGCATATCCGGAATGACAGCACACCTCCTGTGCTCTGTTACCAGGCTCCCCTGTCTTGCCTTTTCCCGGAAATTCGCAAGGTGGCGCATCACTCGATACGGGAAAATCCGGGATTCTTCTTAAAAATGAGTGGTGTCAGTCTGGCGCATTCCCTAATTCGCCACAGGGTGCAATGGACAGGAAATTACGTTGATGTCATTTCCCAAAGATGTACAGGACTTCATCCGGACAATGTGAAATACATCCTGGATCCCTCCAAGGCAGAGAATCAGGATTTGCTGCAAGGCCTTCAGAGAGCAGGAAGCCCTTGTCAATACGATGGAGGAGCGACCATCTTGGATACTGAGAAGCCAAAGCGGGGAACAAAGGCCTGGTGGGCAGGCTACACTTCTTTCATTGGGTGGCTGTTGTTCTTCAACCGGGGATACATCTGGACCTTGTTGATCACAGTGGCGTTCTTCGTCTCACTGAAAGGGCTGCGTAAAACAAGCAAACCCAAGCTAATGATGACAGGCCTCCTTGCATCCTGGGCCATTTATATGGGGATGACCCACCTCTTTGTCTATCCTCTCCAGCGCATCACTTTTCCTCTGGAATGGATTAGTCTGTTTGCGCTGGCATTTCTGCTGATGAAGTTAATGGATAAAATTTTCAGTCATCGGGGGTTGCTGACCGTAGCCATACCTGTCGGTAGGAAATCGTCCACGCTACGGTCCTGATAAATCACAGGCTCCAGCCACGAAAGCGTCTTAAAACTTCTCGACTTTCGCCTGCTTCCCCTCCTCATCATATTCTACCTTTGCTGTCCGTAGCCATACCTGTCGGTAGGAAATCGTCCACGCTACGGATCTGACAAATCACAGTCTCCAGCCACGAAAACTCATCCAAGCTTCAATACGTCCTAAGTCGTGGTGATAATTTTATAACTTCCAATTCTCCTTCCATATCTGCATAATTCAAGGCGCTCGAGTAACGATACTCCCATATATTTTTTACTATTCCATTTCGAACAGGATTATTATGCAGATACTCAAGTTTCTCCCAAACAAATACATTGCTCACAAGTTCAACTGCGTGATTTTCGTGCGTCCATACCTGATACAGTGTATTTCGCTGATGCTTCTCCGCTGCACATTTGAATAGATTCAACATCCAGCCGCTCCGACTTTCCGGTCCCTCTGTGATTCGTTGGATTATCCTTTTACTCGTATAGGATTTAAAGTCTCGAATAGTTCCGCTTAGTTCTCCTTTCTCACTTCTGGCAATAAGATGAATGTGATTGGACATCAACACCCAGGCAAATAGCTCCAAACCTTTATTCTCCTGACAATATCGCAGACTCTCTACCACGATCTGTCTGTAGTCGTCTCTAGTAAATAGGTCTATCCAGTTTACAACTTGCAAGGTCAGATAGTAGGCTGCCTTCTGATCTCTGATTTGATATCCGCCCATAGCATTAATGTAAGGAATAACTCACCTTGCTTGTATACTATTCCGTTAGCAGGAGGCTACGATTTCTTTTGTGCGTAGCGTGGACGCTACGCACAGCGAAAGACGCGCGCCAACGGGCTCCAGCCTGCGAAAACAGATTAGAACTTCTCGACTTTGGCCTGGTTTCCTTCTTCATCATAATCTACCCATTTGCCTTGCTGTCCGTAGCCATACCTGTCGGTAGGAAATCGTCCACGCTACGGACTTGACAAATCACAGGCTCCAGCCACGAAAGCGTCTTAAAACTTCTCGACTTTCGCCTGATTTCCTTCTTCATCATCATCGACCTTGCTGTCCGTAGCCATACCTGTCGGTAGGAAATCGTCCACGCTACGGACCTGATAAATCACAGGCTCCAGCCACGAAAGCGTCTTAAAACTTCTCGACTTTCGCCTGCTTCCCCTCCTCATCATATTCTACCCATTTGCCCTTTTTCTCTCCTTTATGATATTGACCGGTCGTTTTGATTTTTCCGTTTTCAAAATATTCCTCAAACACACCGTGGGCCAGGTTGTCTTCGTATTCCTCCAGCGTCTTTAGCTGGCCGTTCGGATAGAAAGTTTTCTGCGGCCCTTCCATTTTGCCCATCCCATACTGATACTCCGCAATCAGTTTTTCATCCGGATTATACCAGCGGCTTAGCCCGTCCTTCAAGTCATTGTTGTAAAAAGATTCTTCCTGGATTCTGGCATTATGCTCGTAGTACTTGGCATATCTGCCTTGCAACTTTCCTTCCATATAAAACATCTCACTCAGCAGACGTCCTCCGAAATTATAGGTCTGATAACGTCCGTGCAAAAGATCATTCTGATAATAGGCTTCTTTAGCGATGTAGCCCCTTCTATCTACCTCAAGATGAATGCCTTCCCGTTTACCATTTCTGTAGGTTCTCAATTCCTGAAGAAGGCCCTGCGGATTGTAGGCCACCCAGTTTCCTTCCTTCTGTCCATCCTGGTACATTCCGCGCTCCACGGTCTTTCCATCCCCTTCTTCCCATAAGCCCTGCTTACGGCCCTGTTCGTCGGTCACATTCATTGGTGGCTCACCGGCGGGTTGAAGTACCTGGGCATTGGATATGCAGGAGAGAAATAGAAAGAGGATCAGAAGTGGTACAGCTTTCATCATAATATTGATTTTTTGGTATATCCTGGCGGATAAAGCTACAAACATATCGTGAAACCGCAAATTTGTCTATTCCGCTAAGGGTTGACAGAAAGCGCAAAAAGCAGGAAGGTGGATGTGGAGAAGGCTTAATTGATGCGGGCAAAAAGTTCGTGTTCGCTTGCCTCGAGGGGAATCGCATTGCAAAAAACGCCTGGAGACAGCGAGACTGCTTCGGAAGCCGGAATCAGCACCTCATTGTCCACCTCCGGAGAGTCGTATTCAGTTCTGCCGATCCAGAAATCGCCTTCTTTCCTGTCGATGAGGATGCGCAGGCTTTGTCCGATCAGATTTTGATTATGTACAAGGCTGATCTCTGCCTGTATTTCCATCAGGGCAGCAAGCCTGGCTTCTTTTTCTTCGGCAGGTATATTGTCTTCGAGTTCAAAAGCAGGGGTATCCTCTTCGTGGGAATAGACGAAGGCACCCAGTCGTTCGAAGCGGGTTTCCTTCACAAAATCAAGCAAGGCATTAAACTCCTGTTCCGTTTCTCCGGGATAACCCACAATCATAGTGGTACGCATCGCGATTTCCGGATACATAGTTCTTACCTTTTCAGCCAGATCGAGGGCTTGACCTGCACCACCCCTGCGCATACTTTTCAGTATCCTGTCGCTGATATGCTGAAGGGGGAGATCGAGATAATTACAAATCGCAGGATGATCGCGCATTATATCCAACACTTCCATCGGGAATGCCGTGGGGAAGGTATAATGCAGGCGGATCCAGTCGGCAGCTTCGGCCTCGGTGAGTGCACGGAGGAGATCAGGCAGCATTCGCCGCTCATAAATATCCATCCCGTACCAGGTGAGATCCTGGGCAATCAGCAACAATTCTTTTACACCTCCGGCTTTCAGGTGCAGTGCTTCGGCAACAATTTCTTCTAAGGGTCGCGAGTGGTGTGGCCCACGAATAAGTGGAATGGCACAGAAAGAACACTGATGGTCACAGCCTTCCGATACTTTCATATAAGCGTAGTGCGAAGGCGTGGAGACTATCCTGTCGTGCCAGGAAGGAGCTGCAGCGGAAGATAGGAATTGAGCGACCACCTTGGCCGGCTCGTTCACTCCCAAGAAGGCGTCCACTTCCGGGATTTCCGCTTGAAGGTCTTTGCGATATCTCTGAGAGAGGCAGCCCATCACCACCAGTTTGCCGATGCGGCCTTCTTTGCGGGCCCGGGCATAATCAAGGATCGTATCGATGGATTCCTGTTTGGCATCCAGGATAAAACCGCAGGTATTGATAATCACCCCGGCAAATCCCTCGCCAGGCGCATCGTGTACAACACGGAAGCCCCCCCTGCGCAGGGCACCCATCAGGTTTTCCGAGTCCACCGTATTCTTGGAGCAGCCCAGGGTGATCACATTGATGGGGGCATCCTGGGGGAAGGATTTTCGATTTCCCATCATTGGAACAGGGAATCAACAAAGAGATCCCGGTCAAAGATCTGAAGATCCTCCATCTTCTCTCCCACCCCGATATATTTGACCGGCACTTTGAATTCGTCGGAGATGCCGAGCACCACACCGCCTTTGGCAGTGCCATCCAGTTTGGTCAGGGCAAGGGCATTGACTTCGGTGGCGGCGGTGAACTGGCGCGCTTGTTCCACGGCATTCTGGCCGGTGGAGGCATCCAGCACCAACAATACTTCGTGGGGAGCATTGGGAATGACTTTCTGCATCACGCGCCGTATCTTGGAAAGTTCATTCATCAGGTATTGTTTGTTGTGCAGGCGCCCGGCAGTATCGATAATCACCACATCCACTTCTCGGGAGACAGCGGCCTGCAGGGCATCGAAAGCCACAGAGGCAGGATCGGCGCCCATACCCTGGCTGATGAAAGGCACATCGGCACGCTCCGACCAGATCCTGAGCTGATCGACAGCGGCAGCACGGAAAGTATCTGCTGCACCCAGCAATACGGATTTCCCTGCGGTTTTGAACTTGTAGGCAAGCTTTCCTATGGTGGTGGTTTTGCCTACCCCGTTCACTCCGACCACCATAATGACATAGGGCTCTCCATTGTCGGGAAGATCGAAGTCGCGCACATCCTCCGCATTGCTTTCGCGCAGCAGGGCGGTCACTTCCTCTTTGAGGAGGCGGTTAAGCTCCCCTGACCCAAGATATTTATCCTGCTTCACCCTTTCCTGGAGTCGTTCGATGATTTTCAGGGTAGTATTGACGCCCACATCCGAGGAGACAAGAATCTCTTCCAGCTGATCCAGGAAATCATCATCGATGGAGGTTTTCCCGATCAGGGCGCGGGAGATACGGGAAAACATATTCTCGCGGGTACGGTTGAGACCTTTGTCCAGGTTCTCTTTGCGATCCTTGCTGAAGATGGAAAAAATGCCCATAGGAGGAATCTATGTGTGATGATAAAAAAAAGAGCCTTTTCTCGTGAAAGAAAAAGCTCCTTCGTTGGCCTGAAGGGCCGGGATTATTTCTTCACAAATTCTTTCACCTGATCATTGGGGATAATGGTTTCCTTGAAGGAATAGGCCCCGGTTTTCGGTGACTTTACCATCTTGATCACCTTGGCATATTCCTTGCCGGTGGTGGTTTTCAGGGTAGCAACTACTTTCTTGGCCATATCACAACTTATTTAATCTCCCGATGAACGGTAACTTTCTTCAGGATAGGGTTAAACTTCTTCAATTCAAGACGATCGGGGGTATTCTTCTTGTTCTTGGTGCTAATATAGCGCGAGGTTCCGGGGAGCCCGCTATTCTTGTGCTCGGTACATTCCAGGATAACCTGGACCCTTGCGTCTTTGGTTTTCTTTGCCATTGCTATCGACTTTTTGGGTGTGCAAAAATAGACACAAATTTATGAATTACCAAACCCATTCCTCTTACCTTCGCAAATATGGCTGACTGGGATTCATTAAGCAAGGGATATATGGCTTTTCTTCGTTTGGAGAAAGGTCTTTCCAAGCATAGTATCAGTGCCTATATGCACGATCTGGCATTGTTGAGAGCATTCGTGGAAAAGGAGAACCTGGGATTGAATCCCCTTCAACTGGAGGTATCTCATTTGGGCGCATTCTTCCGGCATATTCATCAAAAGAAGGCCGAGGCAAGCACCCAGGCCCGAATTCTGGCCGGGATTCGTTCGTTTTTTCGATACCTGATTATTGAAGAGCTAAAGGAAGAGAATCCTGCTGATCTGTTGGATGCACCTCGTTTGGGAAGAAAACTACCCTCCTACCTGAGTACCGGAGAAGTGGAATTGCTGCTGCAGGTTTTCGACCTTAGCCGTCCGGAAGGACAGAGAAACCGGGCGATGGTGGAGATGCTCTATGGGTGTGGACTGCGTGTGAGCGAGTTGACCACACTTCGGCTTTCCGATCTTTTTTTCCGGGAAGGCTTCATCAGGGTGAAAGGGAAGGGCGAAAAGGAAAGGCTGGTTCCGGTGGGTCATACTGCCATCAGGCAGGTCAGTATATACCTTGAACAGATCAGGGCTTCAGTGAAAGTGGATCAGAAAAGTCAGGATATTCTTTTTCTGAACCGTTTTGGCAGGCAGCTTTCCAGGGTAATGATTTTTGAGATCCTGAAAAAGGCAGCTACAGAAGCAGGGATCAGGAAGAAAGTGAGTCCGCACACCCTTCGTCACTCCTTTGCCACCCATTTGGTAGAAGGCGGGGCAGACCTGCGGGCCGTGCAGGAAATGTTGGGCCACGCTTCTATCACTACCACAGAAATATACACCCATCTTGACAGGACTTATCTACGCGATGAAATCCTGAGCCATCATCCCCTGGAAAAGAAGGGGGGATCAATCCTCCGGAATGATTCCCCAATCGATGGTGGATAACTGGTCTTCCACAAAATAGAAATCGATGAGGGCATCGTGGTACGACAAGCGGTCTTCTCCCCAGGGCTCTGCTTCGGATTCTTGATCTTCAAATCCATTAAGCTGCATTAATTCTTCTATTTGCTTGGATTTCAGAGCAAAAATCTTTTGTCCAAACAAAGTGGTTTCGCGGTTATCAGACTCAATGCTGCTGAGCAAATGCTCATCGCCTTCGAAGAAAAAACTCAGGCCGGACTCTGGAAAATGCCAGATGAGGGTGGGGGTAAAAAACTCATCATCTTCTTCCAACAGCTCCGTTTCGGGAGGCTCGCCTATGTAGCGCATTACCTCATCCGTGCTCATTCCGAAGCGGATGGGTGGCATACCCTGGTGGGGTACAATGGTGATTTCGGATTGCATCATTACATTTATTTAAAGGGTGAACCTGGCTCTTTGGCCATATGATTATATACCATTTTATCTGTCAGTGCAGGGAAGAGTTTATTCAGCAGGACCGTCAGTTTTCCCTGGGTGGTGAGGATGAGCGTACGTTTACGCTGGCGTATTCCCTTCTCGATGAATCGTGCCACCTCCTCTGCGGACATCATTTTTGATTCTTCCCTGGGCGACTCGCCCTGCATAGATCCATCGGAAGCCAGGGCCGTATTTCGGATATTGGAGGCCGTGAATCCCGGGCAGGCGATCATTACGTGCAAACCTTTCTTCAGGTTTTCGATGCGCAATACTTCCAGGAAGCCCTGCATTGCAAACTTTGAAGCGGAGTAGCCCGTCCGTCCGGGCAGGCCTTTATAACCGGCAATGCTGCTGACCCCTACCAAAGATCCCCGGCGCTTAATCAGGTGCGGAAGGGCGTAGTAAGTGCAATATACCGTCCCCCAGAAATTCACATTCATCAGGCGGTGCAGGACATCCAGCTGCACCCCTTCGAAGAGGGCACGCATACTGATGCCGGCATTGTTGATCAGGATATCGATTCCGTCAAAATGCGCCAGGGCTTCGTCCACGATCCGTTTGCAATCTGCTTCTACAGAAACATCTGCTTCTACCGCGACCGCCTGAATGCCTGCGGCTGCATAGCGCGCCACCATTTCCCGGAGGCGCTCAGCATTCCGGGCTGCCAGCACCAGTTGTGCCCCGGATGCCGCAAAGCGGTCAGCCAGGGCAGCACCAATACCTGAAGATGCCCCGGTGATGATGACGGTCTTATTCTTCATCTCGGATATTCAATTTGGGAAAGTAGGAAAATCCCTTTAGTCCGCACTGTTTTTTTTCAAAGAAATTACTTTTCCCTGCCCTGGGCATAATTTTCCTTCTCCATCCTCTCCGGGTTCAGGCATTGCCAGAGTTCGACCGTTTTAATCTGTGGCAATTTTCAGCCCAAGTGTTTGGCAAAAAAAATATTTAGCCTTACTTTTGCAGCCCCTTTACGGGAAGATTCTGTAGCTCAGCTGGTAGAGCAATTGCCTTTTAAGCAATGGGTCCCGGGTTCGAGTCCCGGCAGGATCACGAAAGGAAAGGCTGTCCAAATGGACAGTCTTTTTTTTATCCCCCTAACTGCTCAGCGGGTAGAGCATCCCGACTTTAGTCGGGAGGGTCCCGGGTTCGAGTCCCGGCAGGATCACGGACTGATCAAATCCCGGCAACGAAGTTGCTGGGATTTTTTGTTTGCAGGCGTCACGAATTCATTCGTGAAAGCCTGTGAACAAAAAATCCCAGGGACGAGCGAAGCGAGTACCAAGGATTTGATTCCCTGCTCGGAGACAAGGGGTCAATGAGCGAAGCGAATAATCCCGGCAGGTTTCTGACACTGGCTTTTTGCGAGCCAAAGTCGCAGCGACTATTGAATGCACTATACTGACTCTTAATATTTCGCCCTCAGGCCGGGCAGGCCCTACTTTTTTCTTGATAAAAAAGTAGCAAAAAATCAAGGCTGCATTGCCTTTCCTTGAAAACTACGGCTTCGGATGGGAGTCGCGATCCGAGCCGCTTTTTCAGTGAACTTGATTGGCCTGTCCTAAACCTATGCTCGCGGATCGCTCCCTTTGGAAGACCGCAGTCATTTGCCTAAGTCATCCTCAGCCTTGTTTTCTTACGGAAATGCAATGAGGCCGAAAAACAGTTTGAGTTTGACCCCGTTGGGGCTGTCTAATTAGCAGCCCCCCTTTGTTTCCGGCTGTTGCAAGCTTGCTTACATAAGGGCGGAAACAAAAAATCACAGCCACGAACGCAGTGAGTGGCAGGGATTTGATTCCCTGCTCGGAGACAAGGGGACAATGAGCGAAGCGAATAATCCCACAGAATCAAGGTCCAATTTCCAATGCTCAACATCCAATGTCAAGGACTAATTACAATGTCAATATCAATGAGCAATATCTCTCTGGACAATTATTGACCTACTGGTCTTCTGTCCTGCTGTTCTTCTGGCCTTACTGGTCTCCTGTCCTTCTGACCTAATGATCTACTGATCTAATGACCTAATGATCTAATGACCTAATGATCTACTGACCTAATGGCCTTCTGATCCAGCTGGCCCACACTACGGACTTGCAAATCCCTGGCTTTAAGCACCAAAACGCATCCCTTCATCCAAGGCTTGAGCTTACGCTTTTTATCGTGCGTAGCGAGGACGCTACGCACAGCGGGGAGATTTCTCGTCCCGCTCGTGCGGGACTCGAAATGACCAGTGGTGTTACTATACCTTTAATATGTAATCTTATATGTCCCAACCCGCGTTGATCAATCCTTCAATATAATAGAGTGGCAGAAAAACTAGCTTTTGATTAGTGATAGAACCATAAGGTGCAGTGCTAAGCACGAAACCTTTTTCAATGTGGGGATAATGGGAAATAAGAAGATGCAGGCTCTTTAATTTGCCTGACTTACCCGACTTAACCTCTATTGGGCATATCTCCCCTCCTCTCTCAATCAGGTAATCAACTTCAGCTGAACTTCCCCTTGCTTCACGTGAATAGTATGTCAGGTTTTCTGACAAAAGCATATTAAGCTCTTGTCCTATAAATTGTTCAACCAACCTCCCCTGATAGGCTCGCATAAGTCCATTACGCAAACTTGCCAGGTCTTCCCTGAACCCATTAACAGCATTCATAAACCCAATATCCAACATAATTGCTTTTAAGCGTGTCGATGATGCTGACATTAAGGGCAGGGAAGCCGGAGAAGCTGCTCTGACAAGGGAGATCAGTCTGGCAAGCTGCAATAGTTCCAAAGCCTTCTTATTGGTTGGACCCGTTGCAAGTTCCGACAGTTTTACATATTTGATCTGTTTCCCGATATTCTTGCCCAGGTAATTCAACACTGATAACAATACATTGCGGTCGACAGAAGGTTTGTACTTCGAGAAATCCTGACGGAAGGTATCAACAAGGTCCGATTGAACCTGAATTGCCTGTTGATAGCTAAGCGATTTTAACCAAACTGCTATGGATTCCGGCATCCCGCCAAGGATGAAATATTCCGCAAGATGATCAAGGAGCTGCTTATGAATAACATCCGGGAGCACACGTGGGGTATCCCGAATAAGGTCGACTAACTTACTTTTGTTACAAGCCATCAAGTATTCCCTGAAATTCATAGGATACATCTCAATTAGCTGCACCCTACCTACCGGAAAATTAATACTCGTCAGGGCAAATTCAAGTAATGAGCCGGCTGCGATGATATGAATATCCTTCAACTCCTCATAGAAATATCTCAGTGCCATTATAGCTCGTGGAGCTGACTGTATTTCATCCAGGAATAATAGTTCATTTGAAAGGTCAATACTTGTATTCAGTAAAAATTCAAACTCTGCAAGTATCCTTTTAGGATTCAGGTCTTGTTCAAATACTTTTACGAATGAAGGGTCTCTTTCAAAATCAACAATGTGTATTCTTCCTTTGAAATACTTCTCGCCGAACGATCTAACGATATAAGACTTCCCGACCTGTCTGGCACCACGTATGATCAAGGGTTTTCTGTTTGGCTTTGCCTTCCATTCAACCAACTCTTTTATTATCAGTCTTTCCACAACCCTAATTTTAGATAGTCAAGGCTAATTTAAGGTATCCATTTAAGATAATCAAGGTTGTTTGCACAATTCTATTTAAAATATTCAGGGTAAGCCTCTTTTAGATCATGTCTCCGGACAAATACAAAAGCCAACGAATATCGGAAAAGAGAAGGAAGAAGCATCGAGATAGGAGGATCAAAATCTGCGTTAATCTGTGTTATCTGTGGTGAATAATCCGGCAGGATAGCGATTATAATGCGAAGTCATCTCAATTCTTTTAACCACGGATTAATGCATCAATGCTATTTTAGTTTTGCATTGATTACTACCAGAATCCAGGTGGAGGATTTGTTGTCAGCGTAGCTGCAGAAATCCATAAAAAATTAATATTTCATTACACTCACTGACCGTATTTTAAAGAATTTGTTCAGGCTGATGGTGAGTATTTTCACTGCGATGCATTGGACACCGGTAGCTGGTCATATATCGCCATTTCAAAAAAATTCGATCCGCCTCCCCCTTCGACTGCGCTCAGGGAGCGGCGGATTATCAAATAGTCAAACCTTGTCCGCCTACCGGCGGAATGTCAAATAATCAATTATTCCTTAGGCAACGAACCGAGAAACCGCGTGCCTTGTAGGCGTAGTACCGGCCTACACTGGCGAGGTCATAGTTCAGGCCCCGGAGGATCCCGTGCGTAGAGGAATACTCGGAGGACGACCAGAAGGAGGCGTAGTACCTGAGACCGTTGAAATTGCCATTGGCGTCGCGGTAGCCGGCACCGAGCGCCGTGAAGCCGCTGCTGTTGGTGGCCCCGGTATTGGGTGAATACCAGTGATCAAACCCCGTCGCCTTCATCTTGCCGCCAGCATTTGTTCCGCTCCATCCCCAGGCATTGCAATTCACCGTGGGGTCAAGGAAAGTCGTTAGCGTACACCATTCCGCATCCGTGGGCAGATGCCAGCCCGGAGGGCAAATGCCCTGGGTGCCTGCTGTGGTGGTATAGCCCATTGCCTCATCCCATTGGTAAAGACCACCGTATGTATTGCAGTTGTTTATATCATTGTTGTAACAGTATTTTTCTATCGTGGAATTATTCGTTTGGTTAGAACTGCCGTTCACCATTGTGCCCACATTCAGGTTCTTCGCCATCCAGCACTGGGTACCAATTTGAACCGTCGGGTATTGCTGATTGTCGCGGGGGTCGGTGAGGATGCCACCGCAAGTGTATGCACTCGTGTCAGCAAAGCTGAGGTTCACGGTATCACGTGTGCTGCCGCACTGGTTAGTGATGGTCCAAATCAAGCTGTAAGCATTCCCTACCTGCCCTGTAAACACGGTGTTGTATTGGGATGAATCAGCAAAGCTGCCTCCCGTGCCTGAAAAAATGGACCAAACCCCTGTCCCGTTTACCGGTTGGTTGGCTTGCAGGGTAATGCTTGTGTCAGGGATATTCAGGCTGTCCGGCCATGCATTGGCCTGATCGGGCTGGGGGGTGCAGGGAGGTATGCTGTCCCTTAGGCAACGAACCGAAAAACCGGTTGTCTTGTAGTCGTAGCTCCGGCCTACACCGGCGTAGTCATAGCTCAGGCCCCGGTAGATCCCGGTCGTAGAGGAATACTCGGAGGACGACCAAAAGTATACGTTGCTCCTGAGATTGAGGAAATTGCCACCGTGGCGGAAGCCGGCACCGAGCGCCGTGAAGCCACTGCTGTTGGTAGCCCCAGTATTGGGCGAATACCAGTGCGTAGTGCCTGTTTCCTTCATCTTTCCTCCGGCATCGGTTCCGCTCCATCCCCAGGTATTGCAATTCACCGTAGGGTCAAGGAAAGTCGTCAGCATACACCATTCCGCATCCGTGGGGATATGCCAGCCCGGAGGGCAAATGCCCTGGCTGCCTGCTGTGGTGGTATAACCCATTGCTTCATCCCATTGGTAAAGACCACCGTATGTATTGCAGTTGTTTACATCATTGTTGTAACAGTATTTTTCTATCGTGGAATTATTCGTTTGGTTAGAACTGCCATTCACCATCGTGCCCACATTCAGGTTCTGCGCCATCCAGCATTGGGTGCCGATTTGCACGGTGGGGTATTGCTGATTGTCGCGGGGGTCGGTGAGGATGCCACCGCAAGTGAGGGCACTCGTGTCAGCAAAGCTGATGTTCACGGTATCACGCGTGCTGCCGCACTGGTTGGTGATCGTCCAAACCAAAGTATAGTTAGCACTAGATACTCCATAAAACCACGTGTCCGCAATTGTTGAATCACTGAACATTGCCCCACTGCCACTGACCACTGACCACTGACCACTGCCCACTGAAGGCGCATTCGCATAAAGCTGCACACTATCCCCAACTATCTCCAGGCTATCCGGCCCGGCATTGGCCTGATCGGGTTGGGGAAAGCAGAGAAAGGTAATATTCACTGTATCGCTGCTGCTACCGCAAATGGTGGAAATCGTCCAGACTAGCGTATAAACCTCAGCTGACTGTCCATAGAATATACTCGTTGCACTCGTGGAATCTGAGAAGCTACCTCCTGTTCCAGCTATTATGCTCCAGCTTCCCTGCCCGGTCACCGGGATGTTGCCCTCGAGTTGGATGCTATCACCAGTAACATCCGGGTAGAAGGCTCCGGGACATGTTGCCGCTGCTACCTGGCCGCTCTGGGGCACCGCACCACTCAAACCGGAAGAAAAAACAATCACGCCTGCCGCGTTTTTCACGTGGTAATAATTCTCATACGACCAGGAACCCGGAGAATACGTGGTAGTAATCACATCTCCTGTATTCACGGTGAAGCTATAGCTTGCCGGTCCATAACCGCTATTCAGCGTGATATTCTGTAGGACTGTCACCCCGTTTACCATAACCGACAATAACCCTCCATTCCATCCATCCCCGTAATCATCCAATAATTCAACCGTATATTGGCATGGCGTGGAATATGGGCCTGCATGGGCCTGGTCGGGCTGAAGGAAGCAGGAAAAGCCAATACTTACCGTATCACTGCTGCTACCGCAAAGGGTGGAAATCGTCCATACCAAAGCATAAAGCTCGTCTGGAAGTCCTGTAAAGTTGGTGGCAGGATTGGTGCTATCCGCGAAGCTTCCTCCCTGCCCACTGATCACCGTCCACAACCCACTGCCGTTCACCGGCTGGTTGGCCTGTAACTGAACAATGCTATCCGCGATATTCAGTACATCCGGGCCGGCATTGGCCTGGTCGGGCAGCGGTAAACAAATAAATGAAATATTCACGGTATCACTGTTACTGCCACATAGGTTGCTTACGGTCCAGACCAGAGTATAAAGGGTGCCGTACTGACCCGTGAACAGGGTATTATGAACCGAGGAATCAGCGAAGCTACCACCAATCCCAGAAAAAACAGACCAGGTACCTGTTCCGTTCACAGGCTGTTTGGCCTTCAGGCTTATGCTGGTGTCTGGAATATTCAGGCTGTCCGGCCCGGCAAAGGCGGGATCGGGAGGAGGAAAGCAGGAATAAGGCGCATACACAGCGTGCGGCACAGGGCCCGAAAAAACAGCATTGATCGCAGTGGTAGCCGTTAAGGCAATGATATTCTGAATGATCAGGGATGGGTCATTTTGAGCACCGGTATATTTAACCACGCCGTCCATCCGAAGGTCTTCCACAAAATATCCCGTTGCAGTAGCATTGATGGCGGTGCCTCCTACCTCTGAAAGGATGCGCTGAAGAATGATGCTTCGGTCGTTGCCTGCCCCACTGTACTTCAAAACCCTGTCCTGGTTTATATCGCCACCGATCAATCCCATCACATCACCCGCCAGCCGGATCTGACAATGCCCATACCCGGCAAAACTGGTGTCTGTAAAATCAACAGGACCGGATGCAGGGAGGCTGAGTTGTTGTGCGCTCATCGCAGTGAGATGGTTGCGATGAAGTACTGCGACATAATAATTGCCGGCTGGCACAGCGAATGTCATAAGGCTGTTGCCATTCACATCTTTTACTGTGCCATCAGAATACAAGACCGCAGCTTTTCGGGCAATGGCCGTATCGGGGGTGCTGCGCAATTCCAACAGCACCCAATCCACCATACCAGTGGGGATAGCAACTAAGGACTCGGTGCCGTTGTATTGCCAGATTCCCGAAATGAAGGGTTGAAGAAGGGGAAGGTGCTGGTTGGTGTTCAAGGCAGTGCCCATCTGGGCATTGCCGGCATAGGCGCCTTGCAACAATACTTTACAACTTAATGCAGTACTCTGGGCTTGAATGGAAAAACCAATACAGGCAGAAAGGAGAAACAGGAAAATCCGACGCATAGAAGTGGTGGTTGGTTAGCAGAGGCGGAAAATTACAAAAAAAACAAATATAGCCAACGCAAATGAAAGCTCTAATTTGCAATCTCTTGTATATGAAGCGCGGTAATGTTCAATTTTCAACATCCAATGTGTCAGAGACCGTGGACCAACGATCAATGATCATTGACCGAATAGATTAGCACGTTTCGCTTCCCATAGGTAAAGTCGTCATTCCTTCTCCTTCTTCCCGATTTCGCTCCCGCTCATCGGGATTGTTCGACTTAGCGCATCCGGATCGCCCGCTGGGCTCCCAGATGCGCAGTCTCACGAACCTTCTCCTTCTCCCCTCGCTGTGCGTAGCTGCCAAAATACCATTCTGCAAGTCTTCTGACCTAATGACCTACTGATCTACTGATCTACTGATCTACTGACCTAATGATCTACTGACCTAATGATCTACTGACCTAATGACCTAATGGCCTTCTGATCTTGCTGGTTCTCGCTACGGACCTGAATATCCCTGGCTTTAAGCACCAAAACACATCCCTTCATCCTAGGCTGGAGCCTACGCTTTGTATCGTGCGTAGCGAGGACGCTACGCACAGCGGGGCTGCAAAATACCAATCTGCAAGTCTTCTGACCTAATGACCTACGACCTAATGACCTAATGACCTACTGATCTACTGACCTAATGATCTACTGACCTAATGATCTAATGATCTACTGATCTACTGATCTACTGACCTATTGATCTACTGACCTTCTGATCTACTGGCCTTCTGATCCTGCTGGCCCACACTACGGACTTGCAAATCCCTGGCTTTAAGCACCAAAACACATCCTCGCTGTCCGTAGCGTCCACGCTACGGACTTTTACATCCCTGGCTTTAAGCACCAAAACACATCCCTTCATCCTGGGCTGGAGCCTAGGCTTTGTATCGTGCGTAGCGAGGATGATTTCCTGCCGACAGGTATGGCTACGCACAGCGGGGGACTTGCTCTCCTTCTCCTCTCCCTATCACTTCCACTGAACACTGAACACTGAACACTGAACACTGATCACTGATCACTGATCACTGATCACCGATCACTGATCACTGAAATTAAATCCTACTTAATATATCAAACTAAATTTAAATTTGCAGCGATGAACCGAATGGGAGAAAGAATCAGAAAACGCAGGGAAAGCCTGAACATTCCGATGAATGATCTGGCAAAAGCCGTGGGCGTGACCGCCAGCCTGATCTCACAGATCGAGCGGGCGAAAGCCTTCCCCTCCATCCTGACCCTGAAAAAAATCGCCGAAGCACTGGATACTTCGGTCGGACTGCTCATCGGAGAGCAAGCGACGTTTATGGAAACGCCCGTCCTCGCAATGGGAGAAAGAAGGTTCGCCAAGAAGAATAACTCAGGGACATCGCTCTACATCCTTTCTCACCACGATCCGCAAAAAATGATGGATCCCTTTCTCCTGGAGTTTAAAGCAAAAGGAAACTCCAAAGGAATAATGACGCCCAAAAACCCCAATCAGGAGTTCTGCTTCGTCCTGAAAGGCAGTTTCAAGGTTCAACTGGGAATAAGCAGCTTCTTCCTGAACCAGGGCGACAGCTTCTATTTTATCTCAAATCAGGAGCATCTGTTTGAAAATACCAGCAATGATAATGCACAGCTGCTTTGGGTGGTAAATTTCTCAAGCCTTTGATCTCCGTTAAAATCATCAAACACATAAACCACTTTTATGAACACGCTTATTGGAAAAATTTTTGAAGAAAACACCTACGCCCCGGAAACACAGGAAATCATCCTCACTGAAAACCTCCTTCCGGCAGGATTGATCCATCGACTGCACGCAGCTTACCCGGCAACTTCCGGATTGTTGGACACATCCAGGAATATGTTTACCGACAAAGCCAAATACAAAGGCATTGAAGGGCTGAGAGAAATCAACCAGATCCTGAAAAGCCACGGCATTGAGATCGGGAATATGGAGGAGCGCGAGCTCTTTATCCGGATATACCGCTTTATGGCTACCCGGCACGTACTGAATGCCATCAATTGGAATGCGTTTGAAAAGGATTCTCTCTTCCAGTTGGTGTTCCCCCAGCCGGGAATGATCCTGCCTGACACTGTGAATGATTATCTGAATGCAGGCTCGGAAGAAGAGAAGGAAGGCATTATCAATGCTTATATTAAACGGTTCACCAACCCCCACGATGGCAAACAGCTGCTCAATAAACCCTGGTATGTGAATGAGGAAGGCAGTATGGACTTCCTGGAAGGATCACAACACAAATATCCGCCCTGCCAGCTCATCTTCGACAAATCCACCCAGGATTGCTTTGCATTCTGCACCTATTGCTTCCGGCACGCGCAAGTCAGAGGGGATGAAGATATGTTCGTCCAGCAGGAGATTGAACCCATTCACGATTATCTGCGCCAGCATAAAGAAGTAACTGATATGCTGATCACGGGAGGCGATGCCGGTTATATCACCTATGAAAGGATGGAAAAATATGCCCTGCCTGTCCTCGAAGATCCGGCCCTGATGCACATCAAGACCATCCGCCTGGGCACCCGCGTACTGACTTTCCATCCTGAAATGATCCTGACCCGGAAATACGAAAAAATGCTCCAGCTCTTTCAGAAACTGGTGGATCACGGTGTGCAGCTCATCCTTATGTCGCATTTCTCCACCCCCCGTGAATTACTCAACCCAGCCACCATTGCCGCGGTGAAACGCCTGAAAGCTTATGGCGTCACCCTGAAAAGCCAGAGCCCGATTATGCGCCATATCAGCTTGTTCAATAAGGAGGATGGCAGCATAGACGTGGAGCGTTCGGCCCAAAACTGGATCGATCTCGGCAATATCCTGGCAATGCTGGGGATTGGTTTCCATTCAATGTATTGCGCAAGGCCCACCGGAGAACACCACTATTTCACCGCTCCACTCGCCGACATCAACCAGGTGTTTAATAAGGTGTACCGCACGCTGGCATCGGTTAACAGGCCTTCCCGCTACATCACGATGACCTCCTCTGCAGGGAAAGTCTCGCTGATGGGAACCACCGTCATTAATGGCGAGAAGGTCTTTGTCCTCAAATTCAACGAAGGCAGGAATATGGAATGGCTGGACCAGGTTTATCTGGCGAAGTTCGATGCGCAGGAAAATACCATTGAAAAGCTGCTTCCTTACGAAGGGGACAAGCATTTTTATGAGGACGAACTGAAGACCATTGAAGAGAACCTTGAAAAGGCTTTGGAAGCGAGGTTGATGCAAAGTGAATCCTATTAATCCTTTTTTGAGATGATCCAGAAAATAAAGGCATCGGCGGCGGAAGCGGTGGCGGATATTTTTGATGGCGCGACGATAATGATCAGCGGCTTCGGGGAAGCCGGGAGCCCCATTGAACTTATCCACGCCCTGATCGACCAGGGAGCCGGCAACCTGACCATCGTCAGCAACAATACCGGCAGCGGAAATGTGGGCCTGGCGGCCCTGATCGAACATAAACGGGTACGGAAAATGATCTGCTCCTTTCCCCGTACAGCCAACTCCACGGTTTTCCCCGAACTTTATAACAAAGGGGAAATTGAACTGGAGCTGGTACCGCAGGGTACGCTTGCAGAACGGATACGGGCTGCAGGGTCGGGGATTCCGGCTTTCTACACCCGCTCCTCGGTAGGTACTCCGCTGGCAGAAGGCAAAGAGCTGAAGGAATTTGATGGAAAGACCTATGTGATGGAAAAGGCCATTCGGGCAGATTTCGCTCTGGTGAAGGCTTACCAGGCCGACCGCTATGGCAATCTCATTTACAATAAAACCGCCCGCAACTTCGGCCCCATTATGTGTATGGGGGCCAAAACAAGCATAGTGCAGGTTCAGAAGATCGTTGCGCTGGGTGGCATTGATCCGGAACAGGTAGTGACCCCCGGTGTCTTTGTGCAAAGGGTGGTAGCGGTAAGTAATCCCGCACACGAATCAACACTGGTAGCAGAAGGAAGGAGGTACCCGTGGTAACAAAAGAAAAAACGGGCTGGAGCCGTGAAGAAATGGCGATGAAGGTAGCGCAGGATATCCCCGACGGGGCCTATGTGAACCTGGGCATCGGGATTCCGGAAATGGTCGCCGGCTTTGTCCCGGAAGGCCGGGAAGTGATCTACCATACCGAAAACGGCTTATTGGGGATGGGGCCGGCCCCGGAGGCGGGACAGGAAGACCCGGAGCTGATCAATGCCGGAAAAAAACAAGTTACGGCCATTCCCGGAGCCTGCTACTTCCATCACGCAGATAGCTTTGCAATGATCCGGGGCGGACACATCGACATTTCCGTGCTGGGCGCCCTGCAGATCAGCAAAAAAGGAGATCTGGCCAACTGGTCCACCGGAAAACCCGGCGCCATCCCGGCCGTAGGCGGTGCGATGGACCTGGTGGCCGGCGTCAAAAACGTGTGGGTCATCACCGAGCATAATACCAAGGACGATCAATTCAAGATTGTGAATGAATGCAGTTTTCCCCTTACCGGCAAGGAAGTGGTGAACCGCATTTACACCAATCTTGCCATTATTGATATCACAGAAAGAGGACTGGAAGTGAGGGAACTCGCTCCCGGGATTACTATGGACTACCTGCAGGAAAAAACAGAAGCACCGATCATACAAACAAAGTAACACACTGCATAAGCAAGCGCATTTATGTCAACGCAATCAAGCCAGGACCTTTACCGCAAAGCGGTGAAAGTCATCCCGGGAGGGGTCAGCCGGAACACCGTTTTTCGCAGGCCCTACCCGCATTATGTAAAACAGGCAAAGGCTTGTTATGTGCAGGATATCGATGGAAAGGAGTACATCGATTTCGCCAACAATATGGCAGCCCTGATCCACGGACACGCCTACGAACCCATCCTTGAAGCGGTGGTGGAACAACTCAGGAAAGGAACGGCTTTCACCCTGGCCACAGAGGTGGAGGTACGTTTTGCCGAACACCTGATCAGCCGGGCGGAAGGATTTGAGATGATCCGCTTTGTGAACAGCGGTACTGAAGCCGTTATGGCAATGATCAAAGCTTCCAGGGCATTTACCGGCCGCCCCAAAATTGCCAAAGCAGAGGGCGCCTATCACGGAACCTACGATTTTGCAGAAGTCAGCCAGGTAGCCAATCCCACAAACTGGGGAGACCTGGACAAGCCCAACAGCGTGCCCCTGGCCCACGGTACCCCTAAAGGGGTTCTGGAGGATGTGATCATTTTTCCCTACAATGACATAGAGCGCACCCTTGCCATTCTGGATGCTCAGGCCTCCGAAATCGCTGCGGTGCTTATCGATCCGGTACCCCACCGTGTGGGCCTGGTTCCCGGTTCAAAGGAATTTGTGGAAGCGCTCTACCAATGGACGAGAAGAAACGGAGCCCTGCTTATTTTCGATGAGGTGGTCACCTTCCGCATCGAATACGGGGGGGCACAGCAGGATTACTCCATTAAACCGGATTTGACCGCCCTGGGCAAAATCATAGGCGGGGGCTTCCCCGTAGGAGCCGTCACAGGGAGGGCCGATGTGATGCGGGTATTGGATCCTTCGGCCAACAAGATACTGTTCCCGCACTCCGGCACATTCTCAGCCAACCCAATCACACTGACAGCCGGTTTAGTAGCAATGCAGCAATTCGACCAGGATGCGGTCAGCCGGTTAAACCGGTTGACCCATAAGGCCATCCTCCAGATTGAGGAGGCCATCAAACTGGCCGACCTGCCTGTCTCCCTGACGGGAGCCGGATCAATGTTCCGTATCCACCTGAGGGAGGAAGCGCCCAGGACATACCGGGAAGCCTACCGGTCGAAAGAAAGACTGGCCGTGATCCAGGAATTGCTCGATTATCTCTTCCTGGAGGAACAGTTGATATTGATCAACACCTGCGCCTGTATGTTCTCTACCCCTATGACTCAAAAGGAAGTGGACCGCCTGTCGCAGGGCCTGTACAACGGATTTTTGCGGATCAAACCGAAAATCCTGGCACTGAATGAGGATGAATAAAAAGCGAGAAAATGCAAGAAGTATTTATTTGTGATGCCATACGCACGCCGGTGGGCAAGTACGCCGGCTCCTTGTCTTCGATCAGAACAGACGACCTGGCGGCCATCCCGCTCAGGGAATTGCTGAATCGTAATCCGGAAATACCGGCTGAAGAAATAGATGACGTGATCCTGGGATGTGCCAACCAGGCGGGGGAAGACAACCGCAATATTGGCAGGATGAGCCTGCTGCTGGCGGCTTATCCTGCCACGGTGCCGGGGGTAACTGTGAACAGGCTATGCGGTTCAGGGATGGAAGCGATAGGATCGGCTTTCAGAGCCATCCGCGCCGGAGAAGGGGAGCTGATTATCGCCGGAGGGGTGGAAAGTATGTCGAGGGCTCCCTTTGTGATGGGGAAATCCACCACAGCATTCGGCCGGGCACCGGAATTGTTCGACACAACGATAGGATGGCGCTTTGTAAACAAGTTAATGGATCAGCTTTACGGCACAGAATCGATGATCCAGACGGCGGAAAACATTGCAAAGGAATATGGCATCTCACGCGAAGATCAGGATGCATTCGCATTATGGAGCCAGCTGAAAGCAGACCAGGCACAGAAAGAAGGATGGCTGGCGCAGGAGATCGTTCCTGTTTCCATTCCGCAGCGCAAGGCGGATCCTCTTGTTGTTTCAAGCGATGAGCATCCCAGATTAACCAGTCTGGAGAAACTGTCAGGCCTGAAAGCAGTGGTAGGTCCGGAGGGCAGTGTCACAGCCGGCAATGCGTCCGGTATTAATGACGGTGCAGCCGCTTTGATCATTGCTTCGGAGAAGGCTGTCAGGGAATACGGATTGAAACCTCTTGCCAGGATATTGGGGATGCAGGCGACCGGAGTCCCTCCACGGATTATGGGAATGGGTCCTGTTCCTGCTACGCAAAAGCTCCTGGCACGCCTTGGATTGACGTTGGCCGATATGGATATCATTGAGCTGAACGAAGCCTTCGCTGCCCAGGCATTGGGCTGCACCCGGGCACTGGGTCTGGCGGATGACGATCCCCGCATCAACCCCTGGGGAGGCGCCATTGCCCTGGGCCATCCGCTGGGAATGAGCGGCGCCCGCCTGCTGACCACCGCTACCCACCAATTGCAGCAAAGCCAGTCAGGCAAGGCGCTGTGCACGATGTGCATCGGCGTGGGACAGGGCATCGCGATGGTAATCGAAAAAGTCTAAGCTAAGCCGAGTATATCACCATTCCTTCGGAATAAAAAAAAAGCCACCCCGCAAGGTGGCTTTAAAATTTCTGAGGAGCTCTTTGATCTTAGTTGTAGGCAACAACCACATCGAAGGTACCGCTGTAGAGGCCGGGAGCCTGGTTGGCTTCCACGTTCAGGGTGGCACCTACCACCAGGGTAGCAGTTCCCTGGTTGCTCAGGCTGTTGGTAGCGCCCAGGCTGCTGACGAAGTTATCCACTTCCATATCATCATTGCCTGACTCAATGTCGATGGAGCTCGGCAGATCGATGGTGAAAGAAGCACCGGGATAACCCTGGATGTCGAAGCTGGCGGCACTGTTTACATTGCCGGCAGCGATCAGGGTAACGCCACCCATACCGGAACGGCTTCCATCGAGGGCGATGCTTACGCTTCCGTCGGCGATGCCGGCAGCGATGTTCCCGAAGGCCAGGTCAGCTTGTTTAACGATTTCCAGGGGCTGTACGATGCGGGCGGTAGCGGTAGCGGTTCCGGTAGCGGAAGCGGTTCCACCGACAGTGGCCATTACATTGTTTCCGAGGAAGAAAGCAGCGAAGAGGCTGGCAAAAACGATCAGATTCTTTTTCATTGTTTTGTGTTTTTTAGGGTTAGTGTTTGTGTTGATGCCAAACCTTTGTCAATGCCTGTGCCAGACTTTGGCACAGACATCCAAAACGCTGATAATCTGATTAGTATAAATTTTTGCCAATAATTGCAAAGCTGTATTTTGTCCCGGGTGCGGACAATCTAAGCTTGTACGGGACATTTCCGTCTGTCAATGCCTATAAAAGGATGCTAAGCAAAGGTGACCCCACGGGGTTTTTGAGATTTGAACTCACGCCCATCATTCCCTCAACCATAATCATTCCTCCTTCCCCTATCCCTATCCCTATCCCTCGCTGTCCGTAGCCATACCTGTCGGCAGGAAATCGTCCACGCTACGGACTTTTACATCCCTGGCTTTAAGTGCCAAAACGCATCCCTTCATCGCAGGCTGCATCCTGTGCTCTGTATCGTGCGTAGCGATGACGCTAAGCACAGCGGAGTCTTCTGACCTACTGACCTTCTGACCTTCTGACCTTCTGACCTTCTGACCTTCTGACCTACTGACCTTCTGACCTTCTGACCTACTGACCTACTGATCTACTGACCTACTGATCTACTGATCTATTGATCTACTGACCTAATGATCTAATGACCTTCTGACCTTCTGACCTACTGACCTACTGATCTTCTGAATCCGCTGACCTTCTGGTCTTCTCCTTCTTCACCTTCTCTTCCTTTGGCGCCTTAGGGGCTTTTTCACGCTTAACCCCATATTCCCCGAAGCGGAAATTAATACCAGTCTGCAGGTTCAGGAAGCGCAGCTTGTCGGGCATAAAAAGGACAGGAAGGTTGTCGTTGAGCAGGTAAAACTGAAAAGGTCCGGCCTTGACGCTCATTCCCACCCCCAGGTTGTTGAAGGAATAGTTGCGGTAGGTATAATTGGCAGACAAGCTCAGCACCTTGCCGAAACGGTGGTGATAGGAAAGGCTGGCACTGGGATACCAGCGCTCGTTGAAGCGGTCGGCACGCATCAGCAAACCCAATTTGTGACGCTCACTCAATGCATATTCCCCGCTTAGATACAGTCGCGAGCTAAGATTGCGGCGGTACTCCTTGTCTTCATCCTGAATATCGAAGATAGATTCAAGGGTATCCACCAGTTCATCCAGCTGATCCTCAAAAGCGGCATCGTTATCGCCAAAAAGATCATCCAGCTCCAGGCCACTGAAAGTATAGTTGCCGTCTTCGATATGGTGGCGGCGGGCATTGGTCTTCCAATCGATGAAACCCAGGTCCAGGATTCCTGCGGAGAAACGGAAGGAACTATCCAGCTGATAGGTAGCGCCCAGGTCGATGGCAAAGCCCTGATTATCCTTGCCGAATATCTCAAAATCATAATCCACATCGAAAGGATCGCGTATTTGCACATCGGCTCCAGCCGTAAGGATTTCCAGTTCGCTCTCCAGTTGGATATCGTAGGTATTCGGATCGGTGAATATCTCAAAGCGGGTAGCCAGGGCGGAAGCGTGCCCGCGGCCCAGCAGATACTTCAGGTTGATTCCCGCCACAATCTTGTCATTGATGGGATAACTTGCACCTGCCGAGAAAGCGCTGTACGACATCAGCTCCACGCCAAGGGCACTCATATCTACCGTCTCGCCCAGAAAGGCCCCATTCCCTTGCCATAAAAAGGAGATCATTTCCTTTGGATAGGCAAAGCGGGTTCTGACCTTCTCGGTCAGCGAAAAGCGCAGAAACAGATCCTTTCTCACAGAAAATCCCAGGTCAAAAATGACTTCGTCCACCCCAAGCTCCAGGAAATTGTGCTTCTGCATATTGCCAATCATATAGCCCACATCCAGCAGCAGGCTGTCGCCATCCACCCTTTGGAAAACATCTTCAAAAGCAAGGTTGTGGCTGTATTCTGTGTAGAAAGAAGAGAATGCGGGAAAGCCGAAATAGCCCTTAAACTCGGGTCGGAGGGCGGGATTCTGGTTCAAAGACTGGGGGAGCCAGTCCATATGATGAGAAAGGTAAGTACCCTGAGAGAAGGCGGACACGGAAATAAAGAGAAAGATAAAAATGCTATATATCAGTCGTTTCATCGCAGTTCTCCTTTAGTTAAGGGACACATTGAGTTTGGCATTGGCCCCGATTTGGACCTGCAGGGCGGCATCTCCGTAAATACGGACCCTTTCGCCATTGGCCGTGCGCATTCTCCCTTTCAGAATCAGCTTTTCTGTGCGGAGAAGATGATCCATCCGGTTTCCGCTGAATTGAATATCGGTAGTTTGTCTGCCCGGTGCAAGCACCCTGAGATCGGGGGCAGGCCCGACACTGCCCGAGGCAATGATCAGGTCATAACCATTGAAGAGGGAATCCAGCAGGATTCCGTTTGTATCCAGGAGATATGCCTGGAAAGCGACTTCGAAGGGGAAGGTGTTCTCGATATGGACCCGGAAGCCGGCCGCCTCCAGCTCTTCGATGCTGCTCAGGTCGAAATCCACGGTATCCTGCAGAATGAGTTCGGAGATGGCTCCGGAAAGTGGCACCTCGATTTGCACATCCACATCAATACGACTGGTATCAAGCAGGAAATTGGAACCCGTGGAACCATCCGGGTTCAGGGCTCCTGAGAAATCATAGTAGAATTTATTGGGGGCATTATTGATGGCGGTGGCAATGTCTCCGCTTCGTATCGTAATATGGGAGATGGCAGCTTCGCCTACCTGCGATATCGAAGGGGACTGGATCTCGAAGAAATCGGGGAGATCGGCAATATTGAATTTATAAGGGAAATTGATGGCAGAATAGGCCCATAAATTATTGGGAATAAGGCGAACTGGCAATCCGAAGGAGTTCCTGACTTCAAGCTTCAGAATGACAGAGTCGATGGCGATGCCGCCAAAAGTAGTACCATTAAAGGCATCAATCATCAGGGTATCGCTGAGCGACTCCTGACGGGAGTTGAGATAACCGAATGCCCTCACAAACTCAACATCCCTCAGGCTTTCATTCATCGAAATGGTATAAGGGTTGGCCATTGCATTGCTATCACCGTAGAGGATGAGCCGGTACTCCGGATTCAGCACATTGCTCAGGGTGTCGATGGTTTGAGGAATAAGCACACAGCCATTCAAATCGATGGAGTGGTCGATGATGACTGGCAAAGTACCGGTATAATTATGATCCAGGATGATTTCCAGGCTGCTCCCATCGCAGCGGAAGAAAGGAAGTTTCACTTCAATGATCCCGCTATGGTTGATATTGGAGGTAATGTGCAAATCAAAATGCCCCCGCATTTCGAGGCTATCCAGGCGCTCTCCCCCGGGCAGGTTCATCGGATAATTCTGACTATATGCCAGGATAAAAGTATCTCCGGGAAGGAAGGGCGGCATTGAAAAATTCTCTTCTGTATTGAGAAATTGATCCGGGATGACCAGATAGTCTTCCAATACCCCTGTGGTAGCCTGGCTCTCGTAAACCAAATATATCTGCCCACTCTGGGGATCTTCCAGCAGATAGCCTTCAGAGTTTTCCAACACATCCGCCATTGTCAGCTTACTGGAAACCAGGGGGGCTGCAATCTCAGGATTCCAGTCGGCAAACTTCACTTTATCAAAATCATAATCTTTGAGACAGGAAGCCAGGGCAAACAACAGCCCCACTCCTGAGAGAGAAAGGAGTATCTTCTTCATTTTCAAAATGACTTAAGATGAAAAGCCCTGCGGCGGCCAAGATGCCTCGCAGATTAGTTCATATAATAAGGGATGCTTGAGCCATCAAATAGGAAGGTCACTTTATCGTCGCAAGCCCCGTTCCCGAAGTCAATTTCACCATTTTCCACCACGGCACCCGGGAGGCTGATGTCCAGCAAGCCTTCGCCGATCCATTTGCAGCTGCGGTCGAAAATCAGGTCACTGGTTACGGAAACATCGAACGACTGGCCATTGTATGCGGTTCCGTCCACACTTCCTCCTGCAAGAATGGCATAAATGTCATCGCCCACCTCATTAAAAGTAGTGTCGCCTGCCAGCCAGCGCAGGGTGTAATCACAGGCCCACTGGGTGGTATCGCTGCCCTCGGAAAGCTGCCCACCGATCACCTGGAGCATCAGGTCTTTGTTGGCTGTGGAAAAGTCTTTCTCCAGGTTCATTAAGCCGGAAATACCTTTGGCACCGACGGTATATGAGGAAAACTGGACTGCAGCGGATACTGTATCCTGGGAGTAATCCCCTCCAATAAATGCCGAAATCGAACCCGACCTTGTTTTTCCGTCGGGGCACTGCACGCCGTTGCCAAAATCAAGGGTCAGGGTGCCGGCACTGTAGGTTGCCTGGGCAGCATCAATGACCGATGATCCGTTTGCCATCAGGACAGAATCGCGCAGGGCTTTGTCCACATAATTAAAGACATCAAAGAACACTTCCTGGCCGAGTACGTACTCAGAAGCTGTTTCAATGTTGGCTTGCAGGTCAAGGGATTCTTCATCACAAGACACAAAGAGGATCACGGGGATCAGGAAAATCAGAGAAATTTTACGCATAACTGACAGAGTTGTATGATGCAAATATAAGCCTATATTGACAAAATCTCAATATGTCGTTTTAAGAATTCTCTAAATAACAAATATTTAACAAAATTTCCGCAGAAAGATCAATCCAGGAAAAAGGGGATTTCGTTTCCATTGAACCAGAGTAAAATCCGCTCATCGCATTCTCCATCGCCAAATACGATCGTTCCTTCTTCAAATTCAAGTGCCGGAACAGACAGAAAAATCCTTCCGGCAACAAAATAAGGGCAGCTGCGTCGCCAATGCATATCTTCTTCTACCCGGGCTGTAAAGCCAATCAGATTGGTAGCCGTTCCGGAAAACACAGAGCCGCTGAGAAGGAGGCACTCGTCATCCCGGATATCGAAAGGGGTTTGCATTCCGGCCATCCAACGAAGGCTGCTTGATTCATTCCAGATGATCTTATCCTTTCCGACGAAGACACTGCCATCCTTCACATCCATATTCACCCGTTTTAATCCGCTGCTGTCTTCCAGATAACCTGTAAGCCTGATCACCCCATCCAGGCGGTGGCCATTGATATGATAGGCATCAAAGCGGAGGAGGGCTTCCAGGGTATCACCGAGGTAGGGGGTGTATAATTCAGCGATAATCAGGCCACGGCGGAGATTTCCATCCGGGCAGAGCACATCTGTTTCACCATAATCAATGCTAAATCCGCCATCATTCGGGAACTGAATACAAAAGGCGGAATCGATGAGGGCCTGACCTTGAAATTGCAGGCTGCTGTCCCTGGCAGCCTTGTCCACCTGCATCAAGACATCCCAGAAGTACTGCTGTGCCCTCAGCATATCCCCACTCACCCTCAGGTTATTCTGATAGCTTTGTGTAGGTGGATCCTCACAAGACCAGAGCGCAAGACTCAAAATCAGAAGGGATAACAATCTGGATATGCCTGGCTTCATCGGGGAAGTTTGAACAAATATACAAACATCTGTCATTGGCCTGACCGCAGGAGCGTTTGGAGCAAGTCGTAAAAAATTCCTAATTTATCGCGTGAGGCAAAAAAAGCTGTTATGCATTACATCGACATCATTGTACTGAGTCTGTATTTTCTCATTATTCTATGGATCGGATTTTTTTATTTCAGGAAGAATAAAGATACCGAAGCTTATTATGTGGGTGACCGAAAAATGGGCAGCCTTCACATTGGCTTATCTGTGGTGGCTACCGATGTGGGGGGTGGTTTTTCGATCGGTCTGGGCGGTTTGGGTTTTATGATGGGCTTATCCGGATCCTGGATGCTTTTTACCGGGCTGATGGGAGCCTGGCTGAGCGCCACCTTGCTTATTCCCAAAATCTTTGACAAATCCCGGCTCGCAAAAATGCTCACCTTTCCCCAGTTGTTGGGGAGTTTCTACGACAAGCGCGTGGCCTTGCTGGCAGGCCTGATCTCCGGGATAGGCTACCTGGGCTTTACCAGCAGCCAGTTGTTGGCGGGCGCCAAGCTTGCCACGGCTACATTCCCGGTACTCAGTATAAGCGAAGGCTTGCTGATTATGGGGGTTATCGCGGTGGTTTACACAACTTTCGGTGGCCTGAAAGCAGTCATCTATACCGACACCTTTCAATGGGCGATTCTTATCCTTGGGTTGAGTCTGGTGGGCATTCCGGCGGGATACCTGGCCATAGGGGGGTGGGATGCAATGAGCACAATGCTGCCTGAACGCTTTCTCTCCTTAGGAAATATCAGCGCAGTGCAGGCCATCAACTGGGTGATCACGATTGTGCCCATCTGGTTTATCGGGATGACCTTGTATCAAAGGATTTATGCGTGCCGCGACCTGAAAACGGCCAAACGGGCCTGGTATCTTGCCGGCCTTTTTGAATATCCGGTAATGGCCTTTATGGGGGTCTTGCTGGGATTGTTTGCCCGGGTTGGGGCCGAACAGGGTTTGTTTGAAGCTGTTGGCTACAGCAGCGCCGCAGGGATGGATCCGGAGCTGGGCCTGCCCCTGTTGCTGCGGAACGTACTTCCTATCGGAGTAATGGGATTGCTGCTGGCAGCCTATTTCTCGGCCATAATGTCCACCGCCGATTCCTGCCTTATGGCTGCCTCCGGAAATGTTATTACGGATATTTTCGGCCTGACAGAAGGTCGTAAAGTGAGTCAAAAATCGCAGATGCGGGTTTCCCAGATCGTCACCCTTTTGCTGGGCAGTGCAGCCATCCTGCTGGCTTCCCAAATGCAGAATGTGCTGGAGCTGATGTTATACTCTTATGCTTTTATGGTTTCCGGACTTTTCATCCCGGTACTTGGATTTCTGTTCTACCGCACTCCGCCCAGAACCGCTGCATTCTGGTCGATGCTGCTGGGAGGGACGACGACACTTTCCCTCACAGCACTGCCCCAGGCTCTGCCCTGGGGACTGGATCCGATTTTCTTCGGCATTGTAATTGGCGGACTGACTTTCCTGCTGATCCGCACCTTTAAAAAAGGATGATGGGAATGGCACAAAGCTTCCAGGTCCGGCGGAACGGAAGCTAAAGATCCAGTTTAAGCAAGCGGGATTTGATATCCCCCACCTCTTTTTGTAAGGCCTGTACACTGGCGCTCAGCATTTCATTCTTTTGCCTGGGCTCGGGCATCTCATTGCTGATATAATGCACAAACTGCCATACCTCCCGGATGTCCTTCACAGGAAGCTGAAAGGGTTCATAGACAGGGTTCAGGGAGTGCATCACCAGGCAGCCATCCGTATCAATACGGTTTTCCGCTACTTTGAAGAGGATGCCATCATCCAGGGTGAGCACGATGTAGGGGTGCCTGTCGCGGATCGTCCGCCAGTCTTCCAGGTATGCACCCGTCACCCAGGCGCCATCAGGCACCGGCAGCATAGAATCACCGCGGATCTGGAAAGTGCGGTATTTTTTATTTCTGGAAAGAAATGGCAGATGAAAGGTAGGCAGCACCCGGATGAATTCCGGATCGGCGAAGCCCTGGCGGTAACCAGCCTGGGCCTTTTCCGGAACCAGCTCAATATTATCCTCATTCTCAGGTGATACAGTGGTGGCCAGCACCCGCAGGTGGGCACCGCTGATGTGCACATCGTATCCCCGCTCCAGCTGTTCCAGTTCGCGGATGCCCAGCAGGGTAAGATCCACCTTTATTAATGTATCAATGGCGACACCGAAAAAGGAAGAGAAGGCTACCAGGGCTTCCATTCCGGGCTGTGCCACCCCATTCTCATAACCACTCAGGGTGGAACGCTTCATATCCAGCCGGCGGGCCACATCATCCTGTGTGAGCCGGCGACGCTTGCGCAACAAACGAATGTTGGAAGAAAAAAAATGAGAGACTTGTGCTGTCATTCCGAATTATGATTATATTATCGTCACAAAAATGATTAATTTTTAATCAAAAAACAAATTTATCTTACAAATGGAGCAGCGACAAATTGTACATCTGGATATGGACACCTTTTTTGTTTCGGTGGAAAGGCTGAGGGATTCGCGCCTGAAAGGACGTCCGGTGATCATCGGGGGCTTGTCGGATCGAGGTGTCGTTGCCAGTTGCAGTTATGAAGCCCGTATGTATGGGGTTCGTTCTGCGATGCCGGCAAAAATGGCCCGCTATCTCTGTCCTGATGCCATTTTTCTGCGGGGAGATATGGAGTTGTATTCCCGGCAATCGGATTTGGTGACCGCCATTATTGCGGAGAAAGCTCCGGTATATGAGAAGGCCTCTATTGACGAGCACTACCTGGATATCAGCGGGATGGATCGTTTTCACGGTTGTCTGAAGTGGACCCGGGAGTTGCGGCAGGAGATTATGCATCAGAGCGGCCTTCCCATTTCCTTCGGCTTGTCGGTGAACAAAACCGTAGCCAAGATCGCCACGGGGGAAGCCAAGCCCAATGGGGAGCTGGAGGTCGTTCCACACTACGTCCCCGGTTTTCTCTCCCCGCTGTCCATCCGGAAAATCCCGATGGTTGGCGAAAAAACTTTCCACCGCCTGCGGATGATGGGCATCGCCACCATAGGGAACCTTCAGGGCATCCCCCCTGAGATGATGGAACGGGTGCTGGGTATGAACGGCCTGATTATATGGAAGAAAGCACAAGGCATAGACCCCAGCCCGGTCATTGCCTACAGCAGCCGCAAGTCGATCAGCAAGGAAAACACTTTCTCAGAAGATATCAGCGATATGGAAGTACTGCGGGCTGTGCTGAGCAGGATGACGGAAAAACTCGCCTTCCAACTCCGCAATGAAGAAAAACTGACCGCCTGCGTGAGCGTCAAGATTCGTTATGCGAATTTCGACACGCACAGCCGCCAGCAACGCATTCCCTATACCGCCTTCGACCACGTCCTCAAACCCATCGCCCACCACCTCTTCGAACAACTCTATCAGCGAAGGATGCGCCTGCGCCTGATCGGCCTGCGATTCAGCCACCTGGTAAACGGCCTGCAACAGATCCGGATGTTTGAAGACACCCCTGAGCAGATCAGGCTGTACCAGGCGATGGATCACCTCAGGCGGAGGTTTGGAAAAGACGCGGTGCAGACAGCGGTGGCGGTGGCGGTGGGCAGTGAACAGTGATCAGTGATCAGTGATCAGTGATCACTGAACAGTGGGCAGTGGGCAGTGGGCAGTGGGCAGTGGGCAGTGGGCAGTGGGCAGTGGGCAGTGGGCAGTGGGCAGTGAACAGTGGGCAGTGGGCAGTGGGCAGTGGGCAGTGAACAGTGGGCAGTGGGCAGTGATCAATGAACAGTGAACAGTGAACAGTGATCAGTGATCAGTGAACACAAACACTAAACACTAAACACTAACCACTGAACACTAACCACTGTTCACTAACCACTGAACACTAACCACTGAACACTAACCACTTAACACTGAACACTGAACACTAACCACTGAACACTGACAACTGAACACTGAACACTGACAACTGAACACTGAACACTAACCACTGAACACTGACAACTGAACACTAACCACTGAACACTGACAACTGAACACTGAACACTGACAACTGAACACTGAACACTAACCACTGAACACTGACAACTGAACACCTGCCTATCGGCAGGCAAGCTGAACACTGACAACTGAACACTGAACACTGACCACTGAACACTGACCACTGAAAATGTTTTACTACGCAAAATCATATTACAGCCTGCGGTATGGGACGCTATCGCCGGAGCAGCTGGCCGCAGCGGCGGCAGATCGTGGAATCCGCAAACTGGCGCTGACGGACATCAATAATACCAGCGGTTTCTTCGACTTCTACCGTGCCTGCCAGAAGGAAGGGATTGAAGCTATTCCAGGCATCGCTTTCCACAGCGGGGCGTGCCACCTCTTCACCGGCATCGCCCGCAATCCGGAGGGCCTGAAGCAATTGCACATCCTTCTCAGCCGCCACAATATTGAGAGGTCGGCCCTGCAAGCCAACCCGGAGATGCTCCCCGACTGCTTACTGCTCTACCCTCCCGAACGGGTTCCGGATCGGAACCTGGCCGCCAACGAATTTATGGCGGTCCCGCCTTCCTGGAGCCACCGCCTGCTGACGCACCCGGCACGAGAGAAAATAAAACATTCAGTGGTGTACCAGGGCTTCAGCTTTGCCGGGCGCAGCGACCTGGAGTTACATCGCCACCTGCGGGCCATCGGAACCAACAAACTGCTCAGTCAATTACCCCCTGAAGAAGTAGCCGGAGAAGATGAATACCTCCTGCCGGAGCAGGAAATCATCTCACGTTTCCGAAGCTTTCCCGACATACTGAAGAACAGCGCATTCCTGTCGCAGGAATGCCATTACCACTTTGATTTCGAAAAGATAAAGAACAAGGAAAGCTATACCGGCAGCCGCTACGACGACCGGCTGCTGCTGGAGAAGCTGGTGTCGGACGGACTAAGTTATCGCTATGGAAGTCAAAACAAGGAGGCCGCCGATCGCATAAAAAACGAGCTGCATATCATCGATAAAATGGGTTTCTCCGCTTACTTCCTGATTACCTGGGACATCATCCGCTATTCAATGTCGCGGGGCTTCTACCACGTCGGCAGGGGAAGCGGTGCCAACAGCCTGGTGGCTTATTGCCTCAAGATCACCGATGTGGATCCTATTGAGCTTAACCTTTACTTCGAACGCTTCATTAATCCCAAGAGATCCAGCCCCCCGGATTTTGACATTGATTATTCCTGGAAAGACCGCGATGAGGTACATCAGTATATTTTCCGACGCTACGGACGGGAACATACTGCTTTGCTGGGTGCAATGTCCACCTTTAAAGGAAAATCCATCCTCCGGGAGCTGGGCAAAGTGTATGGCCTGCCCAAAAACGAGATCGACCGCCTGGTGGAGGATCCTTTGAATCCTCGTTACCAGGATGCGATCACCCGCGAAATGCTGCGCATCGGGAAGAAGATGGCCAACTTCCCCAATATCCGCAGCATCCACGCCGGAGGAGTCCTTATCTCAGAAGAACCTATTTATGCCTATAGCGCCCTCGACCTTCCTCCCAAAGGCTTTCCCACCACCCAATGGGATATGTATGTGGCAGAAGACATTGGTTTTGAAAAACTCGACATTCTGAGCCAGCGGGGAATCGGCCATATCCGCGAAGCAGCAGACATCATCCTTGAAAACCGGGGAATCAATGTAGATGTGCACCAGGTGAACCTCTTTAAGAAAGACCCGAAAACCCTGCAACAACTCCGCACAGGCGAAACCAACGGATGCTTTTATATTGAAAGTCCGGCGATGCGCGGACTGCTCAAAAAGCTCGAATGCAGCGACTACATCACCCTGGTGGCGGCCAGCTCCATTATACGGCCCGGGGTGGCCCGCTCAGGAATGATGAAAGAATATATCCGGCGCTTTCATCATCCAAACGACTTCCAATACATCCATCCGGTGATGGAGGCACAGCTCAAAGAAACCTACGGGGTGATGGTCTATCAGGAAGATGTACTGAAGGTATGCCATCACTTTGCCGGCCTCGACCTGGCCGATGCCGATGTGCTGCGCCGGGCGATGAGTGGGAAATACCGCTCACGGACAGAATTTCAGCGCATTGTGGACAAGTTTTTTCAGAATTGTCGCCAGGCAGGCTATCCGGAAGAAATCACCAAAGAAGTATGGCGACAGATCGAATCCTTCGCCGGATACTCCTTTTCAAAGGCCCACTCGGCTTCCTATGCCGTGGAGAGTTTTCAAAGCCTCTACCTGAAGGCTCATTACCCCCTGGAGTTTATGGTGGCGGTGATCAACAACTTCGGGGGCTTTTTCCCGGTATGGGTCTATCTGAATGAAGCCCGCCGCAACGGAGCCATCATCGAACTGCCTTCTGTCAACCACAGCCGTTACACCAGCCGTATCTCCGGAAAAGTAATATGGATGGGCTTTGTCCATATCAAAGGACTGGAGTCCGGGCTGGCAAAGCGTATAGTGACGGAAAAAGATGCCCACGGCGACTACCAGAGCCTGGAGGATTTCATCCATCGCCTCCAGCCGGGAGCTGAACAGCTGATGTTGCTGATCCGTGCCAATGCATTCCGGTTTACCGGTGAATCGCGGCAGGCACTGATGTGGAAATCCTGTATGCTGGTCAATCCCGAAAAAAAACCGTCCACCCCTCCTCCCCTCTTTCACCCTCCCTTCCGCCAGTTCAAACTGCCCGAGCTGGAATACAGCCCCATCGAAGCTGCCTACGATGAGATCGCACTGTTTGGGTTCGCCGTCAGCATCCCGGCTTTCGAAATGCTGAAAATCCGCTGGAGAGGCGACATCACCGCCCGGCAGATGAAGGATTACGTGGGAAGAGAAGTCAGAATGCTCGGCCACCTGGTGACCATCAAATATGTGCGTACTGTCAACAATGAGATAATGAACTTTGCAGCCTTCCTGGATGCGGAAGGAAATTTCTTCGACAGTGTTCATTTCCCTCCCAGCCTCCGGAAAAATCCTTTTCGCGGACAAGGCATTTATGCCCTGAAAGGAAAAGTGTTTGAGGAGTTTGGATTCCCGGGGCTGGAGGTTAGCAGGATGGAGAAAATGCCTATGCATCCTGATCCCCGCTATGAAGAAAACGTCCGGCCGGCAAACCTGCCAGCTCCGACAAGCTAAAACGCTACCTTTGCCGCAAAGCAAGCGCTTATGGTAACCCGGATGCTTTTTTTGCTGTTCCTGATGCTTCTCCAGTCTCTGGCAGCGCAGACCATCCTGGTCACCGATGCGGAGAATGGGGCCCCTGTCGAACGCGTACTCATCTATGACCCAATGCGGCAAGCCTCCATCCTGACCAATGAAAAGGGCAAAGCAAAGCTGGATGGTTTCCCACCGGGATCACTACTGCATTTTCAGCACCCCAGCTACGTGAGCATTCACATACTTCGGGAAGCACTCCCCGAAAATGGCTTGATCGTATTGCAAAGACGGACGATACAGCTCAGTGAATTTGTTGTATCGGCTAATAAATGGGAACAAAACAGAGATGAAATACCCGGCAGGATAAGCAGCCTGGGACCGGTGGAAATACGCTTACAAAACCCTTCCACGATGGCGGATGCGCTTGAAAGCAGCGGAGACATCTTCGTGCAGCGAAGCCAGTTGGGCGGTGGCAGTCCAATGATCCGAGGCTTCTCTGCCAATGCGGTTCTGATTGTGGTGGATGGGGTGAGGATGAACAATGCCATCTTCCGAAGCGGAAACCTGCAAAATGTGATCCTGATCGATCCGTATTCCATTGACAATACCGAGGTGATTTTCGGTCCGGGTAGCGTGATATACGGCAGCGATGCCCTGGGTGGAGTAATGGACTTCCATACTCGCAATCCTGTCTTCGCTTATGATGAGAAAGCCCTGCTGAAAATGGAAGCGCACACCCGCTATGCTTCCGCTGATCAGAGTCAAAGTCATCATCTTCATTTCAACCTGGGGTGGAAGAAGGTAGCCTCTCTGACAAGCCTGACCTATCTCAGGAGCGGCGACCTCAAGGCAGGCCGCCACTACCCTTCAGATTATCCGGATTTTGGAAAGCGCCCTTTCTTTGTACAAAGAATAGAAGGGAGGGACAGCATCGTCCTGAATGAAGCACCTGAAAAACAAATCTCCAGCGGCTACCACCAATGGAACCTGCAGCAAAAACTCCGTTTTCGCCTTTCCAATACCTGGGAACTCCAGTATGCCCTTACCGCCTCTGGCAGCAGCGATATCCCCCGCTACGACAGGCTCACGGAGGTTCGCGACAGCCTGCCGGTGAATGCTGAATGGTTTTATGGACCCCAACTGTGGACAATGCAGCAGATCACATTGAATCATAAAGCAGCCACTTCTTTCTATGATGAATCAAAAATCATCGTGGCAATGCAGAAGATGGAAGAGAGCCGGAATGACAGGAAGTTTCGGAATGACTGGCTGCGCACCCAAACTGAAAGCCTCCACACTTATCATTTTCTATGGGATGCACACAAAAAGTGGTCAGAATCTGTCACGCTTTTCTATGGGATGGAATACGATCACAACGATGTTTCTTCCAAAGCAAGCCGAAGAAATCTGGTCAGCAGAAAAGCAGCGCCAACGGCCAGCCGTTATCCGGATGGAGAGAACAAATACAACACATACGCGCTCTATGCGCAAGGCAAATTCAGGCTCCCCTCTCTGCCGGCATTCTTCCACGCGGGTTTGCGCTATTCCGTTGTCAGCCTTGCCTCTACCCTGAGCGATGATCGCTTCTACCCCTTTCCCTTTGATGAAATACTCTTCACCCATTCCGCCCTGAATGGAAGCCTGGGCTTTGTGTATCCCTTTCTGTCCCGATGGCGCTGGCGGGTGAATCTGAGCAGCGGATTCCGGGCCCCCAACCTGGACGATGTGGGAAAGATCTTCGACTCAGAACCAGGGAATGTCATCGTTCCCAACCCCGATTTGAAGCCGGAATATGCCTACAACCTCGAAACGGGCATACATTTCCAGCAAGGGGGCTTGCAGGTGGAAGCGGAAGTGTTTTACACCTTTGTGGAAGATGTGATGGTGAGAAGGGATTTTCAGTTCAACGGGATGGACTCCCTGGAATATGACGGTGTGATGAGCAAAGTACAGGCATTGGTGAATGGCGACAGGGCAAGAATCTGGGGGGGCAGTTTAAGTACCTACTATAATATCAATCCACAATGGTTCATCAGCCAGTCGGTGACCTACATAGACGGATATGAATTGGAAGGGCGCACCCCATTGCGGCATACGCCGCCGGTTTACGGAAAGCTTGGGTTTGGATGGTCTGGTGCGCAGGGAAAAGCAGAATGCTACACAGTCTTTAACGGATGGAAAAGATGGGAGGATCTGGCGCCTTCAGAACAGAGCAAATCACACCTGTACACCCCCGACGGCAGTCCTTCGTGGTTCACCCTGAACATCAAAACCCAATGGAAACTGGCCGAAGGACTTGAAGCCTCTTTCGGCATCGAAAACATTTTTGACCGACATTACCGGCCCTACAGCTCCGGCATCTCCGCCCCGGGCAGAAACTTCCTCCTGGGCCTGAGGCTAAAACCCTGACTACAACTATTTCCCCCCACGGAAATGATGCTCCTTCTCCGCAAAAAGAATATTGAAGGAGGTCAGTGAGCCATAAATACGGGAAATGTATTGTTGCAAATTGACCTTATCCTCATCGCTGAGTTCACTGGCATTGATCTTCTGCTCCATTACACGGACACGATCCCGGATCATCACAATCTTATGAAAGAACACATCGATGGGCATCTCCTTGCTTTGCAACTCTCTTCTTCCGGGTTCCAGGATAAGCTTACCATTGATCCATTTGTCTCCCAGGGGAACCACCTCAGTGATGTCGGTGTATTCAGTCATTACCTTCCGAAACATTCTTTCCACTTGTGCATAGGAGATGATATCCGTATCCGGTTCTTCCAGATCCAATACTTCAAGACCCTCAAAACTGCGCAGGATACGGCGAGTGCCGTGTTCCATAAAAGTAATCTCCCAGGCATTTGCATAGACCTGAATCACCACCCCGTCGCCATACTCAGGATGACGCACCCTTGATCCAATCCCAATATCCATTTTTTCCATCGTCTGAAAATTTAGCGGATCAAAAATAGAAAAAAGCCAAATACGACTTTTTTGTACCTTCACCAGCTGCAAATTTATGCTATGGCCCGTACCGTACCTGGATATTATTTCTTCAGGATATATCTCTTTGTCTTTACATTATACTTTATGCTGGTCTTGCCGGTAGGAAGTATTTTGTCCCTCAAACACGGGCCGGAATGGATGCGCAGCGAAGGCCTTGTTTTTGACCAGGACAGTCTATTGCATAAAGACACTACCTACCAGATGGGAATGCTGCATTTGCAGACGGGTCAGGACGGCGAATCTGGTTCCGGAATGCGTGCCACCCGCACAAATGATTCGGAAGGACTGTTCAGTACAGGAATGAAGAATATCCGCAGATTGTTGGGGCTGGCTTTCCTGGCAGGACTGCTGTATAACCTGCCATTCAAAATATTCTTTCGCAGAAAACGAAAAGGCAAACGCATTTCGCCCCGGCTGCGCAGCTACTGCCGCCGGGAGCTGCTCCGCAGTCCCCGCATCAATACCCTTATCCTGATGCTGGCCTATGGGATCATCCACGCCCTAATGCTTTTCGTCTTTCTGAATGTCAAACCGGAAGACAACAGCCTGGAAAGAAAGCTCTTCGAGCAATTCTTCTACATTTCCCTGGTTGCCTCCCTGCTGGTTATTCTTTTTCTTTTCTTCTGGCTCAAGCACAGGGTACACCTTCGCTACATTGAACACTTATTCAGTCCGGAAGAATTGCGCAGCACCATAGGCAGGAAGCAGTTTTTCCGCATCCGAAACAGGATGGTCATCAGCTCTGCAATGACCACCCTCCTCCCCCTGGGCATCGTTATTTTTTATCTCTTCCTCAGCCTTACTACCTTCAATGAATTACAAATCAAAGAGTTCAATGAATATGAGGCCCGTATACTCTTCGGGAAATATCTGACCCTTTTCTCTGAGCTCCCTAAAGCGGAGCTCAGGGCTAACTTCTTCTATGTAAATGCCATCGACAGCATATTGATGTTCATCGGCATTTTTACCGGCATTCTCATCTCGTTTATATACATCATCTTTTTCGTGCGGTGGAATACGGAAGATATAGTCAATCCGGTGAGACAACTGCTGCAAAGTATGGAAAGGACGGGGGAAGGAGAATTGGAACAATACAGCCTGGTCAGGACCAACGATGAAGTAGGTCAGTTGACCGAAGGGTACAATAGGATGAGCCGCAGGATCAAGGATTACTTCGACAACATCAGCAGTTTAACGGAAACATACTCTCGCTTTGTTCCGAGGCAGTTTCTCGATATCCTGGGCAAAGAAAACTATACGGATATACGTCTGGGCGACCAGATAGAGAAGGAAATGACCATTCTGTTCAGTGACATAAGGTCCTTTACCAGCCTCAGCGAGCAGATGAGTCCCAAGCAAAACTTTGACTTTATCAATGCTTACCTGGGAGCGATGGAGCCGGTGATCAGGAAGCACAATGGCTTCATCGACAAATACATAGGTGATGCCATTATGGCGCTTTTCCCTACCAGTCCTGAGGATGCGGTAAAAGCAGCCATTGAGATGCAGCCGGCGCTGGAGAAGCTAAACCTCCGGCACAAACAAAGCAGTCTTCCTGAAATCACCATAGGCATCGGGATACATACCGGCCGGCTGATGCTGGGCATCGTGGGAACAGAAGGAAGAATGGAAAGTACGGTCATCAGCGATGCCGTGAACCTGGCTGCCCGCCTGGAGGGCCTCACCAAAGAATACGGAACCAATGCGCTGATCAGTGAGGACAGCATTAAAAAGATGACCTATCCGGGACAGTTTCAATTCCGCTTCCTTGACCGCAGGCGGGTCAAAGGAAAACTGGAGGATATCACGATTTACGAGATTATCGACACAGACCGGTAATCCTTCATCAAGAAATTTTCAGAGTAGAGCTTAGTATGATAAGGGAAGCCGTTGCTTTACCCGGTATCTCTGCATACCTGTACCTTAGCTCAGGAGAACGCACACAATTGACGATGAATCTCCAGCACCTGAGGAACCAATGCCTGTTCTCCGCTGTTGTCGATGATAAAATCGCTGCGACTGATCAATTCCAACTCATTCCATTGCCGGGAAGCACGGAGGTCGAAATGCGCTTCACTAACGCCATCGCGTTCCATCACCCTGGTCAAACGCGTTGCTCTGGGAGCAGATACCACAATGCATTTATCCATATAGCGAAAGAAACCGCTCTCAAAGAGGATGGCGGCTTCGTGGAGCACATAGGGAACACCCTGCTGTTGTCCTAACCAGTTTTCCCAGGCTTCCATTACACGGGGATGAATCAGGCCGTTCAGAAAATTCAGGGCTGATTTATCTGCAAAGACGATCTCTCCCAGGCTTTTACGGTCTGGATTGCCACTTTCCGAAAGGATGCCCTTTCCAAAAAACCGGACGAGTTTATCAACGATATCGGCGTCATCCAGCACAGCGCGCCCGGCTGCATCCGCCTCGAATACCGGAATGCCCAGGGTTCGAAACAGCTGTGCAGCCAAAGTTTTTCCGGAACCGATGTTGCCGGTAAGCCCGATTTTTTTCATTAGGGGGTAGTCAGACCCTTGCCGGTCGAAATAGCCTATTTATGTTGTTCCAATTGTCCGCTGGAAGCGGCCTCCATTGCCACGGAAGACTTCTCAATTTTGAGTTTGTTCTGACCTTCAACCTCGATAATGAGGGTGGTGTCGGCCACCTCCAGGATTTTTCCGTGTATCCCTCCTAAGGTTACGATCTTGTCCCCTTTCTTCAGTCCCTCACGGAACCTGCGCTGATCTTTGCTCTTTTTCATCTGGGGACGGATAAAAAAGAAGTAAAACACCACGATAACCAGCAACAGGGGCAGAAAGGATCCAAATCCACCCTGGCCACCTTCCTGGGGCATCATCAATAACATCATTGGGTTCATCATATTCATTTTTAGAGATTATTCTTCCGGACGGATAATATCTGCCGTCACCTTCAGGGTATGCATATTGGGGACTGTGTTGGCCACCACGGTCACCTGTTTGCTCTGGAAGCCACGACGGCCTTTCGAATCAAATGTGACGGTAACATAGGCTTTTTCTCCGGGGGGCACCGCCTCTCCGGGAAAGTCAGCAATGGTACACCCACAGCTGGCCTTCACATCTGCGATAACCAGGGGGGACTTTCCCTCATTGGTAAAATGAAACGAATAGGAGATCATCTCACCCTGGATGAGCCGTCCAAAATCGTGCACATCCTTTTCGAAAACCATCCTGGGCAACACTTCTGTTTCCTTACCCGATTCAGCAGAAACCGGATTGGTCACCACATCCGCCGGGATCCTGTCCTTCTGCCCCTGATTGCAGGCGACTGAGAGCGCAAGAAAACTTATAATGGCAATGAGGAAAAAGGGTTTATGCGTTAAAAACTTCATTATTGAGATCATTGTTTTTTCAGGTGGCTAAGATACACAATCGGGCTTTCTGATAATATACACCTAACAATCCCCCGGATATGCAAAATCGTGTTAATTCTCAAGCAGGCCCCGTCCTGATTTGGCAATCAACTTTTGTACCTTCAGGGTCTCCACCAGTTTATCCAGCATTCCGTTTATGAAGACCCTGCTTTTGGGTGTACTGTATTGCTTGGAAATCTCAATATACTCATTGATCGTCACCTTAATCGGAACGGAAGGAAAATGGATCAGCTCGCAGATAGCCATTTTCATCAGGATAACATCCATTACGGCAATACGGTCGAACTCCCAGTTTTTAGCCTGGGCGGCGATCATCTTTCCGTAATCCTCACTTTTTGCGATGGTTTTCCTGAAAAGGGGCTGGACAAATTCTTTGATATCATCCTCCACATTACCCGTGCGGATGAGCTCCGGAGGAAAAGCGTCTGAGCCAGGCTTGAATTCTTTAAGCGTTTTGAGTACCAGGGATAGCATCGTCTCAAAATCGTCGGCCCAATGAATATTTTTCTCTTCGAAGAAAAAGCGCAGCATCTCCGAGGGGGCCATAAAATCGCGGATGAGCACTTTGAGTATCTCACGGTCGGCTTTAAGTCCGCTTTCTTCCTGTGCGAGATATTGCTTCATCGCCTCGCTTTCACGGAAATCCATCCATATCCTGCGGATCATTTCCGTTTCTTCCGACCAGTTGATCTTATAATTTTCCACCAGGCGTTGAAAACGGGCATTGTCAGCAATGGCAGCCACCACAACATTGTCTACGAAACGGGTATTGGGATTCAGGTCATCCTCGGTGGGGAAAAACTTTTTCCTGGCCTCCTCCATTCGGTAGCGGGCAAAGACAAGCATTTCCACAATAAAGGAGACTTGATAGATGTAGAGTTCATACATCTTATCGAAACTCTTTTTCAGCTGTCTTTCAGCCACATCCAGACGGGTATCCCCTCCTTGAAAGAAGGCGTACAGCGCCTGCATTATTTTTATTCTGAAGTGTCTGCGGCTCAACATAAACTCAAAATGTCAATTCAAAATGCCGATGGATCGGCAAAAGTAGCCCTTTTTTCCATTCCACAGCTCCACACCAATGCTTCTTTGCCATCAAGGCTTCCCGTAAACCCCTGAAAGTGCACAATACCGCAGCCTTAAGGCTCAAGGATAAAAAAAGTGGCGGCAAAACATATTTTTTTACTTTTGTGTATCATCTAATCTCATCGCAATACGTGTGAAATGGACGAAATGGACAACAAAGACAGCAGGGAAGAGGTATATTCCAAATCCATCCGGGCAGGAAAGAGAACGTATTTTTTCGATGTAAAAGCAACGAAATCAAACGAGTACTATCTTACCATCACGGAAAGCAAACGAAAGTTCAGCAATGAGCAGGGAAAGTTTTTCTACGAGAAGCACAAGCTGTTCCTTTACCGGGAGGATTTTGATAAGTTCAGAGAAGGGCTTGCCGAGGTGATGGAGTACGTGGAGCAAAATCAGGAGCCTTTCAATTCCCGTCCTCAGGATGATCCGCACACGGATATCCGGTTTGAAGACCTGGGCGACGATCCGGAGAAGGAAGCCTGATCGTTTTTACGCTGGCCGGCTGACTCTCCATAGCGTGAAAGACTTGCTACTGATTCGGCTGCAAATGTGCAGAAATAAGAATTATTCATATTGATCATCGCCATTACCGATGGGTAAAGTAATCACAATAGCCAATCAAAAAGGAGGTGTTGGAAAAACCACCACTGCCATTAACCTGGGAGCAGCCCTGGCCGTGCTGGAATTCAAGACACTGCTGATCGATGCAGACCCTCAGGCCAATGCCACCTCCGGTGTGGGCATCGATCCGCGCAATGTCAAGACCAGCATCTATGAATGCATCATTGAGGAAGTGGAAGCCGAGCATATATTGCTGAATACATCCACTCCCAACCTGGACCTGCTTCCGGCTCACATTGACCTGGTTGGGGCGGAGATTGAGATGATCAGTATGCCGAACAGGGAGATGATGATGAAGAAGGTGGTGAACCGCCTCCGTCCTCATTATGACTTTATCCTCATTGATTGTTCGCCCTCCCTCGGACTGATTACGGTCAATGCGCTTACTGCAGCTGATTCCGTGATCGTTCCGGTTCAGTGTGAGTACTTTGCCCTGGAGGGACTGGGCAAGCTTTTGAATACGATCAAGATTGTCCAGTCGCGTTTGAATCCTTCCCTGAGTATAGAAGGCATTTTACTGACGATGTTCGACCAGCGTTTGCGCCTTGGCAAGCAGGTGATCGATGAGGTAAAAACCCATTTCCAGCAAATGGTCTTCGATACCGTCATCCACCGAAACACCAAACTGGGTGAAGCTCCCAGCTTCGGAGAGACCATCATTATGCACGATGCGGAAAGCAAAGGAGCCACCAATTACCTTAACCTGGCCAGGGAGATTCTTCAAAAAAACAATCTCACCAACCTGGATCAATCAGAAAAAAACATAGAGATCAGCGATGAACGCTAAGAAAAGAGCTTTGGGTAAGGGATTGAGTGCACTGTTGCAGGACTCCGGCAATGAAGCCCTTGCACAGGGGTCTGGTCAGTTTTCAATTGGAAATATTGCTGAGATCCACCTTGACCAGATTGAAGCAAACCCTTTTCAGCCCCGCGACCATTTCGAAGAAGCCTCGCTGGAGGAACTGGCCGCTTCCATTCGTCAGCAGGGAATCATACAACCGGTCACCGTCAGGAAGACTGAAAAAGACACTTACCAGCTCATTTCCGGTGAACGCAGGCTGAAGGCTGCCCGGATGGCCGGGCTGGAAAGCATCCCCGCCTTTATCCGTACCGCTGATGACAGCCAAATGCTGGAACTGGCTCTGGTGGAAAATATTCAAAGGGAAAACCTCAATGCCATTGAAATCGGGATAAGTTATCAAAGACTGCTTGAAGAGTGCCAGCTTACCCAGGTTGAACTCAGCCAGCGCATCGGGAAAAGCCGGGCAACCGTGGCCAATTACATCCGACTGCTGAAACTCCCCCCCGAACTCCAGATCGCTATCCGCGACAACAGGATCACAATGGGCCACGCCCGTGCGTTGATCAATATCGAAGACCAGGAAACACAGCTCACCATCCTTAAAAACATCCTTCTTAAAGACCTTAGCGTCAGAGAAGTAGAAGCCATCGCAAGGAACCTGAACAAAGCGAAAAATGACCAGCCCGCTCCGCTTCAGGCCATCCCTGCCGGCTATAAAAAAGCCGTCAAAGAATTGAGTAAAAACCTGGGTATGAGTGTACAAATCCGTAGAACCGCAGATGGCAAAGGCAGTCTGAGTATTCGATTCAATTCTGACAAAGAATTCGAGCGCCTGAATAAAATCCTCAACGCATAGCCTGTCCTGCAATGCTGTCTTTCCGCATCATTCTCCCATTCATTCTCTTCCTGCTTTACCTTTCATCACCCCAACTGAATGGCCAAACCCAGGATACCTTAGCCGGGGATGAACCAGAAATCACCCTCCGCGCCCATTCTGCGCACCGGGCCAGTGTCTATTCTGCCCTGCTACCAGGTCTGGGGCAGATCTATAACAAAAAATACTGGAAACTCCCGGTGATCTATGGCGGTTTTGGAACCCTGGCGTATTTCGGTGTGATGAATACAAGAGAATACCGCAAATTCAGAGAAGCCTACAACTATGTGAACAGCGGCGATACCAGCTTTACCGACAATGATTACGCCATAAAATACGGATTGAACAGCTTAAGGCAGGGAAGAGATTATTATCGTCGAAATGTGGAGTTGACCTATATCCTGGGGGTGGCCCTGTATATTTTAAATATTGTTGATGCAGCTGTGGACGCACACCTGATGGATTTCGATGTAAGCGATGATTTGTCTATGCAGTTGCAGCCGATGCTCTTGCCACCCGGTCCTGGAGCACCGGTCAACGGAGCAATCAGCCTGACCCTTAGATTCAAATAAGCCCCAAATGAAAATTTTGTTGATCGGCTACGGCCGAATGGGAAAAGAGATCGAAAAAGCAGCCCGGGGCAAGGCCTGGGAGATTGTACATATTATTGATAAAGCCGCCGACTGGGAGCAGGATGAGGAATGGAAAGCTGCCGATGTCGCCATTGATTTCAGTATTCCTGAGGCAGCGGCAGGCAATATCCTTCGTTGTTTTGATGCCTCCATACCCATTGTCTGTGGTACAACAGGATGGCTGGATCAGCTCGATATAATCAGGGAAGCCTGTCACCGGCATTCCGCTGCCCTGGTTTATGCTCCCAATTTCAGCAAAGGGGTGAATCTGTTTTTTCGATTAAACCAGGTTTTGGCTACCTGGATGGAAGCACAGGCAGAATATGATGTTAAACTCAAAGAATTCCATCACGTTCACAAGTTGGATGCACCCAGTGGAACCGCCCTGAAGTTGGGGCAGGATATCATTGAAGTTCTCGCCCGTAAATCGGACTGGAAATCCGGGCCGGATGTTTCGCCGGATCAGCTGGAGATCAGATCCGTGCGCAACAGTGAGATTCCAGGCACCCATAAAATTGACTGGGTGAGTGAAGCAGATGAGATCAGCCTGATCCACAGGGCCAAAAGCCGAACGATCTTCGTCAGCGGTGCCCTGGAGGCCGCAGAATGGATTATCGGCAGGAAGGGAGTATTCACTTATCAGGAAGTGCTTTTCGGAGCAGGGAAAAAGCAGTGAGTTTCCTGTTTAGTACAACGCTCCCTGTGCTTAGGACAATTCCGGGATATAGAGCGGACCATCCGGTCCCAGGGGCAATCCGAAGAGCATCCATATCACCAGCAGGGCCACCCATCCCAGGGTAAGCAGCACACTATAAGGGATCATCGTTGAAATGATGGTACCGATCCCATTCTTTTCATCATACTTCTGGGCAAAGGTCACAATCAGGGCAAAATAGCTCATCATAGGCGTGATCAGGTTGGTCACCGAATCCCCGATCCGGAATGCAGCCTGGGTGAGGCCAGGGTGATAGGGCGGATCGATGAGCATCAGCATTGGGATAAACACGGGAGCCATAATGGCCCACTTGGCCGAAGCACTGCCCATAAACATATTGATGAATGCGGAAAGGAGAACAAAGGCGACGATCAGCGTGATTCCAGTTAGTCCGATAGACTGCAGGGTATGGGCTCCGTGGATGGCAAAAATAATTCCGAGATTGCTGTAATTGAAGAAGTACACAAACTGGGCCGCAAAGAATACCAGCACGATATATCCGCCCATTGTACTCATCGACTGGCCAAGATAGCGTGCCACATCCTTATCGCTGCGGATGGTGCCAACCACAATACCGTAAGTAAGTCCGGGGATAAAAAACATCAGCAGGATGGCAATGATGATTCCAGTAAAGAATGGAGAATGCAGGACAGATCCTGTATCCGGATCCCTGAAAAGTCCATTCTCAGGAATGATAGTCAAGGCAAGCAGAGCCAGGGTGATCAGCAGGACAATCCCGGCCCACCGCAATCCTTTTTTTTCCTTTGCTTCCAGTTGAACCACCGGCAGTTTTTCAGCCGGACCGGTATACGTTCCCAACCGGGGTTCTACAATCCTTTCGGTGACCCAGGTACCGATGAGCACCACCACAAAGCTGGAGACGAACATAAAATAGTAGTTCACGGCCGGGTTTACCACCATATCAGGAATGATCATCTGGGCAGCCGATTCGGATATTCCTGCCAGAACAGGATCAATAGAGCCGATGAAGAAATTGGCGCCAAAGCCCCCGCTAACGCCACAGAATGCGGCAGCCAGTCCGGCCATAGGATGGCGCCCCAGGGCGTGAAAGATCATTGCTCCGAGGGGAATCAGGATCACGTAGCCGGCCTCAGAAGCCAGGTGGGAGATGATGCCGGCCAGCACGATGGCGCCGGTAACCAATTTGGGAGGTGCACTCAGCACCAATGAACGTATCAGGGCGGTGAACAAGCCCGAACCTTCGGCCACCCCGATGCCGATCATCACGACAAGGACGTAGCCCAGCGGGGGGAATCGAAGGAAATTATGCAAGAGGTTGGTGTACATCCACCGTATGCCATCCCCACTTACCAGGTTCTTTGCCTCAATCATACTGCCGTCAACCGGATGCTGGGCCTGGGCACCCATTGCGTGGCCAAGCCAGGAAAAGAAAACCACCAACAGGGCCAGCAAGGCAAAGAGGGTGGCAGGGTGTGGCAATTTATTGCCAATGATTTCAACGTAGTCCAGGGATTTGGCAAAAATGCGGGAGGATACCTGTCGTATCCGCGACAGCATAGGTTTTGGCATTTATTGAGATTTTAAATGGTGAATAAGTTACTGGCCTGGAATCAGGAATTGATCGCCGCTTTGTTCAATCAACATCTCTTTCCATTTGTCAGGATGGTCGGGATGGCTTGGAGACAGGGGGAATCCCCAGGGATTGCGTAGGAAGACCCCATCTTTTTCCTGCTTGATGTTCCCGTCCAGATACTTCACAAGCAGGAATTCCCCCAATGCTTTCCACTCATCCAGCAGGCTGTTTGCCGTATTGTGGGAGAAATCGGTGAGAAAGCCGGCAGCCAGGGCGGGGTCTGAGTGGTAGAGCGCAAGTGCCGCCTGATCAATGGCGGGAATAAATGCCTCGTATTTGTCCAGCAATGTATGCTGCTTTTCCCGGATATCTGTAATGGCCCGCTGATAAAAAAGGTATGAGATATGGCTGACCCTGTTAAAGATCCAGAAAGCGGATGCATCTGAATACGTAAGGATATCTCCGCTTTGTTCTGAATAGGAGAAAGGTGGATGGGTGATTCCACAATAGAAGGGGGCGTGCACGGAGTGATTGGCATCATCGAGTCCATACCAGAAAATCCCACCTATCGGATCCGGAAGCCAGGAGCGCATCTGGGCGATCCAGGAGAAAGCGGTTTGCTGGGTTGCGGTAGTCCGCTCATTGAAATACTTCTTCCCTCCGTACTCCCAGGTCATAGGGCGCCAGCGGTAGGGCACTTTCTGAATACCTGCGCCGGCATCCAGGGTCATATCCAGGGGAGTGCCTTCCAGATGGTTTCTTTTGAAGTGCATCAGATCACGCGGACTGAGTTTACGGTCGGGCTTAATATAGAGAGGCATACGGGGGCCATCGGCCATCCCGGTGGCATAATCCCAGTACTGATTCATTCCTGCTGCAGCCTGGTCAAACATTGCCCAAACCCTGAGTTCACAGAAACGGGCTGCGCCAAAATCGAGGGGAGCGTAGGCATCGGCAAAACTGAAACCGGCATCCTCTCCCTCATAATAGCCTTTTCGGCGAGCGAAATCAATAACATCAGCAGCGTAAACTACTTCCACCTCCGGATCAAAAATCCTATCCAGGTCATCCGAGGTAATGGACTTGCGACCGTCTGCCAGGGGGAACTGAGTGATGCGGGCGTGATTGGCGTGCGCACTGATGTATCCATCCGGAATGCGCCGGGCTACCCATACCACTCCCTTATCGGCATTATACTTTTTCCCATTCTGGTCTTCTCTGATGTCCATCCCCTTGGGCATAATCTCCAGCATCCATACTTCATTGGGATCACCGATAGAATAGGACTGGCCCGAACTGTAGTAACCGTATTTGCTGAGAAGCTCCACCATTACCTTTACGGCTTCCCTGGCTGTTTTGGCTCTTTGCAGGCCCAAAAACATTATGCTGCCCCAGTCGATCATTCCGGCAGTATCGTTCAACTCACTGCGTCCACCAAAGGTACTCTCTCCGATAGCGAGTTGAAATTCATTCATAAACCCGATCACCTGGTAGGTTTCTTCGGGATAGGGTATTTGCCCCAAAGGCTTGTTGCTGCTACGGTCATAAATGGTTTGCATACTTCCGGCGGGCCATTGAGACCGCGGACGGAAGTACAGCTGACCGTAACGGATGTGAGAATCTCCGGCATAGCTCACCATTGACGAACCATCTGAAGAAGCGCCTTTCGTGACCATATAGCTGGTACATCCCAAAGCGGAGTGGACGCCTATCCACAAGAAAACCATAATCCAGAAAAAGAATCCTTTCATCATTATCCACGAGTATTATGTGACACTCCTTTGATGGCCACAAAACTATATAAAACTGCGAATATGTAAAGAAATGCCACCGACAGCAGCAGATCGACAGGAAAAGGCGCAAAAAAAAACGGGAGCGAAATGCTCCCGTTTTCTTATAGGCAATGTTAAACTATTTCTTGTCCTTGTCTTTGCTGTCATCGTTAAACTCCTCTCCTGCGGCGGGTGGCACATCAGCGATAGACTCTCTCATCTTGGTATCGGCCTGAATATTCTGGAAGCGGTAATAGTCCATAATACCTAAGGCTCCGGTTCGGAATGCTTCGGCAATGGCTCTGGGGATTTCCGCTTCGGCTTCGATCACTTTAGCGCGGGCTTCCTGTGCTTTGGCCTTCATCTCCTGTTCGTTAGCCACAGCCATAGCGCGGCGTTCTTCGGCCTTGGCCTGGGCAATATTCTTATCTGCATTCGCCTGATCCATTTGAAGTACAGCTCCGATATTCTTTCCTACATCAATATCGGCGATATCGATGGAGAGGATTTCAAAAGCGGTTCCGGAGTCCAGTCCTTTGGATAGTACCGTTTTTGAGATTGAATCGGGATTTTCAAGCACGGATTTATGGCTATCGGCGGATCCGATTGAGGAAACGACGCCTTCACCAACCCTGGCCAGCACGGTTTCTTCCCCTGCGCCCCCCACCAGTTGCTGGAGGTTGGCACGAACAGTCACACGGGCTTTAGCCACCAGCTGTATCCCATCCTTGGCCACGGCGGCTACTGGCGGTGTATTAATCACCTTTGGATTCACGGACATTTGAACGGCTTCAAAGACTTCACGTCCGGCAAGGTCAATGGCTGTAGCCATCTTAAAATCCAGCGACAGATTAGCCTTGTCGGCAGAAATGAGCGCGTTGACCACCGCTTTCACCCGGCCCCCGGCCAGGTAATGCGCTTCCAGTTCATCGCGGGTCAGGGAAAGACCTGCTTTGGTGGCATTGATCATTGCGGTGACAATGACACTGGGTGGTACTTTTCTCCAGCGCATAAAGATCAGCTGTACCAGGGATATGCGCACACCACTAAGCAGGGCGGTAAACCACAGTCCTACCGGGATGAAGTAAAAAATGATCCATAAGCCAAAAAGGGAAGCAATCCCTATGGCGATAATGACAAATAGTTGATTTTCCATAATGATTTATACTTTTGGTTTTACCCAGATTTTGTTTGCATTGATTTTCACTACCACAATCTCTGTGTCCTGATCCACAAAGCCACTCATACTTTGCACTTCCACCAGCTTATCTCCGATGAAGGCTTTTCCGATGGGTGCCAGGCGGGAACTGGACCGGCCGGTATCTCCGATATGGATGGTCTCTACATCTACCTGATTTACCCTTCCGTCGACGTTCTTACTGAGCATCATTCGTTTCCAGGTTCTGGACTTGAGTGAAAAGTACAGGAGAAGGATTGTAAGGACGATGGTAGCGGCCAGGGTGTAGTGCCCAGCGGTAGTACCGTAGATATGGTATGTCTCAACAATCCCAAATACGATCATTACAAATCCGCCCAGCCCTATGATGGCGGTGCCCGGGATTACCAGTATCTCAAGCACCAGAAACAGAAGGCCCACCACAATCAGGGCGACGATCACTGTCCAGCTCATCCTCTCTTGGGTTTATAGTGTTTTTTTGCTTCAGGCATTAGTTTCCTCAGCTGTTCAATCCGGTTGCTCCCGTGCGGGTGAGTAGAGAGAAACTCGGGAGGGGCTGGCCCGGAGGCTTTTTCCATCCTTTCCCAGAAGGCTATGGCCTGTTCCGGATCGTATCCGGCCAGAGCCATAAAAATCAGGCCCATTTTATCGGCTTCATATTCGTGCTGCCTCGAATAAGCCAGGGTGCCCAGGGTACCCCCCACCCCATAGAGGGAAAGAAATATATCCCTGGTTTCCTGGGGTTTTTCTTTGAGCAGTACATCCAGTGAGACTGCTCCGAAGGTCAGGAGGAGTTGCTGACTCAACCTTTCATTTCCGTGGCGTGCAATAGCGTGGGCAATCTCGTGTCCCATCACCACAGCCAGGCCACTTTCATCCTGGGTCAGAGGCAGGATGCCTGAATAAAACACAATCTTACCTCCGGGCATACACCAGGCATTCACCTGGGGATTTTCTACCAGGTTGTACTCCCAGGCATAGTCTTTGATTTGCTTGGAAAGCCCTTGTTTCTGCATATACTCCACCACAGCCAGCCGGATATTGCTGCCCACACGTTTCACTTCCTGTGCCCTTGGATCGGATGCTGCCACAGGCGGATTCTCCTTCAGAAACTCCTGATATGAGCTGAAGCTCAATGGCAGCATCATATTGTCGGGAACAGCATTGAACTGCTTCCTTCCGGTCATAGGAACCCGGCTACAGGCAAGCATAAGCAGGATCAGCAGGCTGCCCGTCAGTATCAAAGCATTTTTTTTCATCGCATTCAGTGTAATTCAACGCTGAGGCCCCGATGCTGCAGGGCGATCATTTCCGGACTCAATTCTTCTGCTGAGCCCGTCTTAAGCCCGCACTTACCCTTGTAGTGCGCGATGAGCGCACATTGTTCGGCCTGTGGGGGCTCGTGCTGACAAACCTCAATCAGCGCATTGATCACAAAATCAAAAGTATTGTGATCGTCATTGAACAGAATCAGTTCCCGGCTTGTACTGGCAGAAGGCACTGAAAGCGGGATGGTTTTATCTTTTTCCCTTAGCATACTCCCTGTTTTTTGACCCTCACAAATGTAATGAAAACACCGGACTAATATGCATAATAATATGTTGGATATCCAGCCTGCATCTCAACCCGCTGTCATTCTGCCCGGACAAGGCATAATCCTTACTTTTGCTTTTTCTTTGCTATGCATTTCAGTGTTTTTCAGAAATTGATCAGAGACTACCCCGTAGAATGCCTGCCTGGGGAAGGGGCTCATCTACCAATGACCCCGGCCATCAGGGCATCGGAAATGCAGCTGGCAAATCCAGGGTCGGCCGTTCCAGCTGCAGTTCTGCTTTTGTTCCATCCGGGCAAGCAGAACGAAACCCGCCTGGTGGTGATTCGGCGTGCAAACTATGAGGGGGTGCACAGCGGACAGATATCCTTTCCCGGAGGAAAGAGAGAGCCGGAGGATCAAAATCTGGAACAAACGGCCCTGCGGGAGACAATGGAAGAAATCGGCACGGATCAGCGGCTCATCCGATTGGAAGGCAAGTTGAGTGAACTCTATATACCCCCAAGCCATTTTTTGGTTAGCCCTTTCCTTGCCACTTTCCCACATCATCCCGATTTTAAACCCGAGCCTTCAGAAGTAGCGGAAGTACTGAGTCTAGATCTGAATGATCTCAGGAAAAAGGATAGCCTCAGGATGATGGAAGTCGGAAGTGCACGATACGGAAGATTGCAGGTTCCGTGTTACCAGAGTGCAGAATGTCAGATCTGGGGCGCCACTGCAATGATCCTGAGCGAAGCGCTGGAGCTGATCAATATGCTTGAAAGGGATATTAAATAAGCCGGATCTCGTGGCTGAGCTCGGATGATTTATCCAGCATCGCAGATACGCCGCAATAACGCTCCTGAGAAAGACTCACTGCTTTCTCCAGCTTTTCCATCGGCAAATCTTTTCCTTTGAATTCGTAGATAATACGGATTTTATCATAATACTTCGGATGCTCCTCCGTCATATCTGCCTCAACCTTTACATTGAAATCCTCCGGAGTTACCCGCATCTTACCAAGAATACTGATTACATCCATTCCGGTACATCCAGCCAGGGCCACCAGCAGCAGGGGTTTAGGACGGGGTCCGAGGTCGCGCCCGCCAACCGAAGCATCGGCATCAATGGTCAGGGTATGGCCGTTTACCTCTGCCTCGAAGGTCATTTGCTCTTTCCAGTTCAGTGAAATCTGTGTGCTCATCGATTCGCATTTTATGGTACAAAGGTAGGAAACAAGATCACAGCCTTCTTGTTCAGCCAGGGAGGCAAGCCTTGAGCAGAAAGTGAATTATCTTTGCGCCAGGAGATTCGACAATGAGGACAGAAAAAGACATCATCGGCAGCCGCGAAATACCGGCGGATGCCTTATACGGCATTCACGCCTTGCGCGCCAGTGAGCATTTTCCGGGGATGCATCCCTTTCCTTTGGAATGGTACAAAGCCCTGGGAATGGTCAAGTGCGCTTATTACCGGGCAGCCGGAAGATTTTCAGAAGAATTGAAGAAGGAGGGCCTGCAACACAAATTCCGGGACACCCTCCTTCCGGAAGAAACTGCTTCCCTGCTGGAAGCTGCGGCGACAGAAGTCAGTCAGGGGCTGCATTATGCGCATTTCATTGTTCCCGGGCTGAATGGGGGCGCCGGCACCAGCATCAATATGAATATCAACGAGATCATTGCCAACCTCGCGCTCCTGAAAGCAGGCGATGCCCCGGGGGATTATTCCCACATTGACCCCATCCACCACGCCAATATTTATCAAAGCACCAATGATGTCGTCCCTTCCGCCCTCCGCCTGGCGGTAATGCTGGCCCTGCCTGAGCTGGAGGAAGCGATCAACCTTCTCCGCAAGGCCCTGGAAGAAAAAGAAAACCTTTACCGCAACGATCTCCGCCTGGGATACACCCAGATGCAGGCCGCTGTGCCCACTTCCTGGGGGCGGCTGTTCAGCTCCTATAGCGAAGCACTCTCCCGCGACTGGTGGCGCATCTCCCGATGTCAGGAAAGAATAAAAGTCCTTAACCTGGGCGCTGGCGCCTCCGGTACCGGACTGAGTATCCCGCGCTTTGTCATTGTGGACGTCATAAAACAATTGCAGCAATTGACCGGCCTCCCACTAAGTCGCAGTGAAAACCTGGCCGATGCCACCGCCAACCACGACAGCCTGGTGGAAGTGCACGGAATGTTGAAGGCCCTGGCAGTGAACCTGGAAAAGATGGCCGCAGATCTGCGGATGCTTGCTGCCGGAACCGGGCATCAGGAAATCAGCTTACCCGCCCTCCAGGCCGGAAGCTCGATTATGCCCGGAAAGGTGAACCCCGTCATCCCGGAATATGTGATCAGCATCGCGCATCAGGTGTATGCCAACGACCAGCTCATCACCAGCCTCAGCGCACAGGGCACCCTTGAACTGAATGCCTATATCCCACTGATCGGGAAAAGCCTGCTGGAAAGTCTCCGCTACCTCATCCACGCCTGCCGCACGATGGAGGAGAAAATGATACAGGGACTTGTGGTGGACACAGAAAAAGCCGAACGCAGGGTATGGCACAGCCCTTCCATCACCACCGCCTTTATCCCCTACATCGGTTATCATCAGGCGGGGGAGATTGCGGCACTGATGAAAGAAAGAAACCTGGATGTTTTTGAGGCTGCGCAACAAAGCGAATTGGTATCTGAAGAAGTGATCAGGAAAGCCCTGCGTAAGGAAAGCCTGCTAAAGCTGGGTTACAGCGTGAAAGACCTTTGAGGAATGAGCAAAACCAGGGAGAATAAACCACACATTGGCATCTTCGGTTTGCGTAACCGAGGCAAGAGTTCGCTGATCAATATGCTCGGCGGACAAGATATCGCGATCGTATCGGATGTGGCCGGAACGACCACAGACCCGGTGAAGAAGTCGATGGAGATTTCCGGCATCGGGCCGGTAGTGCTGGTGGATACTGCCGGGCTGGACGATGTCGGGGACTTGGGAAAGAAAAGAACCGACCGCAGCCTGCGAATGCTTGATAGTATTGACCTGGCTTTGCTGGTGGTGGCAGAAAACATCCTGACACAGGAAGATGAAGCGGTGATATCCCTCCTGCAGCAAAGAGCGATTCCTTCTATCCTGATCCACAACAAAGCCGACCTCCTGCCTGCGGCTTCGGCTTCCCTGGAGGAATGGACCACTGCCACCGGCTTCCCTGCGCTCAACGTCAGTGCGCTTGAAAACACAGGCAGGGAGGAACTCATACAGTTGATCCGGGAAACCCTCCCCCCCACAGCCTGGCAGAAAGCTTCTCTTCTGGGTGACCTGCTGTCTTATGGCGACCTGGTCCTTCTCATCACCCCCATCGATATTGAAGCGCCCGAAGGACGGATGATCCTGCCCCAGGTCCAGGCTATTCGTGATATTCTGGACAATGATGCGATAGCCATTGTCGTAAAAGAAAGAGAGTTGGACGAACTGCTCAAAAAACTGCAACCCCGTCCTGCCCTGGCCGTTACCGACAGCCAGATATTTTTGAAGGCCGATGCTTCCATCCCGCACGACATTCCCCTGACGAGTTTCAGCATAATGCTGGCCCGCTTCAAGGGAGATTTTGAACAATACCTGAAAGGAACCCCGGCCATCGATCAATTGAAAGACGGGGATAAGGTGCTCATCCTGGAATCCTGCACCCACCACGTTTCCTGCGATGACATCGGCAGAACCAAGATTCCGAGATGGATGACCAATTATACCGGGAAGCAGCTCGATTTTGAAGTGGTGGCAGGAATGGGAAAACCACGGGAAGACATCAGGGAATACGCCCTGGTGGTGCAATGCGGAGGATGTGTTATTACCCGCCGACAGGTAATCAACCGCGTCAGGGAAGCCGTGGAAGCCGGGATCCCGGTAACCAACTACGGGATGGCCATCGCCTGGATGCACGGGATGTATGAAAGGGCCGTCGCGCCTTTTACCCGCATCGAAAAGGATAGCGTGAGCTATCTTTAAAGTGGAAGCTGCGACAGACCGCAGCAATTCCGAGTAATCGAAAAACGAGAAGAATGCAGGAAGCAAAGAAAAAGGTAGCCTTTCGAACCCTGGGCTGCCGCCTCAACCAATATGAAACCGATGCCCTGGCTTCCGCTTTTGACAAAGCCGGGTACGCCATTGTGGAGATGGAAGAACAAGCGGACGTAACCATCATCAACACCTGCACAGTCACCAATCAGAGTGATCGCAAATCAAGGCAGGCAATGAATCAGGCATTGCGGGTAAACCAGGAAGGACAAGGCCTGGTGATAATGACAGGATGCTCTGTAAACAACCATAAAGAAGCCCTCTCGATGACCAGCGGGGTGCAGTATTTTGTGGAGAATGAACAGAAAAGCCATATCCTTTCCATTGTGGATGCCCACTTCAGGGGCGAGATACTGGATCCCTCCACCCTGCCGGAGGACCTCTTCGGTTACGCCCCGGCACAACGGACTTTTCACACCCGCAGCATCATCAAGATACAGGATGGCTGTGATAACTTCTGCACCTTCTGCATCATCCCTATGGTAAGGGGCAGGGCTGCCAGTCGCCCTGTGAAAGAAATTCTGGAGAATATCAGGCAAGTGGTGGAATTCGGGTACAAGGAAGTTGTGCTCACCGGCGTGAACATCGGTCGCTATGATTTTGAAGGAAAGAATTTTGATGATTTAATAGAGCAAATCCTGGCCCTTCCCGGCGATTTCAGGGTAAGGATATCCTCCATCGAGCCCGATGGCTTTGGCGACAAGCTCTTCCATTTGTTTGAGCATCCCAAACTCTGTACGCATATGCATCTTTGTTTGCAGAGCGGATCGGAGCGCATATTGCTGGCAATGCGGAGGATGTACACAGCCCGGCGTTTCAGGGAGATCGCAGAAAAGATCCGAAAAATCACGCCCGACTTCAATTTTACCACGGATATTATTGTGGGCTTCCCCGGAGAAACAGAAGCGGACTTCAGGGAAACCCTTGAGCTGTCCAGGGAAATGCAATTCAGCCATATCCACACCTTCAAATACTCCCGCCGCAAGGGCACCCGTGCCGACAGGCTGGGTGAGCAGGTTCCGGAAGCAGTAAAAAACGAGCGCAGCGAGCGCATCCGGCTTCTTTCGGAAGAAAACAAGCGGGCGTATCGCAGCGCAATGATAGGCAAGGAGCAACGGGTGATCATTGAGAAAGTCGAGCAGGGAATGGCTTCGGGTTATGGCGAGCATTACATCCCTATTCTTTTTCCCGCCGGTGCTTTACAGTGGAACGACTGGGCACGGGTGAAGCTGAATAGCCTGCAGGAAGGGGAAGATTTGATGTTAGAAGGAGCACGGGTTTAGCAGCAAGAGCATAGAGCAAGAGCATACAGGATTTAACAGCAAGAGCATAGAGCAAGAGCATACAGAATTTTCAGCAAGAGCATAGAGCAAGAGCATACAGTTTCCACACTCTTGCTGTATGCTGTTGCCTGCTCGCCGGCAGGCGGGCTCTTGCATTAAACACATAAGCCTGAGGCCAACAGGAAAACCCCTCCACACTACTCCTCAAACTTCAAACTCACTGCTGCCCTGTCTTAGCAAGTCTGTATCGTGGACGATTTCCTGCCGACAGGTATGGCTACGGACAGTGGGGGACACGCGCGACCAGGAAAGCAAATTAAACCTTGACAATCAATATATTAATTCATATATTGAGGCAGATTATATTTGACCAGCATTTCGCCGCTGATGCCTCCTCACCAAAACCGCCATAAGATGAAAAAACCTATCCTTTATGCCGCAATGGCCTTGCTGATCCCAGCCATAATGGCGCACGGACAAATTCACAAACTGGACACCTTTATGTACAGCCCCGCGCTGGATACAGTTAAAATGGTGGACGTGATCCTGCCACCGGGTTACGATACTGCGCTCAATACCTATTACCCAGTGGTGTATTATCTGCACGGATGGACCGGTGACCAGAATTCAAACACCTCTATCGTATCCTATATGAACACCTTCATCAACAATCAGACGATAGAGCCCTGCATTTTAGTAAAGCCCAGCTCCTGGTGTGAACCATTCGAGGGCAGTTTTTATGTGAACAGTCCTTTATGGGGCAACTACCAGGACTACATTACCCACGACCTGATCCAATGGGTGGACAGCAGTTTCCGGACGGTGGCGCAAAAAAGCCACCGCGGATTGCTGGGACAATCGATGGGGGCCTATGGATGCCTTTTCCTTCCTACTGCCTACCCGGCTTATTACCGGGCCGCGGCCGGCCACGCCGGGGGTGGCAGCTACTACAGATATGACAGCCTGGTGGAATCTCTGGTCGTGTTGGAACACGGCAGTAATCCCCCCTATTTTTACAACTACAGCAGCAATAAACTTTACACAATGGCCTGGTTTCTTATGGCCGGTGCCTTTTCCCCTAATCCCAATACAAGCCAGCAATACATCAGCCCGCAACTTGTGGATTATCCTTTTGACGAATATGGCCATATCATTGACAGCACCTGGGAAAAGTTTCAATCCCAGGCTACCGAAATCACCATCCGTCAGCTGAGTCCGGCCGACAGTGTGGCTTTTTTACTGAGTTGCGGCACACTGGATGAATTCTTCCAGTTTGAACCAATGGAGGATCTGGTGGATACAATGCTGAAATACAATCTTGATGTGGAATGGTTACCCCATACCGGAGACCACGCAATGCCAACCCTCTTTAAGAACAGAGCTCTGATTTGGCTTGACTCTATCCTGGGAGATCCCGTGACCATAGATACCAGCACAGGATTTTTTGTTACAGCACCTGCACACGGCATTCGTTTTTATCCGAACCCTGCAGGAGAAGATATTTGGGTAGAAGCAGCCTTGCCAAACGCCGCACCATTCAGTGTTGCATTGTTTGATATGGAGGGAAAGCTGGTGCGCGACCTGGCCGGGGAAAGGCAGGCGCAGGGAAGCATCAGATTAAACCTGTCGTTGAGGGGTATTCCCGCAGGAAGCTATCTCTTGCATATCCGCAAAGGGCATCATCACCTGTATGATAAGCTGATCATTCATTAGGTGGGGGGGGCAATGTTGTCCGCAGATACAGCCTATGGACAACAGATTCACACGCTTGCTGTATGCTGTTGCTCTTGCATAAAACACATAAACCTGAGGACAACAGGAAACCCCCTCCACACTACTCCTCAAACTTCAAACTCCCTGCTGCCCTGTCTTAGCAAGTCCGTAAGGTGGACGCTATGGACAGCGGGGTTCTCGTTTTAATTCGTACTCGTACTCGCCCTCGTGCTCGCACTGAATCCGTCCGCACGCGTCAAAAAAAAAGACGCGCGCGAACATAATCTGCGAAATCTGCGGGGAAAACTATTTCAGACTTGATGGTGCTTTCAATTCTTTATTGAGTAATTTTACTCAGCACATTGAGTAAATTGTTGCAATATGTTCCAGCGTGATGAATTTAAGATACTTAAGCAAAGAATTGAACAAGAGCCCCGAAAGCGGATTCAAGTAATTCAAGGCCCAAGGCAGGTAGGAATTAATCAGCCTTGGGCACTGGAGCTACAGGGAGATGAGAGATGCATTTGGGTTTTCTCTGGAAGACTATGTATGGTTTGGAGGCTACCCCGGTGCTGCAAATTTGATTAAAGACGAAGCCAGATGGAGATCCTATATCTCAGATTCTCTGATTGAGGCGGCCATATCACGCGACGTACTTCAGTTAACAAGAATTGATAAACCCGCACTGCTGCGCCGGCTTTTTGACCTAGGCTGCCACTATTCAGGGCAGATTGTTTCTTTTACCAAAATCCTGGGGCAACTGCAGGATGCAGGGAATACCAATACCCTGGCCCACTATCTCGGACTGCTTGATATCTCAGGCTTGCTGGGAGGTTTGCAGAAATATAGTGAAGGAGTTGTTCGGCAACGTGGCAGCAGTCCTAAGTTTCAAGTATATAACAATGCATTAAAATCAGCTGTACAATCTTTCAACAGGGAATCTGCAATGCACAGCCCGGAGATCTGGGGCCGGTGGGTGGAATCTGCCATAGGTGCTCATTTGATTACCAGCCATAAGGTGGACAAATTGGGCTTGTTTTATTGGCGGCACAGAGATGAAGAGGTGGATTTCGTATTGCAATTCGGAAAGCAGGTCATTGCGCTGGAAGTGAAAAGTGGAGATGGCAGCGCAAAACGTGGGTTGGATGCCTTTCGGAAGCATTATCCCGAGGCCAAAACTATTGTTGTAGGTCGCAATGGATTTCCTGTAGAAGAATTTCTGCTTCTTTCCCCTCGTCAGTTGTTTGATTGAAGATGGAATGCGATTTCGTATGCAGAGTCTCCGAATTAACAGGTCCGTAGCGTGGACGCAATGTACAGCGGGGAAAGCGGACAAGCGAGGAAAGCGGACAAGCGAGGAAAGCGGACCCTTCGACAAGCTCAGGGCAAGCAAGCGGGGAAAGCGGACAAGCGAACAACGAGAGAACATTCTCTGTGAATTCTTTGCGTGCTTTGTGTAACCCATTGTTTTTCATAGCATTATACACATATTGGCAAGGGGTAGTCACAGAGCTTACCTGATAATGCGTCACGTCCAGAGCACTTGTGGCCTTTGTGCTTTTTCCTTGTGCCCTTGTGGTTTAATTTCAGTGCAGATCGATTCCGCGCTGATCTGCGAAATCTGCGGGAGAATTTTTCAGCAAGAGCATAGAGCAAGAGCATACAGGATTTAGCAGCAAGAGTATTGAGCAAGAGCATACAGTTTCCACACTCTTGCTGTATGCTGTTGCCTGCTCGCCGGCAGGTGGGCTCTTGCATAAAACACATAAGCCTGCGAACAGCGTGGGTTTATTAATCTTTGTAAAACTACGTTGTTGTATTAACCAGGATAACACCAATTTTATGCTGTGAGTTCCGTATGACAAACTGATCAATCTCTTCGAGCATCCTTTTGTTATAATAGCCTGTCCATGCAGCCCAGAACACCATTATAGTTATTTCATTCTCTTCACAACACTTTTGAAGACTAAGTATTTGATAGTCTGTAGCATCAATCAGTTTAACATCTGTATTGAAATGGAGGTCAGTATTTATTATAAGCATAGGATTATGAGATATGGGAAAGCTATCAAAATAGCCATATCTTCTAAGACTTCCAAAACACTGAGACCATCCGGTTATTAAATCCCCATTACTAGAATAACATCTAAACTGAAGAGGGGATGCCTCAACCCTATGTTGAAGTTTCCTGAGATTTATTGCATATCTGGATGAATAACTAAAGCTATCTACCATATCAGGCCTAATAGTGAAGCAAAATGAAGTATCAAAGCTATATTTAGCAATAAAGTTTATCTGCTCAACCCTAGGTTCCTTGTTATTCTCTTTAATTCCTAAATATGGCGCAACTATTGTAACACAAGATGTGATAGAAAATACGACACAAATGCTTACGAAATAGAAAAACCGACACATAATGAATAAGTGAACCTCCTAGTGAGTATAACCAAAAATAAACTACTCATAAACCTTTACTTTAACTATTGTCGATCCATAATCTCCACCACTATAGCTAACAGGATACTTGCCTTCTGTGGCTATTTCGGCCCAAACTGTGCCACACTTTTCGGATGATGTTGTGCCAGTGTTTTCGGATGAAACTGTGCCAAAATCAGTGAATATTTGGTGTGGATTTCGGACGAAATTGTGCCAGTTTTCGGACGAAGCTGTGCCAGTTTTCGGTTGAAACTGTGCCAAAATCCTGCAAGAGTCGTAAACGGGTTAAACCAAACCCGCAAAAGAGATGGCGAGAAAACGCACAGATCTAATGGATTTACGACAACTTATCCAACTCAAACAACAGGGAACAAGCAACCGGGATGCAGCGCATCTGCTCAAAATTCATCGCAATACAGTCAACGCTTATGTTCACCTGTTTTTGTCCACCGACAAGACCTACAGCGAGTTGCTGGGGTTGGACAATACCAGCTTGCAGGAACTCTTCCCTTCGCCTGAGTTGAGAGACCAGAAGCGTTATGATCAGCTGTTGAGCTTCTTAAAACAAGTAGATCAAGACCGCCACCGCCGTGGCTTTACCTTTTATCGCAAGTGGACAGAATACCGGGATCTGTATCCGGATGGTTATGGATACACCCAGTTTATGGACCATTTTCACCGGCTTTACAGTATGCCCGCCCCAAGTATGAAACTGGAACACAAAGCGGGGAATAATGTCTTTATTGACTTTGCAGGTAAAAAGCTGCAAATTGTTGATCGCCACACAGGAGAGGTCAAGCCTGTAGAAGTCTTTTTGGCATTGTTACCCTGCAGCCAGTACCTGTATGTAGAAGCCTGCCAGGATCAAAGCCGGGAGTCTCTGGTGGGATGTATGACCCATAGTCTGAGCTACTTTGGTGGGGTTCCCCGTGCCATAGTATTGGACAATTTAAAAAGTGCGGTTAACAAGTCCTGCAAATATGAGCCGGCAATCAACAAGACCTTTAAGGAGCTCGCATTGCATTACAAGACAGTAGTTATGCCGGCTCGCCCCTACAAGCCTCAGGACAAAGCTTTGGTTGAGAATGCGGTTCAGTTGGTCTATCAGCGGATTTATTACCCTTTGGAAAAAATGACGTTCTTTTCCATTGAGGAATTGAATCTAAAAATCCTTGAACTACTTGTATCTCATAACAATCAGCAACTCCAGAAAAGGGGTGTTAGTCGAAAAGAGCTATTTGAGACCATTGAAAAACAGGATCTGAATCCTTTACCGGATACTCCCTATGAGCTTCGGTATTACCGACGGGGGAAAGTGCAAAAAACAGGTCACGTTTACTTCTCTACGGACAAAACATACTATAGTGTCCCATACCGCTTCATTGGACAGCAGCTTGAAATACAGTATAATGCATCCATTGTTGAATTGTATTACAATCACGATCGCATAGCCACGCACAAGAGGAATCCCCGTCCCGGAATCTATATCACTAATAAGGATCATTTGTGTTCCACACATCGGGAATACTCAGACTGGAGCCCGGATAAGTTCATTGCCCAGGCTGGTCGTATTGGAAAACACACCGAGGAATATGTGGCAGGCTTGATCAGGCAGTATGAATATCCTGAGCACGCTTATCGTCAGGCACAGGGAATCATTCATCTAAGGAGACAATATCCTTCGGAAAGGATAGATCAAGCCTGCCGCTATGCCTACGGCATACAGGATCGCTTTAGTTACCATCTGGTTCTGCGAATCCTAAAGAGCGGAATAGACCAGGTTCCAATGGAAGAAACCAAGGAGGACCAATCCCACATTCCGGCCCACAACAACATAAGAGGAGAGTCCTACTATCAGCAACAATTAAAAATCTGAACCAATGAACCAACAGCAAACACTGGAAAAGATGCGTCAGCTAAGACTTTATGGTATGGCTGAGCTGCATTACAAAAACATCAAGGAAGGAATCGGATCTGGCTACACATCGGATGCGTATTTAGCCCTTCTGATTGACCGTGAATGGGAGGAGCGTGAGAACAACAGGATAGCGCGCTACATCAAGCAAGCACACTTCAAAATGAGTGCAACGGTGAGAGATATTGATTATAAAGCCTCGCGGAATCTTGACCGCAATGTCCTGGAGCGCCTGCTCCAACTGGAGTTCGTTAGAAGGAAGGAGAATGTCATTATTACCGGGCCAACCGGCGTGGGGAAGAGTTACATTGCTCAAGCCATAGGGATACACGCTTGCAACTATGGAATCAAAACGATGTACTACAATACGGCGCGCTTGTTTAGCCAGCTGAAGCTCAATAAGCTTGACGGAACTTATCTGAGGGAGCTTAGAAAGCTGGAGAATATTGGTTTGCTTATCCTGGACGATTTTGGTCTGCAAGCTTTAGACAACCATATGCGTGAGGCTTTGCTCAATGTGATAGAAGACCGTTTTCAGAAGAACTCGATAATTGTTACCTCTCAAATCCCGATCAGTAAATGGTACGAAGTGATAGGAGAGGGAACGATCGCTGATGCGATCCTGGATCGTCTCATCAACTCTTCACACAGGGTCGAACTGAGTGGGGAGTCTCTCAGAAAGAAAATGATCAGAGAAGAATAATTTATTTAACATTGTAAAACCATCTCGCTCTTGCAAATTTTGAGTGGCACAATTACGCCGAAAACACTGGCACAATTACGCCGAAATAGCCACCTTCTGGCATCACTACTGAATCAACTTCAAATACGGATGCTACATCACCACCCATATTTTCATCAGCAAAGATGTACAATGTATCTTGATATACAAGATGATCATCAACAAAATGCACTGCAAGAGTTGTGTCATTATAAAGAGCAAATTGCAATACCCTTAACCCTTGATCATATTCCTCAGGTGTCACTGAATAATCATTGGGTACTGAAACAAAAGGATTCTCAGATTTACTAACTCGGAAACAAATTCCAGGGCAATCACCGCATATAAGATTGAAACCACAGACGTCACCAAACATTTGTACACCCGAGTGAGTTACAAACCATCTCCAAATCCGTCCAAAGAGCCCCTTTCCCTCTTGTGTAGCATTATGGTAATAATAGGAAAGCTTCTCATCTACAGGATTCCTAAATCCGAAATACGGAGCATATAGCAAGAGCATACAGTTTCCACACTCTTGCTGTATGCTGTTGCTCTTGCATTTAATGAATAACCAGGAATTTTTCACAAGATACAGTCCTGTTTTCATCCAGCATTCTTACAAAATACAAACCGGGAGTGAATTCTAAGGTACTGATCCTATAATGATCGTCAAAATGAAAATCGTTGAGCGTTTTAACCCTCCTTCCCAGATAATCGAGGATCTCAATATCCAGGAATCTATATCCAGGGAAACTTCCTGCAAATTGAATCTGTATGTAATCATAGGCCGGATTTGGACTAATGAGAATGGATGGACGCTCACTTGCAATATCATTTACAGCCGTTACACTTCCAAGCCTGAAATCCGGATAGTTTGGAATACCTATAATTGGTTTATCGTTAGAAAAATGTATATAGCGTTGAATAACATCACATCCAATACCGGGTATGTCCGGCTTATCAATTATATGCATATAGGGGGTAGTGGAGCAGAGATATATTCTGTTATCCGGCGCCAACTGGCAATAGCTAAAATTGGTGGGCGCCCAGCCCCAGGTATAGCCATCCCATTCCCCAACTATAGTAGATGTTGAGGCAATGTCATAAGAGTCGGTATCCCACTGGTAAATCCTTTTCTCCAATGAAGCGTAAAGCAACTTCGAATTTGGGGAGAAGGCAATGTTATGGATCCAGATGATTGAATCATAGAAAGAAAACTCTCTCGGATCACTTAATGTCCCATTAGATCTGTCAAAATTAAATAGTTCAGCCGGATGTAAAGTGGGCCAGGCAAACAATCCAGGGCAATAGGCTGCGTATGCATACTTTGTTCCATCCGGAGAGAATCGAGCAGAATATTCCCCAAATAAATGAACTTTCCCGATCTCTTGTTCACCCTCAAGCCAAACCCCTTCAGGGTTAAGCAATATTCTATAAAATGAATTATGATTTATCCGAGGAACAAGTAGCCACCAATCTCTATTATTACTATGTCTTACCGCTGTTAGTCCAGAGGCTGCGATAGTATCGTTGATTAAAATATCATTTTTACTTATCACATCTCCCAATCCATTGTTTTGGGACATATCAACAATAGAATATAAAAGATATGTTGGAATAAGGCTCGTGTCCGCCCAACGTTGATGAAAAATAATATACTTAGATCCGTAATAAGGCATAGGTAAGATTATTGCAGCTTGATGGCCATTTAATCCTGTCATTAAGCCTTGGTTACTACTGGCATACAAACCATTGCTTAATGAATCCCCGTTGGGCATAAGCGTTCCGTTTTTATCACATACCTTTAAACCGTTAGTGTAAAACAAGAGTTGTCCATTGGTATCACAAATATTGGTGGATGTATAGCCTAAATTGATGGTAGTTTGATGACTATAGCTTACCATTGGCTGATTATTGAAGTCAAAAATCCTGCAATTGCTGAAATTGTTAAATGTGTAACCGCTAAGCCATTGATAGTCCCTTTTGCCATCGTTATTTGACTGAGCAAATACTGACACCGATTCAAAAAGGACCAGTGTCAGCAGTATTGTGGAGAGTCTCATTTTTGCTATTTATTTATTATCAGGTGGCCAAGATTAAACTGGTTCCTTTCGTATTGGACTGTGATGATATATTCCGTTATGTAAAACAGCTACATCGATATCAGTAGTCTTCTGCTTCAATTGGATGTTCAATGAATTTACGAGTTTACCAGTAAAATCAAAAATACGAATTAGTGCTTTACCTTACTGCATTTCTGGAGAATAAATAGTTCCCCGCTGAAGGGCATCTAAGCACCTGCCTATGACGCTGCAATAATGTTGTTCGACAAAACAAGAGCCTTGAAATATATGCCTGGTGTCTTGCGGATGGAGGTTGAGTGCTTGGCAGATAAGTCTCGTCCGCACGCATCAAAAAATCCACCTTCGCTATGGCTACGGCGAATAATATAAGACGCGCGCGAACAGGCTATTGCTCGTTAAAAACGAGCGGCTCTTTCGCACGCGATGCAATCGCGCACGAACATTATCTGCGCTGATCTGCGAAATCTGCGGGAGAATTTTTCAGCAAGAGCATAGAGCAAGGGGAGATAACGGGTAGATAAAGACGCGCTTTTCTCAGAGAAAACGAACCTCCACTTCTTTCAGGAACTTCTCTTCCAAAAGACGGGCGATGCGGCGTACCACGGTGCGGCGGATTTCCAAATCAACCGGAAGGTTCGGATCCTGGTGGGCAATGTTGATCTTGGTGCCAATCAGAAAATGAATCTCATCGCTTTCGAGAAACATCCTGACGATGCGGTCGGCAGGGCCTTTCCCTAACTTATAAGCAGGATGGTGATCCCGCAGGATATCGGTTACTTTGGTGAGGGTCAGAATGCCTTCCGTGATCAGATCCACCCCCGGCATTGAAGAAATGGGAGGCAGATCAGGGTCGTCAAACTCGAAGCTGTCCGTGATCTCTTCCTGCCATTCTCTGGCCAGAATATCACTGGTGGTGGCGCCGCAAATAATCTTTTTCCCTTCAAAGCTGCGCACCGTTTCCGACAGCACCGCATCATTCTTCTCTTCATAAGGCGGTCCTGTGGAAAGCAGCAATCTGCGGGGCTCCCTGAAATAAACCACCCCGCAGGATGTGTCGTCCTTTAGGGCATACTGGTCGTTGATATGCGCCAGGTTTACCACCTTGGCAGCAAGCTGGCGGGCTGAGATATCGGGATGGTCCATCACCAGCTTGCGCACATAATCCCGCATATTGTCGCGCCCCCAGCCAAAAGGATACTTAGACGTGCCCAGGCCGCTTTGGGTAATGCCATCACTGGAGAAAATGATCCTGTCTTCCTTCTGCGGACGGAAAGCACAGCTCAGAATTTCCTTCCCGGCATTCTTCTCTCCCTTCAGCATCACACACTGCCAGTTGGGTTGGTATTCCATACTGCCACGCATAATGATGGCCTGAGGATTGTCGTATTCGATGATGCGGGTAAAACCATCCTGCTCAATATCGATGATGGTGAAGGTGGCATAGCTCATCTTGCGCTCGGAACATACCGGCAGGGTGCGCATAATAATCTCTGCGATACGGGCATCCTCTTTATGCTCCTCGGTAAAATTGATGGCCATTGTGGCGCTCAGGGTGGCCAGCATATTCGCCTTCACACCGTGCCCCATTCCATCTGATAAAACCACAATGGTCCGGCCTTCTTCCTTCACCCGGCGCGTAAGAAAGACATCTCCGCAGATGCGCTCCTCCCCGTGGCTTTTCTGCTCACAGAACACTTCAATATAAAAGCGCTCATTCATCGGAGGGGGGCTTGATTTTTCCGGAAGACTGGTATGATTCAATAATGCTGTTCAACATCTTTTCGGTGCGGGAAGCCCCTTCTCCCAGAAGGAATCCGATTTTCTGGACCATATCCAGGTTTTCAGTAATCACCTCTGTGATCCGCTTGATCACCTCATCCTTCTGTACCTCGGGCATATACATATCCCTGATGACAGCCCCGACCATTTTCTTCTTCTGGATATTGAAGATGGTTACATTGAGCAGTTTATCGTCCAGGTGCACATCCTTATACACTGTCTCAGCGGGGTTCTGTAAAACAAAATTGAATAGATTGTAGAAGGCATAGGGCAAGAGGGTTTTCAGGTCGGCGCCGAGAAGTCCGGGAATGACTTCGCTGATCTCTTCGGCTTCCTGGCCAAGCAGTTTGATGAAATTCTGATTCGACTGTATCACCCTGAGGTCGGCATCCGCCACCACCACAGCCGAGTGAAGTTTCTGGATAAGGGCGGAGGTTCTTTCGTTGACCTCCTGAAGGCGGAGCATTTCCTCCCGGCTGTCTTTCTCTTTCACCTGCAACTCCCTGTGGGTGGTTTGCAGTCGCTCGTTGTTTTTCCTCAGGCTGGTGATGTATTGTTCGCGGCTGCGCAAGGCATAGTCCACACACATATCGGTTTTGACGAGGCCATTGGCTACGGAAACGGCAAAATCGCGGCAGGAGCGGAATCCGCAAGCGGCACACCCATTCCCCCCTCCTGAGGCATCCTTCCCAAGCAAGGTCAGGATTTCCCTGATTTTTTCGGGAGAGGGTTCTGGCAGACGCTGATCCCTGACCGAGAATGTGGCGCCAAAATTCATATTTCCAAAGCGAAGCACATAGGACTCCCAGCTTTCCATATCAAAATCCTGCAGCCGTTTGACTGCATATCGGGTGATTGCACTGCGGCGCCTGAGTTTACTCCCATCGCTTGAGGTACCCGGTCCCATCATACATCCTTCACAATAAAACAGATTGAAGTGATGCCTTATGGTATCAATGTTCTGCCCGAATTCCAGCACAGAACGCTGCATTCCTTCTTTTCCTTCCACTGTAATCACATTGCCATTCAGCAGATCCTGCACTATGGATGCAGCCTGCAGTATACCCTCCGGAATAGGGTATAGTGAACCTTTGTAACCATAGGGGGGATCAAAATCGGAAAACTCCAGCTTCTTTTCATCCACATTATGCTGCCTGAAGAGGGCACGCAGTTCTGTAAAAGTGAGCACGGCATCCACGCTGCTGCCTTTGGGGGAGCGCAATGCCTCATCCTTGGCAGCCACACAGGGACCGATATACACCAGCTTCATCTCCTCTCCATATATTTCGCGCAACACATTGGCTGTGGCGATCATCGGCGAAACAATCGGTGCCAGATTGGATATCAGGTCGGGGTGGTATTTTTCCACATACGAAACCACCGCAGGACAATTGGCAGTGATATAAAACTTTCCTTTGCTCTCTTCAAAGAGCTTCCGGTATTGCATTGCAACCAGGTCGGCACCGAAAGAAACCTCGTGAACAAAATCAAAGCCCAGCGACCTGATCATCTGCACAAACTTCCTGTAGTCTGTAATGTCCTCAAACTCCCCGGCTATACTGGGTCCTACCATTGCAGCGACTTTGCTTTTGCTTTTCAGTATAGCATTCACTTCTTCCAGGGAAGTTCGATAGGACACACTGTCGCCAGGGCAGGCTACCAGGCAGGCGCCACAGCCGATGCAACGATCGGGATCGATGCGCGGTCCCTGGCTGTTTACCTGAACGGTGATGGCAGTAACAGGACAGGAGCGGACGCAACCATAACAAGGGTCACAGTCCGAAGCCTGAATACTGAATAGGGGAGATAATTGTTCTTGCGTCATTTGCTTTAAGATTCTTTATCCTGGGCTTCCTGCCTCTTCTCTATTTTCACAAACCATTCATCCAGAATAACTTGCAACTTTTCTTCATTCAGATGATCATAAAACTCCCCATCCAGGCGCATCGCAGGTCCGGATGCACAGGCATCAAAACAATGGGCTCCACGAAAAACGACCCTGTCCATCAGCATCCTTTCATCCAGGTATGCCTTGATCCAATGTACCAGCTTCTTATTACCCCGGGAAAAACAGGAGCTACCCAAGCATATCTCTATTTCTGGCTTCATACTTCAAATCTTCGATCAAAGATACATAAATCAACAGAATGTTATATTAATAACATTGTTACTTTTGTAACAATGATTATTTTTGTCAGAATTACTTATGCAGACAAAAGCAGACATAGCTGACAGGGAACAGGTTTTGCACATCCTGAAGGCTGATCCTGAAGCCCCCGCGGTAAAGAAGACGCTACAGCAATGGCGTTGTGAGATTATTTCACAGCCGGTGATCAGTCTGAGCGCAACGCGTTGTGCTGATATTGCGGGCACACCTGCCGTCAAAGCAGCGATCACAGCTTATCTGCAGGATCAGACCCAAAATGCTGTCATCCGGGATACGGGTTGTTATGGCAACTGTGCCTTGCAACCGATGATGGATGTGCATTTACCGGGGAAGGCCAAGCTCAGCTTTGCCCGGGTTAAACCCGAATCAGCGATAGAGATTCTTGAGGCGGTCTTTGCCGGCAAGGTACACCATCCTGCCCTGCTCGGTCAGCACCCCATTGCAGGCAGTGAGAGATGGAAGGATGTGCAGGACTTTGAAGAACAGCTATGGATGCGCGGTCAGCGCCGCCGGCTTATGGCGCTCTCAGGTCATATCGAACCGGCAGCCCTTACAGCCTACATTGGATGGGGCGGATACAGCGGATTGCACAAAACCGTACACTCCCTTACCCAGGATCAGGTCGCCGAAACGGTGGCCGACAGCGGTTTGAGGGGGAGAAGTGGTTCCGGCTTTCCCGTGGCAGATAAATGGAAGCCTGCCATTGAAACCTCCAGTGAAAAAAAATACCTGATTTGCAATGCAGATGAAAGCGACCCATCCTGCTTTTTGGCGCGTGAATTGCTCGAATCAAATCCTCACTTGATTATTGAAGGCATCGCCATCGCCGCTTATGCCATCCAAGCAGACAATGCCATCCTCTACCTGAAGGGCGATTATGAGCGGGCGATGCAAACATTATCCCTAGCGCTTGAGCAGGCCAGGGAGGGTGGGATATGCGGCAATGACATTCTGGGCAGCGGCTTTAACCTGCACATACAAGTATTCAAAAGCCCGGCAAGCTTCATCTGCGGGGAGGAAACAGCCCTGATTGCCAGTATGGAGGGTAAGCGAGGGATTCCAAGGCACAAGCCCCCCTTCCCATCCGTGATCGGGTTTCAGGGCAAACCCACTGTTGTGCAAAACATTGAAACCCTCGCAAATTTACCCCTCATCTTCCGAAAGGGCATAGCCTGGTACCGAGAATGCGGCACCCCTAAAAGCACGGGCACCAAGCTCTTCTCCATCAGTGGAAAAGTCAGGTGGTCAGGAGTATATGAGATAGAAATGGGCGAACGCCTGCGGGAACTGATTTTCAGGACTGCCGGCGGAATGAAAGAGGGAAGTGATTTCAAGGCAGCCCTGCTCGGAGGGGTACTGGGTCATTTGCTGGATGAGGAAAACCTCAACCTGACACTGGATTACGAATCAATGAACGAGGCAGGCTTTGCTCTGGGTTCAGGTGGATTGAGCATTGCGGACCAGAAAGTGTGCCTTTTGGATCTCGCACTTTTCAGCCTGGATTATCTGGCTGAAGAAAGCTGTGGAAAATGCATTACCTGCCGGGAAGGGCTAAGGGTGATGCGTACCATCGTGGACGATATCCTCCGCCGCAGTAAGAATGAGAGCACACACCAGACCCTGGAAAGATTCAAAGGAGCAATGCAATTAAATGATCTTGGCACACTGATGCAGAAAACAGCCCTTTGCGGCTTGGGACGCAATGCCCCTAATCTGGTAATGGATGTGCAGCGGCGCTTCCACAACGAATGGGAGGAGCACATTTTCGACAGGCAGTGTAATGCCGGAGTATGTCGTCATCTGCGCTATTTCTCCATTAAAACAGAAGCGTGCACAGGCTGTACCCTTTGTGCTAAAAAATGTCCTGATAACGCCATCTCAGGAAGTCCGAAATCCCCCCACATCATTCACCAGGACAAATGCACCTCCTGCGGAATATGCTTCGAAGTGTGCAGGTTCAGCGCTATTCTCATCAGTTAAGCTTATGGTATTTGGGATCAGCGTAAACGGAAAAGAAGTACAGGCAAACAGAGGAGAAACCCTTCTGGAGGTGCTGCGACGCAATGGGATTGACATTCCCACCCTCTGCCATATGGCAGGATTGACGCCTACCGGAGCCTGTCGCTTGTGTGTGGTGGAGCTGGAAGGAAGCGATCAGCTCCTGCCTTCCTGTGCCCAGAGAGCCGAAGAGGGAATGCAGATCCATACCCACTCCCCTGCAGTACTGCGGGCCAGAAGAAGCACCGTGGAGCTGCTGCTCTCCAACCACCCTCAGGACTGTCTCTACTGCAGCCGCAACGGGCTCTGTCAGCTGCAGGATCTGGCAGCAGAATTTCATATCCATCAGCGTCGCTTTCCACATACATTCCAGGCCAGAAAAACAGATCATTCCTCCAACGCCATCGTGATGGATCCCTCACGCTGCATTCTTTGTGAGCGATGCATCCGGATCTGCAATGAAATTCTCAAGATCGGGGCCATCACCCTGGTTAACAAAGGCATCCACACACAGGTTCAGCCTTCAGCGTCCAAAGGGCTGTATGCCTCATCCTGCATATCCTGTGGACAATGTAGCCTGGTTTGCCCCACTGCGGCCTTGCAGGAAAAAGACAGCACAGACGCCGTAAGGGAAGCGCTGTACAAAACAGGGCTTGCGGTGCGTGCATATTATAGCCCCGAAGTGGGTGTCAGCCTGGCCGAACTGCTGGGGTTAAGAACAGGTAAGGATATCAGCCTCCTTCTACCTTCCCTGCTGCGTAAAATGGGATTCCAGGAAGTCATCAGTACCGCTCTTGGCAATGACCTTTACGCAAGCCTTACTGCCGCCAGACTTGAAGAAAAACTGAAAGCCGGAGAAAATTTTCCCGTCTTTTCAGGCAATTGTCCAGCCTGGCTCGACTGGGTCGAAAAGAACCAAACGCAGCTCCGTGCACAGCTAAATCCAATCTCTTCTCCTACAGACCTGCTCAATGCCTTATGCGAGGATAAGGCAGACAAGTCAACATATCGTGTACTGATTACGGGCTGTACTGCGCAGAAAGACCATTTTATCCGAAAACAGAAACAATCCGCATCCAACGGGATTGAGCGTGTCATTACCACCCGCGAGCTGGCCAGGCTGGTTCGTTTGTTGGGCATAGATGCTCAAATGCTGGAGGAGCAGCTTCCGGACGATCCCCTGGAGCAAAACAGTTACAGCACGCACATTTGCAGCCTGAGCGGGGGGACAGCGGAATCGGTGGCAAGGGATTTTTATCTGCGTATGAGTGGAGAGGAGCTCATCAATGCCCAGATTACCAAAATCCGGAGCAACCGACTGATCAAAGAGATCTTTTTGAGGGTGGATAAGGAGGAATACGGTTTTATGGCCGTGAATGGCATTCACGGCATAGGGCAAGCCTTGGAAAGGATCAAAAAACGGGAAAACCTGCTGTTTGTGGAAGTAATGGCCTGTCCTGGAGGCTGTGTCAACGGAGGCGGAAACCCCATTCATCCGGATGAGCAGATTATCAAAACCAGAGGGAAATCCCTGATTGACGCAGATAGCCGCAACGGCTTAAAGGCCGGACCCAGGAAAGCCCTGGTTCATCGACTGCAGCAAAGGGCGAAAAAGGCCGGATTTGAGGGAACGGAAGGTATCCTTCAATACATTAAGACAATAGGGAGGCAAGCGTAATGGCACACAGCAAGCTTCGGCAACTCGTTTATACCGAAAAAGACCTTTGCAGGGTCTGTTACACCTGCGTGCGCGAATGCCCGGTCAAAGCCATCAGCATTTCCAATGGACAGGCAGAGGTGATCCACGAGCGCTGCATCGGATGTGGCAATTGTATCACGGTTTGCTCACAGGGTGCCAAAAATTTCCTGAAGAATTCACAGGATGTGACCAGACTGCTGCGGGAACCCGGCAAACACATCGCTTTGCTGGCTCCCAGTTTTCCTGCCGAATTCCAGGAAATAGGAGATTACCGGATTTTGGTTGGAATGCTGAGGAGGCTGGGGTTCGACAAAGTGGTGGAGGTGGGCTTCGGGGCAGATCTGGTTGCCCAAGAATACGACCGCCTGATCACCGAAGATTCAGACAAAGCCTCCATCTCCTCAGACTGTCCGGCCATTGTGTTTTATATTGAGCATTACTATCCTCACCTGGTTCCAGCCCTTGCCCCCATCGTATCCCCTATGGTGGCAATGACCCGGGTGATGCGCAAACTGGAAGGGGAAGACAGCAAGATTGTATTTATCGGGCCCTGCATCGCCAAGAAAGCCGAATCGGATGAACCCGACCAGGTCATTACCTTTATTGAGCTTCGAAAGTTATTCCGGGAGAAAGGCATCAAAGCTGAGGAAAGCGAGGCTTCCGATTTCGATCCGCCTCAGGCTGGTAAAGGAGCCATCTTTCCCATTAGCCGGGGTCTGCTTCAAACCCTGAACAGAAGAGAAGATGTGGTGGAGGGGGATATCACTGTAGCCGAAGGCCGGGTGCATTTCAGAGAGGCGATCCGCGAATTTGAGAACGGACACCTGGGTCATCAGCACCTTGAACTGCTTTGCTGCGAAGGCTGCATTATGGGGCCGGGTACTTCTGATGGAGGAAAACGCTTTGCACGCAGGCGAAAGGTGACTGAGTATGTGAAGCTGAAGATGAAGAAGAGATCGCTGGAAGAATGGGAAAACAATCTGGAGGCGCTTAAGGGAATAGATCTGAGTCAGAGCTTTGAAAGCCTCGACCGCCGCATTGAGACCCCCTCAGAGAGGGAGGTCGAAGCTGTGCTCAAATCAATGGGGAAAATCAGTGAAAAAAATCACCTCAACTGCGGGGCCTGCGGTTATGATACCTGCCGTGAACACGCCATTGCCATTGTCCAGGGACTGGCTGAAAATGAGATGTGCCTTCCCTATACCATTGAAAAACTGCATCATCTTGTGGATGATCTGAATACCAGCAATGAAAAACTGGCAAGCGCACGGGAAGCATTGAAACAATCAGAAAAACTGGCCCATATGGGTCAACTCTCGGCCGGCATTGCACACGAGCTGAACAATCCCTTGGGAATCATCACAATGTATGCAAACATCCTCCTGGATGAAACCAGTGAGGAAGACCCCATAAGGGAAGACCTGAGCCTGATCGTGGAGCAGACCCAGCGATGTAAAGGCATAGTGGGAGGATTGCTGAATTTCGCCAGAAAGAACCAGGTCAGATTGCAGGACACCCAAATCCCAGGGTTCATCGGGAAGTGCCTGGAGGAGGTCATCGCCCCTGCCCATATTGAATTCCGCATCCTGAATCAAATGCGCAATCCTACAGCACGCCTTGATCAGGATCAGATGATGCAGGTGATGATCAACCTGCTGCGCAATGCCGTGGAAGCCATCCCCGGGAAGGGAAAGATCACCATCAGGCTGGAGGATGACCCGGACACCATCCATATCCATATCAAAGACAACGGGAGTGGCATTGAAAGCTCGAACAGAGATAAAATCTTCACCCCTTTCTTTACCACCAAAGCTCCCGGAGAAGGAACCGGATTGGGACTTCCGATCATTTACGGAATTGTAAAAATGCACAAGGGTAAGATCGAGGTGGATTCGAATGCCGATCCTGCACAGGGTGAAACCGGTACCACCTTCAGCATCACTCTCCCAAGAAATAATGTAGAATCTGAAGAAAGCCCGACAAAATGAAAAAGACATTCCAGATACTCCTGGCCGACGATGATCAGGACTATCTCTTTCAAATGAATATGAAGTTGAAAAAGATGGGCTTTGAGGTCACACAGGCAAGCTCACAAAAAGAAGCAGAGCAACTGCTTGCCCACTTCAAACCCGATCTGTGCATCTTTGACCTGATGATGGAGCAGGATGACAGTGGTTTTATCCTTTGTCACAAGCTCAAGCGACGCTATCCTGAAGTGCCCGTAATTCTGGCCACTGCGGTGGCAGCCGAAACAGGCATCCGATTTGACCAGCCTGAGGACAGCTTTGGGATGATCAAGGCCGACCTTGTGGTGGACAAAGGCATTCGGACTGACTTTCTGGAAAAAGAAATTGAAAAATTGCTACAACAACAGAGATGACGAGCTTTAAGGTATTGGTCGTGGATGATGAAGCAGGAATCCGCAGCGGAACCCGCAGGATTCTTCAAAACCACAGTGTGGACTTCCCTTTTATGGATGAGGCTGTCCATTTTGAGGTTCTGGAAGCCGGCAGCGGAGAAGAAGCCATCCCCATAATTGATGAGGCCAGGCCAGAGATTGTGCTGCTCGACAACAAGCTTCCCGGAATGGAAGGCATAGAGGTATTGGAGTATATCCGCAATAAACAATACGATATCCTGGTCATTATGATCACCTCCTATGCCTCGCTTGAGCTGGCCGTGAAAGCCACCCGCGATGGGGCCTATGACTTCATCCCAAAACCTTTTACGCCTCAGGAACTGCGTTCGTCCTTAGAGAACGTGACTAAAAAGATTTTCCTGAAACGGATGACCCAGAAGCTGAATCAGGATGCCCGGCAGATCCGCTTTCAGTTCCTCTCTGTTTTGTCGCACGAACTGAAAGCCCCCCTCCACGCCATCGAAGGATATGTTAAAATGATACAGCAACGCGAGCTGGGGAATGAGTTGAAAGACTACAATGAGATTGTGGAGCGCACCTTGCAGAGGGTACAGGGAATGCGCAACCTGATCCTGGATCTGCTCGATTTCACCAAAATTGAGTCCGGAAAGCCAACCCAGCACATCAGCAAGGTAGATTTGAGGGAAATCGCACGCACGGCTATGGATACCATCCAGCCCTACGCCATACAGAAGGATGTCAGCGTCACCCTCGATGCCCCGGATGAAATCAGCCTGATGGCGGATCCGGAAGAAATGGAGATCATCCTGAACAACCTCTTGTCTAATGCCGTCAAATACAATAAACCACAGGGCAGTGTCCGGTGTATGCTGCGCCGGGAAGAAGGCGCGATACGGCTGGAGGTAAGCGATACCGGGATTGGAATGGCCAAGGAGGACATCGACAAGCTCTTCCGTGATTTTGTCCGCATCCGCAATCCGAAAACCCGCAACATCAGCGGCAGCGGTCTCGGGCTTTCAATAGTAAAAAAAATATTGCAACTTTATGAGGCCGATATCAGCGTCCGGAGTGAACCGGATGCAGGCAGCACCTTCATTATTCTGTTTAAAAATCCTAACCTAAGTCCAAAGCAGTGAAATTTAACAACCGACTTCCGGGAAAGACCATCGAAAGGCTGAGCCAATACCGCCGTTCGCTCTTGCAGTGCCTGATGGCAGGGAAAACGCACATCTTTTCCCACGAGATTGCAGCACTCCTGCATATTACCCCCGTGCAGGTCAGGCGGGACATTATGCTGATCGGCTATACCGGAACCCTTCGCCAGGGCTATGACATCAAAGCGCTTATCGACCTGATCGGGGAGATCCTCGACTCGGAGGAGGGTCAGAATGTGGCTATCATCGGCCTGGGTAACCTCGGGCGTGCCATCCTGACCTACTTCGCGGGTAAACGATCCAAACTGAAAATTTCTGCTGCTTTTGACGTCCATCCGGATAAAGTGGATAAGATGTACGGGGGAGTACACTGCTATCACCTTGATAAACTCCAGGACATTATTACCAGAGACAAGATCACCGTCGGGGTGCTCACGGTGCCTGCCACTGAAACGGCACAAGTGGCGGAAACCCTAGTAGAAGCGGGCATAAGGGGCATACTGAACTATACCCCCACCCCCATCAATGTGCCCAACCATATCTTCCTCGAGGAATATGATATGGTGACCAGCCTGGAGAAAGTAGCCTATTTTGTCAAGAAAAACCTGGTGACAGGCTGAGGATCAAACAATGCGCGTACACAGGGGGATAGATCATCTTGGGGAGATACGTAAAGCCGTCGTCAGCACAGGCTCATTCGATGGAGTCCACTACGGGCATAAAGTCCTGCTGAAACGCCTGGGCAGCATCGCAAACGAGATAGGCGGGGAATCGGTGCTGATCACCTTCTATCCCCATCCTCGTAAAGTCCTTTACCCGGACTCCGCAGGAAAAGACCTCAAACTCATCAACACCCAAAGGGAAAAAATTAAGCTGCTGGAAAAGACCGGGCTGGATCATCTGATCATTATCCCTTTTACCCTCGAATTCTCCAGGATCAGCTCCATTGATTTCATTCGAAAGATCCTGGTGGAGAAGATTAAGGCTGCCTGCATAGTGGTTGGATTCAACCACCATTTCGGCCACAATCGCGAAGGTAGTTTTGAGTATCTCTATGAACTGGGAAAATACTATGGTTTTCAGGTAGAAGAAATCCTTGAACAAGATATAGAAAACGAAGCAGTCAGTTCAACCCGCATCAGAAAAGCACTCAAGGAAGGCCATATTCAGCGAGCCAATGCCTATTTAAACCATCACTACCTGGTAATGGGTATGCTGGAGCCTGGCCGTGCTTTCTTCACAGATAAGGGATTTGATACCTCTGCAATGCATATCGAAGAAGAGGAGAAGCTGCTTCCCCCTCCGGGGATTTATGCCAGCGGTGCAGCCATCGGTTCAGAATATGTGAAAGCCCTGGTCATCATACACAAGATTCCGGGAGAGTATGGTCCCTGCAAAGCCCGGGCAGTAGATATCTTGTTCCAGGATTCCGGAATTCATTGGGAAGGCCTGGATGTCAGACTGCAATTCCGCAAAACGCTCTGGCTTGGAGAAATTGCCAGGGAGGAGCAGGCAGCAAAGCTGATCCATAAAATGCTGGCCAGCCTGAACGAACTCATATACTGATGAAAGAGGCTATCCCTATGCAAATCACCTTTCTGGGAACCGGTACTTCTACCGGGGTACCTGTGGTGGCCTGCGATTGTCCCATCTGTACATCCGAGGATCAACGCGACAAACGCCTGCGTACTTCCCTCCTGATTGAGATTCCCGGAAAGAACATCGTCATCGATTGCGGCCCCGACTTCCGCTACCAGATGATCCGGGAAAAAGTCAGTGACCTGGATGCCATCCTGCTGACCCACGGCCACCACGATCATATCGCCGGATTGGATGATATTCGCGGATTCAATTATGTGCTGAATAAAAAGATGGAAGTGTATGCCGAGGACAGCGTCATTGATGCCATCCGGGCGGAATCTCCTTACATCTTTAATAACCAGCGATTCTTTGGGGCACCACAGATCGTATTTCACCCCATTACTGAGGAAGCCTTTTTTATTGATGAGATTGAAATCCAACCCATCCGGGCCCGGCACGACAAAATGGACATTCTTGGGTTTCGCATCGGAGGCCTGACCTATATTACCGATGCCAGCTATATCTCAGCCCGGGAATTAGAGAAGGTGAAAGGCTCAGAAGTGGTCGTTTTGAACGCCTTGCGGAACAGTCCGCACGCCTCACATTTCTCCGTGGGAGAAGCCGTGGACATCATCCGCGAACTTGATCCGCCCGGGGGAGGCTATCTCACCCATATGAGCCACTTTATCGGGACGCATTCCCAAATGCTTGAACGCCTCCCCCCACTTGTGAAACCTGCCTTCGACGGGCTGAAAATCCAATTGGGTGACGCGGATAAATCAGGAGATTCTTCAAGATAATGCTATCCACAAGACCACTTTTCCAAACAGAAAAACTACCTTTGTTAAGCAATTAACAACGCATTCTATTTTATACAGATATGAAGTTTTATCCGGAAAAATGCAGGATACCCGATGAGAGGATGAAGCCTTTCATCGACCCGGAGGAGATATGGGAACATATCCACCAGGCCGAACCGGATCCATCGAAAGTGAGAGCCATCATTGCCAAATCTTTAAATAAAGAAAGACTGACCCTGGCCGAAACCGCCGTGCTGGTGAAGACCGAAGACCCGCAACTGATTGAAGAAATCAAGCAGGGTGCCAGGGATTTGAAAACCAAGGTCTATGGCAACCGCATTGTGCTCTTTGCTCCATTATACATTGGAAATCAATGCAGCAACAATTGTAAATACTGCGGATTCCGGGCCTCGAACAAATTTGCGGTCAGAAAAACTTTGTCGGACGAAGAGATTGTAAAAGAGGTGGAGGCCCTGGAGGACAATGGGCAGAAGCGCCTGATCCTGGTGTATGGAGAGCATCCGCTGTATAGCCCGGAATACATCGCCCACACCGCCAAATTGGTGTATCAGGTGAAGAAGGGCAATGGAGAAATACGAAGGGTGAACATCAATGCGGCACCCCTGGATATTGAAGGTTTCAGAACGGTAGGCGCGGCAGGCATTGGAACTTACCAGGTATTTCAGGAAACCTACCATCCGGAAGCCTATTCCTGGTACCATCTGGGTGGAAAAAAGAAAGATTATAACTGGCGCCTGACCAGTTTGGACCGTGCCCAGGAAGCCGGGCTGGATGATGTGGGCATCGGGGCGCTTTTTGGTCTGTACGACTGGCGCTTTGAGGTGTTGGGCCTGGTCAGACATACCAACCATCTGGAAGCCTGTTATAATGTGGGGCCGCATACCATCTCTTTCCCAAGGATACAAGATGCGGCCACCCTGGATATTGACCCGAAATACACCGTCACCGATGAGGAATTCATCCGTCTGGTGGCCATTCTGCGGCTGGCGGTTCCCTATACGGGGATGATCCTCACCGCCAGGGAGAATGCCAAAGTACGCACCGATGTGATGCGCTTCGGGGTTTCGCAGATCGACGGGGGAACCAAACTGGAGCTTGGCAGTTATTCCGACAGCCTGAATGAAGACCAGGATTTGAATAAGGAACAGTTTAAGATCAATGACAGCCGTTCGTTGGGAGAGATCATTGATGAGCTGCTCGACAAAGGTTTTCTGCCTTCCTTCTGCACCGCTTGTTACCGATTGGGGCGCACCGGAGAGCATTTTATGGAATTCAGTGTGCCCGGCTTTATCAAACGCTACTGCACCCCCAATGCCATCCTTACTCTGGCTGAGTATCTTGAAGATTATGCCACCCCCGAGGTAAAGCAAAAAGGCTATAAAGTGATTGAAGACAATATCCGGGAATTGGAGGGCGATCAATTTATTGCTGAATTGCAGAGGCGCATCACACAGATTAAGCAGGGTAAAAGAGATATGTACTTCTAAAAACCAATTTCTTATGGAGGAAATCCGCATTCTGGGCCTGATGATACGGGACCGCATCAAAGAAGCAGGACGCACCCAAGGGGTGCTCAGCAAATACGGCCATCTGATCCAAAGTCGCCTGGGCTTTCACGAAGTGACCTCTTCTGTGTGCAGCAGAACGGGCGTGATCATCCTTCAACTGAGGGGGTCAAGAGAGGAATGGACCCAACTGGAAGATGCGCTGAATGCCATTGGCGGACTGGAAGTAAGGAAAATGTCATTTGACTAAAAGAAAGCAAAATGGAAAGCATTCATATTGCCGGCATTTATATCCCTGAGCGTGCAGAAAAATCTGCCGAGGTACAGGAAATCCTGACGCGCTATGGTTGCAGTATCAAGACCCGGCTGGGCATTCACATCACGGGTGAGGCAGCCGCGCAGGAAGGGGGATTGATGCTGTTGGAACTCTGCGGGGCTCCGGAGGAGTTTGAGCGGATGATCACTAAATTGAAAAGCATCGAAGGCATCCATATTCAGCGGATGCTATTCCCGAAGTGAAGAGTGGTTTTTGATGCAAGAGCATACAGCATACAGCAAGAGTGTGGGAAGTGCGCTGATGGGCGAAAACTCTGGAGGGCACCGGGGCTAAGCTTCACCCGTACATAATTTTTGTAATATTGAGCTATGGAAAGCCATCATTTGATATACAGGGTACTGTCACTGGTGGCTGCAGTAATTGTGGTTGATGTATTAATGTATCTGCTACTGCGGCCGATGCAGGGAAGAATCTTCCAGATACTGAGGCGCATTCATTTCCCCCTCAGCATTGGCTATGGCATCCTGCTATTCTCCTATGCCTGGCTGGCCGGCCTTCCCGGCCTGGATGCAGAAGCCTACCGCCTCTACTTTTTCTTCACCGGCCTCTTTGTGCTGATCTGGATGCCCCGCCTCTTGTTCAACCTGGCAGCCCTGCCCCTGCTTGTCGTCCGCTATTTCCGCAATTTCACCTGCCGAAGGAGGATCGACCGCCTGCTGGTGAGTATTTATCTGCTGGGGATCGTCCTTATCCTCTACGGCACTTTCATCGGCAGATCACAATTCATCGTGCGCGAGCATACGCTTTCTGCCACAGCACTCAACAATGCCCTTCCCCCCTTGCGCATCGCCCAGATCAGCGACCTGCATATCGGAAGCTTCGGAAACCCGAAATCCGTCAGGAAAGGACTGCACATACTACAAGAACAAAAAGCGGATATCATCGTCCTGACCGGTGACCTCATCAATGTAGCGGCAGAGGAAGCCTGGCCATACCAGGCGGATTTCAGCGCATTGGAAGCCCCCCTGGGGAAATACGCCATCCTGGGAAACCACGATATCGGCGATTATCTGAAAGGGGATACGATACGTCCACCGGAAATCAACCGCAGATTGCTTAAGGCGTTTTATGAAAAATGTGGTTTTATTCTTTTGGAAGATTCGGCAGTCATCCTGCAGCATCAGGGACAGGCCTTCGCCCTGGCTGGTGTGGACAATTGGGGACTTCCCCCCTTCCGCCAGGAAGGAGACCTGCCCCGCGCCCTTTCCTTTGCCGGGACGATACCCGTCATTCTTTTATCCCACGACCCGACCCACTGGGAAGCAGAGATATTGCAAAACCCGCAGGTCCTCCTCACCCTTTCCGGGCATACACACGGGGCGCAAATAGGTTTATGCAATCACTGGTTCCGATGGAGCCCGGTTCAATACAAATACCCGAGATGGGGAGGGCTGTATGAAGAGAATGGACGTTTCTTGCACGTCAGTACCGGATTCGGCTTCATCGGAATCCCGATGCGTATTGGAATGTGGCCGGAGATCAGCCTGCTGCGTATTTCAGATACCGAACAGAATAATCAGTAATTATGCTGACAAAGATTCTCATACTGGCGGGCGGGGGTGCCCTTGGAACAATAGCACGCTATGTCTTATCCGGACTCAGTTACCGATATATTCATCCCATCTTTCCTTATGGGACATTGATCGTAAACCTGCTGGGTTCATTCTTTATCGGGTTTCTTTGGGGCTGGTGGGAAACCCACAACCTTAACCCCGGCCTTCGGCTCTTTCTTTTCATCGGTTTGCTGGGGAGCTTTACCACCTTTTCGACCTTCGCACTGGAGAGTTTTCAATTGCTCCGCGACGGTTTCATCCGCGCCGGACTCCTTAATATCCTGTTGAACAACTTCCTGGGTCTGGGGCTGGTGATCGCGGGATTCCTTGGCGCACGGAGCCTTCATCAGGCGATTTACCTTTAAAACAAAGGATGGGCCGGCATTCAAGCGCGTTCCCGCAAACCCCGGGTATCCAACTCCTCATCCCTGCCTGCCGAGAACCAATTGTGTCAATGTCAGAATAGGGTTGACCTTTTGGCCTTCTGATCTACCGACCTGCTGACCTGCTGATCTTCTGACCTTCTGACCTTCTGACCTGCTGACCTGCTGACCTGCTGACCTGCTGACCTTCTGACCTGCTGACCTGCTGACCTTCTGACCTTCTGACCTTCTGACCTGCTGACCTGCTGACCTGCTGACCTTCTGATCTTTTGACCTGCTGACCTTCTGACCTTCTGATCTGCGCCCATCCGCGAAATCTGCGGGAGATGTTTTAACCACAATGGACACAAGGAAGGCACAAGGTTCGCAAGGGCGGTGGGTAATGACATCCCAGGGAGATTGCCTGCCTGCCGCCAGGCAGGTACAGAGGTACACCGAGCAGTCTTTCCTTCATTCCTTCCATATGAGAACCACTAAGTTGGAAGGACGGATAATCTTAGTGCCTCTATGCGCCTCAGTGGTAAATCTGTCAAATAAGGACAAACCCTAGCAAAGTATCTGGCAAAAATAGTTTTTCAAAATTTTAACGCAGAGCCACAAAGAATAACGCAAAGGAGCTTCTCCTGTACCTGGCCCGGCGGAAGGCAGGCTTATCCTTATCCTTATCCTTATCCTTATCCTTATCCTTATCCTTATCCCTTTCCCTTTCCCTTTCCCTTTCCCTTTCCCTTTCCCTATTCTCCGGCCATCATCCTGCCCCCTCTGACACTGGCGCCCAAAACAATTCCGGCACTCACAATGACAAGGTTTTTAATGATATACTGTCCTTCCAATGTTAGGGAGTATGGAAAGATATGAAAGACTTCCCCTGGAAAAAGGAATACCGGGGTGAAAGTCCCGAGCATCTGCATAAAAAGGAGCAAGAGGGTTTCCCGCATAAAGAGGCCGAAAAGCAGCCCCAGTCCGATCAGCACCTCCCAGCCAGCCAGACCGTAGAGAATGATTTGCTCGGGCAAGGCGCCGAAGGTCAGCAGATCGATGGTGCGGATCGCCAGGTCCTGGGCCGGACTGAGACCCTCAAAAAACTTAAGCATCCCGAACCATAAAAAGATTATGCCTATACTAATGCGCAGAAAGAGCAGCCCCTTTGCTGCCATCCATTGGGTGACGACCCTGTCTATATGGTGAAAACGTTCTCCTCTGATACCCATCACAGTTTATTTTTGAGTTTGTGAATGGATAAACAAAGAAAGCGTGGGAAGGTTGTTTCAGCGAAAAGCGACCCTTCGGCTGCCCTTCGGCTGCTCTTCGGCTGCGCTCAGGGCGAGCGCTCAGTGCAAGCGCTCAGGGTACGAGAGGAAAGCGAGAGAAGCGAGGCAAGCGAATAGCACACCTAAACCACTGACCACTGACCACTGACCACTGACCACTCATCACTGATCACTGCACACTGACCACTGACCACTGACCACTCATCACTGATCACTGAACACTGCCCACTGATCACTGATCACTGCACCTCAATCTCCCCAATACGTGCCTTTCGCCAGCAAAACGAGGCTGCATCCTTCTTCCACCCTGATCCCAAGCTTAGCGGCTTTTTCCCAAAGTACGGGATTGAAAGTCTTTTTATTGAAGATGATCCGGCTTGGATTCAGCTTCAGCAGGTAGTCAATATAGACATCCTGGCGATCAGCTTTGAGGTAAAGATTCACCGTATGGATTTTTCCAAGCTCCGGAAAGCCTGTCAGGATGGGAATACGTCCGATCAGGCCTTCCCGGTTCCCGAGTGCACAAACCGCATATCCCTGCTCATCCAAAGCCGCCACAGTACGGAAGGAATGGCGGACAGGATTCAGGCTGACACCCAAAACAAGGCTTAGCGCTTTCATTGTACGAAGATAAGGATATGCTGCCATTTCAGAGAAAGCACGACATTTGTCGGTCAATAAACAAGAATGCAGATGAGAAAATACCGGGTCATTTGGCTACTCCCCTTCTTCCTCACATCCTGTACTCCGGCAGCAGAATCTGCCTATATGGAAGCCATCGAGGCAGAAAGACTGGAGAAGGACAGTACCTTCAGGCATAGCAGCCAGAGTCCGCTAACTGAGGAAGACAAAGAAATTTTCCAGGGCTTATCCTACTTTCCGGTGAACCCGGATTACAGAATTACTGCCAGGCTGGAAAGGCATCCTGATTCAGAACCTTTTGAAATGGCTACGACTACAGCTCGCAGACCCTTATACCGGCACTTTGGAACGGCATATTTTTTAATAAAGGGAGCTGAGCTTCAGCTCAAAGTTTACCAGAACCTTGAACTCATCCATCAGCAAGGATACGAGGACTACCTTTTCATTCCCTTCCGCGATTTGAGTGCTCCGGAACACAGCTATGGAGGAGGCCGTTATCTTGATGTGCGTATCCCTGAAAACGAAAAGCTTGAAATTGATTTCAATAAAGCATACAACCCGTACTGTGCTTATAATTCACGCTATTCGTGTCCGATCCCTCCCTCTGACAATCATTTGCAGATTATGATCAGTGCCGGAGAAAAAAAGTTTCATTAATTGCGCCCGGGTGTGAGATTGAAGGTGGGAATGATTATATTTGGTGTGAAAGACTGATTTCTACCGCAAGCTATTGCACTCAGTCATTGTTATTTACAGGAATACCGATTTAGCATTTGTTTTATGGAAGACAGGTTCAGCTTCAGGTATGATCCTGATACAGGTATTTTTTACAAGACGCACTACGGAAAAACCAGCATTCAGGAAATTACTGCATCCTGGAAACAAGCCATAAGGGAGCGACTGATTCCGGCGGATGTCAAGGGGTATATTCTGGATTACAGGCAAGCCTCCTTTGATTTTCCAGAGCAATCCTATCTGAAAGTGCCGGCTTTTTACCGCGAGCACCTGGATATATTCGGGGGTCTTCGAATAGCCATTATTACGGTGAGTCCGGAGGATGTGGTTTTTCCTTATCTTATTGCAGAGCGGGATGAGGGATATGAATCAAGGCCTTTTAGCACAGAAGAAGCGGCCATTGCCTGGGTACTGAGTAAAGAAAGGAGATAGAAAACCATAGCACAATGGTTATCGGACCAGGGCAGCGGCACCTAAGATGGCTGCATCCCCGGGAGGAAGCCCGCTCCATTCAATTCTGATTTTGCCTTTATAAATCTGAAGCAGCTGTCGCTCCAGTCCTTCTCTGAGGGGTTTCATTAAGGCATCTCCGGCGGCAGCAATACCCCCGAAAAGATATATCACTTCCGGACTGGTTACCGTCACGGCGTTGGCCAGGGCAAAAGCCAGCTTTCCGGCGGTGATGTTGAAGGTCTCTTGTGCGAGATAATCGCCCTGAAGGGCAGCCTCTCCGATGTGCCTTGCCTCTAGTTCCCCTTTGATCTCTTCCAGGAGCGAGGACGACACTTTTCCTAAAAGAAAAGCTTTCATTTCCCTGGTTTTCATCAGCTCTTTAGCCGTTTTGACGATGCCCGAAGCGGATGCATAGGCCTCCAGGCAACCTTCGCGCCCGCAGCCGCATAGGCGTCCGCCCGGCTCCACCAGACTGTGTCCTATTTCGCCGGCAAAGCCGTCGTGCCCATATATGAGGCGTCCACCCGAAAAAACCCCGGAACCCACTCCTGTTCCCAAGGTGATCATAATGAAATCATCCACTTCTCCCGCTTTACCAAACATCCTCTCGCCCAAGGCTGCCGCATTGGCATCGTTGGTGAGACGTATCCCCCACAGGGGAAATCGGTATTCCAGCATATCTGTCAGGGGCACGATGCCCCGCCATTTCAGGTTGGGTGCAAACTCGATGGTTCCTTTGAAATAATTGCCATTGGGAGCCCCAATTCCCAGACCGCCTATAGAGCAGGCTTCGATTCCGTAATCATACAACAATCGTTTAATCTGGTTCGCAAGGGCGTTCGCATATTCTTCGGCCTCCGCGTAGTCCTGTGTCTTAAAACTGGCATCGGCAATGATTTTCCCACCGTCATAAACCAGTCCAATGCGGGTATTGGTTCCCCCGATATCCACGCCTAGTGTTAACATTACGCTATCATCTCCTTTCTGTATTTTTTGAAAAGCACTGGTGGATATCCCTTCATTCCGTACCAGGCCAGGTAAGCATAACACAGGATGGGGATAAAGAAGCTGTAGTGATATCCGCCCAGCACATCGGCGATACTGCCTTGCACAACCGGAATCACTGCCCCCCCCAGGATGGCCATTACGAGAAGACTGGATCCTTGCGCGGTATATTTTCCAAGTCCGTGGATTGCCAGGGTAAAGATATTAGACCACATAATGGAATTAAACAAGCCTATACCTATGACGGCCCACATCGCCAGGTTCTCCTGGCTGCTTAGGGCAAGAACAAGCAGGCCGATGACGATAAAGGCAAAGACACTGAGTGTACGCGCCGGCGCAGCACGCCCGATATAAAAACCAAGCAAATTCAATAACAGAAAGCCGAGGAAAGGAATCACCCTCCTGAGTGGAAACTGATACCCGCTTTCCAGCCATACTGCAAAGTATATCAGGCCAAAAGCCAGCAAGCCGACCCCCAGCATTGCAGCCATCCGGTTCAAATGCGGCTGGCCTTTCCCCAATACAATGGCACCCAGGAATCGTCCTGTCATTGCCCCCCCCCAATAAAAAGCCAGAAAGGATTTTCCCTCCATTTCTCCGAATCCCTTGAGCTCGTGCAGATAATTGATCAGGACACTGCCTATGCTCACTTCGGCTCCCACATACAGGAAGATGGCCAGCATTCCCAATACCAGGTGGCGATAGCGGAGCGCACCCGCATCGTGAGAAAGCACTTCTCCACTGGTAAACACCGGAAAACGGGTAAGATAAATGATCAATGCCAGCAGAAGGAATACAGCGGCAAAAATAAGATAGGGCAACTGCACACCCATTGCACTCATCACCCGGCCGCCTTCTGTTAAGATGAGGTTTCCTGCCTGATCGTATAATGGGGCTCCCCAGGAAGCGAAATAATGAAATACCAGATAACCACCTACAATGGGGGCAATGGTGGTTCCAAAAGAATTGAATGCCTGGGAAAGGTTCAAACGACTGGAAGCTGTTTTCGCATCTCCAAGAATGGCCACATAAGGATTGGCGGCAATCTGAAGTACGGTGAATCCCAGGCCGAGAATAAACAAGGCACCCAGAAAGAGGCCATACACTTTGATCTGCGCGGCAGGAAAAAACAAGACACAGGCCAGAGCCGAAATCATTAAACCCAGAATCAGTCCCCGTTTGTACCCCATTCGCTGTATAGGGTCACCCCTTCGAGAGGAAATCAGAAAATATACGACAGACCCGATGAAGTAGGCGCCAAAGAAAGCCATCTGCACAAACATCGACTGGGCCCTGCTCAGGTCGAACATCTTCTTGAGATAAGGGATCAGGATGTCATTCATACAGGTGATAAAACCCCACATAAAAAACAGCAGGGTTACCACGGTAAAAGGGATCAGGTAGGGATTGTTTTTTCTCATCGCAGTATTGGCCAGAAAGGGCGAAGATAGGGAAAGAAGAAGTAATCAGGGAGCTGCTTCCTTCCAGCAGATCTCATCCATAAAAATCCAGGCTTTGCCCTGATAAGGATAGCCTGGATGCCACTCCGGGCAATATCCTTTGTTGGATGCCACCATCTTAATATACCGGGCCTTTTGGGCGGGAAAACGAAGACCGAGGTTTTGGGTAATACCTCCTGTGGCCCTTTCATCCACCCGATTGGGGATATGTCCGATTTCAAGGTATTTTCTTCCATCGCTACTGAGTAAAAACCTGACATCAAGGGGCATAAAAATCCAGGAACCCACATCCTGAAGGAATCCTGCCGAGAGGGAATCCAGCCTTACCATCCGGCCCAGGTCAAGGATAACTTCCACGTCCTTTTCCTGAAAACCCTGCCATTCCCCTGTCCTGAAATTCCGGCCTCCTCTGATACCGTCATATAAGGTCATTTCGGCATTGGCAGGATACATTTCTGAATAAGGACTGAGATAACGGGCTGAGACCCCTGCAGGGAGATGACCGAAACGGCTCTCCACCACCGGACTGATTGCCCCGTCATCACGGATGGCTGCAAAGCGTATCAGGGTATTCTCTCTAATAAGCAGCGGAGAGGAATACAGCGCTGCCTTTGCATCCGGAAGACTTCCATCCAGGGTATAATGGATATGAAGTCCCTGCTGTGCACCCAGTACCACAAGGGTGCTGTCCAAGAAACTACGCTCACCTTGCTTAAGCCAGGGGGCGGTAACAATGAGATTTGCTGGCGATTCCGGTAAGGGAGGGACATCCATTTGCATTGCTTGCTTACTCTTTCCCATTACAAAAACCAGTTCTCCTCCGGCAAGGATGGCTTCGTGGGTAATCCACGAATGGGAATACTCTTCCCCATTCAGGCGCATCCCCGCCACATAGTCCCCCTCGCCAATCTTTTCCGCCCGGATGCGAAAGGTTTTTCCGTTCTCCAGCTTCAATTCCATTTCAGGGAAAAAGGGCTTACCGATGAGATAAATACCAGAAGCCGGGGTCAGAGGATAAAAACCCATCGCAGTAAACACATACCAGGCCGACATTTGTCCACAGTCTTCATTCCCGCATAAACCATCGGGTTTATGGGTATAGAGCTCAGTCATTATCTTCCGCAACTTTTCCTGTGTTTTCCACGGAGATCCGGTGTAATTATAGAGATAGGCGATATGGTGGCTGGGTTCATTTCCGTGAGCGTACTGTCCGATAAGTCCGGTGATATCGGCCTGGTGCCGGCCACTGGTTTGTTCCGGGGCTGAGAAAAGAGCATCCAGTCGTTGCTCCAGGCTGTCTGGCCCGCCCATAGCCTCCATAAAGCCGTGTACATCCTGGGGCACATAGAAACCATATTGCCAGGCATTGGCTTCGGTGAAGTGGAAGTTCACTTCCGACGGGTCAAAAGGTTTGATCCAGGCTCCGTTCTGTCGGGGACGGAAAAAACGGGTTTCAGGATCGAGCAGGTGGCGCCAGGACTGGGCACGGGCAAAAAATCTGGCCGCAATGGCCGTATCACCCAGGCTTTGGGCAAGCATTGCGATGCACCAGTCGTCGTAAGCATATTCCAGGGTTTTAGAAACCGATTCGGGCTCGTCCTCAATGCTTAGGAAGGCGTTTCTGCCATAGACCCCTATTCCGAAATCTTCCTGCCGCGTACTCGCCAGGCTGGCATCAAGGAATATGCTTTTCGAGGAAACCGGGATCCCTTTCAACAGGGCATCTGCAATGACCGGAACGCTATGATATCCGATCATACAATTGGTTTCATTGCCAGCCAGTTCCCAAACGGGGAGTTTTCCGCCTTGCTGGTAGTGCCGGAGCATTGTTTCAAGAAAATCACGGGTACGCTGCTGCTGAATGAGTGTAAAAAGGGGATGTGCAGCCCGGTAGGTGTCCCAGAGCGAAAAAACGGTGTATTGGGCCTGATCCTTCTCCAGGCCGTGAATCTTCTTATCAAGTCCGCGGTAACGCCCATCGACATCGGAGAAAAGATTGGGCGCGATCATACTGTGATACAGGGCAGTGTAAAACGTCCTGCTATCCTCCAACTTTCCACCATTCACCTGTATAGCTCCGAGGCTTGCATTCCATATACCTTCTGCATCCTCCCTCACAGCATCAAAGTCACGGCCGTCGTCCTCCTTGTTCAGGTTTATTCTTGCCCCATCTTCATCCACCGCACTGATGCCCACTGCAACCGTCAAAGGACTGTCCAGCGTTCCAAACTGCAGAGCGAACACAGCTTTATGGATGGTATCCTGCTTTTCTATTAAAACAAAAGGCGCAGAAAAACGGGCCACAAAATACACCCGCTGATCTTCAGCCCAGGCCTTAGAACGCCGGTATCCGCAGACTTCCCTCTCACTGACCACCCGGAAATCCCAATCGAGCAAGGCATCCCTGTGTTGCAGATCCAGGATCAGGTGGGCCTCTTCTTCCGCAGGGAAGCTGTAACGGTGCCATCCGGTGCGTAACCCTGCCGTCAGCTCCACACGGATATTGCCAGGCTCCAGTAAGACCTGATAATAGCCTGCGTGCGCTTCTTCTGTTTCCTTTCTGAAAAGCCGGCCATACCCCTGGCCTGGTGCTTTCTCATATCCATTATGATAAAGGGGCTCCCCTGTTCCCGGCATCAAAAGAATGTCTCCATAATCAGAGACGCCTGTCCCACTGAGATGTGTATGACTGAATCCATAAATCACACTATCTGAATAATGGTAGCCGGAGCAGCCGTCCCATCCAGTCAGGCGGGTGTCGGGGCTTAGTTGCACCATCCCAAAAGGAAGGCAGGGGCCGGGGAAAGTATGGCCGTGAGCATCGGTGCCGATAAAGGGATCCACCAGCAGGGCCGGAGTGAGGTTTGCCTCTTCCTTACTGTCTGAGCAGGATAGAAGGATCAGGCAAAAAAGCATCAGATATGACAAAAACTTCATATTTTGGACGATTGGAAAGTAAAAATGCGAATTAATGCGGATTCGAACCAGTAGAAAAGATAATTGTTATGCTCTAAATTGTTGCCTATGAAATTATCGCCACATAAAGTCCTGACCCGCCGTTTGCAGGAATCGCTGTCTCCGGAAGATGTCCTGCAAACTTTATTGGAAGGCAACGAACGATTTATGGCCGGAAAGAGAACTGATTACGACCTGGCTGCCCAGCGGGACAAGACCTATACCGGGCAGTTTCCCAAGGCTGTGGTTTTTGCCTGCATCGACAGCCGCGTTCCCATCGAAACTGTTTTCGATGCCGGCATAGGGGATTTATTTGTCATCCGTGTGGCGGGGAACGTGATCAGCGAAGATGTCCTGGGTAGTATGGAATTTGGATGCAAGGTGATCGGTGCGAAGCTGATTCTTGTATTGGGTCACGAGAGATGCGGAGCTGTGCAGGGGGCGATTGAAGGAGTGAAGATGGGAAACCTGAGTCATCTGCTGGAAAAAATCAGGCCCGCGATTGCTGCCACCTTAAAGACAGAGGATCTTTCCCTGAAAAAAGAAGCCTGGGTGGATGCGGTATGCCACACGCATATCCAACACACGATCCATCAAATCCGTGAGAGAAGTCAGATTCTTGATGAAATGGAGAAATCCGGAAAGATCCGCATTGCAGCCGGCTTTTACCACCTGCAGGATGGGCGGGTCAGCCTGATCTGAGGGAAAGCAGACTTTACTCAGCTTCCTGCTTTGACTTTCCTCACACAGTCGATCACGGTACCGTCCACCCATTTTATGACGGCTACCACTTCATCCTCAAATTCCTGCTTCTTCGGAATGCCACATATACGTTCTGCTTCTTCCTTTAACTCCTGAAGCGTTTTCAGCGGTAACCCGCTGTCTTTCAACTTATCAATCAGGTCCTGCCGCAAAGGATTGATGGCGATGCCTCTTTCTGTGACAATGACATCTATCAGTTCACCGGGGCCACAGAGGGTGGTAACCTCATCCCGGATGACAGGAATGCGGTCGCGGAAGAGGGGAATAGGCAGGATGGTGCATTTAGAGAAGAGACAGTTCTGCCAGCCCCCGATTCCGTGAAGCAGATATCCATCAGAATGTGTGACCACATTGGCATTGAAGTCCAGATCCACCTCGGTAGCGCCAAGCACCACCACATCTACCATTGATGCAAAATTTCCTTTGCCGTGGTAGTTATAGCTGGTAAAGGGAGAGGTGTTCACGTGGCCGGGATTTTCGCGCATAGAGCGCACCCCTTCCAGGTCGAAGGTTTGCCCATCCAGGATATAATCAACCAGGCCTTCTTCGAGCATTTGTACCGGGTATTGGTTGCTGCCGGCGCGGATAAAGCGGGCTTTCCAGCCTCGCTCTTTCAGGATATCGCGGAAGTAGTTTCCGATAGAGAGTGCGGTTCCTCCAGCGCCTGCCTGGTAGGAAAATCCGTCGCGGACAATGCCTGCAACATCACAAAAACGAGCTGTGAGCTCTGCAATGAGCAAACGGTCAGGACTTTTCGTGATGCGTGTGGTGCCTGAGACAATCTTTTCCGGAAGTCCCACCTGGTCAAGCTTGACAGTATAGTCCACGTAATTTCCGTGTATCTGCCAGGGGATACAGGGGAAGGGGACCAGGGTATCGGTCACCACGATGACCTTATCAGCGTACTGTGAATCGGCCAGGGCAAAGCCCAGTAAACCGCAGGCAGCCGGTCCATTGACACCATTGGCATTCCCGAAGGCATCGGCTGTGGGAGCTGCGATCACCGCGATATCAATGACCACCTCTCCATCCTGCACGGCCTGGTATCGTCCACCGTGAGAGCGCAACACGCCCATTCCGCGCATCTTACCTTCGGAGCAGAATTTGCCCAGCGGGCCATTCATACTGCCCTCAATATGGTGAATGGTGCCATCTTCCAGATACTTTATCAATGGACTATGACAGGGAAAGGAGGCCGAAGGGAACCATACCAGATCCTTCACCCCCAGTTCAGCGGCTATCGCAAAAATCTGATTGGCAATAAGGTCGCCATTGCGGAAATGATGATGGGTGGAAATGGTCATTCCATCCTTCAGACCCGCTTTAAGTAATGCTTCTTTCAGGCTGGGCACCAGTTTATTTCCATCGGCCGGATAATCGGCGCAGCTGGCGATGCGGGGGGCATATTTGCGTCCTTCAGGACGATATTTCCCCACTCCCTGAAAAGGGATTGCCTCTTTCCCGTTCACCTTCAGCGGCACGAGCCGGCCCGCTGCATTCCTGACCAATTGATTACTGGACATCTTCTTCCCTCCAATTCTCATTAATTATGCCTGCGGCGATGGCGACACGGATGGTACGTTCTGCCCGCTTCACCACAGGTGCATCGATCATTTTACTACCCAGGCTCACCACGCCAAGGCCTTTTTCCTGTGCCTCTTCAAAGGCGAGCAGGATCATCCTGGAGCGGGCTATCTCTTTCTCATCCGGGGCAAAAGCCCGATGGATAACAGGAACCTGACGGGGATGGATACAACCCATCCCGTCAAAACCCATCGCTTTGCTTTCCAGCACATTGAGACGAAGGGCATCCATATCACTGACATCAGAAAAGACAGAGTCTATGGGCTGAATCCCTGCGGCCCTTGCAGCATTTACGATCATCGATCGGGCAAAGAATGACTCTTTTCCCTCAGCACTCCTGCGGGTGCCCAGATCAGCGGTATAATCTTCCAGTCCGATAGCGATGGCGACAACATTTGTTGCAGCCCGGGCAATCTGGGCCGCCATCAGCACGCCCTGCGCCGATTCAATAATGGGCATCAACCAAATATCCTGGGTCATAGCCTCTCTTTGCTTAATCTCTGAGATTCGGGCGTTGACGGCTTCAATCTGGCTGACTGACTCACATTTGGGCAGCAGGATCAGGTTCGGGTAATGCGGCACGATAAAGTCCAGATCCTCCAGACCCATCGGCAACTGGTTTATACGTACCATTCTTTCTGCGCCATAGAAGTGCAATGTGCGCAGGGCATTCCTCACCAGAAAACGGGCTTCTTGCTTTTTATCCGGTGCCACCGCATCCTCCAGGTCAAGGATGAGACCATCGGGTTGATGGATACCGGCATTGATCATCAGTTTGGGTGTATTTCCGGGAAGATAGAGGCGGGAAAAACGCCGGCGGTTCCTCGAAGATGGCTGCCTGTTTTCCGGCAACATAGCGGTAAGCCAGCTGGTTGTACCAGGCTTCAACCTTTGTATGGCAGCCTCAAGTCGTGCCGCAATCACGAATGGGAGTGCACCACTGTCACTGATCTCCACCACCGCATTGCTGATGCCGAAATGACTCAAGATTTCTTCAAGCAGGGCCAGGATGGAATCTCCATAGAGCCGCCCGACTTTGCTTTCCAATTCGATGAGCAGCCCACCGCTGTCGGTCAGTTCAAGTTTTATCAAACAATCCGACCGGACCTCCTCCCCTTTGTTTCCACAAGCAACCGTTTGTTTCACACTCGCTCCTTTCTATCCGGGCTGATTTATTCCCGGATGCTGTTTCAGGCAAATGTACACTGCCCTATAGGAAGGATCGGCTTGCCTGTGCGATGGAAGGCTAATTTATAGACATTCTAAAATAGAAAAAAAAGGCGCCCGGAAGGAGCGCCTTAAATGTTTTTAGCCGGGAATAAACTACTCGGTATCAGCCCGTTTGGAAGCACCTCCACGAGTAGGTTTGGCTTGAGTAGGTTCTTCCTTCTTTGGCTCAGCAGGTTTCTGTACGGCGGTTGCGGCAGCAGCACCTGCTTTCTTGGCCTCTGTCTTGGCGGCTTCTACCGCAGCTTCCAGAGAGTCCATTTTGGCCTGAAGCTTTAATTCTTCTTCAACCTGGGCGATGGAATCCAGTACGGCCTGCTTGGCCGCCTGAACTTCAGCTTGGGCGATGGAGTCAATTTTGGCCTGATCAGCAGCAGCCTTATCCGAAGCGCTCTGCCCGCAGGACACCATAAGGAAAAGTCCGGCAATCAGTGCTAATGATACGATGTTTCTCATTGGTTTGGGGTTTTAGGTTGTTTTTGAAAGTGCAAAAATAGTCCATTTGAAGCGCTTTCGCAAAAAACATTTTTCATTGGGCACGATTTTAGCTATTTTTGCAGCCGATATTTTTCAATCATTTTGAATGCCTCTAAGGAAAACTAACCCATTAATTTTCAGCTTTATGAAAAAACTCAGTTTTGTATTTACCCTGCTTTTTGCCGCATCCACATTATTTATGATCTCCTGCGCTGATGATGACACGACTGCCCCAGTCATTACAGTATTGGGTGACAATCCGGTGGATCATCTGCTCAATACTGACTATATCGATGCCGGTGCAACTGCACAGGATGATGAGGACGGTGATTTGACTGTAGAAGTGGAGAACAATGTTAATCCCGACAAAATCGGCACCTACAATGTGAATTATTTTGCCACCGACCTGAGTGGCAACACCGGTTCAGCCACGCGTACGGTAAACATCATCGTAAAACAGGTTTCCTTCCAGTTTACCTGGTCTGTGGTTGACTCTGTAGTGGGTGTGGGCCAGGGCATTTATGACTACAACAGTGCCATTTCTTCTTCCGCTACCGATCCCGGCAAAATCCTGATCAGCAATTTCGGAGGCTTTGGCAACCAGGTGATTGTGACAGCCAACTTTGACAAATTTGGAAACATCACCATTCCCTCACAGCAGATGGTCGGGGTAGATCCCGGCTCTGAAGGCACAGTCAGTGGAACAGGTTCAATGGCCGATCACGGAAATAATCTCTTTATTGAGTACACCATTACTTATGATGCTGGCGGTACAGATACGGGATACGCTACCTTCACTAAGCTTTAAAGAGACACCCAATCACAAGAAAAGCTGCCACACTGTGTGCAGCTTTTTTTTATTCCCTCGCTGGCAAATAACAGACGAGACTTTTCTATCTTTAACAGATTCAAAACCTGCTGTATGAAGAAGCCTTTTCATTCCCTGATTGCCCCTGTCCTTCTCGCCACTGTGCTGCTGTTCGCCTGTACAAAAAAAGACAGTTCCGCACCCATCATCACCATCCTCGGCGATAATCCCTATGTATTGGAGATCGGAGGAGAGTACATTGATCCGGGCGTTAATGCCACCGACAATGAAGACGGAAACATCACGGAAAGCATCAAAACGGAAACCGACCTCAATACCTCCCTGAAAGGCAGTTACTCGGTAGTTTACTCTGTTACGGATCAGGCAGGGAACCGTGCTGAGGCCACCCGCTATGTGTTTGTTAAAAACAACATAGATTACCTGGCTGGCAACTGGGAAGTAAAAGATGACAAGCTGAACCCACCCAACCCCCCATTGCACACTGAATATTCGGAAAGCATTACGGCCTCCGACAGTGTCAACAAGCGTTTCTGGGTAAGCAGCTTTGGCGGCTACGTGAATGCCAATGTCTATATCGACAGAGTAACTGGAAGCCAATGTCAGATCCCGCAGCAGGAAATTGTCTGTGGAGATCCGCCTGTTAGCCGCCGTTTCCTGGGAACCGCCACCATTATCGACAGCACCCATCTGGTGATGAATTATACTGAGATCGCAGGAGGACAAAACGTCACCGGCTCAGCAACCTACACCAAAGAGGAAAAGAAATAATTCAAGGCACCTTCCTCTAATATTTAGCGGCCTTGGCAGCACGCATACATCTTTTGGTAAATCCCAGGTCAGGACCCTGGCTGCGTCGGCTTTTCGGGCAGGGGAATGAGGCACTGCAGGATATACAGGACATTGAAATCAGGCGCGTTGCCTTAGATGATTTTAAGCAAAACGCAGCTGCATTTCTTATCGATATGAATCCACAGACAGATGCCATCGGGATTTCAGGGGGAGATGGTTCTGTGAATTATGTGATCAACCAAGCTGAATTGCAAGCCTTTCCCATCCTGATACTTCCACAAGGCTCAGGCAATGGCTTTGCCCGCCACCTCCAGATTCCAATGGATGTGAATAAAGCACTTGAACTCGCCAGGCACGGCACCTTACTCCAATGCGACTGCGGGGAAATCAATGGAAGGCGCTTTGCCTCGCTTGCCGGTATCGGTTTTGATGCCCTGGTGGCAGAAAAATACAACCGCCTCAGACAAAGAGGGTGGCTCACCTATGCCTATGTGATCATCCGCGAATATTTCAGATATAAAGAAAGAACCTACCAATTGCAAGTTGACGGAAAGCACATTCGCACCAGTGCACTCTTTATTGTCTTTGCCAATGGAGGACAATTTGGTTACAATACACAGGTTGCCCCGCAAGCCAGCGTTACCGACGGGCTGCTGGATGTAGTTATTTTCAAGCATATTTCGCTTAAAGACATTCCTGAATTCATCCGCAGTATCCTGGATGGCCGGCTCAGCAGTCTACCCTGGGCCGAGATATACAAAGCCAGGGACGTAAGGGTGATAGGCCGCAAAGGCAGAACCGTAAATGTGGACGGGGAGGCGGTAAAAATGAGTCGCAACCTCCACATCCGAATCCTCCCAAAAAGCTTACGGGTTTTTATTCAGAAGAAAAAACCCCTGGACACTGAGGATTAAGGTTGGATCATCAGAGGCTGCATCGCCCTGGCTCCCTTCACATCCACACTCAGATAGTATAAACCTGCAGGCAGTGTACTCAGCGGCACAAGCATATCCTTTCCCTGATAATCCTGTACCATCCGGAAGACTTGCTGTCCCAGCATATTCACCACAGCTATGCTTGCTGTAAAGTGTTCGGGCAGCATTGCCTCATTCAGCCTGATCCTTACCACGTCCCTGGCCGGATTCGGATAGATCAATTCGACAAAACGCTCATTTGCAGAAGCAAAGCGGGCCGGGGCATCCGTAATTATGGGGCTGAGCGGCAGATAATCCACAAAACCAAGGGAAGGATCATCCGGTTGATGAAAGATCGTGGTTTCAACCGTATCAGGAATATAAGAACCCCAATAATTGTTTTCTGCTTTGATATTCCCTGAAGTATTGTTGTATAGATTGTATATGACCCCTGAGTTGCCATTGCCGTAAATCTTGTTCCACCCAATATTGAGGGTATCCGGTTCTATATGCCCCAGGTTGGGTTGTGCACTGGATTGGATCGTCACGCCCCAGAGGTTGCCGGTGATCTCATTGTGAGAAATCTGTGCGGTATTGGTCGTCCCGCCCTGAAAATTCAGACCACTCCCCCCCTGCATCGGATTGCCCTGAATGTTGTTATCGGCGATATAATTATGGCGGATGATGGTTCTGATATTCGATCCGATGGCAGCAATGCCATAGCGGTTATTGGTAATCGTATTGCTGTCGATGATGGCTTTGGCACTGCCTCCAATCAGCGTGGACAGGGCAATGCCCCCTCCCATATCGTACAAACCATCAATGGTATTCCCCACAATGCGTACAGTATCCGCACCCGAAGTTCCGAGATTGATTTGCGGGGTATTGGCATTACTGGTATTGTTGTGGATGATCTGGGAATAATAAATCTGAGGAGAACTGTAGCCGTTGCTTCCGCTGGCTACAGCCGGGCCGGCATTTTCAGTAAAGCTGCAATAGCGAATGACAGGATCGGAGTAAAACGCATCTATTGTTCCCGTGGAATGCGACTTATCGAATTGGCTGAATGTAGTGTATTCAAAAAGCACATTTGAATAAACTAGCTTGATTCCTCCCGCATTGAGGATATGTGCATTCCGGATGACAGAACCCGGGCTGTTATCGAAACGAAACCCCATAAACTTCTGACTGGGGTTGGTTGAGGTGATGACCAGTTGCTGGACAGGATCGATGATCAGGGTTCCTTCCACAGTGACAAGCTTGGCCGGACTTACTTTGAGGGTGTCATCATTGGTGAGCGTGACCGTATCGGAAGGCGAGATGAAAACATTGTCATTTAAAACATAGAAGTTACCCGAGGGATCAGGGGTAAATGCGTTGTAGGCCAGCAAGCTGTCGAAATTCCAGTGTACACCGGTACCCGGAGTAAACAGCTGGGCCTTGGTGGTCATAATAAATGAAGAAAGCAGAAACAAAAGGAGTATTTTACGCATAGCAAATGTGTGTTTATGTGTGAGGGGCAAATTTACAAAAAAGGCTTGACGGCACTTTTGGCTTGAAAGGACGACGACACATTTCCATCAATTTGTATTTTTGGCGAAGCCGCTGCCTATGAAAAAGCAATACAAGCATCTGAAGAAAAGTCGGGAAAAACACCGCCCGGCGCCGCCCACAGGAAAAACAAGCCCTTACTGGCTGCCCCTTCCTGTACTGCTCACTTTCCTTCTTTACACACCTTCTCTCCTCAACGATTTTGTTCCAAACTGGGATGATGGAGGATATGTGCTCGAATATGAACCCATCCAACGCATCAATACAGAAAACATCAAGGAGATTTTCACCTCCTTCTACAAAGGCAATTACCATCCTCTCACCACTACGTTTTACGCCCTGATTTATGCCATTGATGGTGACAATGCCTTTTATTTTCATCTCCTTAATCTGCTGCTTCACTGTGCCAATGTCTGGCTTGTCTTCCTGCTGATCCGCGGAATATTCAAAAAACAGGCACTCGCCTTCTGGGTGGCGCTGATTTTTGGCATCCATCCGATGCACGTAGAATCAGTGGCCTGGATATCAGAACTTAAAGACGTACTTTACACCTTCTTCTACCTGCTGAGCCTTCTGGCATATCTCAGATTCCAGTCATCAAGGCACAGCCCGGACTTCCTGCTCAGCCTTTTCTTCTTCGCATTGTCGCTGCTATCCAAATCAGCAGCAGTTACCTTGCCCCTGGTGATCCTCCTGATAGACTATTTCAGGAATGCACGCTTACACCTGCGATCCCTTCTGGAGAAGCTCCCTTTCTTTCTTCTGTCTGTCCTTTTTGGCGTCCTGGCCCTCCTCTCACAGGGCAAGCAGGGGGCCATTCAGGATTTGACCCCGCTTTACGGCATCATCGACAGGGTTTTCATTGTGAGCTACGCATTTATGACCTATGTGGTCAAATTTTTCGCTCCCCTCAATCTGATGGCTATGTACCCCTATCCCGGAAAAACGGATGGATTCTTTCCCTGGGAAGTCTATGCTGCTCTGGCAGGGCTACTGGCCGTCCTCGGATTCATTCTTTTCGCTGCGAAACGCAAAAGCATTCCGGAGTGGGGAATGCTGTTTTTTATTGCCACCTCCATTCTCACCCTCCAGATCATCCCTGTGGGGGGGGCGGTGGTGGCAGAACGCTATACCTATGTTCCTTATATCGGCCTGAGCCTGATCCCCCTGTGGTTTCTCGGAATCAGAGAAGGAAGCGTCTTCAAAACACAGCAATGGCAATCCTGGCTGTTGCTGGCCTTCAGTATGTTTCTTGCCGTCCACACCCATCAGCGTATATCCGTGTGGGAAAACGGACTGAAGCTTTTCTCAGATGTGATTGAAAAGAATCCCAATCTTCCCTTTGCATACAATAACCGGGGCTATGCCTACCAGAAGTATTACAATGATATGGACAAAGCGCTGGCGGATTACTCCACGGCCATCCGCATCGACAGCACCTATTACCGAAGCCTGAGTAACAGGGGGGTCGTTTATTTCAATTTAGGTGACCCGGAAAATGCGATCCGGGACTTCACCAGGAGCCTAGACTATCACCCTCAAAATGAAGACGCTTTGCTGGGCCGGGCCAACTCATTGAGCAGCCTGGGACGATATGCGAATGCCCTCCCCGATTATGACCGCTATCTTGAGCTGCAACCAGGCAATGCCCAGGCCTGGCTTTGGCGTGGCGTTGCCCATTACAACACCGGTGCGCACCAGGAGGCACTAAAAAACATCCTTCAAAGTCGAAAAATAGACCCGCAGAGCGATGAAGCCGCCTATTGGGAAGCACTTAGCCATAAAGAACTGCAGCAAAAAGATGCGGCTCTTCAGGCGATCGAGACTGCGCTCAGGATCAATCCGCAACGATATGATGCCGCCTTGCTGGCCGGGCTGGTACATTATGAGTCGGGAGCCTATGATGCCGCCATTGAAGCATTTGAACTGTCCACCCGCATTGAGCCTCAGTACGCTCCGGCCTACGTAAACAAAGCGGCCGTTTATGCTGCCAAAGGAGATTTTCAACGCGCGTTGGGAAATCTTCGAAAGGCCGTGGAGCTGGGATATCCGGTAGATAAGAACTACCTGAGAGAGCTCGAAACAAAAGCACAGGTGGCACCCTGAGGCTTCCTTTGGGCATTTTCTCTATTTTTGCGCTGAATCGAAAGAAATGAAAACCCAAGCCCTATGCTTCAAGGGAAAAAAATAGTTGTGGTAATGCCTGCATACAATGCAGCAAGAACATTAAGAGATACCTACAACGAAATTCCCGGTGACATTGTGGATGATGTGGTGCTGGTGGACGATGCCAGCCAGGATAATACGGTGGACGTGGCCAGGGAACTCGGCATTGAGCATATTATCCGGCACGAAGAAAACAAAGGTTACGGGGGAAATCAGAAAAGCTGCTACCGGAAAGCAATGGCCTTGGGGGCTGATATCGTGGTGATGGTTCATCCTGATTACCAGTACACCCCCCGGCTAATCCCAAGTATGGTACATCTGATCGCATCCGGCCTTTTTCCTGTGGTGCTCGGTTCCCGAATACTTGGAAAAGGAGCCCTGCGCGGAGGAATGCCCCGGTACAAATACATCGCCAACAGATTGCTTACCTTGTTCCAGAACCTGGTGATAGGAGAAAAACTATCGGAATATCATACCGGCTACAGGGCTTTCTCCAGAGAAGTATTGCAAAGAATCAATTTCGAAGCCAATTCCGACGACTTTGTTTTTGATAATCAGATGCTTAGCCAGATCGTCTATGCCGGCTTTCATATCGGAGAAGTAACCTGCCCCACCAAGTACTTTGCCGAGGGATCATCCATTAATTTCAGGCGAAGCGTGGTTTACGGCCTGGGGGTTATTGCCACTTCCCTCAAACACTGGCTTCAGAAGAAAAAACTGAGGCGTTTTTCAATTTATGCTGACCTTATAGAAGGCAGATAAATCAAAGAAGATGAAGCATATTGTATGCCCTGTATGTGAACACCAGGAATCCGCCTCAGAGATGACGGCTATGGACATCCGGGGGCATACATACCATTACAGGCGTTGCCTGCATTGTGATAGCCTTTTTATGTGGCCACAACAGGGGCTGGAAACACCTGCTGCACATTATCATCCCCAATACTACGGAGAGTCTGAAAACAAATTCAGCACCCCCGGAGTGGAAAAGGTGCTTGATTGCTTCCGAAAGCAGAGAGCAAAAAAATTGCTACGCTTTCTTCCTGAAAAGGGCAAGGGCAGTATCCTGGATGTGGGTTGTGGCAATGGCACCTTTCTGCATATCCTGGGAAAAAAGGGCGATTTTTCCCTGTATGGCTCAGAGCTGCCCGGACCAGCTGCCGACCGCTCCAGGCGTTTTCCTGAGATACAGCTCTCCACCAGCGGAGCCTTCCACGAAGAGATTACCCCTGAATCGCTGGACGCCGTAACGATGTTTCACGTCATCGAGCACCTGCCTGCCCCCCTTGCATATCTGGGCAAGATCAGCCAGGCTTTGAAAAAAGGAGGCGTTTTCTACGTCTCATTTCCCAATATTGACAGTTGGCAGGCACGCCTTTTCCGCGATAAATGGCTGCACCTTGATCCGCCCAGACACCTGGTTTTATTTCACCCCAGGGCATTTTTGGATCAAATGGAAAAGATGGGATTCGAGCGCATCTACAGCAACAGCCTTTCTGCAGAGCAAAACCCTTTCGGAATGGTCCAGAGTCTGCTGAATCGCTTTTCCGAACCCAGAGACCTGCTTTTTGAGTCGATGAAAGGAAATACTGAATACCTCTCAGGTGCATCCGGTTTGCGCCTTTTCATACACCGTATCTTCTTTATTCTCAGCTTCCCCCTTTTCGTTTTGACGGATATGGGTGCAGCTGCCTTCGGAAAAGGAGCTACGCTTACTTTTATATTTAGAAAAGGGGAAGAGAACAATTAAGCCTGAACCTTTGTTTAATGTTTTTTTAAGACGGAACAATTACATCAACACACTTATTATCAACCATATACAACCATAACCTTATGTCATATCGTGCTAAATCCTGGATTTTTTGGATATTCTCTATCATTTTCACGCTAACGATCGCCATCTATCAGAGGATGACAGGTCCGACGCATCCGGTCAGGGGCGCTGTGGAAATCGCCAATGAGACGCTTAAGTTTCGCCTGATCAGAACCCACGTAAGTGATTACGACGCAAGAGTGAGCATTAAAGCCCCTGAAGCAGTAGAAGGGACTTTCACCTATCGCCGGTTCAAGAGCTATGATGAATGGCACAGTGTACCTATGCAGCGGGAGGGAGACGAGCTTGCGGCATACATCCCCAAACAACCCCCTGCCGGGAAGGTACAATACAAAGTCAGCCTCAGGGATGAAAACAAAGAAGTACTCCTTAATGATGAGCCGGTCATCCTCCGCTTCAAGGGTCACGTACCGGACTATGTGCTCATCCCGCACATCATTCTGATGTTCCTGGCGATGCTGTTTTCCACCCGCACCGGACTGGAGGCACTGATCAAAGGGAAACGGACCTATGTTTACACGGCAATCACCCTCTTTCTTCTCTTACCGGGAGGGATGATGCTGGGGCCCGTAGTGCAAAAGTTTGCTTTCGGGGATTATTGGACCGGCTGGCCCTTTGGGCACGATATGACCGATAACAAGACGGCTTTCGCCTTCATAATGTGGATTATTGCCTTTGTGCAATTGCGCAGAGACAGAACCAGGAGTGTGTGGGCACTCATTGCTTCTCTGGTGTTGCTGGCAGTATACCTTATTCCCCACAGCGTTATGGGTTCGGAGATTGATTTCAGGGAGCTGGAGGGTGCAGTGGAATGACCTGGATACTGCTTATCCTGACCCTGTCTGCTTCTGTTCTGGCATTCCGCAATCCGGACATCGGCCTGAAATGGCGCTTCAGCCCCTGGATGATCCGCGAGAAGAAGGAATACTACCGTTTTTTCAGCTATGCACTGATCCACGCCGACTGGATGCACCTCGGGGTAAATTTATTTGTCCTGTTCTCATTTGGCCGGGCAGTGGAACATCTTTTCGCCTGGCATTTCCCGGGAAAAGCACTTTTCTATTATGGCATCCTTTACGTCGGGGGAATACTCTTCGCCTCCCTGCCCTCTTATGGTAAGCATAAGGACAATCCCTATTATGCTGCTATTGGTGCCAGTGGTGCAGTCTCTGCCGTCGTATTCTCCAGTATCATAATGCGGCCAATGGCGGGAATTATGCTTTTCCCCATTCCATTTGAGTTTCCTGCCGTTGTCTTTGGCGTGCTTTACTTAATCTATTCCGCCTATATGGCAAAAAGGGGGCAAGACAACATCGGCCACGATGCCCATTTCTGGGGGGCAGTATTCGGAATTGTTTTCACGCTGGCACTGAAGCCGGCACTCCTTTCCGGGATGTTCGAACAAATAATGCAGGGGATGCCTTAATTCAGTTTGGGGTCGGGGGGGAAGTTGGACCAGATGGAATAATCATCTCCCAGACAGCGCAGGAAGCGTGTCCAGAGATTTTCTGCTTCACCTTTCAGAATCTCCTCGGCGGAAGCCTGGCATACCACCCACGAATGCCGCTCCAGTTCCTCATCCAGCTGTTTTGGACTCCATCCTGCATATCCTGCGAAGAACCTGATCTGCTTAGCACTGATAACCTTGGTTTCCAGCAGTGTCCTGATTTGCTCGATATTGCCCCCCCAATATATTCCATCCAGAATCCGGGCACTCCCTTCAATCAGTTCTCCCAAAGTGTGAATGAAGAACAGCGCATTGGGTTCCACCGGGCCACCCAGGTAAACCGGCGCATCAAATTCGGGAAAACCCGAAACAACCTCATTGAAACGGGCACGAATGGGCTTGTTGATAATCAGACCAAAACTGCCTTCTTCCCCGTGATCAGCAAGCAACACCACCGATTTCCCAAAATAGTAATCATTCAGATGGGGTTCTGAAATAAGGAGTCTGCCTGTTTTGGGTTCTATCCTGGAATGCTTCGCCATATTGTATTATCCTTCTCTGTATACTAAGGTATAAATATTCATTATCACAGATCCCCCACTTTTGAATTTCCCCCTATCCGTTTTTTCTACCTTTGATCCATAAAAAAACCGGATGATCAGAGACAGGCAAGCAGACTTTGATGCACTAAGGAAAGATTATCCTTTGTTTATCTATAAATCCTGCACCGCCACACGGGAAAAGCGATTCATTAAGATGAAGTGGGGTTTTGAAATTCCCCCTCAGATTCGCTTTCAACCTGAGATGCATATCCCATACGCCCATTTTAACAATCATACCCCTGAGGATGTTCTGCAGGCATTGTGTTTTCAGCTTGGGCTGGTGGAAATGATCAGTTACTGGAAAACGACCTCCTCCCCTTTGCTGAGGATAGAGGCCGGCCATTTGCAGGCTTCAGCCATTCCTTTCTGGCAAAGATTGTTTTACCTGGGCTTGGGAGAGTTCAGGTATTTGAATGGCATCCAATGCAAGATTGACGAGTTTGTGAGATTCGAGCTTGCTGAAGGAGACACTGCCATTCCTCCCTTTCCGATGGACGAAAATAAGGTGCTCATTCCACTTGGAGGGGGCAAAGACTCGGCCGTAACCTTATCCCTGATCCGGCAATCGGGAAGAGAGTGTATTCCCTTTATGATCAACCCCTTGCCTGCTTCCATACGTTGTCTTGATGCAGCCGGGATTCCACTTGAGAAAGCCTGCATTTTCACCCGCCAACTCGATCCAAGGCTGTTGGAACTCAATGGAAAGGGATACCTGAACGGGCATACCCCGTTCTCGGCCCTGGTGGCTTTTGCCTCCCTGATCGCAGCCGCCCTGACCGGGTCAGGACAGATCGCCCTTTCCAATGAGTCCAGTGCCAATGAACCTACCATCCCCGGCACGGATATCAACCATCAATATTCCAAATCCTTCGACTTTGAAATGCTGTTCCGTCAGTATATGAAGGATGAATTAGGATTAAAGCCTATCTATTTCAGCTTTCTGCGTCCCCTGAACGAATTGCAGATCGCAGCCCTCTTTTCAGGAATGCCTGCATATCACGATGCCTTTCTGAGTTGTAATGCTGGAAGCAAGCAAGACCGTTGGTGTGGAAAATGCCCTAAATGCCTCTTTACGGCTGTCATCCTTGCGCCCTTTCTTACGAAGCAAAGGGTAAGAGATATTTTTGGAAAAGACCTGTTCGAAGAGGCATCTTTACTCCCCACCCTCCTTGATCTGGGGGGATGGTCCGACAGCAAACCCTTTGAATGTGTGGGCACTATAAATGAGGTACGGGCCAGTCTGAAACAAGCATTCGGTCAGGCCAGAAAACCCCTGCCTGATTTGATCGGGCAAATTGAATTCCGCTTGCAAAAAGTCCCGGTGGACGCATTAAGCAATCTTCTCCGAAGGGAGAACCCTGATCACGCATTGCCCCCCACCTTTCATCATCATTTATTCTCAGCTTTACAATCCATTGCAGATGAAACAGGTTGGTGATTATTCCAGCGGGGCATTTCTTGCCTTTCTGAAGGATCGACTGCAAGGGAAGTCGATCCTTATTGCAGGATTTGGCCGGGAGGGCAAAAGCAGTTTGGGTTGGTTGAAAGAATGCCTTCCCCTGGAATGTATCGGCATTGCCGATCAGGATCCGGAGGCCATTCCGGTGGAAATCCGGGACCCTATTCGTATTTTTTCCGGAAAAGACTATCTGCGTGACGCTGCATCCTTTGACTGGGTCTTGCGTGCGCCCGGAATTCCTGATACAGCACTCAATTCTCTGCCGGGCAATCCAGTAATCACCTCACAATCTGCCCTTTTCCTATCGTTTTTCTCTCCCCTATGCATTGGGGTCACTGGCACCAAAGGCAAAAGCACCACGAGTGTTCTGATCCGGGATATGCTTCGGGAAAGTGGCAAAAATGCCATACTGGCCGGCAATATCGGCCTGCCTCCTTTCGATGCCATCGAGTGCCTGAAAGGGAAGGACGACCTGTTTGTCCTGGAATTGTCCGCTCATCAACTCTTAGATGTAGATCGCGGACCGGCTATCGGCTGCATCCTGAATCTTTTCGAAGAACACCTGGATCATTTCAAAACGAGGGAGGCATATTTTTCTGCCAAATGGAGGATAGGTGAATACCAAGAGGCTGGTGACATCCTGGTATTGAACACTTCGGATCCGGTGATCAGGGAAGGACTTCAACACCATCCTTGCCCGGGCAACATAAAGGCCATTCCTTTATTGCAGGATTATAAGAATTCGGAGATCCTTCACTTCAGTTCGCTTCCTGAAGCGGTGGGATTATCCACCACTTTCTTATCCTATCCTGCTTTCAGGGGTAGTCATATACAGCAGAATGCCCTGACTGCTGCTTTTATCAGTTTTCTGGCAGGCGTGCAAACGGCAGGAGTGGAAGAGGCTCTATGCCGTTTTCAGGGGCTTCCCCACCGGCTTCAATACACCGGTGAGTGGAATGGTGTACACTTTTATGATGATGCGATTGCCACAGTACCGCAGGCCACCCTGGAAGCTTTAAGGAGCATAGTAGAAGCCAACTGCCTTTTGCTGGGTGGAATGGACAGAGGGATATCCTATGCACCCCTTATTCGATACTTGCTTGCACATCCATTGAAGCATATCTTCTGCAGTGGGCCGGCCGGAAAGAGAATACAGAACGAGCTTGAACAGGAAGGATATATGGGTAAAACCCATTATGAGCCAGGCTTTGCGTTGGCGCTGAATAAAGCGCTCTCCCTATGCACATCCGGCGACACCCTGCTGCTCAGCCCGGCAGCCCCCAGCTATGATGAGTACAAGAACTTTGTGGAAAAAGGCACTTTCTTTCAAACAAAAACAGGGAGCCTGTCGACTCCCTGCCCATAAAAATCTTCCCCGGAAAAGCGGTGATTACTCAGTAGCTTTCTCTTCTTTCTCTTCTTTCTCTTCTTTCTCTTCTTTCTCTTCTGCTACTGTTTCTTCAGCAGCTTCCTCCACTTTGGCTTCCACTTCAGGAGCGTCTTTCTTCTTAGCCTTGGATTCCTTCTCCTCTTTCACCGTTTTGGCCTCGGCCTTGGCTTCCTTTTTTTCTTTGACATCCTTAGCCTCAGGCTTGGACTCCTTCTTTTCTTTAGCCGCCTTGGGTTTGACTGCTTTGGGTGCTTTCTTTTCGACGGGGGCGGCATCGGCCTCCATCACTTCCACTTCTTTCTCGTCTCCACTTTCATTCCCGGCATAGGCAGGAGTATGCTTGCGCTGCCTTGTCTTTCCGAAAGAACCCCTGACTCTCTTCCCTTTTTTGGTTCTCAGATCACCTTTTCCCATATCTCTTGTTTTAAGATCATTAACGAGCGGCAAAGATAGCAAAAATATCATCTGTCGTTTGCAGTCTGAGCATTCTTCTGTGCAAGAAAAAGTGCTTCAAGTTTATGGCTGCCCCGCACAGATTTCCGGGCCCAATCGAGGAGCACGGCCTCCATTTCCCCGGATGTCAATTCCCACTGCATCCCGCTTTGCTTTAATCTGTTGGTCAGTGCATACAGACTTAGCGCTACAGATACCGAAATATTAAAACTTTCTGTAAAGCCTGCCATCGGAATATACATTTGCATATCAGCTTGAGCTAGTGCCTTTGCACTCAGGCCTTTGAGCTCCGTTCCGAACATCAAGGCCAGGGGTTGGTTCAGCGGCAGGGTTTCAAGGGAATAATCCCGGGTATGGGGACTAGTTGCTACCAGGAGGTAACCTTTGTCTTTTAATGTCTGAAGGCAGGAGGTGGTATTGTCTTCGTTTTGAAAATATTTATGCATACTTAACCACTTTGAGGCTCCTACGGCCACATCCGGGTTTACATCAAAGCGATTGCGATTTTCAATGATATGCACATCTTGCACCCCAAAGCAATCACAACTGCGCAGGACTGCGCTGGCATTGTGAGGTTGGAAGATATCCTCCAAAACGATACAAATGTGTCGGGTCCTTTGCCTGGCAACGGCCTGGAACTTATCCTTTCGTTCTTGGGTAAGGAAAGATAAGAGATAGTTCAGCAATCCGGAAGTATCCATCATTCTTGAAAAAAAACAGCTCCCGGTTGCTGGCAACTGGGAGCTGTTTGGGCACATAAAAAAAAGATTACTTAACCTTTTTCACGAGTTCACTGCCGGGCTTAAATTTAACCACTTTTTTGGCAGCAATCTTGATTTCTTTTCCCGTCTGAGGATTACGTCCCTTACGGGCAGCCCTTTTGGCTACGGAAAAGGATCCAAATCCGACGAGCGCAACGCGATCGCCTTTTTTCAGGGTTTTGGATGTGGTGCTGATGAAGGCATCCAGTGCTTTCTTGGCGTCAGCTTTGGTTAGTTTTGCTTCTGCAGCAATGGCTTCAATGAGTTCTGCTTTGTTCATAATAATACAGCTTAGGTTTGACAATATATTGAACCTCACACAAATATACGCTTTAGCATTGAAAAGTCAAGAACAAGTCGCTAAAACCCTTGATTTTGTTAATAAATCAGGGCTTTTTGTTAACAACCCCCTTGACTGGCAAGGCTTACAGCGGGTTTGAACATTTTAAAAGCGGAAATGATTCAATCCACGGAAACAGAACAGAATGGTTCAAGGTGTTAAGCACAACTGCTGCTCAGGCAGGCTGGTTCCGCGAAGAAAGGCTTCGGCCGTCATTCTTTGTTTACCGGCAAGTTGAACTTCTTGTATTTTGAAGCAGGCGTCTTTACAGGAGACCCGCATTGTATGGCCTTCCACACTCAGAAAGCCCGGCTCGGCAGTCGGTTTTACGCCATCCACTTCCCCTTTCCACACTTTCATTTCCAGGTGTTTGCCGGAGGCAAGATGAACCAGTGTAAATGCGCCGGGATAAGGCCGCAGCCCTCTAACCTGATTGTGTATTGCAGTGGCAGGCCTGTTCCAGTCTATCTGGCAATGCTGACGAGTGATTTTTGGCGCTGTTCTCAAAGTGGTGAGGTCGCTTTTCTCATATTGAGGGATGGCATTGACAGCCTTTGTGCGGATGGCATCCACGGTTTTCAGAAGCAAGGATGCTCCTTTTTCCTTCATCTCATCGTGCAATTGCCCGCTATCCATATCTTCTGAGATAGGCACCTCCTCCTTGAAAAGGATGTCGCCTTTGTCTATTTCCTGATTAATAAAGAAGGTAGTCAGGCCCGTGCCAGTTTCACCATTGATGACAGCCCAGTGGATCGGGGCTGCTCCACGGTATTGCGGCAGGAGAGAAGCGTGCAGATTGATGGTGCCGAAAGAGGGTAGTTTCCAGACCACTTCAGGCAGCATACGGAAGGCTACAACCACTATCAGGTGAGGGTCATACTTAAGCAATGTATTGACAAATGCTTGCTCCCGTAGCTTTTCGGGTTGATGCAGGGGTAGTTTCCGGGACAGGGCATATTCTTTGACAGGAGATATCCGGATCTGTTGCCCTCGGCCTGCGTGGCGATCGGGTGCTGTAACAAGCTCCAGGGGATAGCCTGCCTTAAGCAGGATATCCAGGGAAGGAATCGCAAAATCGGGCGTTCCCATAAAGACAATCCGGAAATCCTTTCTTTCCATATCGCACTATGCCTGGGCAGGAGTGTCATCGCCAGGGTTTTGAGCAAGGCCATCCAGAAGTCCTTGAAAATCTTCTTCCCCGCGATTCTGCAGTTCACGGCCCAGTTGAATCATTTTCAAAGCCGTTATCGCTGCCTCTACCCCCTTGTTTCCGTACTTCCCCCCCGCCCTGTCGAGGGCCTGTTCCATTGTAAGGGTGGTCAGGACGCCAAAAATGACCGGCTTATGATACTCATTGTTCAGCGTCATTATCCCTTCGGTAACTCCTTTGCAGACATAATCAAAGTGTGGCGTTTCGCCCTGAACAACACAGCCAAGACAGATCACTCCCTGAACCAGGGTATGCTCAAGCATCCAGCGTGCAGCCAGTGGCAGTTCAAAACTACCGGGAACCGACTTCAGCAGTATGCCTTCTCCTTTAACGCCGTGGTCTTTCAGGGTTTCTACACAGGCATCGCGGAGAGCGTGGGTTATCTTTTCATTCCATTCTGAAAAGAGCACACCTATATATATATCCTCTCCTGCCGGAAGCGTTTCGGGAGAATACGCAGAAAGATTCTTATGCTGAGTAGACATTGGGTAAGAGATTATTTCAACCCCTCTGCCCTGGCGATGAATTTTTCGATATCGCGGCTTTCCTGGCTTTTGGGGAAATCGTATTTGATTTGCTCATAGGCCTTAATGGCATTGGCATAATCACCGGCAAACTCCCAGGCCCATCCCGCCTTGAGCAGAAATTGAGGACTGGTCAGGTCGTTGGGATTCATCCGGGCAGCCTTCTCATATTCTTTGGCGGCCCTGCCTGGGTCTTCCATTTCCATATAACAGTCCCCGATTGCGTTGACGGCCATAACGGAAACCAGCAGATCTTTTTTACTGAATGACTTAAGATAATCCAAGGCCTCATTATAATCACCCTGCTTCAGGTATGAAATCCCTGCATAATACTTGGCAAGATTGGCTGCCCTGGTCATTCCGTAATCATCTATGATTTCTAGAAACCCGGGATAATTGCCATCTCCGTTCAGGGCCAGCGTGAGTGAATCCATCTCAAAGTACTTCTCGGCCATAAACATCTGCGCCCCGGCTTCGGTTTCCCTGGGCTGAAGATAATAGCGCTGGAAGGCAAAATAGCCGAGCACAATCAGGGCTATTGCGCCGACTACGACCCCCAGCAAGCGCTGATGCTCTTCAATAAACCGCTCCGTTTTAGTCAAAGCCTCCTCAACCGCGACAATTCTTTCTTCAGTCTGATTTTGTTTCTTGGCCATTGTATTCCGCTTTTTGGTGGCGCAAAATTAAGAAAATTTCTCTCTTACGGTAGTGCCCACTTTTGCTCACTTTCAGAGAAATAATGAATAGAAGAAAGAGCTTAGCCAGGGCTTTTGTATTTTCGTTCGGAAAAACTGCACCAAAAATGATAGCTCACTCCAAGTCCATCCTCCTTTCCTTCGCCCTCCTTTTATGTATTCATCCCCTGGCTCTGTGGTCTGCAAACGACAGCCTTACCTGGATTGAATGGCTTAGTCCCGGCCTGCAGACAGCTCAGGCTCCGGCATTTTCATCTGAAGTAAACCTGAGTAATAAAGCCTTCCGGGCAAACGACCTTTTCTCAGGCATTGCTCCACACAGGGAAGTCTGGCCTTATGAAGGAATGAAGCAAAGCAGCTTTAACGGAAAAGAGAAAAGCTGGGAAGTAAAGCGTGCTAATAGAAATGGCTATGTTGAGATAGGGCCTGTATCAGACTTGCCTGCCTATAAGATCGGGGAAGCTGCTTCCTACCTCTATACTCCAACTTTCATTCAGATCAGGATCGTAATCAAATCAATGGCAAATCTGGAGCTTCATCATAATGGCAATCTCGCCGCTTCAGCAGAAATCAAAGCGGGAAAGGAGACCAGGATTGAAAAGACCTTTGACCTTGAGCCGGGCAAGCACCTTTTCCATTTGAACGCCATTCTCGACAGAGAAGACAGCGGGCCCTGGTCCTTTACAGCATTCATCCCCAACGACAGTCTTCCCGAAGGCTTTTATCTGGGCAGTGAAGACCGCAGGCGGATGGACCTGGATCTCCTGATGCACGGTGAGCGAATCGGCAGCATCCGCCCTTCCTTTGACGGAAAATACCTGCTTCTCTCACATCAGCGCACCGATCCTCCAAAAGGCGCCAGAGAAGTATGGTACGAGATCCGGGAGAGGGAAAGCGGAAACTGTGTGCAGCAGCTGCGCGGAATGAAGGTCAATCATTTGCAGTGGGACCCCACCGGGCATCGCCTGGCCTTTATCCGCCCGGGGAAAGACAAAGGTGAAATATGGCTGATGACCATCCCCGGCGGAAGGCAGGAAAAGATTGCAGAAATAGATAAGCTCAGCTCCTTCCGATGGTGCCCCAAGGGGAAATCAATGATTTGCAGCATTCGCGAAAAAGCCACAGAAGAAAGCAGCGGCCTGAAAAGATACCTTAATATGTCCGACCGGCAAGCCAACTGGCGGCATCGCAGTTTTCTGCTTCAGCTTGAGCTTGCGAGCGGAGAAAGCCGCAGGTTGACCTGGGGTCATCTCAGCACCTACTTGCAGGATATTCGTCCGGACGGAAAAGAAATCCTCTTCTCAAGCAGCAAGCCCGACTTTTCAGCACAGCCGTATTCTTTGAACAGTCTGTACAGGCTGAATCTCGAAACAATGGAACTGGACAGCATTTGGACCAAACGGCACCACTTCAATATCTCCTACAGTCCGGATGGAAAACAATGGCTGGTCAGCGGTGGGCCAGCACTTTTTGAAGAACTTGGTACTCATCTACCCAAAGGGCGTATTCCCAATCATTACGACACACAGCTCTATCTTTTTAAGCCTGAAGACAAGGAAGTGCAAGCCATCACCCGATACTTTGATCCCAAAGTAGAAAGCAGCCGCTGGAATTCCCTTGATGGAAAAATATACCTTTTGGCCCAGGAAGGGACCTACCGTTACTTATACAGCTATGACAGCGTGAAAAGCACATTTGAAAAACTGACCGTAGAGCCCGATGTGGTGAGTCAATGGGATCTCTCAGCAGATGGAAACTGGCTAGCCTACACCGGCACTTCCATTGCACGACCAGAACAAGCCTATTTGATGGATGTGAGTACGATGTCCGCACACCTCATCGCTGAACCGGAAGCCCAACGATTTGAGAAGGTAGTTTTCGGTAAACACGCAGACTGGCATTATCAGCACAAAGGAACCCAAATTGAGGGTCGCATCTATTTTCCTCCTGATTTTGATCCTGAAAAAAAATACCCGGTGATCGTGTATTATTATGGGGGGACCAATCCCACGAACCGTGCTTTCCGGGGACGTTACCCGAAAAACCTCTTTGCCGCAATGGGGTATATTGTCTATGTCATACAACCCAGTGGAGCGACAGGTTACGGACAGGAGTTTTCTTCCCGACACGTGAACAACTGGGGCAAAACCGTGGCAGATGAGATTATTGGGGCAACAAAGGCTTTCCTGAAAGCACATCCCTTTGCCGACGCAAAAAAAGTGGGATGCATTGGGGCATCCTATGGTGGGTTTATGACAATGTTGCTCACAACCCGCACTGATCTATTTGCTGCAGCCATCTCACACGCCGGCATCAGTTCAATTTCATCCTACTGGGGAGAAGGACTATGGGGATACGCATACAGCGCCACAGCCACTGCAGATCGCTTTCCCTGGAATGATCCGGATATCTATATTGGACAGAGTCCTCTTTTCAAAGCAGACAAAATCAATACCCCGCTGCTGTTGCTGCACGGTGAGAAAGACACCAATGTGCCTGCCGGAGAAAGCATACAACTCTTCACAGCCCTCAAACTGCTGGGCAAACCGGTAGAGTATATTGAGGTTGAAGGACAGGATCACCACATCCTGGATTATGAAAAACGCATTCAATGGCAAAAAACCATCCTGGCCTGGTTCGATTATTGGCTTAAAGATGAAAAGGCCTGGTGGGACGCGCTTTATCCTGAAAAAGCATTGTGATCAATCCAAACGCGATAGGGCAATGAGACATTTTTCCCGGGATAAGCCAGTCTGATACGGGGGGCCTTCCATAATGTTATCCTCCGGCAGTACCCTGCCACTGTCCAATAAATATATATATGTGGGTCTGAAGAGAAAAAGCGGATCATTATCTGTTAAACAGTATTCGCGGGGTGGAATGTGTTCGTTTTCATATCCAGCGGTATTCTCCATTGCTGTTCACCTTTATTTTTCCGGCATCCCTGAGCCAGAAAATCACCCGGAGTATTTCATCTTCATCGGTTTTTCCACTGATCCGTATCAATTCCTCCAGGCTTTTTGCTTCCTTTTTTAATACCGGTTTGAGCATATCCACGAGGGCATCCATTTCAAGCTCATTGAGTCCTGTCTTATTTCTGGCGAGGCAAAGGTCGCATTTACCGCAGCGTGGTGCCCGCTCCTCGCCAAAATAGGAAAGCAGCATTTGGCTTCTGCAACGGGTTTGTGAGCGAACATAATCGATGACTGAATCCAGTCGCTTTCTGGCTGTTTCTTTCCGGATGCGATAATGGGCAGGAGAAAAAATAAGCTGGTCTTCATCCATCCTTTCTGTGGTAAAGACAATCTGCGGCATCGTTTTGCGGGGATAATAGCGCAGGACCTCCATTTTCTGAAGATACTTGAGTGCATAAATGATGCGATCCTCGCTCACACCGGCACGCCTGGCCAGTTCTTTCTCACTGATCACCACCGGATCCGTCATTATCCCGGAATAGGATCTGAGCAATAATTTGATGAATGGATCATAGGCCGGTTGTGCAACCTGAAAACGGTAAAGATCATCCGGCCGGATGTGTATATGTATGCGGGAAAGGGTCTCGTCGAAGGGACTGAGCATAATATACCCTTCCCTTTCGAGCAATCGCAGGGAATGATGAACCAATAGTTTAGACAAGCTGTAACGCTCGCAGAAGGCCGTCAGGTCAAAATCAAAAGCGGCATCCCTTCCAGCCCCGACAGCCAGGTTAAAGGAGTTTCCCAGTTTGCGGTAAACGCTTCTGATTTCATTCACCGGCGGGAATGAGGCTTCCAGAAAACGCTCCAGTTCTCTGATATCCGCCTCTTCAAATAACTGAACCGCCACCGACTCTTTCTCATCCCTGCCACCGCGGCCTGCCTCCTGAAAGTAAGCCTCCAGGCTGTCGGGCAAGTCAAGGTGTACTACAAAGCGGACATCGGGTTTATCGATACCCATTCCAAAAGCATTGGTTGCTACCATAACCTTCACCTTGCCCCGTATCCACTCCTCCTGGCGGTGGTGACGCAATGAGGCATCAATCCCTGCGTGGTAGTGGGTGGAGCTATGGCCATTCTTTCCCAAGAAATCATCGATCACTTTCGTCTGCCGCCTGTTTCTGACATAGACAATGCCTGTGCCCGGGGTTTTTTCAATGATCCTCAACAGCCTTGCCAGTTTGTTTTCTTCCTGAAAAACAAAATAGGTCAGATTTTTACGCTCAAAACTTTTGTTGAAGACATTTTGCGCACGGAACTCCAGCTTCTCCTGGATATCTGTAATCACTTCCGGGGTAGCTGTGGCAGTAAGGGCAATCACTGGCACCCCCGGCACCAAAGGCCTGATCTGGGCGATTTCCAGATAGGGGGGGCGAAAGTCATAGCCCCATTGTGAAATACAGTGGGCTTCATCCACGGCGAGCAGGTTCACTTCCATCCGGTTGATATATTCCCTCATCATATCCGACCTCAATCGTTCGGGAGACAAATAGAGAAACTTCACATTGCCATAAAGACAGTTATCCAGTTTCCGGCTAATATCATCCGGGTGCATTCCGCTGAAAACAGCCTCGGCAGGTATGCCCCTTCGCTTTAACCCTTCTGCCTGATCTTTCATCAAGGCAATCAGGGGGGTCACTACGAGGCATACTCCTCTCATCATCATTCCCGGCACCTGAAAGCAGATAGACTTTCCCCCACCCGTAGGCAGTAAGGCAAGCGTATCCCTGCCTTCCAGCACCGACTGGATGATCTCCTCCTGCGGGGGACGGAAAGAAGAGTAACCCCAGTGCTTTTGTAAAATCTGCTTAGGTGTCTGTTTCATCCGGTATCGGACAATGATTTAATGCCTCTAAAATACTAAGAAATATGGCTTTGACTGCTGTGTGTCCATTATCCTTTTGCGATGGCTTAAACACAGCGAGGTAGAGGATGACATCATTTTACGTAATATTGAAGTGTGAAAAGTGCCACATTTTTTAAACAGCTACTCCTCCTGTCTCTTCTGTTTGTCGGAGCAGGTTTCGGCCTGAAAGCGCAATCAGAGGCGGAATGGATGTTGCTGGATGCGTCTTTCTCCGGGGATACCCTCTTGACAGACAGCTTGCTGAAACAGGAGGTTTCCCCCAATGTAGTTACGTATGATTCGGTGACCCCCCTGATGTATGCGGTAGCTGGAAGTCACGAGGGCATCATCACTTTGCTTTTACAGGCCGGAGCTTTGCCTGACCTGGGTGGTGACTGGCAGCCCACACCTTTGATGACAGCCATCAGCCTGGGAGAAATAAGGACTGCGGAACGTTTGCTGCAAGCCGGTGCGGATCCAAAAAAAACCACCCTGTCCGGTGAGAGTCCCCTGATGCGTGCCGCATCCTTCAATAATATACCGGTGTTGAACCTTCTGATTCACTACAGCGCTTCCCTCCATCAGGCAGACAGGAAGGGAAGAAAGGCGGTTCATTATGCAAGCCGTGCCGGAGCCTGGGAAGCCCTGGCCTACCTGATTGACCAGGGTGCGAATCCCTGTGCAAAAGATCAGGATAGTGTTCAGCCTATGCACATTGCAGCAGCCTATAATGATCTGGCACTGCTCGATCTGCTGCTGGAAAGCGGTTGCCATCCATACACCAGAGATCAGAAAGGAATGAGCACCCTGGATCAGGCTGTGCTGTACCGGAGCATACCGGTAATCTATTATATTTTGGAGCACAACCCTTTTCACCAATGGCAATCCGCTCAGAGGCTGGCTCTCAAAACCGGACAAAGAGATATTTATCAGATGATCGCCGACAGTATGGGCATCCGGGTGAAAAGCCCGGTGACCTACGCTACCGAAAGTGATGTTTATATTCAATGGAACGGGAAGGACCACCTTGCACTCAGCAGCCTGAGGTGGATCGAAGCTCATAGTAATTTGGGAATCAGCCTTTCATTTGGACGTCGAATCACCCCGGTCCGTGTGCTGAGCGAGGAAGCCGGAGTACTCAGGCAGTTTCGTGAGAAACGTTGGGAATTGCTTTTGGGCGCACATAAAGTACTCAGTATCCCCACAGGGCGGAAATTGGTATTGGATGTCAGGCCCGGATTACTGAGTGGCCTAAGGCAGGAGAAATACCGCGGAAGCGCAAACCCGTACCGTGGGAGCTTGGTTTTGAAAGCCGAAATACAGCTGGGTTTTCGCTGGAATCGTTTTTCCCTGTTCAGTGGTCTGAGTTTCCAGACACCCGCAGAAAAGGAAATCAGTCCGTGGTATTGGAACAACGGAATCAGCTTCCGGTTTAACAGGATGAACTTCAGAAAGTTTGACTATGTCCTCTAAAATATTGCGCCCCTGTATACAGGGATTCCTGCTCCTGGCCATACTATGGATGGGGCCGGCTTGTAATAAGTATGCGCTGGTGGATTGCGAAACCTATGATTATGATGATTGCCGCACATATCCATACCTATCTGGTCAGTTGGAAGTCAGGGTGAATTTTCCTGAAGGGATCCGGCAGGTTCCGATTGTGATTCTCAGAGGACAGTATCCAACTGCGGACACGATGCGGATGGATACGCTGTTCAGCGAAACCAGGACTTTTACTGTCGAATTTGACCATTACACCGTGCAGGCGGAGTACAAAATGCCTGAGAGGCTGATCTATGCCATAGACGGGGCCGAGATCAGTCAGCGATCCTATGATGTATGTGATTCAGTGTGCTGGGTGGTCAAAGACGGAAAAACAGATCTGAGATTGAAGTACTGATCTGTTCAATCTTCCTTCCGTGCGTGGATTTCATCGTATTTTCTGAGGAAATCAACCAACTGATCTGTGAGCAATCTCTTGGCGATGATCTGTTTTTGCTCGTCCAGTAGGTACATCACCGGAGTAGAGTATATATCATACTTGCTGTGGTATCCTCCGGTAAGAGCCCTGGGGCCATTGACATTCAGCCATTTCAGATCATTCTGCCGGATATACTTCTTCATCTTTGCATAGGATGAATCGGTACAAACCGCAAATACCTCCAAGCCCAGGACTTTTCCTTCAGATTCATAGAAGCTTTTAAGCTTGGGGGTTTCCTTCTTACAATGCCCACAATCAGTATCCCAGAAGTAGAGCAGGGTATATTTTGCCTGAATGTTATGCATTGAAACCGGATTTTGATTGGTATCGAGCATAATCATATTGGGGGCAACTTTCCCGATCAGGACATTGCGAAGCTGATCGGCTCTCTCAGTGATATTCTCTTTTACCGTCGGGTTAACCCAGAATGCTTCACCGCTGCGGTAGTATTTGTCTACCATATGAACAAAGATGGCATCGAAGCCCATAATCTTTGAGGTTTCATATTTAATGGTGATAAACCAAACAAGGTATTTAAACATTTCCTGATTCGGTCGGGCAAGATCAATGATCCTATCCGCTTCATAAATGATGCTGTCGGGATGTTGCACAATCACTTTATCCAGGAATCGCACGAGCTTGGGGTGAAATACCGGAGTGCGCAGTAGTTTGTCGTCCGCCAGATTTGTATTGCTCCAGTAATGCTGCTTGAAGTAGCGGTAAGCGAAGGTTGAGTCCTTCCGTCCATTGTCCAGCACTGGGGCATCGGGAATCTCAATTTCCTTCATCATTTTGAAGAATGAAGCCAGGAATGTAGCAGGGTGCTCTTGAATAATCTTATCCTTATAGGTCTCCACCTCTTCGTTTATCTGAAGGATCTGATCCCTCAGTTCGGATGAGCGCTCGTCTCCTTCCGGAAGATCCTTGAGGGCCTGCTGCAGGGGTTGCACCTCCTGGAACTTCCCGGCATTAAAACGCATATAATCGAAGAAAAGCTGATTCTCCGGAGAGCCTGTCACTTGCATATTCTGAACAAAATCAGGGCCTTCTGTGGATAGGGTAAAGAACTGCTCCTGATTGACAATAAACTCTATCACCTTGTTTCTGCCAACAGCCAGGATGTACAAACCTCCGGGCAGTGCTTCCTCTCCCTCGAAAACGGCCAGACCGGATGGACTGGAATAAGCGGTATCCGCCATATATGTTTTCTCTCCGTAATAATTGGCCAGATAGAGGGCAGTATCAGCAAAATCCGGAATTTGAATTTGGATTTTGTACCCATTCGCACTTTGGCCTGAGGCAGCAAAGTGAAGATTAAACAAAAGCAGGGTGACAATAAAAGGCAGGCATTTTTCTAAAATCGACTTCATAGACAAGGCACTTATATCCAAAATTCAATCAGCCTACAAATTTACTTAAATTCATTTGTAATGGGGGCATACAACAAGAACACCCGGAGAGACCGGGTGTTCATTGCATTCAGTTTGCTGTGTTTTGCCCTGATTCTGAGTAAATGTTGGCAGTCCAATCAGTGTTTAGCAGTTGTGTCAGTAGCGTTCGGTTTAGGCAACGTGGTCTGCCAGTGTAGTAGAACCATCCATAATCGTGCAGTCAGATTGAGTCTTGCACCAGTAGAGAAATTGCTTAAGTTGCTCTGCCTCCCCTTCCAGATACAGACAACTTTGGTTCCGCTGTTCGTTTCTTGCGGTGGCAGTGATTGCGAGTTCGGAGGCCAACATCATTGCAAGAAAATTGAAGCGTGCGTGTTCCTGTCTGTCAGGAAGAACAACATTCAGCAATAGAATCATAGGCTGTTTACTGCTAAACTGAATGAGGTCGGTTTTTTCAAAAGCTATGCCACTATTCATATCTGGCTCATTTTCTTCTCCATACGAAATACTGTATTTCAGTACAGACTGAGTGTTTCCTACGATATTGGAAGAAAAAGGATACATAGAACTATGCAGAATCCTGATTATAGGCCTATTACGATTCACCCATAAAAAACGGATAGTATTCTCCGCATTGAATCAGGGGGTGGACATCCGTCAGCTTGAGGCTGGGGTGTTGTAACCCGACCTCCCTGGCTGCGTATAAGGTTGACATCAGAAAAACTTCAGGTATGCAACATCCTGGTTTTGCTTCCACTGCAAGGAGTTCACATTAATTTAATTTGATTTAGTTTTGTAAATTGATTCGTAACTGATTACATTTGCACAATATCTCCGAAAGCATCGAAAAACCATTTAATTACGTTAACCTAATCATTTTCATTATGAAAAGATTTACTGCGCTTGTGGCGGCTTTGTTGTTAGCAGTAATGACTTATGCCCAGCCGATTGTAACCAGCGTTGGTAACCTGACCGTATGCACAGACACCCTCGTGGTGCCTGTTGAAGTAGTCAAAGTAACCAATGTGGGAGCAATCTCCTTAGTCCTTGAGTTTGACAACAATGTATTGAATTTTGTCGGATCTCAGAACCCCCATCCGGCCTTGTCAGTCGGGTATTCGACGGTAGTCAACCAGGCAGCCAACAAGATCTATTTCTCCTGGCATTCAGTGGCACCCCTGAATATTCTGCAGGGCACACTGATGGAGTACGTCTTTACTTCTGCAGGTGGATACAGTGATCTGACCTGGGATGTTACCACCCAGGCTGCCTGCGAGTACTCGGATGTGAACACCAATGTCCTCGCTGCTGATTTTGTCAATGGCAGCGTCACAGTGGTTCCTGATCCGGCCATTGCCTCCAACCCTGCGGATATGACCGTTGAGGAGGGTCAGAACGCCAGCTTCACGGTAAGCGCCAGCAATGCTGACACTTATCAGTGGCAGGTCAGTACTGACGGTGGAGCAAGTTGGACCAATGTAACGAATACCCTTCCTTACATTGGTGCAGATCAGGCCACCTTGCAGATCCTGGCTGTTCCGGTTCATTTCAATCAGCATCAGTACCGTTGCATTGCCTCCGGTTTTTGTTCACCGGCAGCGACCTCTGCACCTGCACTACTGACTGTAAGCCCGATTATTACTGCATCTATCGGTAGTTATTCTTTCTGTGCCGACGAGATTATCGTGCCGGTGGATGTGACTCATTTCTACGGCGTTGCCGGTGTCTCCCTGACCCTCGGTTACAACTCTGTAGTACTGAATTACACCGGTGTACACAGCACCAACCCCCTGCTTGCAGGTGGAACCTTCTTTGACAACTCCTCCCTTGGAAAGATATTCATTTCCTGGTTCAGCATCAATCCGGTTGACATTGGAGACGATGTGCTGCTTGAGCTGGCTTTCACCAGCAGCTCCCCCGGCACCAGTGCTCTTGTATGGGACCTGACCCTGGCCGACAACTGCCAGTTCAACAATATCGGCAGCGATATCATCACCTCCATTTTTGTGGATGGAAGCGTTACCGTGCTGCCAACCCCGTTTAAATATAATATGACCGGAGGAGGCGAATACTGCGATGGCGGCCAGGGCGTGATGATCGGGCTTGCTTTCTCCCAGATCGGGGTGAACTATGACCTGATGCTGGATGGCAGCTATCTGATGACCGCAGCCGGCACAGGAACAGCCCTGAGTTTTGGTTACCAGACTGCTGCAGGTACATATACAGTATATGCAACCAATGCCTCCTCAGGCTGCGATATGGAAATGAATGGTTCCAAAACCATCACCATTAACCCTCTTCCGGAGGCTGATGCCGGTGCCGATGAGATTATGCTCAGCGGAACTTCAGCTACCCTGAATGGCAGCGCTACAGGTGGTACACCAGGCTACAGTTACCTCTGGACGCCGGGTGGTATAGCTACACAGAGTACAACGGTAAGCCCCGCTGCAACCCAAACCTACACCTTACTTGTTACAGACAGCAAAGGCTGCACCGATAGTGATGATGTTGAAGTCATCGTCTATATGAACACCATTCAGGGGCAGGTAACCTATAATAATGCACAGCAAACCCCAATGGCCGGAGTCACTGTTTATCTGCAGGACAATTCAGGGTACAAAACCATTATGACCGATATCACGGATGCTAATGGCAATTACTCCTTCCCTGAGCTCCCCAATGGCACCTATGATATCTGGGCTTCCCATAATGGCGTCTGGGGCGGTGTTAACTCAACCGATGCCCTCGCTATTATGCAGCACTTTATTCTGCTACAGCCCATTACGGATCCCCTCAAAGTAGAAGCTTCCGATGTAGATGCCAGTGGATACGTAAACAGTACCGACGCATTCCAGACCGCCAGCCGTTTCGTGCAGAACATCACCTCATTTGCTGCCGGTGATTGGGCATTCGAAGAAAAGCAGGTGACGCTTAATATGGATAATTATGTAGATGTAGACCTGAAAGGCATTTGCTACGGTGATGCCAATGGTTCCTACATTCCCAACCTGAAAGCATCCAGTCTGGTATCTCTTTCACAGCAAGGCACAATGAACAGCCTTTTGGCAAAGACCCTTGAAATCTCCGTAATCACTGAAACAGCAATGGAAGTGGGTGCCATTTCTATGGAGTTGCGCATCCCCGCAAACCTTCAGATCAATGGGGTTAGCGTTGGACAGGAGCAGGCTTCGTTTAAACAAAACGGACAAACCCTGACCATATCCTGGTTCAATACCGTCGCAGTACAGCTGGAGCAGGGCAACGTAATGATGCGCCTTACTGCAACAAGCAAAGGTGCAGTGGAAGGAAGCTTCCGTATGATCAGCGGAGAGATCGCTGACGCCCGTGCCAGGGTAATCCACAATGCGCAGCTGCAAATGCCAAAAATGGTTCAGCACAGTACCGAAATCAGCCTCGGGAACTATCCTAACCCCTTCTCAAGCAGCACTACCATCCAGTTTAATCTGCCGGAAGCTGGGCAGCTTAGCCTCAGTATTTGGAATCTGCTGGGTGAAAAAGTAGCCGAGTTGGCTTATGGCAACTATGATGCGGGCAATTACAGCATCCCATTTGATGCCAGCCAGTTGGTTCCCGGAATGTATCACTACAAGTTGGAAGTGAACGGTGAAACGACAAGCCGTACGATGATCCGGATTCGCTAACACCCCTTCCGGAACACAAGATTTCGAAGGCCTCCCTCCAGAGGCCTTCTTTTTTTATCCAAAAGTTAAAAATGTGTTAATTATTTCTGTATCTTTTGCCCTGCCAAAAGCTTAACCGTTTATTGCCAATCATTTAATTGCGCATAATTCCGGGAATATGGTTACTTTTCCTGCGGGTTTCGTATTAATGACTGATTTGCTTAGTTTTATTGAATTATCAGCATTTGAAATCCATAATTAATTTTATATTTTTGCAGAACTTCAGAAGAGCAGGTTCTTCTGAATCAACTCTAAAAATCAAGGATCCATTTATCATTCATTTCTATCAACCAAAAAAACCTGTTATGAAAGACCAGTTTACCCTTTCCCTGCGGAAAACCGGAAATCACCTGGCTCTGACACTGGCAGCCTTATTGCTGTTTGTGTTGAACCCATTGGTTTCCCAAGGACAGAACACCGTGGACATTGGGCTTTTCAACTCTGCCAACCCCAATGAAGTGGAGGTCAGAATCAAGCCTGACTTTAATTCCACCAGTAATCTTACCAATATGATTTTCACCATCCGGTGGGAAACCGCGGCCGGTGTAACCGTCACTCCCGGATCACCCGCCTGGCCTTATCTCATTTCACCACAAACCGGTGGGACAGATGGGATCTACACCTATCAGACTTTCGGTTCTGCGGCAGGTCAGCCCGTAAGCTGGGTAGCCGGTAACGAATATGTGGCTTTCACTTTCACATACAACACCTGCACAGCCTTTGAACTGGTTGATAACAACGATGCCTGGGCCATTGCCAACAATGGTTTGTATTATGTAGAAATGTTCAGTGCCCAGCTTGACCACACCGGAACCATTTACGAATCACCTCTGGTCTGCCTGAGCCCCGTACCTGCCAACGCCATCAACCCGGTACCTGCTGACGGCGCACAAATGGTAGCCTACAACGCAAGCGACCAAATCGACCTTGGGTGGGACTATGTTTCAGATCCGCTTTTTGCCGACCCGGACAGCTTCCTGGTATCAGTGACCCTTTCCTGGGGTGGACAAAGCTTTTTCGTCCCTTACGTAAGCGGACAAACCACCTATGCCAACGCAATACAGATTTCACCGGGAAAATACACCAATGTTGACTGGAGTGTAACTCCTTTCAACGCCAATGGCAATGCCGTCAATGTGGAGACCTGGTCCTTCCTGACCGCCCCCACCCCTCTCGATGTAGATGCTATGGCACAAGGTCCGACGACAATCTGTCTGGGTGACACAACGCAACTCCTGGCCGATCCATCGGGTGGTGTGTATCCGATGAGCTTCGCCTGGAGCCCTTCCGGAAGCCTGGATAACGATACCATTATGAATCCAATCGCTTTCCCAAGCCAGACTACCACCTATACGGTTACGGTTACCGACCAGGTTGGCCAGACTGCCACAGACGAGGTCACCATTACAGTAAATATTCCGAATGTACACTTCTCCAGCGACGATACCCTTTGTGTGGGAGAATGTGCTACCCTCAGCGTAAGCGGAGCCTCTACCTTCAACTGGAGCACAGGAGCAAGTGATTCCTTCATTACCGTTTGTCCTCCAACGGATACCACCATTATGTACACCGTTTCTGTAATGGATGCAAACGATTGCGTGCTGGAACATACCTTCATCGTAACAGTGAATCCGCTGCCTGGCTCAACCATTTCCGATTGGCCGGATTTCTGTGTAACAGATCCCTTCTATGATCTTGATATGTTTGGGTACGGTGATCCTGCCGGTGGCGTTTATAGCGGCCCCGGTATCTCCGGACTTGAGTTCCACCCTCAAGTGGCCGGTGCCGGGGTACACACCATTACCTACACCTATACAGATGGGAATGGATGTACCGATTCCGCATCCCTGGATGTCACTGTCTTCGGTCTGCCTAACCTCAGCTTCCCCAATATGGCCGGAGTTTGTGTTGATGCTGCTCCTTTTGCACTGACAGCCGCTTCACCGGCTGGAGGTGATTACAGCGGAGCCGGTGTTTCCAACAATATGTTTGACCCGGCAATGGCCGGCCTTGGCATTCACACCATTCATTACTCTTACCTTGATCCCAACACAATGTGCGGTGCAATGGACAGTGCTACCATTGAAGTGTTTGCCCTTCCCGTAGCCGATGCAGGTATGGATGTGACTATTTGCGAAGGCGAATGCACCGACCTTACCGCCACAGGTGGAGATTACTATATGTGGAACACACAGGAAACCACTGCTTCCATCAATGTTTGCCCTGTTACCACCACAAGCTATACCGTTGTGGTTACGGATATGAATGGCTGCCAAGTATCCGCAGATGTAACTGTGAATGTGAATCCTGCACCTGTAGCCGATGCCGGCAACGACGTCAGCATCTGTTTCGGTCAGTGCACCGATCTGCAGGCCAGTGGCGGAGCAAGCTATGAGTGGAGCAACGGAGCCACCACGGCAATGATCAATGTCTGCCCCACCTCTACCCAAACTTATGTAGTGACCGTTAGCGACACAAACAATTGCACAGCCACAGCTTCCGTCACTGTGACGGTTATTCCGGCTATTAGCGCTGACTTCCCCGACCTGGGTGGCTACTGCCTGGATGAGGCTTCCTTTGCCCTTACTTCCGCAACCCCTGTAGGTGGCGTGTACAGCGGACCTGGTGTCAGCAACAATATGTTCGACCCTGCCGCTGCAGGCGTGGGCGTTCATACCCTGTATTACTATTATGTCGATTCTGTCGGTTGTGCCGGACAGGACAGTGCAATGGTTGAAGTGTTTGCCCTTCCCGTAGCCGATGCAGGTATGGATGTGACTATTTGCGAAGGCGAATGCACCGACCTTACCGCCACGGGTGGAGATTACTATATGTGGAACACACAGGAAACCACTGCTTCCATCAATGTTTGCCCTGTTGCCACCACAAGCTATACCGTTGTGGTTACGGATATGAATGGCTGCCAAGCATCCGCAGATGTAACTGTGAATGTGAATCCTGCACCTGTAGCCGATGCCGGCAACGACGTCAGCATCTGTTTCGGTCAGTGCACCGATCTGCAGGCCAGTGGCGGAGCAAGCTATGAGTGGGGTAACGGAGCCACCACGGTAATGATCAATGTCTGCCCCACCTCTACCCAAACTTATGTAGTGACCGTTAGCGACACAAACAATTGCACAGCCACAGCTTCCGTCACTGTGACGGTTATTCCGGCTATTAGCGCTGACTTCCCCGACCTGGGTGGCTACTGCCTGGATGAGGCTTCCTTTGCCCTTACTTCCGCAACCCCTGTAGGTGGCGTGTACAGCGGACCTGGTGTCAGCAACAATATGTTCGACCCTGCCGCTGCAGGCGTGGGCGTTCATACCCTGTATTACTATTATGTCGATTCTGTCGGTTGTGCCGGACAGGACAGTGCAATGGTTGAAGTGTTTGCCCTTCCCGTAGCCGATGCAGGTATGGATGTGACTATTTGCGAAGGCGAATGCACCGACCTTACCGCCACAGGTGGAGATTACTATATGTGGAACACACAGGAAACCACTGCTTCCATCAATGTTTGCCCTGTTACCACCACAAGCTATACCGTTGTGGTTACGGATATGAACGGCTGCCAAGCATCCGCAGATGTAACTGTGAATGTAAATCCGCTGCCGATGGCCGACGCAGGCAACGACGTCAGCATTTGTGATGGCGATTGCGCTACCCTGACTGCTACAGGTGGTGTAAGCTACCTATGGTCAGATGGACAGACTACCGCCAGCATCAATGTTTGCCCGACCTCTACTACCACATACACTGTCACTGTTACTGACGCCAATGGATGTGAAAACACGGATGAGGTGACGGTTACCGTTAACCCGCTGCCAGTGGCCAGCGCAGGTCCAGATGCGTACATTTGCCTTGGTGACTGTGCAACCCTGACTGCCAGCGGTGGCGTTGATTATCTGTGGAGCACAGGCGACACTACCCAGGATATTACTGTATGTCCTACTGACAGTACCCTCTACTCGGTGACCGTAACAGACGCCAATGGTTGCGAAGCGGCAGACGAAGTGGAAGTCATTGTGAATCCTGCTGCCATCATCGGGGCACAGCCAGCTGATGTTGCCGTTGATCTTGGTTCTCCAGCCAGCTTTATGATCGCCGCAACCGGAGCCTCCTATTATCAATGGCAGGTATCTTCAGACAATGGCACCAGCTGGACCAATGTAGTAGATGGCCCCATTTATACCGGAGCGGCCACAGCAATGTTGAATATTCCGGTAACCAACCAGAATATGAATGGCTTAATGTTCCGTGTTGAGCTGGGCAGTCCCTGTGGACCTTCTGTTGTCTCGACAACTGCAAGCCTTACCATTGTTGTTCCTCCGATTACCGCCACCATTCCGCAAATTACTTCCTGCGCTGATGAGGTGATTGTTCCGATCATCGTGGTGAAGACACTCGGCGTTGGAGCGATTTCTCTGACACTGAATTATGATGCCAATGTCCTGATTTATGATTCGTATCAGAACCTGCATCCCTCCCTGTTGAATGGCTTCCTGACGGTTGTGAATCCCAGTGCCAATTCGGTTTATTTCTCCTGGCACTCAGTCAGCCCCTTAAACATTCTTTATGACACCCTGGTTGAGCTGGTGTTCACTTCCCCGAATGGGGGCACCACTGCAATGAACTGGGATCTGGCCACACCTGGCAATTGTGAGTTCAGCGATGTGGCAGCCAATGTAATTCCTGCCAGCTTCTTTGCAGGCACAGTTACCGCCATCCCCTCCCCTGCTATCACAATGCAGCCGGTAGATGTAGATATCACAGAAGGACAGAATGCCAGCTTCAGCGTTACCGCTACCAATGCTACTGACTACCAATGGGAAGTCAGTGACGACGGAGGTGCAAGTTGGAGTTATCTGACTGACGGCGCTATTTACCAGGGATCACAAACCGCAAGCCTGAATATCTTTGGCGCTACGGTGTATATGGATGACTTCCAGTTCCGCTGCATAGTTGGCGGCCCCTGTCCTCCTTATGTTACCAGCGATGAGGCAATGCTGAATGTACGTCCTATCATCACCACAACCATCGGACAGCATACCCGCTGTGCGGATGAAATCCTTATTCCCATCACCGTAAGCCATATGTACGGTGTTGCAGGCGTATCGCTCACCCTCGGGTTCAATACCGTTGTACTGAACTACGCAGGGGTGGACAGCAAGCATCCTGCCATCGACGGAGTCGGAACTTTCTACGACAACAGCACCTTTGGAAAGGTTTATCTGAGCTGGTTCTCCACCAACCCTGTGGATATTGGAGATGACACCCTGGTAGTCTTGCGCTTCACCTCCCCGGGTGGCGGAACAAGTAACCTCGTTTGGGATCTCAGCGTGATTGACAACTGCCAATATAACAATCTGGCCAGCGAGATCATCGCTTCTGTCTGGGAGAACGGTGTAGTCCACGTACAACCTACTCCTCTCGTCTACACTGTCACCGGTGGTGGCGAATATTGCGATGGAGGAAATGGTGTTGTGATCGGGCTGAATGGCTCGCAAAATGGCCGCGTTTACCAACTCTACCTCGATGGAGTCTATACCGGCCAGACAATAAATGGCACAGGCAGTGCCATCAGCTTTGGTGCTCAAACCGATGGAGGCAATTACACTGTGATTGCCCTGAACCCGCAAAGTGGATGTACCTCTGATATGATTGGCAGTGCAGATGTGATCGTGAATCCCCTGCCTGTTGCTGATGCCGGTGCTGATGTTTCCATTCTGCTCGGTACTACCGTCGATCTGAACGGCAGCGCTACGGGAGGCACACCCGGCTATACTTATATGTGGACTCCCGGCGGCGCCACAACGGCCACAGTGAATGTCGGTCCCGCTGCCACAACTACCTACACGCTTGGAGTAACAGACAGCAAAGGATGCTATGATAGTGATGATGTGCTGCTTACAGTATATGCCAATACCATCAGTGGTGTGGTTACCTACGACAATGCAGCACAAAGCCCCTTGAGCAATGTAGATGTATATCTGAATGATGATTCCAAGACTCTTGTCGCTTCTGCCACTACAGATGCCAACGGAGCCTATACCTTCCCACCGGTACCCAACGGAACATACACCATCACAGCGGCTACAAACAAGCCCTGGGGTGGCGTAAACTCCACCGATGCTCTGGTCATTATGCAGCATTTCATTTTGCTCGACACCCTTGAAGGGCTGCGTCTTGCTGCTGCCGATGTAGATGCTACAGGATATGTCAATACTACAGACGCCTTCAATGTTGCCCAACGTTTCGCTCAGCTGATCACCAGCTTTGTCTCCGGAGACTGGATCTTTGAAGAAAGTCTGGTTACCTTAAATGAAGACAACTTTGTAAGCGTAGATTTCCTCGGACTTTGCTACGGCGATGTAAATGGAAGTCACATTCCTGCCGCGAAAGCTTCCACTACCCTTAGCCTTACTGAAAAAGCAGCCATTCCTTTTGCTGCCGGAAAAGAAGTATGGCTGCCGGTATCTGTAGAACAGGCTGTACAAATGGGAGCCTTAAGTCTTGTAATGGATATCCCTGCGGGTATCAGCGTCAAAGACGTGAAGACTGCCTTTGGTGATGCATTGAGCTGGAATATCAACGATGGCCTCCGCATCTCCTGGTATAATACCAATGCCGTCAGCTTGAATGCCGGTGAAGAGATGATCCGCATTCTCGTTGCGGTGGATGCTTCTTTCCGTGGTGAAGCAAGCTTCAGTCTGGGTGATGAAAGTGAAATGGCCGGAGCCTTCGCTGAAGTACTGGCCTACACTGAACTCTCTATGCCGAAAATTGCGGCAGGAATGGTCAGCAACGAACTCAGCCTGAGAAATTATCCGAATCCTTTCAAGGGAAGCACCACCATTTCATATACCCTGCCCGAAGACGGAAATGCAAGTCTGAAGGTGTACAACATTCTGGGTGAAGAAGTGGCTGCCCTGGTGAACGGATATCAGAGCAGAGGACAGTACAACATTCAGTTCAACGCAACAAACCTGAGTCCGGGCATTTATCAGTACAGACTGGAATTGAGCGGCAAGCAGGAAATGGTGATTACCAAACCTATGATCATTACGGAATAAACCTGAGAACATCAGGAATTTAAAAACCTGGGGCTGCCTTTGCGGGCAGCCCCTTTTCATTGTCATTCACTTGCAGTCAAGTTGGAGGGATGTGCGTAATTTCACCACCTTTAATCATCCCGGGTGGGCCTGGATAATGGTAATGTAAAAGTGACGAGGGTTCCACCCTGCTCTTCATTCTTAGAAATGGTGATGCTTCCCCCTTGCATTTCCACAAACTCCTTGCACATTATTAAACCCAGTCCTGTACCCGGCTCATTCTTGGTTCCGGGTCTGCTGCTCCGTTTATCCAATCTGAATAGGTTATTCATTACAGATGGATCAATGCCAATGCCCTGGTCAATAATAGAAATGAATGCCTGATCATCTTCGGTTTCACAACGTATATGGATCTCTGTCCCGGATGAAGAGAATTTGATGGCATTACTCAGGAGATTCCGCAATATGGTTGAAGTCGTTTTGATATCTGCCCAGACTGCACATTCTGCCGGAATCTCTTTTCTGATCTCGATTCCTTTTGTCCTGGCCCTGATCACCTGAAGGTGGCAAGCATCCTGCACCAGCTGATCCAATTGTATGCTTTCAGGCTCAAGCTTAAGCGTACCTTTTTGATTCTCCGCCCAGGCCAGGAGGTTTTCAAGTAAATCATAGGTTGCCTGCAAAGCCAGCCGGAAATCTTTGACGATGTGCTTTCTCCGTTCCGGATCCATTGATTCAGCCTCTTCTTCCATTATTGCCGTAAAGCCAAGCAGGGCCGTAAACGGGCTCTTCAGATCGTGCGCTATAATAGAAAAGAAGCGGTCTTTGGTGGCATTGAGTTCCTGTAGTTCCGCTCTGTTCCTTGAAAGCTCTTCATTCTGAACAGATAAGATACCCAGAGCTTTCTTCAGTCGCTTTTTCTGAATAAAAAAGAGAGAGAGGGCTATACCCAACAAAATCACGGCAAGAGATGTAATTCCCACTGCCCAGTACTGCTTCCTTATGGTCAGAGACTGCGCATCAAGCAGGGCCTCATTGTGCATTTTCTCAGCGAGGAGTAAGAGATTCTCCTGCTCTCTTTTCTCCGTTTCATAGGCTGTTTGTATTCTCGAGATGGCTTCTGATTTCTGAAGATCAAGCACACTGTCCTTTAAGGTATAATGGCTTTCTGCCGCTTCCAGGGCCTGCTGAAACCTTCCCATTTCCCGATAAACAATGTATTGAACTCTTGTAGCAGCGACCTTAAGATTCATATCTCCAATCGTATCTGCAATCTTTATCGCTTCAGATATCTGCTGAAGGGCGAGTGGGTGCCGACTATTTCTGACTGATATCTCTGAGAGACCAATTAAGGCATTCCCGACGCCCAAAAGCAAACCGGATTCCCGTGATATATCAAGGCAGGCGGTATAGAACACTTCTGCATTCTCCATATCATTCATCAGGGCATAAGTATGACCCCGATTATAATAGATCCGGGCAAGGCGACTTACCGGAGGAGGGATCGGTAGATTGTCTTCAGCGAGCTGGAGATGAGAGAGGGAAGCTTGATATTTCTTGAGCTTTGTGTATAGGATGGCCAGGTTAAGGTAAGCCATTGAAAGTGTTGAACGATCGCCCAGCTCTTTGCTGATCTCAATAGATTGTGTAAGATAACGAATAGCGGAAGCATCTTCGCCAAGCTCATCCATTGAGCGACCGATATTATTCAGAATTAAAGCCTGGTTTTGTTTGCTCCCGTACTTCTCGATGATTCTCAGACTGCTGAAGTAGTATTCCACAGCACGGTCAACCAAACCCATCCCACCCAACACTACCGCAATATTCTGTTCCAAGCCTGCAATTTTCAGGGAATCTCCCAGGGCAACATACAGCTCCCTTGATTCTTTGAATTTCTGTAAGGCCTGGCCATAATCACCTTTGAGGTGGTGAACCTGTCCAAGAATATTTATCGCACGGGCTGTGACATTTGCTTTGCGCTCATTCTCACCCAGCGCCAGAAGTTGCTTCAATATCGCCTCGGCTGAGTCGAGTTGATTACTCTCCTTTAACAGCGAAGCTTCCTCCGCCAGAATATCAGGAATAAAGAAGGACAATCTGTTACGCTTGATCAATGCTTGTGCCTGAGCAAGATAAAAGGCAGAAGAATCAAAATAACCCATCTGATTATATACAGACACGATACCCAGCAAAGCATCTGCCTTGAGTGAATCATTTTGTGCTGTACGCATCTCCTGTTTCAGGCTGCTGATGGTATCCGGTATATTGCTTTGAAGAGGGAGGCTGAATAGCCAGCATAATACAAGTAATCCAAGCTTTCGCATAGTTAAATCGCTTGAGGGTAATAAAGGAATAGTCCCAATTAAAAATACAACTATTGTTTGGATACACAAAAATCCGGGCTGAAACCCGGATACCTGAAACGAAAAAAGTTGACTATTTACAGCAGCGAACAGCTATGCGCTGGCAGAAAGAATGTAAGGCTAAATGATCTTCCCTTCAAAATGAAGCACGGCAGAACTGCGGCGGGGATCATTGGTGAAGACGGTAACGGTTTTATGCTGCCGTCCTTTGCGCCCGCGGGTATCAAATTCTATCCCGACAAAGGTTTCCTCCCCCGGTGCAAGTGTGGTTTTTTCAGGATGACTGGCGGTACATCCACAACTGGCCTGAGTGGAACGGATGATCAGGTCGCGCTTGCCCTCGTTTTTCAGCAGAAACTTATGCACCACTTTATCGCCTTCCCTGGCTGTGCCAAAATTAAAATTCTCCTGAGGGATTACCAGTGCAGGTGGGTTTGCCTTTTCATCATCACTAAGCTTACTGAAATCTTCTTCGATATATGCATTCACAGGAAAAGTTTTCAGCATCAAATCAGCATCATTGGTCCTCAGGGCGGCATTATAGCGCACAAATCCATATTCTCCGCGCTTTATGCCGCTGTAAGTGACATAAACCATTCCGATGGATTGCGGTGGGATTACCGGCGGTTTTACCACGATTTCCATATACTTCGGGGGCTTCTCACCCATCACCTCCATTGGCTGACTCCAGGCATTAAACACAGCGAAAGAATCCGTTCTTTCTTCTGAATCCTTCAGGTAATTGAAGTTCAGGAAGTTCTTCGACATATATAGATTCCCCTTACGATGCGGAAAATCTGCTTTCACGGCTTCCGGTAACTGTGCGAAAGCACCGGAGATTATAGATGTGAGGCACAATACCGTCACGAACAAAGTAATTCTTTTCATTTTGGACCAGTATTTAAGAAAACGCAAAGGTACATTATGAAGCGAACTGAATGCAATCTGTATTCAGTCCCGGTCAAATCAGTTCACATTGCCAATGAAACGTAAAAACACCTGGTCATTTTCAGGATCATTGGTGATAAGGGTAATTATTTTGTGTTGAGCACCAGACAGATCATTCGTTTGCATTGCCAAATTCACTTCCCTGCTCTCACCCGGTGGAATGCGATCCGGAAACTGATCCCATTTAAGGCAGGTGCAGGATGAAGTCACTTTTCGGATGATGAGCTCAGTCTGCCCATCATTTTTCAATACGAATGATGTCGTGAGGGTTTCTCCTCTTTTGACGCTCCCGAAACGAAAGGCATCATTATTCAGCAACAGGCGGGGTGCAGTATTTCTTTTGTTTCTGCTCCCGGAAGAAAAATCTTCTTTGATATTCACGCTGACACTTAATGATTTTAGTCCGCCGGCAGGATCGTTTGTCATAAAATAAACCGTGTCAAAGAGGACTCCGAAATCATTTCGCTTTCTGGTATCATAATCCACTATCAGCATTCCTTCCTGAGCAGGGCCGATAGCGGTAGGGATCAACTGGACCTTAAGATGTTTCTGCCTGGTTTCCGGTGGTCCTTTTTGCAGCTTTATTGCCTGATCGGCCGCATTAAACAACAAGAAAGTATCGCTTGCTTTCTCTCCCAGCTTTAAGGTTCCGAAGGTTCGATGCCCCTCTTCAAACAAGAGGGAACCCAGGGCGTGCGGAAATCGCTCCTCAGGCCGGAGAGGGCGCGGCCTGACAAAGCCCTGTATCTGGAGAAAACGCTCAATATTCTCGGGGTCATTGCATTTTACGGAAACATACTTATTGAATTTCCCTGGGCGCTGAACCGGGTCGTAGGTGATCCTGATAAAACCGCTGTCCTGGGGAGGGATCGGATCCCGGGTATATTCTTCCGAGGTGCAACCGCAAGATGCCTTCACCTCCAGAAGACGGAGGACAGCATTTCCATCATTATACACCTTAAATACGACTGAAGCATATCCGTCCACTTCATTGATCGTATCCATACTGATCACTTCCCGATCGAATCGAATCACGGGCAATCGGTTTTGAGCATTCATCATTGCCGGAGACAAGGCCAGCAAAAAAAGAAGTTGCACCATTCCCAAACGGATACTCATCGCAGGAAAAGAGACAGGCATACAGATATTATGTTTAAAGCAGTTCATAATCCTTTTCTTTGAGCAGGCTGAGGATATCCAGTTCGTGAAAACTGCCTGAACTCATTAACAGCAGACACGACTTTTGTGCATTTCGTGTCTTCAGCCAATCCTGAACCTCCGTATTCGTCTGAGCAATATGTATATCTGTTCTTCCGAAAGCGGTGCGGACCTCCTCCGGACTGATGGGAGCCATCTTTTTTTGCCTGAGTGTCTCAGGATGATAAAAGACCAATGCCTCATCCGCAGCGTCCAGGGCCTGGAAATATTGAGGGAGGAATTGGGCTGAGAGGCTGCTGAATGTGTGCAATTCAATACAGGCCTGAATGCTGTGATCCGGGTATTGTTCCCTGGCAGCGGCAACTGTAGCTTTGAGCTTCGACGGGGCGTGGGCAAAATCTCTGTACACCACGCTCTCATCTTTGCTGGCCACTTTCTCGAGCCGGCGTGCAGCACCTTTGAAGGTGGTCATTGAATTGAGAAAATCCAGTGGGGCAAGTCCAAGGAGTTGACAAACCTGCATAGCTCCAGCGAGGTTTTGGAGGTTATGTTTTCCGAAGATCTGAAGCGGAAAATGCCGGTAGATGGATGATGGCATCGTCGATCCTTCTTGATTACCAGGGTCTGCATCGGCAAAAAGCGTCGTTTTCCCTTTTTCAATCGTGTACACCGGAGTCCGGTATGGAATGTAGTGTATGTGCTCAGGGCCTTGGGCCACCAGCTCTCTGAGGGTCTCATCCTCTTCACAATACACCACACTCCCACCTGGCTCAATGTGTTCCATCAGGCTGACAAACTGCTCCAGGTATTCCTGCTCTGTGGGAAAGACATTAATATGGTCCCAGGCTATCCCGGAAATCAAGGCGATATGGGGTGCATAATGCAGAAACTTCGGACGGGGATCCAGGGGAGAGCTGAGATACTCATCTCCTTCGAGCACGGCAATATGCGCTTCTTCGCTAACCTTAACCATCACCTCAAAGCCCTCCAGGCTGGCTCCCACCATATAATCGGGTTGTAGTCCGGCTGTATGCAAGGCGTGAAGCACCATTGCAGTGATGGTGGTTTTTCCGTGACTACCGGCAATCACTGCGCGCTGCTTATTTTTATACTGCGAATACAAAAATGCCGGAAAGGAGTAGAGCGGCACAGAAAGATGCATCGCCCTGAGCAATTCAGGATTGTCTTCCCTGGCGTGCATTCCCAGAATCACTGCATCGAGTTCAGGGCTGATCTTCTCCGGAAACCACCCCTCCCGGGGAGGCAAAAGCTTATATCTGGCCAGCCGCGAACGTGAAGGATCTGAAATCCTGTCATCAGAACCACTCACCACGTCTCCTCTTAAATGCAATGCAATGGCCAGGTTATGCATCACGGCCCCGCCAATGGCTATGAAATGTACTCTCATAAAGCTTTTCAGACTAAAGGTCAAAGGTACACATTTGGCATTGCCCAAATCCCGCCGATTTTACCGGGACCCGGCAGGATATCAGCAGGGGCTGATCAAAAACCAGTATTTTTGCAAGCTGATCAATTTGACAAGCACCGATGCAAAAAGAAAAGGCAGCCGAAATAAATGCGCTACTTGCGGGTAGTGCTCCTGAAGACGTTCTCCGGTACTTCCTCCTTGATTTTCAAGGCAGAACTGCGCTTTCAAGCAGCTTAGGGCCAGAGGATCAAATATTGACGGAGATGATCTCTCATATTCATCCTTCAGCAAGGATTTTCACCCTGGACACCGGCAGGCTGTTCCCGGAGACTTACGACCTGATGCACCTGACCAACCAGCGCTACAAAACCAGGATTGAAGTCTTTTTCCCTCCGGCAGCAGAAGTGGAAAGAATGGTCGCAGACAAGGGCATCAATCTCTTTTATGAAAGCATTGAGAACAGAAAGGAATGCTGTCACATCAGAAAAATTCTTCCCCTGAAAAGGGCACTGCAAGGCCTTGATGCCTGGATAACAGGCCTGCGGCGAGAGCAGTCACCAACCCGTGATGAGGTAGAGGTGGTGGAATGGGATGAAGCCAATCAAATCATTAAAGTAAGTCCTTTGATTAACTGGAGCCGGGAACAAGTTTGGGATTATATCAATGCAAAACACATTCCCGTGAACCCACTACATCAAAAAGGATTTGCCAGCATCGGTTGCCAGCCTTGCACTCGGGCCATCAACGAGAATGAAGATGAAAGAGCCGGAAGATGGTGGTGGGAAAATCCGGAGACGAAAGAATGCGGCCTCCATAAGAAGGTTTAATTCTCAGCGCATCGAAATAACTTTTACGGCACTGATCTTTGCCACGATTAATGTGGGAAGAAGCATTGCGGCAATGCACATTGCCAAAGCCCCCGCATTGAGCAGGAGAATCGGCCATAATTCAAAACTTACCGGTACCCGCGACAGGTAATATGACTCTTCTGAGAGCCGGATCCATCCAAAGCTTTTCTGCAGAAAAAGCAAAAGCAATCCGATTGCATTGCCGATAAGCAGGCCTGTCAGCGTAATCCTGACAGCCTGTTGTAAAAAAATATGACGCACAATGGCATTGCTAGCACCCAAAGCTTTCAGTACACCGATCAGGTTCATTCTCTCCAGCATAATGATCAGCAAGGCAGAAATCATTGTGATCACAGAAACAAATATCATCAGGATTAAGATGACAATCACGTTCATATCCTGCAAAGCCAGCCAGTCGAATATCTGTGGATAGATTTCTGAGGCAGTGATTACATCGATTCCCGATGCGGTATTCTCATATAGAGTGGAAGCCAGTCCCTGAATATTCTTTGTATTCTCCACAAATACTTCGAAGCCACCTACCTGTGTGGTATCCCAAAGGTTCAGGCGTTGTATATGCCTGATATCACCCAGGATGTATGTGCGATCGAATTCTTCCATCCCGCTGCGATAGATACCACATATCTCAAAACGCCGGCCACGCATTCTTCCCTCAGAGCCAGCGAGAAAATACATCCTGAGGCTTTGGCCTGTATCCAGGGCGAGCCGCAATGCCAGGCGCTCGGAGATCAGTACTTCATCGCCCCTCTTCTCATTCCATACCGGAAAATCTCCGCGAATCAGTTTTCCGCTGAAACGGCTCCAGTCATAATCCAGATATACCCCTTTGAGTACCACTCCCTCAATGTATTCGTCTGTTTTAAGAATACCCGCTTTGGTGGCATAGGGCTGGATATGAGACACGCCCTTAAGCCAGGCATAATCAGGATAAAAGGCCTGGTGCATTGCCAGTGGACTGGATTCAAACGAATCGTTCAGGTCAAAGTGTGAAAGCCTGATGTGGCCGGAGAACCCGAATACCTTCGACTGTATCTCCTGTTGAAAACCGCGTACAACAGCCACAGAGATGATCATCACGGCAATACTCAAAGCGACCCCGGTGATGGCAATCCGGATTAAGGGCCGGGCATAGGCTGAAAGAGCGCGGCTACTCAGTCGGGAGGCAATGAAATATGGAAAATTCACAAAAGCTTTCTTATTTTGCAAAGGTATGAAACAGTCCATTCCCCTTTGCCTATGATTAAGCCCATTCCGACTCTTGTCCTTTTTGCTTTTATTTCCATATTAAACGCTCAGGCCCAGTTTGTTTTCCCTTACAGGCAAACCCAGGCTGCGCAAATCCGGTGTGGAGCGGAAAGAACCCAAAAGTATTTCCCGATGCTGCAGCAAAAACGCATTGCCATCACCACGAATCATACTGCTTACATCGGGGAGAAGCACATCGTAGACAGCCTGGCCGGGGCCGGTTTCGATGTCCGCAAGGTTTTTGCACCTGAGCACGGATTCAGGGGGAAGGAAGCAGCCGGTGCCCATATTGGCGACGGAATTGATCCAAAAACAGGCATACCTGTCCTATCCCTTTACGGGAAAAAGAAAAAGCCCGAACCGGAAGATCTCCAGGATGTGGATATTGTCCTCTTTGACATTCAGGATGTGGGTGTAAGGTTCTATACATACATTTCGACGATGAGCTATATGATGGAAGCCTGTGCTGAGGCCGGAATTCCCTTCATCGTACTGGACCGGCCCAATCCACACGGGCATTATGTAGACGGGCCCATACTCGAGGATGGCTTTAGTTCTTTTGTCGGGCTGCATCCCGTTCCGGTGGTACACGGAATGACGATAGGAGAATATGCCCGGATGGTGAACGGGGAGGGCTGGCTGCAAAACGGCAAAAAATGCCAGCTGCAGGTCATCCCGGTGGCCGGGTACACCCATACCGATCTATACCAGCTGCCCATCCCCCCCTCCCCTAACCTTCCTAATATGGCAGCAGTATATCTATACCCTTCCCTTGCCTTTTTCGAGGGGAGCAACGTGAGCGTGGCCAGGGGTACCGACTTTCCTTTTCAGGCATTCGGACATCCTGATTTGCACGGGGCCCCCTTCCGCTTCACGCCTGAATCAAGACAGGAAGCACCCAGGCCGCCACAGCTGGGAAAAGAGTGCAAAGGATACCATCTGGAAGAATTTGGAGGCCGGTTTATTCGCAACTATCGACAGCTTTATCTGTACTGGTTGATTGAAACCTATCGCGACCTGGGTGGTGAGCCCTCCTTTTTTCTCCCCTTTTTCGATAAACTTGCCGGAAGCGATATGCTGCGCAAACAAATCATTTCAGGTCTCTCTGAAAGCCAGATCCGGGAAAGCTGGCAAGAAGGGCTGAATAAGTACAAGCTAATCAGAAAGAAGTATTTACTGTACCCTGACTTTGAATAAGATGAAAACCGGTCAGTTACAAACAAAGCTGTCAGAAAGCCTGAAACCTTTTCTAATACTGGGTATTCTTGCCTTCGGATTGTATGCCAACACCCTGAAGCTGGACTATGCCCTGGACGATACCCTGCTGATCACCGGAAATGAATTCACAAAAAAAGGCCTGGAGGGCATTCCGGATATCCTGACCAACGATGCCTTTACCGGCTTCTTCGGAAAACAGAAGAACCTGGTTGCGGGTGGAAGATACAGGCCCTTATCCCAGATAATGTTTGCAGTGGAATATGAGATATTTGGCCCGAACCCATTCCCCGGTCATCTGTTCAATGTTTTACTGTATGTGGCCCTGGCTCTGTTCCTTTTTCATTTCTTACGAAAGCTCCTCGATCCATCCGATGGACCCTGGTGGTTCAGCATTGCCTTTGTGGCCAGCCTTTTCTTTATAGCGCATCCGCTGCATACAGAAGCCGTGGCAAATGTAAAAGGCAGAGATGAAATACTCACTATGCTTTTTGTAATCCTGGCCTGGCACAGCAGCCTCAGGTACATCCACCGCAATCAAACCATACACCTGGTATGGAGCGGATTATTCTTCTTCCTGGCGCTGATGTCAAAGGAAAACAGCCTTCCTTTTATAGTGGTCATTCCTCTGTCCTTCTATTTCTTCAGAAAAGGGGTAAGCAAAAAACAGATAACAATGAGCATCCTGCCTCTACTGATCACCAGTGCTGGATTTCTTGCCCTTAGATACAATGCCCTGGGTTTCTTTCTGGGAGGAGAAAAGGCCACTGAGCTCCTGAATGACCCCTACCTGAATGCCACAGTGGCTGAAAAACTCGCCACCAATTTGCTCACCTGGGGTAAGTATTACTCCCTGCTGATATTCCCCCACCCACTGACCCACGATTACTATCCGCATTTTTTCTCCCTGAAGGATTTCGCTCATCCGGCTGTCTTGCTCAGTGTACTTGCGACGCTTGCCCTGGCGGGCTATGCTTTGGCAGGGATAAAGAAAAAGCATCTCCTTTCATTCAGCATATTGTATTTCTTCATCACCTTTTCCATAATGAGCAATGTGGCCTTCAATATTGGCACCTTTATGAATGAGCGTTTTATGTTCATTCCACTGCTTGGCTACGCCCTGGGGCTGGCCTTTTTGCTGAGACGTTGGCGAGAAACGCGGATTGCGGCCAGGCTGCCTTTATACATTGGTGGATTGATGTTATTGGCATACAGCATCAAAACCATCAGTCGCAATCCAGTGTGGCAGGATGATTACACCCTTTTTACCACCGATGTCAGGGTGAGTCATAACAGCATTAAATGCAATGTATCGGCAGGAGGGAAGAGCCTGGAGAAATACGAAAAGACCCAGGACCCGGTGCTTCGCGCCTCTTTGCTTGCCCAAGCCATTCCCTGGCTCGAAAAGGGAGTGTCGCTTCATCCGGGCTACCTGGCAGGATGGGAACAACTGGGAAAAGCCACCTATTACGATAAGGACTATGAGCGTGCCTGGCTTTGCTATCAGAACTGTTTGCAGATCAAGCCGGATTCGGAAAGTGCCAAGGAGAACCTTGGCCTGGTGGCTCTGATGGCTTTTCAGGAAAAAGACTATCCTGCAGCCATCACCTATCTGAAGCAAGTCAGGGTGCTGATGCCGGCAGAGGGATTATACGCGGCCCGCCTGGCGGATGCATACATTGAGATGGGTGAAGGAGACAAGGCCAGGCTGGTTTTGGAAGAAGCCCTGGCCGAAAATCCCAAAGACCATCTTTTACTGGGCAAATTGGGCGAGTTCTGGGGGAGATATTTCGGGCGACTGGACCGGGCAGAGCATTACCTTCTTCTTGCCCTGGAGGGCAAGCCGGATTATGCCTCTGCACTTGAAAACCTCGGCATTGTTTACGGAATGACAGGCAGGCTGGAACAAAGCCTTGAGGCACTCCGTAAAGCTTCGGTCATTGAGCCGGAAAACAGCCGGATACTGACTAACATCGGCAATACCCTGATGATGATGGGCCAATCGCAGGAAGCGGAAGAATACTTCTCTCAGGCCAAACAGAAAGAATCAAAGGATTAAACGGTCTTTCCGGGATAGACCTTCAATGCTTCCGCCAGAGTGTTCATTGCACTGGAAAGGTCATCTGCTTTAAGCACATAACTGATCCTCACTTCATCCTTACCCGAACCCGGAGTAGCATAAAAACCGGTAGCCGGAGCCATCATCACGGTTTGCATCTCATATTCAAAATCCTCGAGTAACCACTGACAGAAACGGTCTGCATCATCGATAGGAAGCTTTGCTACTACATAAAAAGCACCCCGGGGATTCGGACAAAAAGCACCCGGCATCTGGTTGATTGCATTAACGACCACTTCGCGGCGGGCGCGGTATTCTTCCAGCACTTCTGCAAAATAGGAAGGAGGCACATCAATGGCGGCCTCTGAAGCGACCTGACCAAAAGAGGGCGGGCTCAGGCGGGCCTGGGCAAACTTCAGAGCGGTATCTAAAACCTGCTGATTCCGGGTTACCATAAAGCCGATGCGAAATCCACAGGCACTGTAGCGCTTGGAAACAGAGTCGATCATTATGACGTTCTGCTCCAGCCCGGGCAGGTTCATCACCGAATGATGGGTTAGTCCATCGTAACAAAACTCCCTGTACACTTCATCAGAGAAGAGGTATAAATCAAACTTCTTAACAATATCTGCCAGCACTTTCAACTCCGACTCGGAGTAGAGGTAGCCGGTAGGATTGTTCGGATTGCATATCAGGATCGCTTTGGTTCTGTCCGTAATGGCTTTTTCAAACTCCTCGATCGGAGGGAGGGCAAAGCCTGACTGAATATCAGAGCGGATGGGTTTCACCACCACTCCTGAGTTTATGGCAAAACCGTTATAGTTGGCATAAAAGGGTTCGGGGATAATCACTTCATCACCCGGGTCAAGGCAGGATTGCATTGCAAACAGTATGGCCTCGGAAGCCCCGGCACCCACGATGATTTGCTCCGGTGTAATATGGATACCAACGCCTGCATAGTACGCAGCCAATTTATTCCGGAAGGAGATCATCCCTGCAGAATGGCTGTACTCCACCACCTTTTCCTTATAATTTCTCACCGCGTTCATCGCAATCTCCGGTGTGGGAATATCGGGCTGCCCGATGTTCAGGTGGTAGACTTTCACTCCCCGCTTTTTCGCATCTTCAGCGTATGGAACCAGTTTTCTGATGGGTGAAGCCGGCATTGCCAGCCCTTTTTTCGAGATTTGTGGCATATCAAATAATTTTTAATAAAAAAAGCCGGCAGAAAGACTGCCGGCCACAAATTTGCGAAATATATTCAAAATGCCTGCATTAATTCGCTTTGGGTGTCGCCCCCTGGGAGCTTGGATTTTCCGGAGCGGATTCTGCAGGAGCCTGAGTGACGGTCCCTTTGATTCTCAGTACCACAGAGGATGTCTTTGCATTGGAAAGGACTGTAATGTGCTTATTGATTGCCCCCATTCTCCGGGTATCATACTTTACATTTATCGTGCCCGTCTGTCCTGGCAGAATCGGTTCACGCGTCCATTTCGGTACAGTGCATCCACAGGATGAACGAACATTAGACAGCACAAGGGGTTCTTTTCCCGTGTTGGTAAATTCAAACTCACAGGTACCATCCCCGTTCTGGAAGATGGTGCCATAGTCGTGTACGGTCTTGTTAAAAGTAATCTCCGGGGCATTGGGATTGTCTGCAGAAGGCTGTGCTTGCAGTGAAAGGACTGCAACACCCATCAGAAGAAGGCCAAGAATGCTGATCTTTGTTTTCATATCATCGTGTTTTTGGGGGTTATTTCGTTTTAACAGCAACAAATGTAAAAAGGGGAAGCAGAGCAGGCAATCCGTTAACAAACATTAACAAGGGTATGCTGGGGAGAAATGCAAACCTTGACCCTGCGTTGCGCAGGTGAGGCCGAGTTATTACCTTAGCCAGACCAAATCCACGAATTATGAAAGCCATCCCTATGATCATTGCCAGCCTGTTCCTGTTTACCAGTCTCATTTCCTGCAATAGAAAAGCTGCTCCCGGTGCCGAGGCTGCAGACACCTATAAGCCCGCCCTGGTCACCGCTGCCGGCCCTCCCGTGATTGTGTACAAGACCAAGTCTGATTTCAGGCATAACGTGCCCATCATTTTGAGTGCCGACAAAAAGGAGATCCTGATGTATCCGGCCCCCGGAGATGTTTTCTATCAGGGGGAATATGCTATGCCATTTGAACTGAGGAACGGGTATCTGCTTGACCGAAGGGGCATCAACGAAAATGCCGCCTTTCTTTCCTATACTTATGAGGAATATGCAAACCTGAAAGCAGCGCCCTCGCCGGAGGAGTTGTTCGAGATGATCCTGGATAATGATCCCATTACAGAATTATGGCATTGTGGAAGTCAATATGCCTATCCTAATCTGGAAGAAACAATAATGACCCTGACAGAAACCGGTGATTTTAAGGGGTGCGTCCGCCTGAAATAAGCAAACTCATCATTCCGGATGAAACAATAGAACGATGCAGGCTAAGAAGTTTGGAACATTTGCCGGAGTCTTTACCCCCTCCCTCCTGACCATACTGGGAGTAATTATGTATATGCGCCTGGGTTGGGTGGTTGGAGAAGCCGGATTGTACGCAGCCCTGGGCATTATTCTTCTTGCTCATCTGATTTCGATCACAACCGGATTAAGTATTGCATCCATCGCTACCGATAAAAAGATTGCATCAGGAGGGATTTATTACATACTCTCCCGCAGTCTGGGCCTGCCGATCGGAGGAGCCATCGGCATTGTTCTCTTCATTGGCACTTCGCTGAGCATTGCCTTATATCTGGTAGGTTTTGCGGAAAATTTCCTGGGTATTGAGGAGATCGCCCGGTTTACGGGACTTGCCCCTTCGATAGACAGCATAAGGATTGTGGGCAGTGTGGTCATTCTCATTCTGGTCATCCTGGCTTTTATCAGTACTTCGCTGGCCATCAAAGCTCAGTTTTTTATCCTGACCGCCATTGTGCTCTCCCTGGCATCCATTTTTATCGGATTGATTCGTCCCGGGGAGTGGGGAAGCGCCTCTGTCAATCTGCTGCCAGTGACAGGCCACCTGCCCCTTGAAGCCATTTTCGCCATATTCTTCCCGGCAGTCACCGGTTTCACAGCAGGTGTGGCTATGTCGGGCGACCTGAAAGACCCCAAGAAGTCCATTCCGGGAGGAACACTGGCGGCGATACTGGTTGGTTTATTGGTCTATATTGGATTGAGCATCGGCCTGGGCATAGCGGTAGACCGTGAATTACTGATCAATGATCCCAATTTTCTTATGAAAGTTGCCTGGTCAGCACCGCTGGTGATTGCCGGGATATGGGGAGCAACCCTGTCTTCTGCCCTGGGAGGGATACTGGGTGCACCCAGGATTTTGCAGGCAATGTCAGCCGACCGCATCACCCCCGGATTATTCAGTCTGACACAAGGCATCAACAATGAACCCAGGAATGCCCTGCTGCTCACTTATCTGATTGCCGAAGCGGGGATTCTGATCGGAGACCTGAATATCATCGCGCGGATTGTCTCTATGTTCTATATCGCAGCCTACGGGTTTATCAATCTTTCTCTGGCCCTTGAAAGCTGGGCCAGCAGCGATTTTCGGCCGAGTTTCCGCATCAAACCTTTCATAGGACTGATTGGGTTTGCCGCCAGCTTTGGAGTGATGTTCAAAATCGATGTCCTGGCTATGCTCGCCGCCTTTCTTGTAATGGGCTTTCTGTACCTGTATCTCACGCGTAAAGCCTACCGGCTTGATTTCGGTGACGTATGGCAAAGCGTCTATACCGCAGTAGCCCGTAGCAGTCTGCATCGCCTGGATCAGCACAGAATGGAGGAGAGAAACTGGCGACCGAATTCACTTTTGTTCTCTCGGGGAAATGAAACCAATAAACATTTACTGGAATTCGGGGTATGGCTCACCGGCAAACACGGGTTTCTGTCTCATTTCGACCTGACAGAAACACCGGAATCCAACCGGCTTTTTCCAAAGCACCATCAAAGCCTTCAGACAGAAATGACGCGCATCCACAAAGGGGTTTTTGCGCGCAAACAACACTGTCGCAATCTGAACGAAGGAATTCTTGCCATTTGTCAAACCTATGGCTTTGCGGGCATCGAGCCTAACACCGTGATCCTGGAATGGCCCAGGAAGGAAAAAGAACCACCCAAATTCATCCATCTGCTTAAGCAGCTCAATGTCCTCGACTACAATCTGCTTCTGATGGACTTCGATCCCCGAAGTGGATTTGGCAAAAAGAAGCGCCTGGATATCTGGTGGCGCGGTGGTGGTCAGAATGGAAACCTGAGCCTCACCCTGGTCAGGCAACTCATCCTTTCCAGCCAATGGCGCCGGACTAAGATCAGATTGATGGTTGTCAACCCGGTCAACCATCAGCAGGAACGCTTGCGTCAGGATGCCCGGGAGATTCTGGACACGATGCGTATGGAAGCTGAGATCCGCATCATCAACAATGAGATCGAACAGAAGCCTTTCTACGAAATAATCCGTGCTGAATCGACCGACACAGACCTGGTACTTTTCGGCTTACCCGATATTCCGGATGGAAATGAGGACCGCTTTCTGGAAGAAACCAATGCCTTGTGCAAAGATATTGGGACGGTGATTATGGTCAAGGCTTCGAGCACCTTCAAAGAATTAAAAATCGGTCAGTACAGAAAAGATGCTCCAGCTGCAGCAGAGAACCTGACGGAAGCGCTCTCCCTATCAGAAGTCCAGGAAGAACAGCGCATTGGCGAAGCAAACGTGGAGAAAAAACTCGACGAACTCAGGCAAGAATGCGGCCAAATGCTCAGGCAGGTTTTTTTACCCCTCATCTATCAGGAATCGGAAGACATCCAGTCCCTGGTCAGGCAAGCCACAAGTGTGATTGAGGGTATGGCCGGGATGAAAGAAGGGGATAAGATTGAAGGAGCAGAGCTGCTCCGTTCACAAAAATCCATTGGCTTTCGTTTTCGTAAAGCCCTTCAACAGATCAGGAAACGAGACCTGGATGACAACACTAAGTTTCTGCAAAGAGCCTTAGATGACTGGAAATGGCAGGCGGTTCATTTTACAGACGGGGTCCCGGGGCGGATAAAAATACAACTGCCCGCTTCGCGCATCGAGAGAAAGCAGCATAAAAAACTGGCTGTAAGCGTATTCGCATTCAGGAAAAGGCTGTTTAAGGGTAAGCGTAATCATTATTCCTATGCGCTCAAATTCAAGAAACTACTGGAATCACGCTACCCCAGGCGCCAGCAATTCCTGGTATATCAACTCCTCAAACTATACCATCAATATCGGGTGGGCCTGGTATCAGCATTAAAGAGCAGGCATCAGGAAATTGCAGACGGATTATTGACAATGCAGCTAATGACCCAGGAGAATAGGGTCGTCAACACTGCTTTTATTGAAAAGGCAATTAAGCTGAAGGAAGCGGTGGACTCTCTGTCGATGATTGCACAGAAAAGCATCCCCACCTTTGAGAAAGCATTAAGTGTGTTTCTGAAAAGTGAAGTGAAGTATTTCTCGGAAGTGTACAGGCAGGCCTCCCCGAATGCATTCATACAGAACCCTCGCACCGCTCCTACCCTCCCGGATTACGGGGATATGATTATATCTTGGAACAAAGCCCAGGATATCCTGATGCAGAAAGGCTTGTTTGAGATAAACCTCAAGATATACGCAAGACGTGTGCGGGATATCCTGATAGATATAAGAAGCAAGAGAGAGGAATACATCCATCGTGAGTTTGAACTTCGGTTCGGATATATTGCGGCCTCACTGGAGAGCCTGAACGACAAAGGCGTACAGGATGCAGCGCAGGACTTGAGTGAGCTTGATGCCAAACTGCTTGCAGAGGCACAAGCTGAGGCCATCATTGCAGAGATTGTTCGGGAAGGACTTGAAAAGATGAAGAATGCTGCCGGTGTTTTTCCCAATGAGATTATCCTGCCAGATGAAGCCGGACTCGCTGAATTGATGCGATCTCCTTTCGATCCTTTTACCGCACAAAGCATTCAGCTCAGGCAAACGATCGACAGGCTTATGACTGATGAAGCGGTTCAGCCTCTGGAAGCACATACCGTCTGGCTGGGTGGCATTCTGGGTGAATACCGCTCCGAATTGAGCCGGGTGCTGCGATTGCTGTATTTTCTGGCTGAAAATGTGTCGTCGTCCCTCATCACCGAAGAGGAATTCAGAAAGGCATTGCACGAACAACAACAGTATATCGCATCGCAACTGGGCCGAATAAGAAAGACAAAGGAAGAAAGCTACTATAAGAGTGAAGAGCGATTAAATGCGCTGACCCAAAGTTTGAGCCCCGACCATATTCTACATTTGACCAGCAAGGCCGGGCGCCATTTAAGAAGGTCTCCCGGCAGGAAACTATGGTTGCCGCTGAGACGGAACGCAGACCGACTGCGTAAAGCAATACTGGTTCACCTGACCAGCTACTGGTACGGGGTCAGCAAGTTTATTCTGCTCAGCCAGGGCAAAACCAGAGCAAAACAGACTCGTCTTGAATTAAGACAAAGCGTACACGCAGAGATCTCCCCCCTCTTGATCAAGGAAGAGGTTAAGCAAAGCCTGAGTTTCTACTACTTGCAATTATTCAGCAGAAAAAGCCTCTTCCTCCAGGATTACTTCACAGGGAATAAAACCGTACTTGAACTTGCGGGCAGCATTATACAAAGATTCAGAAAAGGGAATGCACCGGTAATGTGTATTAACGGGTTACCGGGAACAGGGACTTCGTTTACAGCACTAACCATTGCCCAGCAACACTTTACCCCTCAACAGGTCTACCATCTCAGGCCTCCAGGGAAAGGAAGCCTTGATCCTGCCGTATTCAGATCACATATTCAGCGATTGATTGCCAACGATATGAGTAGTGATGAGCCCGGAGTGCAGTTTCAGGCAGGCAGTGTACTGATTATTGATAACCTGGAATTATGGTGGGAAAAAAGCCCGAAGGGCTTCAGGGTTTTGGATGCAATTGAAAAGCTGGTTCAACAGGAAAGAGGCAGGATTCTGCCTATACTGGTTTGTAACACCCTTGCCCTCAGAATCATTTCTCAAACCCATAGTTTGATGGACAGGGTGGACCATTTTCTTGAATGCGGTTTGATGAGTGCCAAGGAGATAGAGCTGGCTATTATGCAAAGGCACGACACCCTGGGATATCAGATAAGCTATGCATTAAAAGGCGGGGATTATTTTGTCCCCTGGAAAAAAGCCAGGGTATTCTCCCGGCTTTTCCATCTCAGCGGGGGGCTGATCTCTGCCGCCATTTCAATCTGGCCTGGAATGATTGATTGGGCAGATGAGAAATCACTACGGCTCGGATTACGCCGAAACCCTGACCCGGCGAGCCTGGATGGATTGAGTTCTCTTGAGGATGAGGTACTGGTATTGTTTCTGATTCACCGAAAACTGGATCACAAACGCATAAGCAGGCTCATCGGATTATCGGGTTCAGAGTGCAGCGACATTTTGCGGCAATTGGAAAGCCTGCTTCTGCTGGAGCAACAGGATGAGGGCTTTTATGAAATCTATCCGATTTCAATGCCAGTTATAATGAAGCACCTGCAAGGAAAAAGTCTTGTTTAAATGTGATATGGAAAGAATCAACACCTTATATTCCCTGGCAAGCCTGAGCGTCTTGCTTTTCTGGGCAGGCCTAATTCTGTTGTTCTTCAGGATAGTGTCACGCTTTCTCCCCCTGCTTCACCTTACCAGAAAAACAGAGATTTTCATCCGGAGATGGCTGCCATTCACCGAGTTGATGGCCTGGCTGGCCTTAGCTGTCGCAGCGGCCAACTGGTACAGTTCTGAATCAATGATCCTCACCGGGCTGTTTATCCTTGCGGGCCTGGTGATTATAGCGTGGATTGCCTGGTACTACCTTCGGGATCTCATAGCAGGAGTAACAATACATAAGGAGGCCTTTATGCGGGTTGGAGAAATCGTTTCCATCGGGGACGCCAAAGGAAAAGTAAAGAGAATGGGAGCACAGGGCCTGGAACTTGAAACCGGCAGGGAAGAGGTCATTTTTATTCCCTATCACCTCATTGCATCACACTCAGTCTACAAAACAAGGCTGGATTCAGATCGGCGTATTCATTCCTTTCAAATCACCCTTCCCGGAGAAATATCTGTCAGGGCAGCCCGGAACAGAGTGCAGCGGGCAGCAATGCTGGCACCCAATGTAATTGCCTGGGAAAACATTGATGTCCGCATTGGGCCAAAGAAAGAGTCCGGGCGAACGATTGATGTCAGCTTGCTTCTGTATGATCGTGAGCGCTCAGATGAAACAGAACACTTTATCAAAGCGGAATTGCTGAAATAGAAAAGGGACAAGTACCCATTTTTATGGAATGAATCTAAATTGCCTTCCGGCAAGTCATATTGGCGGACAGCTCAATCAATCTCCCTCCCATTCTTATTACTTTAGCAAACTTAAGAAGTTCAATATTTTTTTCTATGGTTACAAGCCAACTCATTAAGCCTGAAAGCATTGTCGTTGTCGGAGGATCGAATGACATTCATAAGCCCGGAGGAAAGGTACTCAAGAACCTCATAGACGGAGGGTTTGAAGGAAGCCTGTATGTACTTAACCCTAAAGAGACTAAAGTTCAGGGAATAGATAGCTTCCCAAGCCCGGACAGCCTCCCTGACGTAGATCTGGCCATTTTTGCCATCGCTGCTAAACATACCCTACCCATAGTTGAGTTTCTTGCCTCACAGAGATCTGCCAAAGCATTCATTGTCCTGTCTGCCGGATTCAGTGAAGAAAGCGAAGAAGGCAAAGCACTGGAAAACAACTTGGTGGACATTATTAACCGCTACGGTGCATCCCTGATCGGGCCCAATTGTATCGGGGTGCTCACCCCGCATTACCACGGGGTATTTACAGAACCCATTCCCACCCTGAGTAAAAGGGGATGTGATTTCATTTCAGGTTCCGGAGCCACAGCCTGTTTTATAATGGAAGCCGGCATACCGAAAGGACTCACTTTTGCCAATGTTTTTACTGTTGGGAACAGTGCGCAACTGGGAGTAGAAGAAATACTCGAGTACCTAGACAACAGCTATGAAGAAGGGGTGAGTGCACCCATCAAACTATTGTACATCGAGACGATATCCAAACCGGAAAAACTCCTGAAACACGCCCGTTCCCTGATAAAAAAAGGCTGCCGGATAGCAGCCATTAAAGCAGGATCATCGGAGGCAGGGAGCAGGGCAGCCTCATCGCATACAGGCGCAATGGCATCACCGGATGTAGCCGTAGATGCATTGTTCAGAAAGGCAGGCATAGTGCGGTGCTATGGAAGAGAAGATCTTATTGCTACCGCCAGTGTCTTCTGTTATCCTGAACTTCCGGGTAAAAGAATTGCCATTATCACCCACGCAGGGGGGCCGGCAGTGATGTTAACTGATATCTTGTCTTCGCAAGGACTTGAGGTTCCGGCGATCACCCACCCAAAATCGACAGCACTGCTGGACCAGCTCTACCCTGGTTCATCCGTGGCAAACCCCATTGACTTTCTGGCAACGGGAACAGCAGAACAACTCGGAACCATCATCGAATACACAGACATTCACTTTGACAACATTGATGCAATGGCTGTCATTTTTGGCACCCCGGGCTTAAGCTCCATCTTCGATGTTTACGAAGTGCTTTCGAAAAAAATCAACACGGCAAAAAAACCAATCTACCCAATACTCCCTTCCACGCTCACTGCCCACAGGGAAATTGCTCAATTCACACAGCAGGGATTGCCCTTCTTTCCGGATGAAGTGATGTTTGGGGAGGCTTTGGCAAAAGTGTACAATAGAAGCAAAGCATCAGCCACAGATGCAGCTTATCCGGCGATGGAAGAAAAAGATCGCAAAAGATTACAAAACATCATTCAGGATCAACAGGACGCTTACGTGTCGCCGGAAATTGCGCAAAACCTGCTCGATGCTGTCGGGATTCCCCGTGCCAAAGAAATCGTGGTTTCAGACAAAAGGGACTTAAAGGAAGCCTGCGAGCAGGTAGGATTTCCTCTCGTTATGAAGGTCGTGGGACCTGTGCATAAATCGGATGTCGGAGGGGTAAGCTTGAACATTAAACATTTCGAATCTGCATCTGCCGAGTTTGAGCGGATGATCCGCATTCCTGAAACAAGCGGCATTCTCCTGCAACCGATGCTTCGGGGAAGTGAACTTTTTGTCGGAGTAAAACGGGAAGGAGATTTCGGGCATCTGATTATGTGTGGAATCGGAGGGATTTTCATTGAAGTCTTCAAGGATGTAGCTGTAGGGCTTCATCCGCTGAACGAGACAGAGATTCGCAGAATGATTCAATCGCTGAAAGGATATCCGATTATTCAGGGTGTCAGGGGTTCAGAAGGGGTCGATGAAGCAAGCTATATAGATATTATTCAAAGGGTTTCAAACTTAATCAGCGCAGTGCCTGAGATTGCAGAGATGGATATCAATCCTCTCCTGGGCACCAGCGACAGTGTGATTGCTGTGGATGTAAGGATCCGGATCCAAAAAGCGGGAGTATGACCATCAAAATCATTGTATTGTCAGTATATGCCCTGACCATCATCACCGTAGGGTTCATAGGATTACGGAAAACAAAGACCTTTTCCGACTTTTTCCTTGGAGGAGGAAAGGTGGGGCCCTGGATGTCGGCATTCTCATACGGCACGGCCTATTTTTCTGCCGTGTTGTTTATTGGCTTTGCCGGCCAGATTGGCTGGAACTTTGGCTATTCCAGCCTTTGGATCGCACTGGTAAATGCCTTGGTTGGCGTCTTGGGGGTTTGGCTGTTAATGGGATGGCGGATCAAGAAAATGTCGGTGGAGTACCAGGTCCATACATTAAGCGAATTTCTTGAGAAAAGATATCAGCAACCCTTCTTCAAGCTGATCTCTGCCGTGGTGATTTTTGTTTTCCTCATTCCCTATTCCACGGCTGTCTTTATGGGATTAAGCTACCTTTTTACATCCAGCTTTAATATCGACTATATCTACGCGCTGGTTTTTATGGGAGGTTTTACAGCCATCTACCTGGTTATGGGCGGGTACAAATCGATGACCATCATCGATATGGTATTTGGCCTGATTATGACTATTGCCGTGATCATCTTGTTTTCCAGCACTTTGAGCAAAGGGGGAGGCCTACCGGCCATCACCTTAAGCCTGCAGAATATTCATCCTGCCCTGATCAGACCCATTGGCCCTCCAGGCTGGTGGCCACTGCTGGCACTCGTTTTCCTCACTTCCGTTGCCCCTTTTGCTATGCCCCAGCTTGTTCAGAAGTTCTACGCCATACGCGACCGCAAAGCCATTCAAAGCGGGGCAATTGCATCCACCATTTTTGCACTCCTCATTGGAGGTGTAGCTTATTTTCTAGGCACCACCACCCGGGTATTCCTGTCGAAAGAAACCAATGAAATGGCTTTTGTTGACGCAAATACGCCAATCTACGATCGACTGATGCCGGAGCTCTTAACCCAGGTTATTCCTCCTTCCTTAAGCGTTCTCATCCTGCTCCTGATCTTGTCTGCTTCTATGTCAACCCTCGCTGCGCTCGTATTAATCAGCAGTTCTTCCTTCACCAAAGACTTTTATGCCGGCTTTATCAATAAGAATATGCAGGACAAGCACCTTACGCGCCTGATGAGGATAATGAGTGTGCTGTTTATAGCCATCTCCGTCTTTTTCGCCTACCTCGAACCAACGACTATCGTTTCCATCCTTGCCATATCCTGGGGTGCACTGGGCTCCTTCTTCCTCGGTCCCCTGATTTGGGGCTTGCTGAACAGACGCATCAGATCTTATGCTGCCTATATCGCCGGCATTGGCGGACTTGCAGTATGCCTGACATTATACTCGGCCGGATACTCATCCCCCGAAGCAGGAACGATTGGAATGATCACTTCTCTGCTGCTTCCGCTCATCGCGGACCCTGTATCAGCATTAAGAAATTGAGAATGGGACAACGACACTTTCCAAACAAACCAACAAAGCAAGCTGCCAAAGGGACGACAGCACTTTTTTCAACGGTCAATATCATCATTCTCATTGCAATAAAACTTTGCATACCGGGAACTTCAAGCCTCAATGCGCAAACAAGCAAATCGGAAGACAGTACCCATAGTGTGAGAAACCAAATTGTGTTTCACGGTTTCATTAAAAGTGACATCTGGTTTGACTCAAGGCAGGTAGCCAGTGCACGCGACAACTTGTTTCTGCTTTATCCGCTCAAACCGGCGGTAAACAGCCAGGGCCACGACCTGAATAAGCAGCCAAGCTATAATATCAGTGCCATTACTTCGAGGGTAAGTGCATCCATTTTCCCTCATAAAACTTTGAACAACAAAATAGAAGGATATGTGGAAGCCGACTTCTCCGGTGTGGCTAATCAGGATATCGGGGGATGTAGATTGAGACACGCCTATATTGAGTATCAGGCAGACAGCAACACCAGGATTTTATTTGGGCATTACTGGCATCCATTCTTTGTTACCCAGGTCTTTCCCTCTGTACTGGCGTTGAATACGGGAGCTCCCTATCAGCCATTTATCCGCAGTCCGCAACTCAGGTATACCAGAATAATCCGCAGCTTTCAATTAGACCTCGCAGCCCTTGCCCAAATGGACTATCTATCAGATGGGCCGTTGGGACGATCGCACACCTATATTTCCAACAGCCCTGTTCCCAATCTCAACATCAGAGCATCCTACCAGCACAAAAACGCCATACTTGGGGGGAGTATTGACTTTAAGGCATTGCGCCCGGTATTGAATGGGAACAGCAATGGAAAGAATGCGGTATTGACCAGCCTCTCCTATATGCTTTATGCCAGGCATCAGGGAGAAAGACTAAGTATTAAAGGGAAGTATATTTTCGGCGAAAACCTTAGCGAACATCTCTTACTGGGTGGCTATTACTTCAGTTATGACAGCACAACGGCCAATGTGCTTGAGATTCACAATACCCGACATCATTTTTTATGGTTGAACCCAAGCTATGCCTTGAGCCGGAGTATGGAGTTGGGATTGTTTGCGGGCTATGCCAGGCGGGTCAATTACATCATCAGGGAAGAGGATTATGTGTATGCACGGGGCAACGATATCGACCATTCTTATCGCTTATCCCTTCAGCTGCTCAAGAGAATGGGAGACCTGATGCTGATGTCGGAAATTGAGCACAGCACAGCAGCCTACGGGGATTTGGTTTTTGGAGAAGGTAAGCTGAAGAATGTAAAAGAAGTGAGGAATATTCGTTTACAATTCAGCGCTTTTTTGTTTTTTTGAAAAGGGATGATGATACAAAAAATGACAGTATGAGAACAGACACACCCATTGACTTTGAAATTGTTCGTAAAAACATAGAAATCAGCGGCCTGAAGGATGTGGGAAAAGCATCCATCCGGGAGATCAAGAAGCTTATTGATAACATCTCCAAAGAATCAGGAAAGGAATACATCCGTATGGAAATGGGTATCCCGGGGCTTCCTGCAGCTCAAATCGGGATCGAAGCAGAAAAAGCCGCCCTGGACAGTGGTGTAGCATCGATTTACCCGGATGTACACGGAATCCCGCAACTCAAGACTGAAATATCCCGTTTCGTCAAAAACTTCCTGGACATAAGCGTGAGCCCTGAGAGCTGCATCCCCAGCGTAGGGTCGATGCAGGGAAGTTTCGCCTGTTTTATGACCATCAACAGAATGCATAAGGAGCGCGAAGGAACCCTCTTTATTGACCCCGGTTTTCCAGTGCACAAGCAGCAGCTCCGCGTTCTGGGGCAGGAGTATATGTCGTTCGATGTATACAATTATCGTGGAAAAAAACTTCGGGACAAGCTTGAAAGCTATCTTTCCACAGGAAAGGTATCCTCAATTCTATACTCAAACCCCAATAATCCCAGTTGGATATGCTTTACCGAAGAGGAGCTGAGTGTGATAGGAGAGCTGGCTAACAAGTACAATGTCATTGTCATTGAAGACCTTGCTTATGTGGGGATGGATTTCAGAAAAGACTATTCTCAACCCGGAAAGGCTCCCTTTCAACCCACTGTGGCAAAGTACACGGATAATTATGTCTTGCTGATCTCCAGTTCCAAAGCATTCAGCTATGCAGGGCAAAGGATTGGAATGATGGTTATTTCAGATAGTGTATTCAAGCAGGAAGCACCCGACCTTCTGCGGTATTACCACAACAAAAAAGTGGGATATGCTATGATTTTCGGAACAATGTATACCCTCAGTTCCGGTGTGTGCCACTCGGCCCAATATGCCCTGGCAGCGATACTGAAAGCGGCCAACGAGGGTGACTATAACTTCATACGGGAGGTTAAGGAATATGGGGAAAAGGCACAAATTATGAAGAAGCTTTTCACTGACAATGGGTTTGATATCGTCTATGATACCGATGATGGACTGCCCATTGCCGATGGTTTCTATTTTACCATTTCCTATCCTGGATTTACCGGTTCTGAATTGATCAAAGCCTTTTTGTATTATGGCATCAGCGCCATATCTCTTGAGATCACGGGAAGCGACCGTACAGAAGGATTGCGAGCCTGTGTTTCTCTGGTCAAACGCACACAATTCCCCGAACTGGAGAAAAGGCTTCAGAAGTTCCACGAACATCACCCGATAAACTAAGCGTTTTCCCAGGCACCTTCTGCCCCGCCAACACACAAGCTCTCCATCCCCCTCCTTACGTCCTTTCCTGATGAGGTTGGTCATACTGCTTTCGAAATAAGCGTACCGTGAATGTATCCCGGTGCGCAAGCTCACCCTTGTCTCCACAAAATATCCTTCCTCCCTTCCCGTTCCTTGCGCGCTCAATAACAAAAGCGGAAGGAATTTCATTTGTGGATAAAGCAGCCAAAGCAAAGCATCCCCAGCCTCCTGTTAAAAACTATCGCGGAAGCCCGGCCTTGCGTCCCTGGCAATATCCCTACCTTTATGCCTTCTATAAACACCGTTCCACACCTATGCGAAAACGGATCCTTTCATACAGCCTCCTTGCCTTGCTCTGCTTGGGCTCGGGCAGGTTTTCTCTCCAGGCCCAACAGACCTCCTGGCAGCAATCGCCCGAAAGTGAATTGCGCCAGGCCCTGGATCTTTTCGATAAAGAAATGTTCAGTGCCGCACGCCAGGCCTTCTTCGAACTGATGCATCGGGATGCCATCCGGGAAGAGGGTGCCCTTTATGCCGAAGCGGCCTATTATGAAGCCCTCTGCGCCATCGAACTCTTCAACCAGGACAGCAAGGACCTGCTGCTGGGTTTCGTGGAAAATTTTCCGGAAAACAACCACACCAACCGGGTACACTTCAACCTGGCACGCTCGTCCTATCAGAAAAAGCACTATCGCAGTGCCATCAGGTATTTTGAAAAGGTAAGCCTCAAGGATCTGGAACAGGAGGAACGCTATGAGTATCACTTCAAAAAAGGCTATTCCCACCTTCGGGAAGATGACTTTGCCACAGCTCGCAAAGAATTCGCCAGTGTGAAAGATGCCAGCTCCCGCTACAGTGCCCCTGTGAATTATTATTATGCCCACCTGGCCTATATCGACGGGGACAATGAAACGGCCCTGGCCGGTTTCGCCAAAATTCAGGATGACCCTACCTTCAAGGCCATCGTTCCACATTATCAGACACAGATCTATTATCGCCAGGGACAGTGGGATAAAGTCACCCAGCTCGGCAGCGCCCTGCTCAGCAGCACATCCGGCAAACGTAATGCCGAGTTCAACCGGATGATGGGAGATGCTTTTTTTTACCAGGAAGATTACGCCAATGCCATCCCCTATCTGGCCAGTTATAATGCGGCACCTGGTCAACGCACCGGGCGCAGCGACCAATACCAGCTGGCTATGGCCTATTTCCTCGCCGCAGATTATGCTGCAGCCATATCCTGGTTCCAGCAGGTGGCCGGACCGGAGGACAGCCTTTCTCAGAATGCATATTATCACCTGGGATACTGCTTCATTCAAACCGAAGAGAAAGAATTCAGCCGGCAGGCTTTTCTGAGTGCTTTCAAGACAGATTTCGATATGCGCATTAAGGAGGATGCCCTCTTCAATTATGCTAAACTGGCCTACGAACTCTCTCATAATCCCTTCAATGAAGCCATCAGGGCACTGCAAACCTATATTCTGGAATATCCCCAATCAGACCGACTGGATGAAGCCTATACCTACCTGGTCGATCTGTTTCTTTCTACACGCAACTACGGCGGTGCCCTCGAAGCCCTGGAAAGTATCCGCATCCTGAGTCCTGAATTAAGGGAGGCCTATCAGCGGGTGGCCTATTACCAGGGAATTGAGCGATACAACAGCCGCGACTACCAGGAAGCCATAGCTCTTTTTCACAAGAGTATGGAATTCGATATGAACCGGGAAATAAAAGCGCAGGCCCTTTTCTGGACGGGGGAATCCTATTACCAGCAGAAGCAGTTCAGGGATGCACGCACCTATTATGAACGGTTTCTGACCTCACCCGGATCCTTCTCCCTCGACATCTATCCCGCTACCCACTACCACATTGCCTATACCTTCTATACCGAAAAGGCCTATGCCGAAGCCGCTACCGCCTTCCGAAAGTTTCTGGCAAGCCCGGGTAGCAGCAGTCCGCGAATGCTTGCAGATGCCAATGTACGTACCGGCGACGCCTATTTCATTCGTAAATTGTATCGCGAGGCCATCCCCTACTATGAAGCTGCCATCAAACTTGCAATCGCAGATCAGGATTATGCCCTCTTCCAACGGGCAATGGCAATGGGTGTGATGGATCAAACCCGCGACAAGATCAGCAACCTGGAAAAGCTCACCCGGGATTACCCCCGCTCACCTTACCGCGACAATGCTCTCTATGAGCTTGGCACTACTCTCCTTCTGGTGCAGGAAGAAGACAAGGCCCTGCAATTCCTGCGCAAGATTCCACAGGAACATCCCGGCAGTGCCTTCGAAAAAAAGGCCCTTCTCAGGGTGGGGCTCATTCTGTACAACCGTCATCTTGACGACCAAGCGATCAGCACATTGAAGAAAGTAATCGAAGACTATCCCGGTTCGGCCGAAGCAAGAGAGGCCCTGGCCGTGCTCCGCACCATTTATGTAGATTTGAATGAGACGGAAGCCTTCTTTACCTATACCGCAGGGCTGGGCTTTGGAAGCGTCTCGGAAAGAGAGCAGGATTCACTGCTGTACCTGGCAGCGGAAAACCAGTATATGAATGGAAAGCAGGACGCCGCCCTGGAAGGCTTTAACCATTACCTCTCCCGCTTCCAGAGGGGAATGTTCCGCATACAAGCCTCATTCTACCGCGCAGAAATTCTCTTTCAGAGGGGAGAAAGGGACAAGGCTCTGGCTGATTATGAAAAGGTTTTGGAAGCTCCGGGCGCCTTCACCGAAACCACACACCTGCGCCTTTCTTCAATCCACTTCGGGAAAAAGGACTACCAAAAGGCTTTAACGTATTATCAGGAACTGACAAGGCTTGCAGGGAACCCACAGCAGCAGCTGACGGCACAAACCGGCATTATGCGTTGTCATCACTACCTGGGACAGGATGCAAAAGCCATCGAAGCTGCAGGCGAAGTGCTTTCATCGCCGCAGGCTACCGATCTGCTGATCGTGGAAGCCCACCTGATTACCGCACGATCCAAAATGGCCCTGGGAGATCCCGGTGGCGCAGCTTCCTCTTTTGGGATCACTTCGAAACTCGACCGCGGCATAATGGGCGCAGAAGCAAAATACTACCTCTGCTACCTGCATTATCAGTCGGGAGATATGGAAGCGAGTGAAAAGGCCATCTTCGAACTCATCAACCAATACCCTGCCTACGACCACTGGATGGCCAGAGGCTTTATCCTGCTGTCCGATGTGTATGTTAAAAAGGACAATTTGTTCCAGGCTAAACAAACCCTTTACAGCGTGATTGACAACCACGAAGGCGCAGAGCTGGTCCAGATTGCCAGAGACAAGCTGGCAAATATTGAGCAGAAAGAAGCAGGGCAACTGGTTCCGGAAGAAGGAACAGAGGAAAAGGATGATTTTGAGGATCTGTTTTAACCCACTGCAAAAAGTACAGGAAATGAGTAATCTTCGGATGAACAGGACATATTTCGCAGTCATTGTCACGCTACTGTGCGTGGCAGGACACGCCTTTTCCCAGCCACAGACCTACAGGGAAGAAATCACGGTTGTAGCCCCCTTCGAACCCATCATCAGCCAAGGGAACAAGGTATCAATGCGGGCTCAAACCGGAGATACACTGCCGCATAGAAAAACCTTCAGCTACGAGATCAGGCCCAGCATCCTGCCCACCCCCTTCCAGGCTGAACCGCTTCGTCCGGCGCGCCTGGTAGGAGAACCACTTGAAAAACGCTACAAAAATTATCTCCTCGCCGGTTTCGGAAACTACCTCACTCCCCGCCTTGAGTATCATTATAACAGCCTTCGCTCTAAAGACCTGAACTACGGACTGAAGGTGGGACATCTTTCTTCTTCAGGCGAAATAGATAAGTACGGGCATCCCGGCTTCAGTGAGAACGAACTCAAATTCTTCCTGCATCGCATTGGAAAGAAAGGAAACACCCTTGCGGCAAGAGTCGGAATGGAAAGAGATGTCTTCCATTATTACGGATTTCGTACCGACGAGCTGGAACCTTTGCCGGATAAGTCGGACTACCGCCAGCGCTATCTTCAGCCTGGCCTCAGCCTGCGATGGTATTCCCACACCTCCGACCTCTCGAAGCTCAGGCAGGATATTCACTTTGACCTCTCCCACCTGAGCAATCTGAATGAAAAAAAAGAATGGAACATCCAATTTGGGAGCGGGGTAAAGAAGAATCTGGATGTCTTTGATTTCTCCGACCTCCAGGAGATTTCTTTGGATGCCGGAGTGCAGTTTTTTGCCTACCAGAAGGATGATTCAATCAAAGATGGCAGTGCACTGATCCGGCTGGCTCCCGCATTTCATACCCGTTTGAATGAGTTCGAGCTGCGTGCCGGTGTTCGGGCAGACATTGCCGCTGACTCGGCCACCAAGCTGGTACTGCGCCCGCTGGCCGAAGTAAAAATCCACGTGCTGGAGTCTGCCCTGAATATCTTCTTCGGAATGGAAGGAGGACTCCAAAGAAACAGCTTCCACTATTACCGCCAGGAAAACCCATTTCTGGCCGATAGCCTTCCCCTTGGATTCAGGGATGAAAAATTCAATGTGTTCGGCGGAGTAGAAGGCAGGCTGGGGAAGAAAATCAACTTCAGTGCCCGCGTCTTCGGATCTAAAGTGGAAGGAATGCCCCTCTTTGTCAATGATACCGCCTCCCCGCAAGGGGCCCGCTTTACAGCAGTCACCGATGAGGTCAGCATATTCGGGCTCAAAGGAAGCTTCCTGTACCAACATAGCCAGAAATGGCGTAGCAGGCTTTTGGTGGCCTTCCATCAATACAGTGTCGCTCAAACAGAGTCCTGGCACCTGCCAGAACTCACCGGATCCTTTGCACTCAGTTATATGCTGAAAGAAAAACTTCTTTTTGAAACAGAAATCTTCGCCGCCAGTGAAAGAAAAGTGCAGTCCTTTTCTGACGAAGGAACTGAATTGACTGGTAAGCTGGATGCATATCTCGATGTTAATTTGAAGGCAGAATACAGATATAGCAAACTACTCTCTGGATTTCTTCAACTTAACAATCTGACAAACAAGCAGTATCAGCTTTGGAACCACTATCCTGTGCAGGGTTTCAGGCTGATGGCCGGAGTCACTTATGTTTTTTAAGAAATCCTGATCTGTACTTTTTATACAACTTTCTAACATTCAAATTTTTAGCTGTTAATAAAAAGCCTTTTTCAGACAAAGGAAAAGGCTTTTTGCTCAGACATTTTTTGTACTTTTGGAAGACGATTCAAAAAAACATAACAAACTGTAAATGAACGATATGACATCAGGAAATCAGGAACAGAGAAAGTACACTGCCAGCAACATTCAGGTACTGGAAGGCCTTGAAGCGGTGCGGAAGCGGCCGGCAATGTACATCGGGGACGTGAGCAGCAAAGGGCTGCACCACCTGGTGAACGAAGTGGTGGACAATTCCATCGATGAAGCACTGGTAGGCTATTGCACAGAGATTGATGTAGTTATACACGAGGACAATTCCATCACCGTCAGAGACAATGGGCGAGGAATTCCGGTGGATATCCACGAAAAGGAAAAGCGTTCCGCCCTGGAAGTTGTAATGACGATGCTGCACGCAGGAGGTAAGTTCGACAAAGGATCCTATAAGGTTTCCGGCGGACTGCACGGTGTGGGGGTCTCCTGTGTGAACGCTTTGTCTGCAAAGCTGCGGGCAGAGATACACCGCGACGGACAAATCTGGTTGCAGGAATATGCTTATGGTGCCCCTCTTGCTCCTGTAGCCCCCATTGGAACAACAGATAAAACCGGAACCTATATCACTTTCATCCCCGATGCAGGCATCTTCAATGAAACCGTATATAGCTACGATATCCTCGCTACCCGCCTCAGAGAGCTGGCCTTTCTGAATAAAGGCATTCGACTGACGCTGGTAGATGAAAGAAAAGTAAACGGCAACGGGGAAGGGCAGAAGGAGTCGTTTTATAGTGATGAAGGGTTGAAGGATTTTCTCCGCTTTCTGGATGCCAACAGGGAAGGTCTGATTCCTGAACCCATCTATATGGAGGGAGAGAAAAGCGGGATCCCTATTGAGGTGGCGCTGCAGTACAATACCAGTTTTGCGGAAAATCTTCACTCATACGTCAACAACATTAATACCCACGAGGGTGGCACCCACCTGAGCGGCTTCCGCCGGGCACTTACGCGCACCCTGAAGGGCTATGCCGAATCCAGCGGGATGCTCTCCAAACTCAAGTTTGACATCAGCGGGGATGACTTCAGGGAAGGGCTTACAGCGATCATTTCCGTGAAAGTGATGGAACCTCAGTTCGAAGGACAAACCAAAACCAAGCTCGGGAACAGTGAGGTGATGGGGCCCGTGGATCAGCTCGTCTCCGAGCTCCTCTCCTACTATCTGGAAGAGAATCCAAAAGAAGCCAAAACCATCGTCAATAAAGTCATCCTGGCTGCCACTGCCCGCCACGCTGCCCGCAAAGCCCGTGAACTGGTGCAGCGAAAAAGCGTATTATCCAATACCGGCCTGCCCGGCAAGCTGGCCGACTGCAGCGAACGGGATCCGGCTAAAGCAGAAATCTTCCTGGTGGAGGGCGACTCGGCCGGTGGAACAGCCAAGCAGGGCCGTGACCGCAAATTCCAGGCAATCCTTCCACTCCGGGGGAAAATTCTGAATGTGGAAAAAGCAATGCAGCATAAAATCTACGAAAGTGAAGAAATCAAAAATATCTTTACCGCCTTCGGCGTGAATATCGGAACGGAAGAAGACAGTAAAGCCCTGAACCTGGAAAAGCTACGCTATCACAAAATCGTGATTATGACCGATGCCGATGTGGATGGAAGCCATATTGCCACCCTTATCCTCACCTTCTTTTTCCGCTATATGCGTGAGATGATAGAAAACGGATATGTCTATATCGCTACCCCACCCCTCTATCTTATCAGAAAAGGAAACAAAGAGAAGTACTGTTGGACAGAGGACGAACGAAAAGAGACCGTCGCAGAATGGACCAATAACGGCACCGAAAAAGGCATCCACATTCAGCGTTATAAAGGTTTGGGAGAAATGAACGCCGAACAACTCTGGACAACCACAATGAATCCTGAATTCAGAACACTCAGGCGTGTTACCATCGAAAATGCAGCCGAAGCCGACCGCATTTTCTCTATGTTGATGGGCGATGAAGTGCCCCCACGCAGGGAATTTATTGAGAAAAATGCCCGCTACGCAAACATTGATATCTAGCAATTCATCGCATTTGTATAAAAAGCTGCTCCTCTAAAGGGCAGCTTTTTTAGTACATCAGAACAAATCCCGTGCAGACGCTGTTCCACAATAAGCACTTAACAAGTTTTAACGACCTTTATCAGGCCACCTGGCACGAGATATGTTAATTTTACGCATTGTTGAACGTTTTACTCCCATAATATGAAGCGATTTATCCGCAACAGCTTATTCCTTGCCCTGTTTATCCTGCTGGCATCCCTGACGCCTGCAGATCAGCGAAACAAGGAAAAACTGTTGATACAATACCTCTTTCAGAACCTTGAAAGCATCCACTTCAATCCCCTGCCCCTGGATGATGCTTTATCCGAGAAAGCCTTTGAGCTTTATCTCAAACGACTGGATTATGGCAAGCTTTTTCTCCTGCAGGAAGACATCGACCGCATTAAACCCTACCGCACGATGCTGGATGATGAGATTCGACAGAACAGCCTTGAATTCTTTGACATCACCTATCATCTCATCGAGAAACGCATTCAGGAAGCAAAACCATTATACCAGGAAATCCTGGCAGAGCCTTTTGATTTTGACCTGGAAGATCGTTTTCAAAGCAAGGCAGACTCACTGCGCTATAGTGCCAGCAAGGAGGAGCTGAAAGAGCGCTGGCGGCTCAACTTGAAATATCAAACCCTGTCGCGGCTGGTAACCAAGCTTGAACAGCTTGAAAAAAAAGAAGAAGCATCAGATACCCTGGTGGCATCAATGACCTTTGCCGAGGCCGAAACCTGGGCCAGAGAAAAGGTGGAAAAAAGATATAAAGACTGGTTCAGCCGCCTTGAACAGACACGCCGGGAAGACAGGCTTACGATGTACATCAACAGCATTATCAATGTATACGATCCTCACTCGGAATACTTCCCCCCCAAGGCCAAAGAAGATTTTGATATTCGTTTCTCAGGTAAACTCGAAGGCATAGGTGCTACTTTACAACAGGAAGACGGCTTTATTAAAGTGGCAAGGATTGTCCCTGGCAGTGCATCCTGGCGACAGGGTGACCTGGAGGTAGGCGACCTTATCCTGAAAGTAGCCCAGGAAGGGGAAGCTGAATTCACCGATGTCGTGGATATGCGCCTGGACGATGCCGTTCGCCTGATCAGGGGCCCGAAAGGCTCTGAAGTGAGGCTGAGCGTGCAAAAACTGGATGGAACCACAAGTATCATTCCCATCATCCGGGATGTCGTTGAACTGGAAGAAACCTTTGCCAAAGCAGCAGTGATCCGACACGGAGAAAAGGGTAGCAATATCGGATATATCAAACTACCCAGCTTCTATATGGATTTTAACGACTCCAAAGGTCGATCCTCAGCCAAAGATGTCCTGGAACAGATTGAGAAACTGAAGGAAGAAGGAATGGAAGGTCTGGTATTCGACCTGAGAAACAATGGCGGCGGATCCCTGATCGATGCCGTACGCATTGCAGGATATTTCATTGAGAAAGGGCCTGTAGTTCAGGTAAAATCGCGCTATGGAGCGCCGTTTATCTTTGATGACAAGGACAGCCGTGTACAGTACGACGGCCCATTGGTGGTGCTTGTGAATGCAGTCAGCGCCTCTGCCTCGGAGATATTTGCAGCAGCAATGCAGGATTACCAGCGGGCGATCATTATCGGAAGTACCCGCACTTTCGGAAAAGGCACCGTGCAACGCTTTTTTGAACTGGATAAAATGGTAGATCCGGCCTACGAAGAGATCAAGCCACTGGGATCAGTCAAGCTGACCACCCAAAAATTCTACCGGATAAATGGCGATGCCACACAGCTTAAAGGGGTCATTCCCGACCTGGTGCTTCCCGATCGCTATGCTTATGTTGACATTGGTGAAAAGGAAAGAGATTATCCAATGCCCTGGTCTGAAATATCCCCCACTACATTTCAACCCTGGAGCAACTTCTCTATTGATTATGATTATCTGAAGAAAAAAGAGAGAAAGAAGGTCTTGAATGATCCCACCTTCCGCTTGCTGGATGAACAGGCCAGATTCCTGAGATCCCAACGGGATGAAAGCTTGATCCCCCTCAATCTGGAGGAGCACCGACAGTGGAAAGCCGGCAGAGAAGCGGCGTCTACAAAGTACAAAGAACTTGGAAAGGACAGCCTGAACCTGCAGGTTTTCAGTCTGAAACACGATCTGGAAAGCATTGCAGGGGATACCGCTAAAGCGGAAAGCACCCGCAAATGGCACAAACAACTGGTGAAAGATGTATATCTCTACGAAGCCATTCATCTCCTCATCCAGGAAGGCATCGTTAAAGTAGATTAAGAATGGCACACTACCTATCTTTGGGGATCGTTAACCGCCATAAAGCCGCAATGTCCTTAAAACCATACCTGCTATTCCTTGGGCTGATATGCAGTGCCCTATTGATTCAGGCACAGATTTCTACCAGGGAGAAGCCCTATTCTTTCGACCAGAAGCTGCCGCCAATCAGCAAGGCCTTGCGTCTTACGCCGGCTGACACCAATGGTATTGCCAAAGCAGATGCGGTTTTTGATAAAGAAGCGCTCCCGCTTCGCAACGGCATTGTGGTTGCTGCTCCGGTTTCCTTTTTCAGGGAAGCGGAACGCGTTCAAAGCACCAATGGAAGTTACTGGCGCTTAGGCCTCTCTATGGAGGGCGCCCGGGCAATGGCGCTGTACTATAAGCATTTTTCCATCCCTGAAGGCGGCAAACTCTTTCTCTACCGCCCTGACAGCAGCTTCTTTGCAGGGGCTTTTACTTCGGAGAACAATATCAGTGGCGGACACTATGCCACCACCCATATCCCCGGCGATGCTTTGATCCTGGAGTACTATCACCCCCGGGGAGAAGAAGCAAAGATAGAGATCGAAGAAATATCCTATATCTACCGCTACCCCGGACTCCTTGAAAGCAACACCAAAGGTTTTGGAGGATCACAGTGGTGTGAAGTCAATGTCAATTGTCCGGAGGGCGATCAATGGCAGAATGAGAAGCGGGGCATCGCCCGAATCCTGATCAAAAAAGGGGGAGGAACCTTCTGGTGCAGCGGTTCGCTGATCAACAATACCGCTCAGGATCTTACGCCCTATTTTCTGACGGCAGATCACTGCGGGCAGGATGCTACTGCCGCTGATCTGGATCAGTGGTTGTTCTACTTCAACTATGAATCGAGCGGCTGCCCTGATCCTGCAGTTGAACCTGTAGCAGACCAAATGGTAGGCTGCGACCTGATTGCCTCTTCTGGTGGCACCAATGGGGGCGTTTCCGGTGCGGATTTCTATCTGGTCAAACTAAAGCAGCCCGTACCTCCCGTTTACATCCCCTATTTCAACGGATGGACAAGACAGAATACCCCGCCTTCATCCGGTGTCGGCATTCACCATCCAGCCGGGGACATAAAGAAAATATCCACCTTCACCCAGGCTGCCTATTCCACCCAATGGGGTAGCACACCCGGCACACACTGGGGTATGGAATGGGCGGCCACTCAAACCAACCACGGGGTAACAGAAGGGGGATCTTCCGGATCTCCCCTTTTCGATGCTCAAAAGCGCATTGCCGGAATCCTGAGCGGAGGAGATGCCTCCTGTAGTGCCCAGACAGAAGATGATCTGTATGGCAAAATCAGTTATGCCTGGAATGAAGGCAGCACCCCGGATAGCAGGCTGCGCGAATGGCTTGACCCGCTGGGCAGCGGCATTGAAACCCTGAACGGCAGTTATGGAAACACCCTGTATGTGGTTGCCGACTTCAGGGCAGACACCACCATACTCCCCGTAAACAGCCTGGTCAACTTTTCCGATCGTTCTTTCGGAGAACCCACCTCCTGGGAATGGACCTTTGAAGGCGGTGAACCCGCCACTTCGGAACAGCAAAATCCAAGTTCAATCCACTACAAACACACCGGCACCTTTACCGTCAGATTGAAGGTGGCCAACGCCAATTCTGAGAATGAAAACACCAAGCTGGCTTATATTAAAGTCATCCCGAATATATACCCAAACCCAGCCTACCTGGAGGCACCGGATAATATCTTTCATATCGACTTTGGGAACCGCAATCTGGATGGTCTTGAACTCAGGTTGTACAATATTCTCGGACAGGAAGTGAGATTCGAGTTGGGTAATACCGGGAATGAAGGGCTCTATACTATTGACATCCGTGAGCACGGAGCCGGTCTGTTTCTTCTGGAAGTACGCACCGAAGAAAGCACCGATGGGTACAAGCTGATGCTGATCAAAGGATAGCCTGAGCCGGCAAACTATTGAGCTATTTTTTTATTTCCGGATCAGTCCTCCCCAGGCTGATCTTTCTTGTACTTCACATAACGACGCCATTTCGCTATCACTTCCTGCATATCGGCAGGCAAGGGCGATTCGAATGACATCCGTTTTCCGCTGACAGGATGGGTAAAAGCCAGGGAGGCGGCGTGGAGTGCCTGGCGGGGAAGAATATCAAAACAGTTCTGAACAAACTGTTTATACTTTGTAAAAGTGGTGCCTTTCAGGATTTGATCCCCGCCGTATTTGGCGTCATTAAATAGGGGATGACCAAGATACCTGAGATGCGCCCTGATCTGATGTGTTCGACCTGTCTCCAGGCGGCAATGAATGAGGCTGACATAGCCAAATCTTTCGGCTACGGCATAATGAGTAATGGCGTCCTTGCCCTGCGAACCATCCGGAAAAACCGTCATCTGTGTCCGATCCCTGGGATTCCGCCCGATATGGCCGGTAATCGTGCCTTGTTCTTCCTCAAAATCACCCCAAACCAATGCAAAGTATTGGCGCTCGCTGCTATGCTCAAAAAATTGCCGGGCCAGATGCGACTGCGCATATTCATTCTTGGCTACCACCAGAATACCGCTGGTATCCTTGTCGATGCGATGCACCAGCAAGGGCATATTTGTTTCGGGAGGCTGATTTTGCAAATGCCAGGCCAGGGCGTGAACCAGGGTTTGATCGTAGTGAAGGTGTCCGGGATGCACCACCATTCCCGCTGCCTTGTCAATCACCAGCACATCCGCATCCTCGTATAGCACTTCCACCGGAATTTCCTGGGGAAAGATGGTTGTATCCCTGGGTTCGCCCTCCATCAGCACAGAGATCTCATCCAGGGGCTTTACTTTATAATTGGGTTTAATGGCCTGCCCGTTGACCAGGATATTGCCGGCGCGGGCCGCAATCTGCACCTTATTGCGGGAAGCGTTCTGAACTTTGGCGGTAAGAAATTTATCAATGCGCAGGGGAGACTGGCCGGGATCTACGGAAAAGTGATACCGTTCGAAGAGATCGTCATCCAGGTTCGCTTCCTCCTCTATACCTGTAACTCCGGTTGACGCTTCCTCTTCATAAGGCATCAAGCTGTCTTCAAACTTATCCTGTTCTTCTATCATTATCAAGGAATTACAAAACGCAGGCTCAGTCCGCCTGGAAGGCTGTAAGTCCGGATGCGCAGAAAATAGACACCGGATCTCAGCCCGGCAGGAAGGAATACCTGGTCTTGCCAGGCAGTGGTGAGGATGTGGCGTCCCATCAGGTCATACAACTCTATGATCCCATCCCGGCTAATTTCAGGAAGGGGCTGGTTAAGGCGGAAGTGCAACACCCCCTCGCTTACCGGATTGGGATAGAGCGTGATGGCTCCTTCCATACCGCCCGGGTTGCCTTTGGTGGGGGCTGTATACTTCCCGAAAACCGGGCGGATCATCAAAGCTCCTTTAAAGTCAGAGTTCATCCAACGATCATTATTGGTATTGTAAAAAATGGAAGCGGAGGCATCCCTGTGCCGGTCGAAACCTACATTCAGGTTATCTCCCGTTTCCTGCACCCATCCTACATAGAAGGTATCGCCCACGATCAGCGGCTTCTCACTCTCCAGGGGATAGCTGGCAAACTGGTTGAGTGCCCCTTCAAACTCGGGACGTTTCCCTTCCGCAGCATAGATGACCTCGCCGGGTATGCCCTTATTGTCTTTCCAGACAGTGAGAAAGAAATTCTGTTGATTTCCAGCTCCTGCGGTGCGGTTAAAGAACATCCTGATCTCCGTCAGGGTATCCGGAAAATCCATTATGAATTGGTACGCCAGCTTCGCCCCCCCGGGAGTCAGTCCATAGCCTGCTTCCGCGGTGCCGTCGTCGTAGGCAAAGTAATTCCGGAACTGCTGCACATAGCGGTTGGTATCGTTGGTCTTGATGATATTCCCTGCAGAGCCATCCTGCGCAAGAACCTGGGTGGTCGTGAAGGAGGCGCTGTCCCCGCTTCCGGATGGATAGACAAAGCCCACGGGAGGAAAGGCGTGTTGCTCGATTCTCTGGTAACCGTGGGTGTAGTAGGAATCCAGGTTGTAGTTCCCGCCATTATGGGTATAAATCACTGTGCCTTGATCATCCCGCACATCATAGAAAAAGATACTGTTCACTGTTGCCGTATCCAGGTTTGTGATCTGTACATACATACTGTCGCCCATATGCCGGGCAGGGTTGGCGCTGTATTGATCATAAGGAAGCACATCGTAGGTTTTCAGCAGGGAGTAGGCATTATTCACCAGGGCAATGTCCTGGCGGTACAGGTCATTGCGATGCCGCTTTTCATTCAGATAGACATAATCGATGTGCCAGTGATCCACATTGCTTTGCCAGCTGGGCAGGGTATTGTCGGCCAGGCTGCCGTAGTTTACAAAGCGGAACTTGAAATCCTTCCTGAAGTAAATGGAATCTATGATCGGGATAAGCACCTGCTCAAAAGTATCCCCTTTCTGATTGTAAAAAGATTCCAGATTCTGACCATCCGCACTCCAGACTGTGTTCCAGATATCGATAAAAAGGGTGTCGTAGGGTGGTGTAATCGTATCGATGATGGTATCTATTCTCCAGGCTTCCAGAAATTGAAGCTCCAGCCGGTCATCTTCTTCCGGATCATTGCCATAGCCCTGAGGCTGATAGAAAAAGCTAAGATAGACCGAATCGGCAGGACTGAGGGCACGGTTGCCTGCCAGGATGGAGTCGAGGCGGATAAACTGTGAAGTCAGGTGATCTGCGGGAAAAGGCGCGAAGGTAGCGTGGGGATAGACAGCGCCGGTATCATCGAGCACATCCAGGGTGGCTACTCCTTTAGTGGGTGGATTGTAAGGATAGTCGTTATTCACAAAAGCGTAACGATCGGCCCAACGCAGGGGGGAGGGGAAGACTGCACCCTCTTCTGAAAAATCATCTCTGAAGGGCAGGGAAAGATACAATGCCGGACTTCCTTTGAGTGCCTTGGCATCCCAATTCATTTTCGCTTTTTCCAGTTTAGGGTTCCCCAGCAGCGGGAGCAGTTCTTCCTGTGCATTTAAACCGGGGCGGATTGCCACAAAAAGCAGTAATATATATGCTAAGTATCTCATCAGAAGTCAAACATAAGGGTGTCCGTATGCAAGCTATCCATCATCATCAGGCTGTCTGCCATCATTGCATCTATGCCTGACTGTTGCAAGGCCTCATCCAGATCAAAATCTTTTTTATTCTCATACCACAGGTCGAAGCCCGCTCCCATCTGAATCCGTGCATTCTCACGATAGGCCGGTTTCTGGCGCGAAACGATCAGATTCAGGCTGTCGGTGTCTTCAGGAAAGAACTCAGCTCGCACATTCAGGTAAGCAGCGGTCAGCACTTTGACGGCTTCCTCCCGGCTCTTACCGATCAGGAAGGGGATGGAAATCCGTTCATTGCTTTGCCCGTGCCCGAGCACAAGATGAACTGCCGTTCCTTTTGGCAGCTGGGTACCCGGCTCCACATCTTCGCCCAGCAGCTGCACTTTAATGACCGTTTTACCCACATCCGGCACAAAGATCAATGAATCGATGGCCAGGCCGTATGTTTCCAGCATAGCGGAGGCCTGGCGCAAACTGAAGTCGGTCAGATCAGGCAGCATCACCTTTTCCACTGAGCGGGCCACCAGGCTTAGATATACTTTTCTGCCCTTCTTGATCATAGCCCCAGGCTGCGGATCCTGACTGAAGACCGCCCCCCCGGGATATTCATCGGTAAACACAGAGTCGATGACCACAAAGCTCAGTATCTCCTTTTCCTGCCAATCCTGAAGGTCTGCCAGCTGCTGCCCCTGAAGCTCAGGCATCTCAAAAGCCTTTCCGTGCCGGGTATACGAACTGAGGCTAAGTATGACCACCGCCAATAAGAGAGCGGTGAGACCTGCGGCAAGGAGGAAGTGCCTGAGAAAGCGTACAGAAATTAAAAATCGAGTCCAATGCATAAGCGTATCTGGCGCTGGCCGAAAGAATGTGCGTAAACCACCCTGACAGGCAAATATTGCCTGTCGGAACGACAAAGATACAAACTATTCCGGGCGTGTATGATCGCGCGGCTTTCTTCCGTATTTTTGACAAAATTCAAGAGGAGTATGCGAAAGAACGTGGCCATTCTGGCTGGAGGGGACTCTGGGGAATACGAGGTATCCATTAACAGCTCCAGGGTCATCCGCGCCCACATTGATGAAAGTCTGTTCCGGGCCTTTATCATCCTGATCAGCGGAAAGCTCTGGGAGGCGGTATTGGATGACGGGCGCAGGGTTCCCGTGGACAAAAACGATTTCAGTATACATACCGGAGAAGAAAAGATCGGTTTTGATGTGGTCTTTATGGCCATTCACGGGCCGCCGGGAGAGGACGGAAGAATGCAGGGATACTTGGATATGATGGGCATTCCCTACACGACTTGCAGCCACGACACTTCTGCCCTATGTTTCAACAAGAAGTTCTCTTCCCGATATGCTCGCCAATTGGGGATACTGACTGCGCATACCCATTATCTGCGCAAGGGTGACAGGGTGCATCACGAAAAGATACTGAATGAGGTTGGTCTGCCTTGTTTTGTAAAGCCATTGCGCAGCGGGAGCAGCCTGGGAGTGACCAAAGTTAAACTGGAAAAAGATTTTGCATCTGCAATTGAGAAGGCTTTTGAAGAGGATACGGAAATTGCCGTTGAATCCTTCCTGGATGGAATGGAGCTCACTTGCGGCATATTGGACAGTCCTGAGAGAATGCACGTCTTTCCCCTCACCGAAATCGTCCCGGTCAATGAGTTTTTTGATTACGAATCCAAATATACTAGGGGGATGGCCGACGAAATCACTCCTGCCAGGATTGATGAGGCTACAGAAAAACTTGTCAAGGATACCTCCGTTTTCCTGTACCGCAAATTCAGTTGTCAGGGGCTGGTGCGCTTTGATTTCATAAACACACGTGAGGGCTTGTTTTTCATCGAAGCCAACACCGTGCCCGGGCTGTCGGAGGCGAGCATTGTTCCTCAGCAGGCCAATGCGATGGGGATGTCAACCCAGGCCTTGTTTACAGCTATGCTGGGTGCAGCTCTTGGAGGCAATTGATACGACCCCGGTCTCTGCTGCAATACCATTTACGGGCAGAACCTCATTGACATCTTTTGTGCTTCCAGGTGTTTCATTCCGGCCGCGGCCTTCAGGTCCTGGCAAGCCTTGTCATCATTCTTGAGTTCATAAAAACAAATGGCCCGCTGATAATGGGCTTCAGCAGTAGGTTTTACTTTGATGGCGGTATTCAGGTCATCCAGGGCCAATTCCCATCTTTTGTGTTTCATATAATAGGATGCCCTTCCTATCCAGGGGCGCGGATCATCACTCCCCAGGCGAATCAGCCTACGGTAGTCGGCCAGGGCCGCGTTGTCTTTTCCCGATGCAGCATAAGCCTCTGCCCTGCGCAGATAGAGATATTCCCTCGACCTGTCCAGGGCCAAAGCCTTGTTGATGTCTCCCACAGCAGCATCTGCTTCCTGCATTTTCATCAGCACCTCAGCCCTCAGCTCAAACCAGTCAGCTAAGGCTTCGCGCGGGTGGGCATTTATGAGATGGTCCATATCCTTCCGGGAAGCCGCATAATCGCCTGTTTGAAAGTGGAATCCGGCCCTTTTAAAACGTGCCTCCTTTTCTGACGGGTCACGGCTAAGGTATATGGATAAATCAGCGATGGCTTCGTTTGTATCTCCTTGCAATGCAAACCATTCTGATCGAAGCAGATACAAACTATCCCAGTTTCTGCTTTCTTTCAAAACTTCAGAAAGGTCGGCAATGGCTTCCCCCGTTTTTCCCATCCTGTGCTTCAGCCTGGCTCTTCCGGCCAGGGCTGCAGCCTTCACATCGTCTCTTCCGTAGCGGATGGCCTGGGTGAAGGCTGCCTCAGCCGAAGAAAGCTGGCCAAGATCACGCTGAATCTTCCCCTTAAGGAACCAGGCCTGGCCGTGTCTTTCTTCCGACTGCAGGCATTTCTCCAGATCGGACAGGGCTGGTTTGAGGCGATCATAGGTATAATGCAGTAAGGCCCGGTAATAATGGGCCTCATACCAGCCCGGCTTGAGCTCCAGTGCTTTGTCAAAATCTTCCATTGCGGCCTTCTCCAACCCATCCATAAGCCAGGCTCTGCCCCGCCCAACCCAGGCATCATAGTAATAAGGGCGCATTGCAATGATTTCATCGAATACGGCCCGGGCTTCCCCGCTTTTTCCCTGCCTGAGAAGACTGATGCCCGTTTCGTATTTTTGCAGTACACTCTGTGCGCTCACATTACTGCAAAGAAGACATACAGATAGCAGAATGAACGGAATGCCTTTCATTGGGTTTAGTATAGAGGACAAAGAAAAGCATAAAAATATGGGTGGAAAAAAACTTCACGATTTACGGCAGGACTACCTTGGCATCCCACTGGAAGAAGCACTGCTACCGGAAGACCCCCTGCAGCTGTTTAGTGCCTGGTTTCTGGAGGCAATGCAGGCAGGCATCCGCGAACCCAATGCAATGGCCCTGGCTACGTCCGATGAAAGCGGGCAAGCTTCCGCCAGAATCGTGCTGCTGAAAGAATACAATGAAGATGGCTTTATCTTTTTTACCAATTATGAAAGCAGAAAAGGTAAAGACCTGAAAAAAAAACCCGGGGCAGCACTCCTTTTCTATTGGGATATTTTGTTCCGGCAGGTGAGGATTGAAGGCAGGGTCAGTCCTATTCCGGAAGGAGACTCAGAGGCCTATTTCCAAAGCCGGCCATTGGAAAGCCGCATCAGTGCTCTTGTGTCTATGCAAAGTTCTGTCATTGAAGGCAGAGCTGAACTGGAAGCCCGCTGGAAGGAGACGGCGCAACGGGCCGGGCAGGGGCTGCAAAGACCCGCTTCCTGGGGAGGTTATCTGCTAAAGCCGGATAAGATAGAGTTCTGGCAGGGACAAGCCAGCCGGCTGCACGACCGCATCCTCTTCAGCCGGATTCAGGAACATTGGAAAATGGAGCGCCTGGCACCCTGAGGAAGAATAGCTTCCGTGCGCGTCTGAAAAGAATATAGCCTTCTTATTCAGACTGTTGCAAGGCATTCAATTCCCGGATAAACTGTTCAAGGGCTTCATCATCAAAGCCCTTCTCTCTGACTGAATCGGCCAGCGTTCCCCAAATTGCTTCACCACAGATCACACAGCGTATCCCTTTTTCGCTTAAATAAGATTGGGCAGCCGGTATCCGCTCCAGTAAATCTTCAATGGAGGTTAGGGCATCCACAATAAATCTTTGATCTGAACTTGCCATCATTGAATGTGTTTATACTCCAGCACGAAGAGCACAAAATTAACAAACTGGCTTCTACCCTGGCACGCTGTTTGCCAACTAACAGCCCAAAAAAAAATATGAGAAAGAGTGTACTTTTTGTGCTTGGTGCAATCCTGATGATGAGTTCAGCCAGGCTGGGGGCACAGGACAATGAAGGCAGCGAGTTTCGCTACCTGTTCAATAACCAGAAGCTTTCCTTCTCGGGATTTGGTGCGGCCCTGCTTCAGTTTGGAACAGCCGAGGGCGGCTTGGGCGTTTTCCCCGGCGGTGGGGGCGCTTTGCTAATCAATCAGCAATTCTTTATCGGTGGCTACGGGCTGGGGCTGGCCAATGGACGGCTGCACCGGAATGTGGAAGTAAAAGGTGTCCGTTATGACCGCTTGCGGACAAGTTTCGGACACGGAGGCTTCTGGCTGGGATATATTCATCGGGCAGAAAAAATGCTCCATTGGGGAATCAGCAGCCGGCTCGGATGGGGTGAGCTGGCCTTGTATGATGACCGTTTTAACTTTGACCAGTATGATTATCTGGCCAGGGATATAGTCTTCGTTATGAGCCCTCAGATCGAAGCGGAGCTGAATCTGACACCCTGGTTTAAAATCAACGCAGGTGTGGGTTATCAGTGGGTAAGTGGTATCCAGCCACAGCACTTCACCGACAACGGAGTACCCATATTTGAAAAGAAGGATTTCTGCACGCCTCAGGCTACACTCTCATTGCTATTTGGAGGATTCGGCCAGTAGTATATCTCTTATCCCACCCCAGTGATGCAAAAATTGACCTACATATTCATCCTCCTCTTGCTTTTTCTATTGAGCAAAGCAAGTATAGGTGCAGTCAATCCACCCGAGGAGCTTATGCGCAAGCCCAGTCTGAGCGGACACATCCGGGACGCCAGGACGGGAGAAGAACTGCTTGGCGCCACCATTTTTGTGAAAGAACTGAGCAACGGAACCGCAACCAATGTCTACGGTTTCTACAGTATCAGCCTGAACCCTGGCAACTACACCTTTGTATTTTCTTATCTGGGTTACGAATCAAGAAGCATTTCCCTGAGTTTGCGTGAGGACAAAACCCTGAATGTGGAATTGGAGCCGGTAAGCCAGACCCTGGAAGAGGTTGTGATTACCGGCACAAGGGGTGATGCCCATATCCGTGAAGCAGAGATGAGTGTGGTAAAGATGGACGTCAAAACCATCAACAAGATTCCCGCCCTGATGGGTGAAGTGGACATCATCAAAGCCATTCAGATGCTGCCCGGTGTTCAGGCCACTTCGGAAGGAGGGTCGGGCTTCAGTGTACGCGGAGGCAATCCGGATCAGAACCTGATCCTGCTGGATGAGGCCACCGTTTACAACGCCAGCCATCTGATGGGCTTCTTCTCTGTCTTTAACAATGATGCCATCAAAGATGTCAAACTTTATAAAGGAGACATTCCCGCCTGGTCCGGTGGCCGGCTTTCCTCGCTGCTGGATGTAAGGATGAAGGACGGAAACAATAAACAAATCAGCGGAACCGGCGGCATAGGCACCATTTCCAGCCGATTAACCCTGGAAGGCCCTTTTGAGAAAGATCAGGCGTCCTGGTTGATCTCCGGACGCAGAACCTATGCCGATATCTTTCTGCGCCTCTCCAATAATGAGGATCTGAAAGACAACATCCTCTATTTCTATGATCTGAACTCGAAAATGAATTTCAGAATTTCCGAGGATGACCGCCTGTTTTTCTCCGCCTATTACGGAAAAGACATTTTCCGGGCTCCCAGTTTCCGGATCGGTTGGGGAAACCAAACGTATTCCCTGCGCTGGAACCACCTTTTCTCCAAACAGCTATTCAGCAATTTCACCCTGCTTCGCTCCGATTATCGATACAATCTGGGTGTACCTGAAGGAGAACCCAACTCATTTAACTGGGCTGCCAAAATGCGCGACTACGGTCTGAAAGCAGACTTTGGCTTTTACCCCGATCCTTACAACACCCTTCGCTTTGGGGCCTCGGTCATTTATCACAAATTTGACCCGGGAGCCGCCCGTGGTCTGGGCGAAGAAAGCGTTTTTACGGAATTCATTGTACCCTCTTCTTTTGCCCTGGAACACGGACTCTACTTCAATAATGAACAAAAATTGGGTAGGCGCTTCAGCCTGAAATACGGCATCCGCTTCAGTCTCTTCCAGAATATGGGTTCAGCCACCGTATACAGCTACAACAATCAATATGAAGTGGTGGACACCAGCTTGTATTCGCGGGGAAGGATATTCAACCATTATCAGGGCCTGGAACCCAGGGTGGGCTTCAGCTTTATGCTGAACGAAACCGCATCCCTGAAGGGAAGTTATTCCAGGACATATCAATACGTCCATCTTGCTTCAAACTCTACCGGGGGCACTCCCCTGGATATATGGTTCCCCTCTTCACCTCACGTTAAGCCTCAGCAAGCGGATCAGTTTGCCTTTGGATACTTCCGTAATTTCCGGAATAATGCCCTGGAGTTTTCCATAGAAGCCTATTATAAAAGCATAGAAAATACCATCGACTTTAAAGATCACGCGCAACTTCTGCTCAACCCTCAACTGGAAGGAGAACTGCGTTTTGGATCGGGCCTGGCCTATGGAATGGAATTTTTACTCCGCAAGCAAAGCGGAAGGCTGAATGGTTGGCTGAGTTACACCCTTTCGCGTGCGGAAAGAACAATCAAGGGAATCAATCATAACCGAGCCTACCTTTCCCCATACGATAAGCCGCACGATATTTCTCTGGTAATGAATTATGAGCTCAGTCCGAGAATCAGCCTGGGAGCCAACTGGGTGTACGCTACGGGAAATCCGGTCACCTTTCCCACCGGGCGGGCCGTAATCGGAGGAAAAGTTACACCCATCTTCAGCGAGCGCAATGCATACCGTATGCCCGATTATCACCGCCTCGACCTTGCTTTCACTTTGCGTGGAAAAGAGAGCAGCCGAAAACGCATCAGGGGTGAATGGAATCTGAGTATCTACAATGCCTATGCCCGCAAAAATCCCTGGGCCATCAATTTCCAGCAAAGAGAGGACAATCCGGATGAGACCTATGCTGAAATGACCTACCTCTTTAGCATTGTTCCGGCCCTTACCTATAATTTCAAGTTTTAGCGATGAAAAGACATACTTTCTTACCCATAATGCTCCTCCTCTCCTTCCCGCTCTGGTTTGCCTGCACGGAAGAGATTGAAATTGAACTGGATGACAGCTTTACCCGCCTGGTTGTGGAGGGAGGCATCACCAATGAGGCCGGGCCACATAGCATTTCACTGTCCTACACGGGCAGTTATTACGAAAATGCAACAGCCGCCAAAGCAGAAGGTGCCCGGCTGCGTATCAGTGACGGGAATCAGGTATACGCCTTGACAGAGACGGAACCGGGTCTGTATCAAAGTGGGCCGGAGCTCGTTGGTGTACCCGGAAATACCTATACCCTTTTCATTGACAGTGTGTGGCTGGATGATCGCTATCAGTTTTTCACCGCCTCCTGTTTTATGCCGGAAGTGCCTCCTGTGGATTCCATCCGCATTGCCTATAATCCTTCCTGGGATATTTGGGGCGTGCATCTTTATGCCTGGGACCCCCCCTCCAAAGAGCATTATCTCTTCAGGGTATATAAGAATGGATTATTGATGTCGGACACCATTGACGAGTACATCGTCATCAATGATGACTTCTTCAATGGCAATTACACCTTCGGGGTGATGGTGCAGTGGCTGGAGGTTTATGAAGCACAGTCCGGAGATAGCATTTCGCTTGAAATGGGCAGCATCACAAGGGAGTATGCTAACTTTATTGAAGATGTACAGGCGCAAACGGGATTCAACAGTCCGCTCTTTTCAGGCCCTCCGGCCAATATAAGGGGGAATATCGACAATGGCGCAATCGGCTTCTTTTGGGCATACAGCCGGCTGATAGAATCGGCTCTGGTGCCCTGAAGGAAGCAGAAAAAGAACAGCACCCAAGGCTCGGCTGAGCCAGGTGCACCCAATGCTATTCCGGATGAATTAAAGATTTGTCTGATCAGTGGCGACAGCCACAAACGGGTTCCGTTTCCGTTTCGGTACGGCAAGAGCAGTTTTGATTGCTTTGGGGATTGTCTTCGTTGCTGCGACAGGAGCATTGGGTTTCGGCAGTGGACTGGCAACAGCCTTTGGTATCTTGATAAGCCATAATATGATGTTTTTTAAGAGACAGATAAAGACGCAAAGTTAAAAGATAGACCGGGTAATGATGAGGCGAAAACTGTTAACGTTCTGTTAAACAGCGATCGGGCACCTATGCTCCCAGGCTGGCGATGCGGGTTTGGCGCCCGAAAACACGCTGCCGCATTGCCACGTGAATGACAGCCTCGGTGGGCAGCAGCAGATCTACCCTGCTCCCGAATTTGATAAAACCAAGTTCCTCGCCCTGGCTTGCCTGTTGACCTTCGGCGGCATAGCATACGATGCGCCGGGCCACAGCACCGGCAATCTGGCGTACCAGAATCTCTTTGCCCGCATCGGTTCGGATCACCACCGAGGTACGCTCATTTTCCAGGGAGGATTTGGGGTGCCAGGCAACCAGATACTTTCCCGGATAATAAACCCGCGAAACCACTTCGCCACTGATCGGCATCCAGTTTACGTGAATATCGTTGGGAGACATAAAAATGGACACCTGGATACGGCGGTCACCAAAATACTCTGCCTTCTCAACCTCCTCAATCACTACAATCTTTCCATCGGCAGGGCATAAGATGCTGGTGGAGTCGGGCACAAAATCACGCAAACGATAGCGGAAGAAGCGAAAAATGAATACCATAAAACCGGTGAGGGCAGCGTAGGGCAGCAGCTTAACCCAGGTCGGGAAAGGGATCCAGTAATGGATAAGCAGGCCGAGACTGATGCTCAGCAACAGAAAAAAAACGATCAGGGTATAGCCTTCCTGGTGAATCTTCATCTCAATCGGCAAAGAAAAGGATAATCAGCAAGAAAACCGCCGGTGCAGCAAAAAGCAAACTGTCCAGGCGATCCAGAATGCCCCCGTGCCCGGGAATCAGACCTGAAGAATCCTTCATTCCCGCTTTTCTTTTCAACCAGGATTCATACAGATCGCCAAGTGTTCCTGCCAGCGTCACCATCAGGGCAATCCAAAACCATTGCATATAGCCTTCCGGACTATACCATTGTGCCCATCCAATGCCCGCTGCCAGGGTAAATATCAATCCTCCGACAAAACCTTCCCAGGTTTTTTTCGGGCTGATGGAAGGCCACAAAGGATGGCGACCCAGAAGAACGCCACTCAGGTAGGCAAAACTATCATTAACCCATATTAACACAAAAGTGCCCAGCAACCAATCCGTCCTGGGCACCTGGGTACGGAAAGGGTCGGCCAGTATAGTCAGAAAAAAGAGAGGAATGAGCAACCAGAGGATGCTGTGATGCAACAAGGTCGCAGCCTTTATCCGCCAGGATGAGAAGAAAAGGGCCAGAAGGGGAAGAATGGACAGCAGCACCAATAAGCCGGCTTCCCCAAAGCGGAGGTATCGAAACCAGTAGGCGGTGAGTCCTGCGTACATAAACAGCAGTGCAAGCTGCACAGGGATTAGGAATACAGCGGATTTGGGGAAAGATTTCAGGGCGGCATTTTCTCTAACAGCCAGCATCAGGGCCAGAATGACCAGGACTGAGAAAGCCATCGGACCGGCAGCGATCGAGCCGATGATGAGGCCTGCATAGATGGCGCCACTGAGCGTCCTGCGGATAAATTCAGTCATTCTGTTTCTTATCTATCAGGGTAAGTGCGCGTAAAGCCTCATCAGGATGGACATAAAGTTCCAGCTGACCAAAAAGGTAAGCGGTATCCTGCTTATTCATAAGCACGCAGGGAATCCCTTCTTCCTCCAGCATTCCCTGGATCAATGAAGCTTGCCAGGGATAAGTCGTATCAAATATTTTGACCCAGTCCTTCAAATGATTCAGATTAGGTCTTCCTGTAAAATCAGATAGAGTTCCCGTGGACCGTGGGCTCCCATAACCAGTGTTTTCTCAATATCCGCTGTACGGCTCGGGCCGCTTGCCAGGGTAAGCAGGGAGGGTAGCCTGACTCCGTATTTTTCCCTTACTTTGTCCAGGCCATCTGTCACCTCTGCGCACAATTGAGAGGTACGACCATAGACGATATGAATATCCGGGAAGACATTCATTTTCCTTCCTCCGCCCTGCCTTGACGACAGAAGGATGGTTCCGGAACGGGCAATGAGGGCCTCGCAGGATGTAAGACCGATGCTTTGATCTTGTGCGGCATCAAAATCGCCACTCACCTCCAGGCCAGCCTGTTTCAGCTTTTGCAAAAGGGGCTCTTCCCTGCATAGCACCGCGGTGGCTTTCAGTTCAGCTGCCAGGGCCGCCAGGCTTTGTACGCCCTCTGCTTCATTTTCACAATAGATAAATTTCCCGCCAATGCGGGTAAAGCTCTCTGCAAAAACAAGGTCAATGTCTTCTCCCACTGGCGTATGAACGGGTGCATCGAAAACCGTGCGCGAAAACGGGTTATCCGCTTTTTCAAGCAGAGCGTTGCGGATTTTCTTGAGAATCTTTTCACGCGAAGTGCTTTCTTCCATAGTGTCAGCTGGGTTGATCCGTGTTCGCTATAGTTGAGGATGGGGTGTCCGGAACCGGCTCAGCATTGTCTGTCTCTTTCTCAGCAGGAAGATCCTGGATTGAGCTGGGGGCTGCAGCATCTGCAATGCTTGTTTTCGGCTCATCCTGAGCGGACTCATCTGCACCAAAGGGACGGGGACCAAAGATCTGCTCGAGGTCTTCTCTGAAAATGACTTCCGTTTCCAGCAGTTTTTCCGCCAGGGCACTCAGTTTATCCTGATTGTCTCTCAGGAGCTGCCTGGCCCGCACATAAGCCTGCTCGAGGAGCTTATGAATCTCTTCATCGATCACACGGGCGGTATCCTCGCTGTAGGGTTTCGTAAAAGCAAATTCCTGCTGGCCACTTGAGTCGTAATAACTAATGTTGCCCAGCTTTTCATTCAGTCCGAAATATACGACCATTGCAAAGGCCTGCTTGGTTACCTTCTCCAGGTCGTTCAAGGCTCCTGTACTGACTTGTCCAAACATAATCTCCTCAGCGGCACGGCCTCCGAGGGCGGCGGTCATTTCGTCGTACATCTGGTCGAAGGTGGTTATTTGCCGTTCTTCAGGCAGATACCAGGCAGCGCCCAGGGCTTTTCCACGGGGCACAATGGTCACCTTGATCAAGGGAGAGGCGTGCTCCAGCAACCAGCTCACGGTAGCGTGGCCGGATTCGTGGTAGGCGATTACCTTTTTCTCCGCCTGGGAAATAATCTTGCTTCGCTTTTCAAGTCCCCCTATGATGCGGTCGATGGCATCCATAAAGTCCTGCCGGTCGATGGATTTCTTTCCTTTTCTTGCAGCGATCAGGGCCGACTCATTGCAGACATTAGCAATATCTGCTCCGGAGAAACCTGGGGTCTGCTTTGCCAGAAAGTCAACCTTGATGCTCGAATCCACCTTTAGCGGGCGGACGTGAACTTTAAAAATCGCTTCACGCTCATTCAGATCCGGCAACTCCACGTGAATCTGCCGATCAAAACGGCCGGCCCGCAGCAAGGCTCGGTCGAGGATATCAGCCCGGTTGGTCGCGGCAAGAATGATCACGCCGGTATTGGTGGCAAACCCATCCATTTCGGTGAGCAACTGATTGAGCGTATTCTCGCGCTCATCGTTGGCACCGGTCATCGGGTTTTTGCCCCTGGCCCGGCCGATGGCATCGATTTCATCGATAAAAATGATGCAGGGAGCTTTCTCTTTGGCCTGTTTAAACAGATCACGTACCCGGGAAGCTCCCACCCCTACGAACATCTCCACAAAGTCCGATCCTGATATGGAAAAGAAAGGCACCTTGGCTTCACCTGCTACGGCCTTGGCCAGCAGGGTTTTCCCGGTTCCGGGAGGACCCACCAGCAATGCACCTTTGGGGATCTTGCCTCCCAGCTCCGTGTATTTTTTAGGGTTTTTCAGAAAATCGACAATCTCCATCACCTCAACTTTGGCTTCCTCCAGGCCGGCAACATCATTGAAAGTGATGCTGACGCTGGTACTTTTGTCGAAGAGCTGGGCCTTGGATTTACCGATATTGAAGATCTGGCCTCCACCGCCCCCACGGCTCATCATCCGCATAATAAAAATCCAGGCAATGACCAGGATGCCGATGGGAATCAGGTATCCCAAAAACTCGGTACTCCAGTCGCGGCGGTCTTCAGCGGTAACCAGCACATTGTATTCTGCCTTGAGTTCACGCCTGGCTTCCGGGCTCAGGTTTTCCGCCTTGCGGTTCACTATTTCGTCCTGGACTGCATTAAGGTCTTCCCTGAAAGCATCTACCGTGAAGGGAAACTTATGAACATAATGGGGGCCGGTGACGGCCTCTTCGCTCCGATCAAGCAGATCGCGGTAGGCCGTATCCACGGGTATGCGCTCAGGCTTAATATAAATTTCAGCGAATTTCCCATTGACCACAACAATCTTGGAGATGTCCTTCTTTTCGATCATCTTTTGTACCTGGTTCCAGTTGATCTCTTTAGGATCCGCACTAAAACTGAAGTACTGTATCGCGATAAAAACCAGCGCAAGAAGGGCGTATATCCAATAATAACTGATGCGCCCTTTGGGCTGCTTTCCATCCCCTCCCTGCTTCTGCTTTTGCTCATTATTCTCTGCCATAATCTTTATTCCTCATTACCGGATAAAGTCAAGCGGAATATTCCTGGGATTCCGCATCTGCCCATAATTTCTCCAAGCGGTAAAAATCACGCACTTTGTCCTGGAATATATGCACAACCACATTGACATAATCCAGCAAAATCCATTCGGCGTTCTCAAAACCCTCTCTATTCCAGGGCCTGGCCCCTGCATCATTTCTCACTTTGGCCTCCACTCCTTCTGCGATGGCTTCTACCTGCACCCGGGAGGTCCCGTGACATATCACAAAAAAGCGACACAAGGCATTCGGAATCGCTCTAAAGTCGAGGCTGACAATATGCCCCCCCTTCTTATCCTGCATTCCCTCTATCACGGCCTCCTTGATCGCCTGTGCATCATCATCCGTCGTTCTTTGCATATTTCCTTAATATATTGTGCAAAAATAAGGATTAATTCACAAGGCTGGAAAGCCAAATCGCTTGCCATTCAAGCCATAGAATAAATCATTCAAACAAGTATCCTTTCTTCTTGTTCAGCCTTTGCCAAGTGGATTCCAGGCAAGCCTTACCTTTGCGGAAACTATGCCCAAAACTTTCTGCTTTGCCTGATCTTATGAAAAGGATATTTTTAAACACTACGACCAATACGATGCAGGCAATGGAAGAATTGCTGAAAATCGATTCATTGAGTGAGGGGGCATTCATCTGGACCGATTTTCAGCGTGACGGACAGGGACAGGACGGGAATCACTGGGAAAGCGAGCCCGGTAAGAATATCCTTCTGACCCAGCTTTTTTATCCCGGCTTTCTCGATCCATCAAGGCAGTTTCTCCTCAGCCAGATGGCTTCCCTGGCCCTGCATCAACTTATCTCAAATCTTCTCCCTGACAGAGGAGTGCATATAAAATGGCCCAATGATCTCTACGTAGGGCATCGAAAAATGGCCGGCATCCTGATCCGGCACAGCCTGAAAGGCAATCTCCTTGAGCGTAGTCTGATCGGGATAGGACTGAACGTAAACCAATGCACCTTCTCTTCTGCTATTCCCAACCCGGTCTCCCTCAGGCAGCTCACAGGCACAGCGTTTAATCGAGAGGCGATTCTTGACGATCTGGTCACCCGCATACAATCATTGTACTCCGCTTTGGCTACCGGCTCTTATGATCGGATGGAGCAGCAATACCGCGACTGCCTGTACCGGCTTGATCAGCCTGGCTACTATCATATCGGGGGTAGCACAGTACAAGGGTTCATCAGGGGGGTGGATGAGCAGGGAAGCCTCTTGCTGGAAGCGGAAGGCCGGGTAAAAGCCTATGGAATGAAGGAAGTGATATATCTGCCTGAGGACCCTGACACAGATCAGCTTCATCTGTGAGCAACAGAAAAGCAGTGAGAGCTCGCCCGGCATTAATCCCCGGAAGTGGCATCCAGGTGTTCTTTCAGCTTGCCGGCTACCATATCCACGAAGTTCTGAAGGGGCCTTTTGGCCATTAAAGAGAGCATCGGGTTCAGGTCGGCATCGAGGAGAACAGTGCAGTTGGTCTTCTCTTCATCGAGGCTATCCATCACAAATTGCAGGCTGAAATTCACAGGACTTTCCCCATCCGGGAGGTACTCAACCAGCGTTTCCGGCTTTAATTCACCCAGCATCAGCCTGATTGGGGGTAGCCCCTCGATGGTGAAGGCACATCGGTCAGTGGAGGCTTCCCAATGCCTGACTTGCTGGGGCAAGAGGTATTCGAAATGATGAAAATCAGAAAGGAATGAAAAAACCGCCTTGCCTGAGGCGGAAATCAATGCAGGTTCACTTTGCAATAACATAAAGTATCAGGACTAAGCAGTAAAACGGTCTGACCATTTCTGTGGATCGATCCGCCAGGCTTCCAGTGATTTTCTTTGTTCTTCCGAAACATAGCCTGCTTCGACACCCTTTTGCAGGAGGACGGGATAATCGGTCAGGCTGTTCAAAACACAGCCTGCCTGGGTAAAACTGTCTATAGCCGTCTCCAAGCCATAGGTAAAGATGGAAACCATCCCCTTGACGGTGCAGGCATTTTCGCGTATTGCTTCCACGGCCGACAGGCTGCTCTTCCCCGTTGAGATCAGATCCTCTATGACTACAACGCTCTGGCCCTGCTCAAGGACTCCTTCGATTTGATTACTCAGGCCGTGTTCTTTGGCTTTTGCTCTGACATACACAAAGGGTAGTCCCAGTTCCTGTGCCACCAGTACTCCCATTGCAATGCCTCCGGTAGCCACACCGGCAATGACATCCGGAACACCGTATTCCTCCTGTATGATCTTGACCATCTCCTGACGCACAAAGGTGCGGATACGGGGATAAGATAAAATCTTTCTATTGTCGCAGTATATAGGACTGCGTAATCCGGAAGCCCAGGTAAAGGGATGTTCCGGGCTCAGTTTAATTGCTTTAATTTGCAACAGAAACTCAGCGGCGGCGAGTGCGGTATCTTCCCTGCTATTCATAGTGCGGCAAATGTATGAAGTTTTCGTCAACAAGAGCCGGGTTTATCCCGGATTCGCACCTCCGGAGAGCGAAGGTTGCGAAAGGCTGAAACTATCTCTGGACACTGATTCTGAAAACATTCTCCAGCATATCAATATCCTGCTTCACAGTGAGAAGCCCCTCATTCTTTGTTTGGGAGAGCCTGGACAAGCGAAGGCGGCCTGGGAAATTCTCAGATCCACGCTGAAACAGGAGCGCGCCGCAGGAGGATTGGTATGGCACAAAAAAAAGGGACTGTTGATGATCTACCGTATGGGTTACTGGGATTATCCGAAAGGCAAAGCCCTGCCCGGAGAAAAGCCTGCAGAGACCGCAATCAGGGAAGTACAGGAAGAATGTGGTATCCCGGCCCCACTGTGCCGGGAATGGTTTGCCAATTCTTACCATATATTTATCAGGAAACATAGTGTATTCCTCAAGGAAAACAGCTGGTTTTTAATGGAGAGCGATACAGAAGCCCCTCTGCACCCTCAATATGAAGAGTCCATTACCAGGGTGCAATGGATGCAATTTGAGGATTATCTGAAGATCAAAGGCAAGATATACCCTTCTTTGCTGTCTTTGTCCGACCAATTCTGGAAACAAAAAAACAAAGTATGATGAAACAATACCTTGTGGTCACCCAGAACCCACATAAGCTGGAGGAGATCAGGGAAAAGATCAGCCGGCATCCGGAGCTGGCATCTCTTGGTTTTCTCAGTCTCAAAGAGATGGATTTTGAGGGAGAAATTGAGGAACCCTATGATAAGCTGCAAGAGAATGCCCTGGCAAAGGCAGCTTTTGCACACTCAACATTTGGTCTGGACTGTTTTGCGGATGATACCGGATTGGAGGTCGAGGCCTTGAACGGGCGTCCCGGGGTCTACTCCGCCCGTTACGCAGGGCCAGGCTGCAGCTATGCCGACAATGTACGGAAACTGCTGAAAGAAATGGAGGGCCAGTCCAGGCGCCAGGCCTGTTTCCGCACGGTAATTTGTTTGATCGATAAGGGTAAAGCACATTTTTTCGAAGGGAAAGTCCACGGGCATATCCTCTCTGAAGCACAAGGCAAGGGTGGGTTTGGTTACGATCCTGTTTTTGTGCCTGAGGGCTATACACAGAGCTTTGCCCAAATGAGCCTGGACGAAAAGAACCGCATCAGCCATCGGGCCAGGGCGCTGGACCAGATGATCGCTTACTTTCGCACTCAAAACACCCAGTCATCCCGGTAAATGCATTTGAATACGGCGAAGTATATCGGTATTCTCCTTCTATGCTGTCATAGCCACGGCTTTATTCAGGCTCAGCAAATCCAGCAGCCGTCACCACCTGATAGTACTGCCCTGGCATACATAAAAGCAGCCCGGGAGCTGGAGGGCCTCGATGCCTTTTACCGGCAGGCCCTTCGTTTTCCTGAAGACCCTGCACTCCGTCTGATGATGGAAGGGAAAATCAAAGAATTCAGCCATCTCCATATACGGCTGAAAAAGGTGCTTTCCAATCCGGGCATCAGGGATAGCCTGGAGGTGAAAAATAACCTGGCAAACTTGATTTCACTGGACAGCCTGTTGCGTGAGCAACAAAAGACTCCTCCCCTGCCCCTGGAGAAAGCCTATGCGTTGACGGCCCGCAGGCACAAGGCAGGAGGTGACCATCAAAAAGCTATGGATGCCGTGAATAAGTCCCTGTTGGCCAATCCGTCCTACATTCCATCCCTGAGCCTCCGTTGTCGATGGAATTTGCAGGCTGCCCGTCCGGAAGAAGCCCTGCCGGATGCGCAGCAGCTTGCACGAGAAGGACAAGGGCCGGCCGCCGACTCTCTCCTGATCCTGCTCCCGCATTTTGCCGGGCATCTGGAATCGCTGCGCAGGGAGGAAGCACATACGCGTCTGCTCCAACTCACGGATGGCCTCATCGGTGTTTACGACTTTCACCCGCCTTCAAAAGCCGTGATTACGGCAATACAGGAACAGTCGAGGCAGGAAATGCTCCAGGCATACAGGAATGTTGCCAAAAGGGCACTTGCAGGCGGCAAAAGGAATCTGGCCATCCGATATGCCACGATGGCGAAAACACAATCGGAGTTATGGAAGATGGATACCCACCGGAAGGATGCTGCTTTGCTCGGGCAAATCGCAGCCTATGCTTCCCGCTCGGCCCTGATGGCCTTGAGAGCGGGGCAACTCAGGCATAGCCTCGAAGCTTTCCAGCAGGCCGACAGCCTCTATGATGATGCTGCACTGCAGCAGGCAAAAACACTGGAGTACGAGCCCTTACTGAGGCAAAGTGCTGAGATCATCCTGGACTCCATTGCCACCAAGCCTGCACCGCAGCGCTTTTACCCTATCTGGCACTCCCTGCAGGAAAAGCATCCAGGCCTCATCGGGAAAAGACGTGAGTCCTTACCGGATAATAAAAGCCAGAGCCAGCCCACCCCCTCTGCTGTCCGAACCGTCTTCCCCGATCACTTTTCTGCACAAATCCTTCAACACAGCCGCAATCTGGCATTCCGCATCTGGCAGGGAGATACCAGCGGGTACCTGGCTTTGCGCGACAGCCTCAGATCATTGGCAGGATTCACCGAACCCTTGCATCTCACCGAGACTGTCGCTGAAGCCATCATTACACTGGAAGAGGCCATTCGGACCTGGGAGTGCCGACAGGAGAAGAGGGACGACCACCTGGATGATGCCACATTCAAAAGGGCCTTCGCGGGTGCCTCCTGGACAGAGGCAGCCACAGTGCTGAAAAGAATGCAAAGGAGGAGAGAGGCCCGCGATGATTGCGCATTTGCCTCACTCCCACCTGAGCAGCAGGCAAGCCTGGTAAGGGATGCAGAGAAATACCTTTCCTATCTTCCCCGGATTCAACAACGGATACAGTCTGATCAGTTTGTAAGCGCGGACAGCCTGCTCGAAGAGAGCAGGCATTTTTATCGTCACCAGTTGAAAGGGCGCAATGGCCCTGATGAATTTGAAACAGATCTGTTCCAGGGTGACTCCGAAATGGAAGAGTATCTGGTTCACCGCTGTGAAGGATATATCCAGAAGGGCTACACAGACAATGCCCTGCTGTGGATGGAAGAGATGCGGCGCCGGGAAATGGATCCAGGCCGGGTTGCATCGCTGCAAAAAGAACTGGGGAGGCTGCTGGCCGAAATGGATTTGGCCGAAACAAAGCTGAGCAATCCCAAAACACTCCTCTCCAGGCATATTCCAATGAAAAAATGGTACAACTCTCTCAGGAAAGCGTATCAGAAAAGATTCAGACAGGGATGAGCCTGACACGGCCATAATCAGGAAAAGTTTACCTTTGTATTCACAAACTTTAAACCCTATTCAATGCGTCTGTTACTGATCAGCAATTCAACCAACCACGGTGAAGCCTATCTCGGATGGCCCCGGAAACACATTCAGGATTTTATGCAAAATTCCGGCGTAAAGGATATCTTATTTATTCCCTATGCCGGCGTGGGATTGTCCACAGAAGGCGACCAGGTTTCCTTTGATCGGTATGAAGCACGCGTGCAATCGGTATTTGAAGAACTTGGTTTGAACATATATTCTATTCACAAGCAGCCCAATCCAGTCAGCGCCGTACGTGAAGCCAAAGCCATTGCTGTGGGGGGTGGAAACACCTTTTACCTGGTTTATATGCTGCATAAGCTGGGTCTTATGCAGGAGATGAAGCAGCGCGTGCTGGATGGCGTTCATTATATGGGATGGAGTGCCGGATCCAATGTAGCCTGCCCCAGTTTGCGAACGACCAATGATATGCCCATTATTGAGCCGGCAAGCTTTGATTGTATGAACCTTATCCCCTTTCAAATTAACCCACATTACCTGGATGCCAATCCTGAAGGACACGGAGGAGAGACACGCCAGCAGCGCATTGAAGAGTTTCTCATCGCCAATCAGGCTATCACTGTGGCCGGACTCAGGGAAGCCACCTATCTGCTATTGGAAGACGGCCATCTCAGCCTGGGCGGCAGCCGGCCGATGCGGGTTTTCCAGTTTGGGAAAGAACCACAGGAGTATCAGCCGGGAGAGGATATTGGATTCCTGTTGAAATAAGCAGCCCGGATTACCCTGGGCAACTTTTAGGATTGAAAGACTAAGTCCGCCGATTATGCGTTCGGCCGGGCAAATTGACCGGATACATCTATGTTTAGTAAAGAAGACCTTAAGTTATTCAAGCAGAAAGGAATTTCTGCTGAGATGGTAACGTCCCAGATCGAGCAGTTCCGGGCAGGATTTCCATACATTTCGCTGGAAAGACCTGCCACTCCCGGAGATGGAATACAGGTACTGGAAGCCAAAAAAACCCAGGACCTGGCAAGATACTATGATGAAAACCGCAACCGCTACAGCTTGTTGAAGTTTGTCCCGGCCTCGGGTGCGGCTACCAGAATGTTCAAACATCTGCATCATTTTCTCTCAGCCTATGCCAGTGCAGAAGAAAAAGAAAAGGCACTGCAGCAGGATAAAAGCCCCGATTCTGTTTTTGCTGTTTTACGCAACCTGACCAGCTTTGCTTTCTTTGAAGACCTGAAAGAAGCGATGAAGCAGGATGGCAAAGAGGTCCGTCAATTGCTGGAGAAGAAGGATTACCACACCATCCTCCACTACCTGATGGAAACAGAGGGATTGAACTACGCCGATTTACCCAAAGGCCTGATCAAGTTCCATAAATACCAAAGCTACAGCCGCACGGCAATGGAAGAGCATTTGGTGGAAGGAACCTATTATGTCCGTCAGGAAGACGGGAAAGTCCCCCTTCATTTTACCATCTCCCCCGAGCACGAAAAAGCCTTCCGGGCACGCCTGGACAAGGTAAAGCCTGTCTATGAGCAAAGGTATGGTGTCCGCTTTGACATTGACTTTTCCTTCCAGAAAACATCGACGGATACGGTAGCCGTCACCTTAGACAACGAGCCACTGCGCGACGAGCACAATCGTATTGTATTCCGACCGGGAGGACACGGTGCACTGCTTGATAATCTTTCGGAATGCGGAGCAGATATCATCTTCATTAAGAACATTGACAACGTTGTCCCTGACCGCCTGAAGCAGGAAACCTATCTTTACAAGAAAGTGCTGGGCGGATACCTCTTGCAATTGCGCCGGAAAGTGAATGACTACCTGCGATCGCTGGAAGCCGGAAATATGGATGAAGGCTATCTGGAAGAAATACACCGCTTTGCCATTGATGAACTGCATTTTGATTTCCCTGAAGACTTCCATTTCCGCACCCAGCAGGAAAAGGCCAATCTGTTATTCGGCCTTCTGCATCGGCCCATCCGGGCCTGCGGAATGGTCAGGAATGAAGGGGAGCCAGGTGGCGGACCTTTCTGGGTCAGAAACAAAGAGGGCAGGCGCAGTCTGCAAATCGTGGAGAGTTCTCAGATAAACCTGCAGGATGCGGAGCAAAAGGAGATATTTTCCCGTGCCACACATTTCAATCCGGTGGACCTGGTATGCAGTGTGAGCGATTATAAAGGGGAATATTTCGACCTGAAAGCCTTTCGTGACCCTGAAACAGGCTTTATCTCAGAGAAATCAGTCAGCGGACAAAGAATCAAAGCACTGGAGCTCCCGGGATTATGGAACGGAGCTATGGCTCATTGGATTACCGTATTCGTGGAGGTACCCATCATTACTTTCAACCCGGTAAAAACCCTGAACGACCTGCTTCGGAAGGAGCATCAGTAGGCCGTAAGCCAACAACATAAGCCCTATTCTCACGGTCAAATAAGACCTGACATAAAGACAAGAACGACGGAGCTGAGGGAAGAGGGTGGTGTTTGGGGTGGCGGTGTATGGATAAAACCCGTTTTCGTATCGGCTACAGCTTCGGAAGTATTTCTTTGATAAACCATTCAAGGCCGCAGACGGTGACATCCTCTTTCAATAGCCAAGGCTCCGGGCAATTTGGTACGATGATGTAGTTGTTGTGGCATACCAGGTCCTGAACGGCAGTGGTGAAACTCTTGGTGGTTTTGGGTGCATCGGTAAACTTGATCTCGATACAGGCAAGAATCTCCAGGCCTCTAGAAAGGATCAGATCACATTCTGCCCCTTCGGCGGTGCGATAAAACGATGCTCCTATTCCAGCCTTTGAGGAATTGACGATCTGCTCAATCACAAATCCTTCCCATGAGTTTCCCAAAAGCGTGTGCCCCATTATCTGATTAACACTGCTGATGCTATGCAGATGGTGCAATATCCCGCTATCCCTCAGATAAGTTTTTGGAGATTTGATGATACGCTTTTTTACATTGGCAAACCAGGGCGTCAGCAAGCGCAGCATAAATGCATTTTCAAAGAAGCCAATATACTTTGAAACACTTGGGCTGGAAAGCCCTAATGCCCGTGAATAACTGGCAAGGTTGAGCAACATACCATGATTGTGAGCGAGCATCTGAAGTAACCTGTTTAGCAGTATGGGATCAGCGCTCAGCCCGAGGAATGGTAGGTCTCTTTCAATGTAGGTTATAATAAATGAGTGAAACCAGTCTTTTGTGAGTTCTGTATCAAGCATTGTGAAGGGCTCGGGAAATCCACCATACATCCACAAATCATTTAATCGATGAGTTCCACTTATTTCATCAATCAAGAGGCCTGTAAGTTCTGTATAAATGATCCGGCCAGCGAGGGATTCTGAACTTTGCTTCAATAATTCCGGGCTTGCTGACCCCAGGATAATAAAACGGGCTGGAACCCTGTGTTGGTCAATAACCCCGCGTATTACAGGAAATAAATCGGGACGGCGCTGCACTTCATCAAGGATGATACAGCTATTCTGGTTGTTTTCGAAAAAGAACTGAGGATTGTCCAGTTTACTAATGTCAGCAGGCAGTTCCAGGTCAAGATATATTACTTTCTTCTTAGTATCATGGATAAGGGATTTGGCCAGGGTGGTTTTTCCGATTTGCCTGGGACCTAGAATGGCTACTGCAGGAAAATGTTCCAGCAATTTTTTTATCCTGGGTCGAAGATTTCGCCTAATCATACATTACATATTATCCCTGCAAATATAAAAAATACTTTTCGATTTGCGGTATAAATATTTTGATTACCATGGAAATCCTTGATCTGAAAGATGAAAAGGGCGAAGCAAAAGGAACGAAGGTGGTGTTTGGGGTGCCGGTGTAGAGTAGTCGAATATATTTCGCTAAAATGGAACATTTCTATAATTTATTAATAAGTTTGGATATAACTGAATATATCATTATAATTGCAAAAATATTCAATTATAACTGGAAATGGTAAAAAGATTACAGTACCTCGAAAAACTTAAAATATATTCAGGCAAATCTTTTATAAAAGTGATTGCAGGTATGCGAAGGGCTGGAAAAAGCACTTTGCTCGGCCAATACAGGGAGCACCTTATACAAGCGGGCGTTGATGAGGGAAGCATTATCCAGATAAATAAAGAGTTGCTGGAATTTGATTTTATTAAGGATTACCGAGATTTGTGGAACTACATCAACCGGGAAGGTTCGGGAAAAGGCGGAATAAAATATCTGCTAATTGATGAGGTACAGGAAATTGATCAGTGGGAGAAGGCTGTAAATTCATTTTTGGTAGAGGGAATCTACGACATTACCATCACCGGCTCGAACGCGCGGATGCTTTCAACGGAGCTATCCTCCTTGCTTGCCGGCAGGTATATAGAGATCGCTATGCAACCTTTTTCCTTCAAAGAGTTCCGGGCTTACAGAATGCTGCAATTTCCGGATGAGAGCATACGCGATTCATTCAGGCACTATATGAGATATGGAGGTTTGCCAGGCCTTCACAACCTTCCGTTTAATGATGAAACACTGTTTCCTTATCTGAACGCGATCTATAACACAGTGCTGCTAAAGGATGTTGTAACACGTAATAAAATTCGTGATGTTGAACAACTTGAACGAATTGCCCGGTTTGTTTTAACCAACTGCGGAAACATTACCTCTGCAAAAAGCATTGCGGATTATCTCAAATCTCAGCGTTTAAAAATCTCGGTCGAAACGGTACAGAATTACCTGCATTACCTTACACAGGCTTTTATGATGCATAAGGTAAGACGTTACGACATCAAAGGAAAGCGTTTACTGGAGTATTCTGAAAAGTACTATCCGGCAGATCCGGGACTTAGGTTTGGCATTGCCGGATATTCAGATTCTGATATTTCCGGCATACTCGAAAACCTTGTTTTTCTTGAATTGATAAGGCGCGGATACACCGTTTATGTGGGACAATCCGGCGCCCTTGAGGTTGACTTCGTTGCTGAAAAGCAGGAAGAGAAAATCTATATACAGGTAGCATATCTCATGAATGACGAAAAAACCATTGAGCGGGAATTTGGCAACCTGATGCAAATCAGCGATAATTTTCCAAAAATGGTTTTATCACTGGATGATTTCTGGCCACAAAACCGGGAAGGTATCCTCCGAAGGAATCTTATAGATTTTCTTCTGGAAGAATAAGTTCAAACAAGGTTTCATTCAAAATATCGCTCTGTACAACATCAGGCTCAAACGCAAGATCACCATGGAAATCATTGATCTGAAAGATGAACAGGGCGAAGCCAGGGGAACGAGGGTGGTGTTTGGGATGGTGATGTAGAGGTGTTTTCAAGTCTCATCAACCATAAAGATAGTGGGTGCCGACAGGGAGTGCTCACTAAACTGTGTCACTGTCATTAATCCTGCTTTCAAAGTAAATAAATAGTTGGTTTACTATCGTTGGCCAGCCAAGGATTTTGGTTTTCCACCGTTTCTGGAACTGCAGGGTAGCAAGATAAACAAGTTTGAGCATAGCCATTTCCGAAGTAAAGGCACCCTTCGATTTGGTCACCTTCCGAACCATCCTGTGATAGCCTTCCACGGTATTTGTAGTGTAAATCAACCTTCTAATAGCTTTAGGGTATTTGAAGTAGTTGGTTAACCGGACCCAGTTGTCCTCCCATGATTTAACCCCCTTGGGATATTTATCACCCCACTTGGACTTAAACTCCTCAAAGCGGTGCTGAGCCAGTTCTTCTGTGCTTGCCTGGTAAACTTGCTTAAGATCCTTTAATAAGTTTCTGTAATCCTTCCAGTTGACATACTTCAGCGTGTTGCGGATTTGGTGAACAATACACAATTGAACGTCTGTGTTGGGGAAGATGGTCTCAATAGCATCGCCAAATCCGCGCAGGTTGTCGATGCTGGCAATCAAGATGTCCACGACTCCCCTCTCGTTCAAGTCTGTAAGTACCTGCAACCAGAACCGGGAACTCTCATGGTCACCCACATACAAGCCCAAAACCTCTTTTTCCCCTTTGAGACTTACCCCAAGAACCGAATAGACCGCTTTGGTTATCACCTTGCCAGCTTCCCGGATCTTGAAGTGAATGGCATCCATCCAGACGATAGCATAAATGGCTTCTAACGGCCGACTCTGCCACTCGCGGATGGTGGGGATAATACGATCCGTGATTTTATTTATCGTCCCGTCGCTGACCTCGAGCCCATACATCTCACGAACATGGGTCTGAATATCGCTGTAGCTCATCCCAAGCCCATAAAGTCCTAATATCTTGTCTTCCAAATCACCAGGTAAGATTCGCTGTCGCTTCTCGATCGTGACAGGATCGAAAGTTCCGTTGCGGTCGCGCGGGGTGAAAATCTCAAAAGCCCCCAAAGAGCTTTTGAGATTTTTTGCGGAATGCCCATTACGCCTGTTCTTACTTATTTCCCGGGTTTGCTCAAGATGCTCGTCCAGCTCGCCTTCCATGGCTGCTTCCAGAACCTCTTTAATCAGTGGTGTGAAAATCCCCTCTCTACCTGTTATAGGTTTTCCTGATCGGATTTGTTTAGCTGCTTCTTTGCTAAACTCTTCCCAGTTAATTTGTTTTGCCATAACTTGTCAAATTTACGTTTTGTATAATTGACACAGTTAATCGAACACCCTCTGCCGACACACCCGCGATCCGCTCACATCGCAAGCGATTATTACATTTGACCCTCCACGCATAATACCCCCCCCCATTTTTCTTGACTTCTTTCTTCTTTTGTAGTATCTTACGAGGGATATCATTCACAGGATCTTTCATTTACGGACGTATGAAAAAGTTATGGCTTCTTTTGGCAGGAATGGCGATAAGTTATTCCTTGGCCAACGCACAGTATTGCCTCCCCCAGGGAATTCAGTTCACCTCACAGTCGCAGATCGATAGCTTTCAGATTAATTACCCGGGGTGTACGATGATTGGAGGGGATGTTGAAATTCGGGATCTAGCCAGCAATATCACCAATCTAAATGGCTTGAACAACTTGACCTCGATCGGTGGTTTTCTCAGCATCTACCTCAACCCCTCCTTGATCAGCCTTGCTGGTCTCGATAGCCTGAGTTCGATAGGAGGTTTTCTCAGCATCTGGAACAACCCCTCCTTGATCAGCCTTGCTGGTCTCGATAGCCTGAGTTCGATAGGAGGTTCTCTCAGCATCGGCCTCAACCCCTCCTTGATCAGCCTTGCTGGTCTCGATAACCTGAGTTCGATAGGAGGCAGTCTTTTCCTTGGTGGACAGACTGGAGCTGGCAATCCATCATTGAAAAGTTGCTATGGGTTACAAAATCTAAATATGGTGGGCGGCGACTTAATCATAGGATGCAATGATTCCTTGACCGATTTACAGGGCTTGAACAACTTGACCTCGATCGGTGGTTTTCTCAGCATCTACCTCAACCCCTCCTTGATCAGCCTTGCTGGTCTCGATAGCCTGAGTTCGATAGGAGGCAGTCTTTACCTTGGTCAAATTTTTGGTGCTGGCAATCCATCATTGAAAAGTTGCTATGGGTTACAAAATCTAAATATGGTGGGCGGCGACTTAATCATACAAGGCAATGATTCATTGACTAATATACAAGACCTGAACAACTTGACCTCCATTGGTGGCGCGGTTTCTATTCTTTACAACAAGAGCTTGATGCATCTTTCCGGGCTGGGCAGCCTTAATTCAATCGTAACTTTTCTTGCAATTGCTTCCAATGATTCTTTGACCGATTTACAGGGCTTGAACAACTTGACCTCAATCGGCGGTGGTCTTTTCATCTCCGACAACCCCTCCTTGACCAGTCTTGCTGGTCTCGATAGCCTGAACACCCTTGGAAGCTCACTTGTAATCAAGGGAAATTCCTCCCTGGGTAGCTTGGAAGGACTGGAAGGCTTGACCTCCCTTGCAGGCAATGTGGAAATAACATCTAATTCATTAACCAGTCTGAGAGGACTCGACAATCTGACCTCCATTGGGGGCAAGCTTGAAATAGCATACAACGGTTCTTTGATCAGTCTTGCTGGTCTCGATAGCCTGAACACCCTTGGCTCACTTGTCATCAAGGGAAATTCCTCCCTGGGTAGCTTGGAAGGACTGGAAGGCTTGACCTCCCTTGCAGGCAATGTGGAAATAACATCTAATTCATTAACCAGTCTGGCAGGACTCGACAATCTGACCTCTCTTGTAGGCAATGTGGAAATAATTACCAACTCATTAACCAGTCTGGCAGGACTGGACAATCTGACCTCCATTGGGGGTACCCTCAGAATTACAGACAACGATTCTTTGACCAGCTTTGCCGGGTTGAAAAGCCTGGCTTCCATCGGTGCAAGCTTGACAATAGCGGGCAACAACTCGTTGACCAGCTTTGCTGGACTGGAAAACCTCGTTTCCATCGGTGGTTCTCTTTTGATCTCCAACAACCCCTCCTTGACCAGTCTTGCTGGACTGGAAAACCTCGTTTCCATCGGTTGGTTTATGCAAGTATATTACAACTACTCGTTGACCAGCTTTGCCGGACTGGAAAGCCTGGTTTCTATCGGTGGATCTATGATAATATATAGCAACACCTCCTTGATCAACCTTGCAGGACTTGATAGCCTGCATTCCATCGGCCACAACCTGCATATCAGCGCGAATCAGTCACTTGCAAACCTGACTGGACTTACCAGTCTTTCAAGCATTGGCGGAGATCTAATAATCGGAGGGTATACCGATGATGGCAATTTTTCATTGGCTACATTGCAAGGCTTGGAAAATCTCACGATGATTGGGGGTGATTTTATTATTTACACCAATCCGGCTTTGAACGGTTTAACTGAGATGAATAATTTGACTTCCATCGGACGCGATCTGAAGATCCTATGGAATACCGCCCTGACAAGTTTGTCAAGTATGCAAAATATTAAGTCCATCGGACGGGATTTGTGGATTGGCTGGAATTATTCGTTGACCAGTTTGTCGGGCTTGGATAGTATTGCTGCCGGTTCTATCGATAATCTGACCATAGAATACAATTTCGCGCTATCTGTTTGCGAAGTTCAAAGCGTTTGCGATTACCTGGCCGCGCCAAATGGGACAGTCATCATACAAAACAATGCCCCTGGCTGCAACAGCCCGGCAGAGGTGCAAGCAGCCTGTGCGGTGGGTATGGATGAAGCCATGGCTGGAAGCGGCTTCTCCATTTATCCCAACCCCTTCACCACCCATACCACCATCGAATTTCACCTCCCCAAAACTTCCCTCGTTTCCATCCAAATCTTCAACGCTATGGGCGTCAGGGTAGCCGAACTCCACCGCGGCCCACTGCCTGCCGGGCAACAGCAGTTTACCTGGCATACCGGAAATTTGCCCAAAGGACTATATTTCTGCCGGGTGCAGGTGGGGATGGAAGCCGCGTCACGTGAAATAATGAGACTATAAAACCATTGCCATCACGGGTGGTGAGTCTTGCCTGGTATGCGAGACATTTTTATGCCTTTGTTTTATTAAAGAAATTTAAGTTTTATATTTGGACGTCTAAATGTAAAGTATAATTTTATGATAAATCGGCCTTTTTGGATAGACAAAATTAAGCTTGCCTGGAAAACAAGGCCAATCATCTGGTTATCAGGCGTTCGTAGGGTTGGCAAAACAAGCATCGCGAAAATGCTGCCCGATGCGACTTACCTCAATTGCGATCTGCCATCCGTGGTCAGACGACTGGAAGATTCGGAATCATTTTTCAAAAGCGCCGGAAATGAGGGCACGATTATTTTCGACGAAATTCACAGGCTACCAGACCCGAGCAAGCTGCTAAAAATCGCGGCAGATGAATACCCGCATTTACGGGTACTGGCTACCGGCTCTTCCACGCTGGAAGCGACGCATAAATTTAAGGACTCACTTACAGGCAGAAAGAATGCCATTTATCTGCCACCGGTTTTATGGGATGAATGTAAAACCATCTTCGGAATCCCCGACCTAGATCTAAGGTTGTTGTATGGAGGCTTACCTGAACATTTGCGTTCCGCATCCATAATCGAATCCTACTTTGCGGAATGGATGGATAGTTTTTACGCGAGAGATATTCAGGAGCTTTTCAAGGTGAGAAACCGGGCAGGATTTTTACACTTGATGCATTTGCTGCTGCGTTCAAGCGGGAACCTCATTGACTTCACCCAATTATCAAAATTGAGCGCGGTAACCAGGCCTACTGTACTTTCGTACCTTGAAGCAATGCGCGTTGCTAATATGGTTTACTTCCTAAGGCCCTTTCACGGAAGTGGCCGCCGCGAAATTGTACAGCGCCCTAAAAGTTACTGTTTTGATACCGGACTGATATGTTTTGCCAAAGGCTGGAATGATATCAGGCCGGATGACAGAGGGCTGCTATGGGAACATTTGGTACTGGATATGTTGCGCTCGCATCTTACGGACGACAAGCTTTTTTACTGGCGCGATAAATCAGACCGTGAAATTGATTTCGTGATCAAACGTCAGGGAAATGCAGTGGATGTTATCGAGTGTAAAGTAAACCCGGATCACTTTTCAATCAAATCTGTCGCGGTTTTCAGGGGAATCTACCCGTTTGGGAACAATTACTGTTACACGCCATTTACTGACAGTCCCTATACTTTGAAGAAGAATGGGATAAAAATCAAGTATATAGGCGCTTTGGATCAGATGTAAAATGCTGATGGATTTCGTTGAACGGGCTGCCCAAACCAACCAACACAATGTTAACACAGACTGAAAGCGCTCAGGCAAAATCTGCAGGAAACCTTTAGTTCCACCAGGAGAATCATTCTCCGCACACGCGAAAACCTTTCTGATGTTAACTCCCCAGCCGCCTGCCATCAGGTATGAAGTCTGCGCCATACCCGGGATCATACATATTTGCGCATCGCCAAATGGGACAGTCGTCATACAAAACAATGCCCCTGGCTTCAAGAGCCCGGCAGAGGTGCAGGCGGGGAGTGATGTGGTGTCGAAAAAAATGATCAAGCTTTAGAGGGGGACCTGGCCAGGCCCTCCTCCGCCTATTTCCCCTTTCTGGAAAAGGACAAACGATGCTCCTCCCCTTTCAGGAGGCGGGATAAGTTACGTCGGTGTGTCAAGGGTATCACAAGTGCAACAACCAGGGCGAAGAAAACCGAAGCGGCAGGTTCAGCAAACACCAAACCTGCAAACACAGGCATCAGCAGTGCACTCAATATACTTCCCAGGGAAACATAGCGGCTCGAGAGAAAAGCCAGTAAAAAGATCCCGATGGAACAAACAAAGGTCAGGGGGAAGATAGCCAGGGCCGTGCCCATAAAGGTAGCCACGCCTTTTCCTCCGCGGAATCCGGCAAAAATGGGGAAGATATGCCCCAGGACAGCCGCGAAGGCCAGCATTACTTTAAGCCAGTCTGTATTCAGCCCACCGGGAACGTAAGTGAAGGAGCTGAGTATAAACACCGCCAAATAGCCCTTCAACATATCAATCAATAATACGGTGAAACCAAGTCCGGAACCCAATATGCGGATGGTATTGGTGGCCCCGGCATTCCCCGAACCGTGATCCCTTACATCCATTCCGCGCAGCGCCCTTCCCAGCCATACCGCTGTGGGGACAGAGCCAAATAAATATGCCGCCAATACCAGGAATGCAACTTCCATCTTATTCTCTATTCGTCCAACAATGATTCCCCCATATAGCGTCGCAGAAAATCCCTGCGCTTGCGCTCGGTGGAAATGATATAGCGATAGGTCGATTCCCCCTTTTTCACTTTGAGCGTCCGATCTTCCGGTTTTTCCTGACGTATCAGTTCGTTGAAGTTCTTATCTGCAGCCAAAACCTGCATCAGGCCCCGGCTGTAGCTGAAAAGATACCAATTGCCGGCGCCCGCTTCAAAATACATTGTAAACACATCTCCGGATCGCTTGCGTTCAATCACGATCTTGCCCGGAAGTTCCCGGTTGATCTGCTTTCCTGCCACCGAAGCAAGTCCAAGCGGCCCCTCTGATATCCAGGCCCGCTCCGACTTGTTCCAGGCAAAGCTCAGGTCGCTGAATACCATCGTTTTCATCATTTCATCAGGCTGTTTCCTCAGGCTACCATATACATTCAATTCAGCAATAATCTCTTCTGCCCTGGAAACACCCAGCAAGGCATACAAGGAGGAGAGATAATACCCTTCGGTCAAATCCCAGGCTGCCAGGCTTGCCGTTTCCATATCTGTCGCCAGCAGTTCCAATACTTCTTTGCTGAGGAAAAAATCAAGACTCAGGCTGAGTTGCATCCGGGTAGAATCGGGGATCATAAGATGACGTACTGCCCCATAAGCTTCAATGCCAAACTGACCGAAGTCTACACTCATCCCAACCGGTCCTTCACCCAGAACCTCGCAGGAGCTTAGCGACAAGCTGAGGTATGATCCGTAGTTAATCTTGCCTTCGAGCCTATCTTTTCCGGCTATGCGATACTCCTGGCTTCTCTTATCATAAAGGACAGAACCACCCACGCTCAAAACAGGCTGGTCGCTGTAGGTGTTCCGGTGCTGCAGGAAAGATGGATACATTCCTTCTGCCCTGGAGGAGTACAATATCCCTGCTTCCACATTTTTGCGCTCCAGGCTCTTCAGGTCCTCAGGCAAAGGAATCCGCACGCTATCCGGCTGAACCCTGCCTTCGAAAGCGATCCAGGGACGAGCGAGGGTATCGCAATCGTGGGCGATCCGAAATCCTCCCTCAAAATGAAGCAAGGGCTCGGTGGCATCCATCCTGGCCTTGCCCTGAAAAGCGAAGGCGGGACTCAGGAATACCTCAGCATCCTCTGTTATCTCAGCCAGTGCATAGGAGTTTCCTTTCTCCACCCCGACTTTGTGTAAAGGCAGGGGGGTGATGGTACCACCTTCGTCGATATAATGATACACCCCTTTGCCCCCGTAGCTTTGGCGCGAGTGAATATTAATGCTTGCTTCGTGGAGCAGATGGTATTTGCGCTCCAGGTTGGCCAGTACCACCGCATTCTCCAGGGTACCCATCTCAGCCTTTTTATAGATGGATATCTTTTGATCAGCCGGAAAAATGGCTGCGTCGGCCACTTTGATCAACTGTACCCCTTCGGCCCGGATGACATTCTCTTTCAGGTCGAATACCCCCTTTTCAGCCAGAAAACGGAGGGAATCCTGGGCAGGATGGATGGAGATGAAGGCAGAACCGCTCAGTTCAGCATCGGCCAGGGTCCTGTAGTCCATCCCGGAATAGTCTTTGCCGCTCAGCCTGGTATTGCGCAGAGAGATGCTGGATTCATCCATCAGCCATACGCATTCATCCATAAAAGTAATGTAGTCGTTAAGCGGAAACTCCACCCTGGCCACGCCGCCATTGGACCTAAACTCGGCCCTTCTTTTTTGAAGATCGGCGTGGGCACGGTAGTCACTTATGGTGAATGCAAGGTCATTCAGATCATACGCTTTCAAGCTGAAATCAGCCGTATCGGCTTTGAATTCGTGGTGAAGGAAGTCAAAGCCACGGGAGGCCATCAAAGCATCCTCGAATTCCATTTCCCCGCTTCCCTTCAGCCCGTCCGGCCTCAGGGCCAGGCTTCCATCGAGGCTTGCCTCAGCGCCATACATCTGGAAAGGATCGGCGGCATTATTCAGGTGCATCACATCCTCGTAGGGCAGCCAGAAAACATCAATATCTGTCCCGGACGCCATCGGATACTCGGGGCCGCTCAACTGCTCCTTCAGGCTGAATACCTCAGCCCGAGCTATCGCTGAATCCGGAAAGAAAACAAGCTGTTCCGAAGCAAGGCGCGCATTCAGGTACTGCAGCTGTCCCCGACCACGCAATCCTTTATTGCTTAAATCAATAATGTGGGTGTAGGTTCCTTTCCCCCCATAGGCCGGGTAGCCTGCAATCGGGGTTTGGGTGACAAACCCAAGGCTATAGTCGGGCTGTACTTTCAAAGGCTCCTCAAGATCGGGGAAGATGCCGCCCGAGTATAGATAGCCTTCAAAGGTCAGGTCGGTGGTTTGAAAATCATCGAGTCGTTCAATGGTAAAAGGCCGTATCCTGTAATTGAAGCGTTCGCGGCTGTATACCCCTCCCCAGATTGCAGGGTCATCGAAATACACGAAGGCTTCCGAGCTGGCTGTAAAGATTGGGTATTCGGGTTGGGGATCCTTCCCCGATTTATTGAATGGTTTATCAATACGGATATCTCCGCTGAGATCTTTCAGAACGGTCTGCACGAGTTCCAGGGAATAGAAGCCATTTCCGTCCGGCTCAAAACTACGCACCCTGAATTGCATTTCATCAATCACGGGCATCGTGATCTTAAAATCGGCATAGTTGAAGTTGCTTTCCCGGGTGATGAAAAGAAAATGCCCTGCCTGTACCCTTCCACTAAAGGTAAAGCTCCGGTCTTTCTTCATCACGATTTCCTGTTCGTGGGGTGCGACAATCACCTGCTGGGAATCGCTCAGCAGGATGCGGGGCACGCCCCTTATCGTCAGGTCGAAATTCAAAAGGCTTAAGGTGGCATTGGGTAGCGCAGAGATTACGGATTGCATCTGGATCACATCGTAATCGGTGCGGCCGGCACGGGCACGGATATAATTGAACAGTCGCTCTTTCACCTGAATACGATCCTGATCCAGGTCATAATTCAGAAAGCCCCTGCCTGCCAGTGTCAGCAGGACAGATTTCACCTGCTCGGGGGGTTTTCTTACAAAATCCACGTAATTATCCAGGCCGAATTCTCTCCTGTCTGTGCGGGTGGCATAACGATAAAGCAAGTCGAGGGGATTGACATCATCTATCCCCTGCAACAATTCGTATCGTTCTCTGGAGTAATAATCAGCCGACTCAAAGACCGCCCTGCCTTCTGCTCTGATGCCTTTCATTTCCTGGAAATGTATCCTTTCTTCATCCATATTCCAGTAGAGGGCAGAGAAGTACATATCCATATTATGCCAGGTATCCATAAACGGACTCTGGGCAAGGCCTTCCTCCGAGCGCAGCAGGCTTAACTCTCTTTTGTCATTCAGGTATCGCATCTGCAATCCCGGATGATGGATGGAATCGCCTTCGTGATAGATGGACACGGCCGCCCTGCCGGCTGATATCCTGTCAGGATAAATGGCGAAAGAAGGGGCATACAGGCGGATAAAGACTTCTTTATTCCTGTAGAACTCCAGTATGGCTTTGTCCTGATTCCGGCCGCTTCCCAGTATCCGGTCTCCTTGCAGTCGAAAGCCTCCGAAATAGCTGATACCAGGAAAGATATCCCTCAGCTCCAGATCATTCAGATAAGAGCGAAATCGGGGATAAGAGGCCCGATCGGTCTGCACTTCCATCATCAGTTTCTCTTCAAGCTCCCCCAGCAAAGGCCTGTCCAGAAACTCACGATGGGTCAGAATCACAGAATCTATGGCATAAGAAGTTGACCGCAGATCCAGGCTGTAGCCAGGCAGATCGGCATACACTTCATCCGGGCCATAGCCAAGTCGTTCCCAACTGATCCTGCCTCCGCTTCCTTCCCATCTGTTATCATCGAACCAGAAGCTGCCATCCGTCCCCCTGATCAGGCTGGTATCACCCGGAACAGTGGCAAGAATATCTGTATTCCGAACACTCAGAACCAGTGTGCTATCATAGGCCAGGAACATCTCTTTCGGATTCAGCAGTTGCCAGGAGATGCTGCGCGATGCGTAAATGTAGTTGTCTGAGAAAAGGCTAAGAGAAGCCTCCAAAAAGGAAGGGAATTTGCGGGATTTCCGACTATTCAGGATATCGCCCCCATAGTCAAGCCAGGCATTCAGGCTGGCATCATCCAGCAATTCCCAGGGGTATGCCTGCACTGCTTTAAGGTAGTTAAAGAGGTGTGGTTGCAGGCGGAATTTCTTGTTGATGGTCAATGCCGCCAAGCCGCTGATCTTATGAGCCAGGCTATCCGACAGGGGTGCTGATTCCCACCAGACACCAAAATCTGCCGAAAAGGCCTCGGCTTCTTTCCTGTCGTCTTTCTGTGTTTCATTCTCTGCCAATGCTTTCAGTTCGGCGATGAAGGTGGCTGGGTTCCCAGTGATTTGGGCCTGCAATGGGGTATTCAGAAAAAGGCCATACCAAAGAATGAAGGCCAGGATAAGAGCAGGATGCCGGGGATGTATTCCCTTCATTATTCAGGTTTTTCAAAAACAGCGGCCACCCAGGTTTCCTTTTCCAGATGGCTTTGATAGTAGAGGCCGGAGGCAAGGGCGGAGGCACGAATGGCATCCAGGTCTGACAGATAAAACCCGCTCAACAAAAACAGGCCACCGGGCGACAGGACGGATGCATAATGGTTCATATCTTCCAGAAGAATATTCCGGTTGATGTTGGCCAGAATGACATCAAAACTACGACCGGTGAGTAGCCTTGCATCGCCCAGTTCCACTTCTACTCGGGCTCCCGGGTTTCTGCTCACATTCTCCAGTGCATTTTCGTAGGCCCAGGAATCATTGTCGATGGCATTCACCCCTGCAGCCCCTTTCAGGGAAGCCAGTATGGCCAATACCGCCGTGCCTGCACCCATATCCAGTACCTTTTTCCCTGTGACGTTCAGATCCAGCAAAAGTTTCAGCATTAAGAAAGTGGTCGGATGATGAGCTGTACCGAAGGACATCTTTGGCTCAATGATCAGCTCGAGGGCAGGCCCGGGCAGGGAGGAATGAAAAGGAGCCCGGATTCGCAAGCGTTCGTCTATCCACACATCCGGATAGGAGGCTTCCCATTGCGCATTCCAGTTTTGGTCGGGAATGCGTTCCGATTCCCATTCGATGTCGTATTGTGCAGCCATTTCAGCCACTTCGTTTCGAGCCTCATCTGTAAAGGTGTTTGCCGCTGCGGAAGCCAGCAGGTGATCGGTTTCTTCGGCAAATCCGTCGAAGCCCAGCAAGGCGAGCCGGGCCACCAATTCCTCCCTGCGGGGGTCTTCTTCGGGAAGATGAAAGCGAATGATCAGGAACTCACGCTTCATCACAAACTGTTGAACATCTGGATAAAAGACTGGGCATTCAGGGAGGCGCCTCCGATCAGGCCACCATCCACATCCGGCTGGCTGAACAATCCCGGCGCATTATCAGGATTACAACTTCCTCCATACAGGATGCTCAGGTCTTCAGCCATCTCTGCCCCGTAGCGTTCAGCAACGAGACTGCGGATCATTGCGTGCATTTCCTGTGCCTGCTCTTCCGTGGCATTCAGTCCTGTGCCAATGGCCCAGACGGGTTCATAGGCAATCACCACATCCGAAAAATCCTCCTCGCTCAGGTGAAACAAACCCTTTTCCAGTTGCTGGCGAACCACTTCTTTATGTTGGTTATCTTCTCTTTCTTCGCGGGATTCGCCACAGCAGAATATAGGGACGATATCCTGGGTCAGCGCCCGGTTTACTTTCATCGCCAGCACTTCATCGCTTTCCTGAAAGAACTTGCGGCGTTCCGAATGGCCGATAATCGCAAACTCCACATCCATTGAGGCCAGCATTTCTGCTGAAACTTCGCCTGTATATGCGCCCTTTTCAAATTGGCTCAGGTTCTGGGCTCCTATCATCAAGGGATATTCCAATGCAACATCGGTAGCCATTTCAAGGTAAGGGAAGGGGGGGCATACCACCACCAGGCGCTCACCCGGAGGGTTTTTATCCAGGGCATTGGCGAGTTGGTACATCAGGTCGTCTGCTTCCTCAAAAGAAAGGTTCATCTTCCAGTTGGCCGCTAAAATGCGTGTTCTCATAACAGGCTTTGTATTTAATTTTCCGGGCCGAAGTTACACGAAAAATGCGGACCAGGCTCATTGAAGCCTGATCCGGGGGTCGAGAAGCGCGTAGGAGATATCTACCAGGATATTGACCAGTATCAGCATCACCGAGATAAAAAGCACGCTGCCCATCACCACCGGAAAGTCGTATTTTTCAAGTGCGTCCACGATCACAACCCCTATCCCTTTCCAGTCGAAAACATATTCCACAAAAACGGCACCGGCCATCAGGGAAGCGAACCAGCCACTGATGGCGGTCAGTACCGGATTAAGGGCATTCCTCAGGGCGTGGCGGGCGATGACACGTGTGCGGGAAAGTCCTTTAGCATAGGCCGTACGGATGTAATCCTGGGAAAGCACTTCCAGCAGGCTTCCTCTGGTCAGCTCCACAATGATAGCCAGGGGGCGTATGCCCAGGGTCAGGGCAGGCAGCAGGAGGTTTTTCAGGGCAAGATACTCGCCTTCACCCATATCATCCACCTCCCGGAGGCTTCCTACCATCGACAGGCCGGTAAGATCGGACAGGAGATAGGCGAAAACCCAGGCCATCAGGATGGCGGCAAAAAAGGAAGGGAGCGACATCCCGGCCACAGAGGCAAACAAAGCCGTTTTATCAAGCCACGAATCCTTATGGAGGGCCGAGAGTATTCCCAGAAAAATGCCGAGTATACTGGCGATCAGCATAGCGCTGCTTGCCAGCAAAAGCGTTAATGGGAAAGCCTCACGCAGGATATCCACCACTTCACGCTGGCTTTGATAGGACCGGCGCAGATAGGGCACCTTCAGAACAAGTGCTTTGTCCTCCCCTATTCGGCTGAGCATACTATAGCGGGTATAGCGCTCTTCATCCAGAAAGAAATAATGATCGGCCGACCGGGTGTGGTGCAGCGAGAGCGGGGAGATATCATTCACAAAGCCTGCAAACTGTTTCCATCGTGGCTGGTTCAGGCCCAGCTCTTTGCGCAAACTTTCGACAGAAGCCAGGTCGGCACGCTGTCCCATCATCATCCGTGCGGGATCTCCCGGAAGGATGTTGAAGAGGAAGAAAACCAGGGTTACTACCCCGGCGAGCACCAGGCCCCCGTAAAACAATCTCCTGATGAGAAAACGCAGCATAGGCGAGCAGACAAATGGTCCCTCAGGTTTTTACTCCTCCCTGAGGAATTCCTTTTTTAACTTATCCGGAGCAGGCAGATCATTGTAATGCCACTTCTTCAGCACTACCCCGTCTTTTAAGAGCACCAGGCCCGGGTTTGAACGTATGATGGTCTTCAGGGCCGTTTCATCCACATTATACCAATAATAGTTGGCTCCAACCTCATAACGGAAATTATCCATTTTCTCAAAAGCTGAACCGCAGAGTGCGATGAAGGAATAGCCGGCTTTTTCGGCCATCGCGGCAATTGCATTGGCCCTCTCAAAGGCTTCCCTGCGTGCGGCATCTACATTTTGGACAATAAGCAGGAATTGATAATCAGGATTATTCAGTATCTCTTCAGTCAGATTATTATGTTCGTGATCATTGATCTCAAAATCGTGTATGGGTGCTTCCTGATACGGACGGATGACTTCCTTGCGTTGCTCCACAAACTCCAGCCTGGCCATCAGCACGCTATCCTGCCAGGGCAAGGTCTCGGAAGTATATTCCAGCTTTTCACCTGTTTCCGTGTTTTGGTAAACCAGGGTGATGACAGACTCTTCCGGTGTGGCAATGAGATAGTCGGTGATTTTATTTCCTTCCTTCCAGGGGCGGAAATCCAGCAGGGGCAGATGGCGGTATGAATAGACCGAGGTGGCGATCAGGAAAATGCTTCCCAGGCCAAGAATCAGCGTTTGTCCGGCCCGGGTATAGGGTTCCCTGAATTGGTTTCTGCCAAAGAAGACAATGAGGGTAAAGACCATCATCGCTGCATTCTTGTAAAAGGTTTCCCAATTACTCATTTTGATGGCATCCCCGAAGCATCCGCAATCGGAAACGGGATTGTCCACCGCCAGGATAAGAGTAAGGAAAAAGAAAAAAGTCATAAAGAGGGTCACCGCCCAGCTGAAGAAGCGCATTCGTGTTCCAAACAAGAGAGCCACTCCGATTACAAACTCGGCCAGGCAGACCAGCACTCCGAGATACATTGCCACCGGATTGAGGAAACTCAAATGGAAGGCAGCAAAATAATCCTCGAATTTATATGCAAACCCCAGGGGGTCTACGGCCTTGACAAATCCGGAGAACATAAAAACGATACCCAGAAGGACACGGCTGAAGCTGCGTAAACTATTCATTGCTTTATGGATGCTAAGATTTCAAAATCAGTATGTAATGTTGTTTTCGGTCACTTTCAGTTTGATGAGGGCAAAGACGGCATAATTGACGATATCAAAGAAACTCCCTTCCGGGCCTTCCGACACTTGTGTTTTCCCTTCATTGTCTTCAATCTGCTTGATGCGCAGCAGTTTCATAAGGATGATATCGGTCAGGGAGGAGACCCGCATCTGCCTCCAGGCTTCCCCGTAATCGTGATTCTTATTCTCCATCAGTTCCCTGGCTTTGCTGGCCATCTGATCATAGAGAAGCAGGGCTTGATCCCCGCTCATATCCGGTTTATCCACAGCACCCTCCTCCAGTTGGATTAACGCCATCAGCGCATAATTAACCATCCCGATAAACTCGGGAATAATGCCCTCCTCGATTTTTTGGGTGGCTTTGTTTTCGATACTCCGGATACGGCTGGCTTTGATATAGATCTGATCGGTCAGCGAGGCCGGTCTCAGCACGCGCCAGGCCGGCCCGTAATCTCCCATTTTCTGCTCAAAAACCAGGCGGCAGGCAGCCATTACCTGTTCATATTCACGGGTCGTATTCTCCATCCTTTCGTACCTTAGCCCCCAAGAAAACCAGGGTCATTTGAAGCGCGCTAAAGATACAAGTTTTTCCCTCACGCATAGTTTGAATCTGGGCGGGAGGCTGCTAAGGCTGGATCGTCCGGCGGTGATGGGCATTCTCAATATGAGTCAGGATTCTTTCTTTGACGGCGGCTATTATCCGGATTTGGTCAGCCAGGTCCGGCAATGCGGAAGGATGCTGGAAGAGGGGGCAGCCATTATCGACGTGGGCGCTATGTCCACCCGCCCCGGAGCGGAAGAAATTCCGGAAGAAACAGAGATTGAGCATCTTACGCCCCTGCTGGAGGAACTCACAGCTGCATTTCCGGAAATAAAGATTTCAGTAGATACGTACCGGCAGAAAGTGGCCGAGGTGGCCGTAAAAAAAGGGGCGGTGATGATCAATGATATTTCCGGAGGCTCCTTCGACTCAAGAATGCCCGACTTTGTTGCCGAGAGCGGCGTTGCTTATGTACTGATGCATACACCTGACAAACCGCACCGGATGCAAAAGAACCCGCAATACGATAATGTAAGCAACAGTGTCATCCAATTCTTTGGAAAACAGCTTGAGCTGTTTCTTTCCAAAGGCGCCCGGGATATTCTCCTGGACCCTGGTTTCGGCTTCGGAAAAACCCTGACGCACAACTACATCCTCCTTCAGGATCTACCTGCTATCTGCAGCCTTGGGTTCCCGGTGCTTGCCGGGATTTCCCGCAAATCTATGATTTACAAGACCCTGAACACCTCCCCTTCGGATTCACTCCCGGGCACCCTGGCAGCTCAGACGATTGCCCTGATGCAGGGTGCCGCCGTGCTGCGTGTGCACGATGTGGCCGAAGCGCTCCAAAGCATCCGCATCTTCGAGGCATTCAACCAAATGCTGCCCGGGTCTGGGGAATGATTTACTTTTGCAATGCAATGCACAGAACTTTATGACAGCCTTATTTATGCATAGCCTGGAAAGCTTCCGCTTTCTGGACATCCTGGATCTGCTTCTGGTAGGCATACTCATCTACCAGTTCTACCGATTGATGCGGGGAACAAGTACCATCAACATTTTCGTCGGCATTGTTTCTATTTACCTCCTCTGGAAGCTGGTCAAACTGCTGAAGATGGAATTATTGAGCGAATTACTGGGAGCCTTCATCAGTGTCGGAGTCATTGCCCTGATCGTGGTTTTTCAGCCCGAGATCAGAAAATTCCTCTTGATGCTGGGCACCCCGGATTTTCTACGAAAAAACTCACGCCGCTTCCTTTTCTGGAAATTCAATTTCTCTTCCGGCCTTCATCTCGACATTGATCCGCTGCTGTATACCTGTCAACGTCTTTCCACCAATCATACCGGAGCCCTCCTCATTATTGGCCGCCATAATGAGCTTGGCCAGTTCGCCGAGAGTGGCACTGAACTCAATGCCCGAATTTCGTCCGAACTACTCCAGAGTATCTTTTTTCCCAATGCTCCCCTGCACGATGGAGCAGTGATCATCGCACACAATAAGATCAAAGCCGCCGGCTGCATCCTGCCCGTTTCTGCCAATAAAAACCTGCCCTCTCACCTGGGGCTGCGGCATCGTGCTGCCGCCGGAGTGACAGAAGTTTCAGATGCTGTGGGCATTGTCATCAGTGAAGAAACAGGGAAAATCAGCATTGTGGAACAAGGAAACATTAGGGAGGATATTTCTTCAGACCAACTGAAGAACTTGTTAAACGAAGCTTTCTCAGATGAAAACGGTCATCATACCCCCAGATCCAGCTTCATTTCAAACGGAGACCAGAATCTGTTCCAGATGATTTTTGGCAGGAAGAAAGCCTGAACCGTATATTCGCTCAGTCGAGGATCATTACTGTACTGCTGTCGCCCCCACTCAGGGAATCAGCCTTTTCCATCGCTTCCTCAAATGCCCGGATCATTTCTTCCGGAGTTTTGCCCAGATGCAGGAGGCAGGCTTTTGCGTCATCCGCAAAAACGCCATCAGGGTAGCGCTCCAGATAAGCGCTGTACAAAGCTTCCGCCCTGGACAGGTCATTCAGGTGATTCTCTGCAATGAAAGCCTGAAGAAACAATGCTGTGGGCACTTTCTCATAATCAGGGTAGTCCTCCTGAAGGCGGGTCAGCAAGTCCATTGCCCTCCCCCCCCCGGACAGATTCATTATCATATCGGCTGCATTGTAGAGATAGTCAGGGCTCTGTTCATCACCGGGATATCGATCCACATAATCCAGATAGCTTTCAACCAGGGCATCTGCTTTGGCCTTGTCCAGAAGGCCCAGGGTATCGGAGAACAATTCCTCCTCCAGCTGGCTGATCTCAGCCCTGGCTTTTTCAGGAGCTGAACGACAGGACCAAAGAAGGACCAATGAGAGAAGGAGCAAGAAGCGGGAATCAATGCGGATCTGCATAGCGCTGAGGTTTTTTCAAAGATAATGTATTAGAGAAAAGGATTCATTGCGAAAGATCAACGCCCTTTGCGCCTTTTCGGGAAAATCATCCTGTAATCCACATCCACCTTTCCTTCCGAGATATCTCGTAACTTCCTCGTGAGCAGGGTCTTCCTGAGCTTGCTGATCCTGTCGATGAATACGATGCCTTCGTTATGATCATATTCGTGCTGGATGATGCGGCTCAGGATGCCGGAAAAGCGCTCTTCCTTCTCATTCCAGTGCTCATCAAAATAGCGGATCAGGATGCTTTCTTCCCTGTCCACGCTCTCTCTGAGACCCGGATAGCTCAGACAACCCTCTTCAAAGGAGACCATCTCCCCCTCTCTTTCCAGAATCTCCGGGTTGATAAAGACTTTCTTGAAGCCCTCCGCCTCCGTCCCTTCGTCGGCATAGGGCGTGGCATCAATCACAAAAAGTCGCCTGGCAAGGCCCACCTGCTGGGCTGCCAGCCCAACACCCTGGGAAGCATACATCGTCTCAAACATATTCTCGATCAGTACAGGCAGTTCGGGATCTTCGGGAGAGAAATCCTCTCCCTTTTTCTTCAACACAGGGTGTCCGTGGGCAACAATGGGTAATATCATCTGAAATTGGTTTTCATTTCCATATAAGACTGAAGAATGAGGGTCGCACTCACTTTGTCCACCAGGTCCTTGCGCTGTCTGTCCTTCTTCTTCGCCCCGGCCTCACGAATGGCACGGGTGGCAATGGAAGAAGTGAAGCGCTCATCGATGCGCTCGAGCTGAATATCAGGGTACAGCTTTCTTAACCTCTTCACAAATGGCTCGGTAAACATCTGTGCCTCAGAGGGGCTGTTATCCAGGCGCACAGGTTGCCCGACCACAATCACATCCACTTCTTCCTGCCTGAGATAGGTTTCCAGGAAAGCAAAGATCTGGTGAGCAGGGATGGTATCCAGGCCGGTGGCAATGATGCGCTGGGGATCGCTCACTGCTACCCCTACCCGCTTTCTGCCATAATCCAGGGCCATAATCCGTCCCATAATCCTCAAAAGACTCAGAAACAGCAAAATTACGAATATGTTCCGGAATGCACTGAAAATGGGTAGTTTTGCCGGAAAGCATTGTGTATGAATTCTCCTAAAGAACGGATAGAGGCGGCCTGGGAGGACAGGAACCTCCTGAAAGTGCCGGCAGTACAGGAAGCTGTTTTCGCCGTCATTGCCAGGCTTAATGGTGGGGAACTCAGGGTGGCCGCCCTGGAAACCGAAGGATGGGTGGTGCATTCCTGGATCAAAAAAGCAGTAATCCTGTACTTTCCGCTCCAACAGATGAAGAAGAGCCAGGCAGGAGACCTGGAGTTTTTTGATAAGATTCCTCTCAAAAGAGACTATGACAAACTGGGGATCAGGGTGGTTCCGCACGCCCTGGCGCGCTATGGGGCTTTTATCAGTCCAGGGGTGGTGATGATGCCGAGTTATGTCAATATCGGTGCCTGGATCGGGCCGGGAACGATGGTAGACACCTGGGCTACGGTGGGTTCCTGCGCCCAGATAGGGGCAGATGTTCACCTGAGTGGCGGTGTGGGGATCGGCGGTGTACTGGAACCGGTGCAGGCCGCCCCTGTCATTGTGGAAGATGGCGCCTTTATCGGATCGCGCTGCATTTTGGTGGAGGGCGTCCGCATTGGGAAAGAAGCGGTGCTGGGTGCCAATGTGGTCATCACCGGATCCACCCGCATCATTGATGTGCGCCAGCCCGAAGCCAAAGAGATCAAAGGATTTGTGCCACCCAGAGCAGTGGTCATTCCGGGCAGCTACCCGAAAATATTTCCGGCAGGAGCGTATCAGGTTCCTTGTGCACTGATCATTGGAGAGCGTAAAGCCTCCACCGATAAGAAAACGTCGCTGAACGAAGCCCTGCGAACTTTTGATATTCCTGTGTAAGACTGTACCGGATTGAAAGGGCGCAAAAACAGCCCCCTTTGGAGGGCACGCATTGTATTGGGGGCTTCCCTGATGATCAGCCTGGGATACACCACCATCCGGCACAACCTGCTGGGAGAAGTGCCCTGGTCTCTTCTGCCCCTCTACACCCTGAATAAAGCACTGGCCTGGAGCGGACTGAACCTCCTGGCTTTCACCTTTCTCCTGCGGTGGATCGTAAAGCAGGGGTTCCTGAAAACCGACTGGCTGGACAGCCGGAAACACCTTGGTAAACAAGCCTTCAACCTGCTTCTCCTCCACGCCCTCCTTACGGTGATGCTTTTCAGAACCGAATACGGGATCCGCTTTGTATGGATAGACGAACACATCCGCATAGAAGGCATCAGCAGCATTATTCTCGGCTCTGCCGCCCTTGCCGTGCTTGCCTGGTACCATAAACAAGCCTCCGTGCCCGGTCTAAAAAGTGTGCTGTTCAGCAAAGCACCCCTCTTCCTTTTGACGGTTGCCATCCTGCATCCGGCATTGTGGGGCTGGACAGAATGGTGGAAACCCGCAGACTGGTCCGGCCACCTCCCCCCCGCCAGTATCTTCTCATCCTTAACCGCGCTCACCGCCTTCCTGCTGCTGATATTCCGGCATCTCAAAAAGTAAAAGCTATATTCCCTTGCATTTCTTTTTTGCATTTTGAACATATGTGCATTACTTTTGCTGTCTTCATTAAAGTGTTATTCAAAAAACAGCAAACTTTCAAAACCTGCACCTATGAATCAAAGGCAGCGCATCGCCATCCCGGTCAGCCGGGAAGCCCTCAGCACCCATTTCGGGCATTGCGAATCTTTTTCGATCATCGACACTGAGGACGGGAAGATTATTTCCCACCGTCAGCTCGCCCCACCTCCCCATCAACCCGGCGTATATCCTCCCTTCCTGGCAGGCCAGGGAGTGAATGTAGTGATTACCGGGGGGATCGGACAAAGAGCCATCGAACTCTTTCTGGAACAGGGCATTGATGTGTACACCGGAGTAAAATCAGGCGCACCGGAAGATCTGGCAAGGGCCTTTTTAGATAAGCGCCTGGAAGCAGGGGAGAATCTTTGCGACCACTAATCTTCCAGCATTGTACAGCATCGCCATCGCAAGCGGAAAGGGAGGTACAGGCAAAACCAGCCTGGCAGTGAACCTGCTGAGCTATTGGGCACAAGAAAGCAGGGTTTCTCTGATCGATCTGGATGTGGAAGCGCCTAACGATCACCTCTATCTGAAAGGAGTGGAAACATCTTCCTTCCCGGCGCTAAGAATGGTTCCACACTGGGATGAACGAAAGTGCAGCGCGTGCGGGATATGCAGTGAAGTATGTGCTTTCAATGCCATATTGAAACTTGGAGACCAGCTTATTGTGATGCCCGATCTCTGCCATTCCTGCTATGCCTGCAGCGAACTTTGTCCGGAGGGCGCTCTGCCAATGCAGGGCAGGGAATGTGGAACAATCAGGCAGGTTCAATACCAGCAAACAGGCTATACGGAAGGCCGACTGCAAGCTGGAGAGGCAAGGTCTGTCCCGCTGATCGCGGAAACAAAGCGCCGGCATTTGGAGGCACACGCTTCGGATGATTGGGTCATCATTGATGCCCCTCCCGGCAATGCCTGTCCTTTGGTTGAAAGCGTCCGCGATGCCGACCACGTCTTACTGGTTACCGAACCTACCCCTTTCGGGCTCAGCGATCTGAAGCTGATTGTTGAAACGATGCGCATCCTGGGCAAAGACTTCAGTGTGGTCGTAAACAAATGGGGATCGGGCGATGACAGGGTGCTCAGATACTGCGAAGGAGCGGGCATTCCTGTGGCGGGAAGGATTGCGTTTTCCAGGGAAGCCGCCCTCCAATCCGCAGCAGGGAAGCTCCTTTGGCCGGTGATTCCGGACTACAAAGCATCTATTGCCCAAATCAGGCATTTTCTCACAGAAAGACTGGCACAATGAAAGAGATCCTGGTTATTTCAGGGAAAGGGGGCACGGGCAAGACATCTGTTACCGCCGCCCTGGCCTATTTATGGCGCAAGGATGCGGTGCTTGCAGATTGCGATGTGGATGCCGCGAACCTTCACTTGCTGATGGATCCGCTGGCCATTCAGAAGCAAGCCTTTACCGGGGGCAGTATTTGTGAAATCGATCCCGCGAAGTGCACTTCCTGCGGACAATGTGCAGTGGTTTGCCGCTTCGAGGCGGTAAAAGAAACGCAGAAAGGCTATTCCATTGACTCTGTGTATTGTGAGGGGTGCAATTACTGCGCACATAGCTGCCCGGAGGAAGCCATCACCATCCTGGACCGCAAATCAGGCGATTGGTTCAAGGCACAAACCCGACTGGGATGCCCGATGGTATATGCCCGACTCAAGCCCGGCGGAGAGAATAGTGGCAAACTCGTCACCCTGGTGAAAAAAGAGGCCCGATACCTAGCCCGCGAAAGAGACAAAGCATTGATCATTGTGGATGGCGCCCCTGGCATCGCCTGCCCGGTCATTGCCTCCCTGGCGGGGGCACACTTCGTATTATTTGTGACCGAAGCATCCCACGCGGCACGCAGCGACCTGAAACGGGTGGTTGCACTGACAAGCCGCCTGCATATCCCATCCGCCTGCATCATCAATAAAGCAGACCTTCATCCCGCCCTGGTTGAAGAAATCAAACAATATCTCCAGGAGCAACAGATTCCCTGCATCGCAAGCATTCCCTTTGATGCTTCCTTTACCCGGGCAATGCTTCAGGGAAAAACCATAATGGAGGAAGGCAGTGAAGCCGCCAAAGCAGCCTTGTGGAAAGCCGCCAACGAAATCAAATCAATGCTCGAAACAATCTGATAATATGAGAATTGCATTTACCGCACAGGAAGGACATCCAGAGAGCCTTTTGGAGGCCCGCTTCGGAAGGGCGCCTTATTTTATCATCCGTGACATCCTGAAGAAGCAGTGGGAGGTCATTGATAATCAAGAAGCAGCCCAGTTGGCGCAGGGCGCAGGACCCAAAGCAGCGCAAAAGCTGTTTGATGCAAAGGTGGAGGTGCTGGTCACGGGTATAGGGCCGGGGAATCAGGCAAGGCAGATACTGGAAACCTCCGGGGTAAAAACCTACCTCTGTCCGGATGGCTTCAGTCTGCCTCAGGCCCTGGAGGCATTTGAAAAAGGCGAACTGAGGCCCTTTTAATCCCGCGCACCACATTCCCACTTTCCAGTTTCCAGGACAGTGTTTACTTTTGTCTGATGCAAAGTAGCCCATCCCGGATCCTGATTATTCAAACCGCCTCCATCGGAGATGTGATTCTGGCGACCGCTTTGCTGGAAAGCCTGCACCGGCGTTTCCCCGAGGCCAGGATTGATTTTCTGGCCAAAAAAGGAATGGAAGGCCTCTTCTCCGGTCATCCTTTTCTGAATGAATTGCTCCTGTGGAAAAAAAGCGAAGGGAAATACCCTAGCCTGGCCAGCTTAATCATCAAGGTTCGCCGCAAGAAGTACGATCTGATCGTGAATGTGCAGCGATTTTTTTCGTCCGGAATGATCACCGCCCTCTCGGGGAGCCCTGTTCGTACAGGATTCACCAAGAATCCCCTGCATTGGTTTTTCACGCGCTCTTTTCCCCATACTATCGGGGAGGGTATGCACGAGACAGAAAGAAACTTCTCCCTCATATCCTGGATAGAAGGAACAGACTATCACCGGCCACGCCTTTATCCCGGAGAAAAAGAAAAAAAGGCCATAGAGGATTACAGGAAGCAAAAATACATCACCCTGGCTCCGGCTTCATTATGGCATACTAAGCAGTACCCTCCCGATCAATGGATTGCATTTCTGAAGGCCCTCCCCAAAGCATTGGATGTTTATCTTCTGGGCGGGCCGCAGGACTTCGCATTATGTGAACACATCAGGGAGGCAGCCGGGAAAGCACATATCTGCAATCTCTCAGGAAAGCTCAGCTTGCTTGCCTCGGCCACCCTAATGCAAGGGGCAGCGATGAACTATATGAATGACTCGGCCCCGCTCCATCTGGCATCGGCGGTGAATGCCCCTTCCGCGGTGGTTTTCTGTTCCACGGTCCCGGAATTTGGCTTCGGGCCGCTGTCAGATCAGCGTTTTATCATCCAAACCGAAGAGAAGCTGTCTTGTCGCCCCTGTGGATTGCACGGGAAAACAGCCTGTCCGGAAAAGCATTTCGATTGTGCTAAAACCATTTCAGTGGATAAATTGTTAAAAAGCTTATGAGTAATTGGGGAGAAGAATTAGACCGGGCTGTTGATGTGCTCCGAAACGGAGGATCACTGTTATATCCGACAGATACCATTTGGGGCCTCGGCTGCGATGCAACCAACAAAAAAGCAGTGAAGAAGCTGCACAAGATCAAAAAACGCAGTGATCAGAAAAGCTTTATCATCCTTCTGGAAGACGCCTACCGCCTCAAAGATTATCTGGAAGAGGTTCCGCTTATTGCCACCGAATTGATGGCGCAGATCACCTCTCCCCTGACGATCGTATATCCCGGGGCCAGGAACCTGGCTAAGAATGTGATCAGCGAGGATGGCAGCATTGGCATCCGCATCCCCCACGACGGTTTTGTGAAAGAACTGCTTGAAGCATTCGGAAAACCCATCGTTTCCACCTCTGCCAACCTCAGCGGCGACCCCCCTCCGCAAAGCTTCCGCGAAATACATCCGGACATTATTGCCGGGGTGGATTATACCGTGAATATGTACCGTGACCGGATCAAGGAAACCAAACCTTCCACCATCATTCGCATCCTTGAAAAGGGCGGGTACGAGATACTGCGGCGCTAGCAGGTCTTTAGATCAATTCTAAACAATCGGATTTTTGTAATTTTGCCGGGGAAAGGTGGGGCAGCAGAGGACACATTTTGTGAACATTTGCGCCCTGCTCAGGTTAACATTGTAAAACCCACATACACTTTCAGATATGGATATTAAGAAATACCACCACATCAAACGGACGGATAAAGAGACGCTCCGGGCGTGGTACCGCCTGATGGTACTGGGCCGCCGACTGGACGACAGAGCGCCCAATTACCTGAAACAAGCCCTGGGATGGTCTTACCACGCACCCTATGCCGGGCACGATGGCATCCAGCTGGCCATTGGCCAGGTGTTTGAAAAAGGCAAAGACCATCTCTTTCCCTACTATCGGGATATGCTCACGGCGCTTTCTGCCGGGATGACCGCAGAAGAGATTATCCTGAATGGCATCTCCAAAGCCACAGACCCCTCCAGCGGCGGCCGGCATATGTCGAACCACTTCGCCAAACCGGAATGGAACATTCACAATGTTTCTTCCTGCACCGGGAACCACGCATCCCAGGCTGCCGGGGTGGGCAGGGCGATGCGCAGGTATCATCACGATGGGGTGGCCATCAGCTCCCAGGGAGAATCCTCCGTCTCAGAAGGCTATGTGTATGAAGCCATTAATGGCGCTACCAACGAGAAGCTGCCAGTCATTTTTGTTTTCCAGGACAATGGTTTCGGCATCAGTGTGCCCAAGGAAGACCAGACCGCCAACCGGAAAGTGGCGGACAACTTCAGGGGATTTAAGAACCTGGAGATCATCCATTGCAACGGAAAGGATGTTTTCGACTCCATCAACGCAATGCTGACGGCCAAGGAGTACGTGAAAGAAAAAGGCCTCCCGGTGATTGTGCAGGCCAACTGCGTCCGTATCCACAGCCATTCCAATTCAGATCGCCACGATTTATACCGCGATGATGCAGAGCTGAATTATGTGATGGAGTATGACCCCCTGGGGAAATTCCGCAGGATGCTGCTTCGCTATGATCGTTTCACCGAGGCCGAGCTACAGGAGATCGAAGAAGAAGCAAAAGGAATTGTAAAAGCAGCCCACAAAGCGGCGATGGCGGCTCCGGATCCTGATCCGGCCAGCATCTTCGACTTTGTGCTGCCCGAGGCATATCCGGCCAACAAATATCCGGAGGGAATACACGATTTTGACGGAGAAAAGAAACGCCTGATTGATGCCCTGAATGAGACCCTGAAAGCGGAATTCCGCCACAATCCGGACACCTATATCTGGGGGCAGGATATGGCCAATAAGGATAAGGGAGGCATTTTCAATGTTTCCAAGGGAATGCAGCAGGAGTTTGGAAAAGACAGGGTGTTCAATGCCCCCATCGCAGAAGACTACATTATAGCCACGGCCAATGGGATGTCACGATTCAATGAGAAAATCCGGATCGTGGTGGAAGGGGCTGAGTTTGCCGATTATTTCTGGCCGGCGATGGAACAGTTCGTCGATTCCACCCACGACTATTGGCGTTCCAACGGAAAATTCGCCCCCAACGTCACCATCCGCCTGGCTTCCGGGGGCTATATAGGTGGGGGGCTTTACCACAGCCAGACGATTGAAGGCGCCCTGGCGACCCTTCCCGGCACCCGTATCGTTTACCCCTCTTTTGCCGATGATGCGGCCGGACTGCTGCGTACCAGTATGCGCTCCAAAGGAATGACCGTATTCCTCGAACCCAAGGCACTCTATAATTCCCCGGAAGCTGCCACCCCGATTCCGGACGATTTTGAAGTGCCTTTCGGCAAGGCACGGATCCGCAGGGAGGGCAGCGACCTCTCTATCATCACCTACGGCAATACCACCCATCTGTGCCTGAAAGCAGCAGAAAAGATCAAGGATGAAAGCGGGGCCAGTATTGAGGTGCTGGACATTCGCTCTATCCTTCCCCTAGACAAAGAGGCCATCCTGGCAAGTGTAAAGAAAACCAGCCGGGCTCTGGTGGTGCACGAAGACAAAGTATTTGCCGGCTTCGGTGGAGAACTGGCTTCCATTATTATGGAGGAAGCCTTTGAATACCTTGATGCGCCAGTGAAAAGGGTGGGATCGCCTTTCACCCCTGTCGGGTTCAACCGCATCCTGGAAGCAGCCATTCTTCCAGATCTCGACAGGATATACAAAGCCGCAAAATCAATGTTGGAATATTGATCTCATAAACCCGCCAAGATGAAAAAAACAGCCATTGTATATAGCTTTAATACGCAGAAGACCACAAAAATCGCGGAAAAAATCCGGGATGAATTCGGTAAGGAAAAAGTTGATATGGTCAATGTGGAGGATGTGACCGAAGAAAAGTTCCTGGCGTATGACCGGATGATACTGGGCGCTTCCACCTGGTTTGATGGGGAGTTGCCCAATTTCTGGGATGAATTTGTGCCCGCCATCGAAGAGATGGACCTGAAGGGGAAGAGTTTCGCCCTCTTCGGCAATGGGGATCAGAAGAAATACGGGGAAAACTTTGTGGATGCCTTGGGAATTTTGGCGAACCTGATTGAAAGCAGGGGCGGTGAGATCATCGGCTACACATCTGCCAAGGATTACAACTTTGAGCGTTCCCGCGCTCTGAGAGGCGATCAGTTTTGTGGTTTGGCCCTTGATTGGGAGAACCAGCCCCGCAAGAACAATTCCCGGGTAAAAGATTGGGTTGCGCAGCTGAAAGCAGCGTGGAAGTAGGACAGAATGCCTTTGCTGGCGCAGAAACATATTCTGCCCTGATCTGCAAAATCTGGGAGAAAAAAATACAGCAAGCGTATTCAGCAAGAGCATATAAAGTCTGCTTTATCTTCATCAGGCCATTCTTTTGCTTTTAGAAGTTGGCCCGCTGGCATTGCAGGCGGCAATGTTAGCCTGAAAGCTTTAACTTTCGTACGATCGCGGCAACATTTCTCATCTTTAGGGTGTCTGATCCTCATAAAACCACCACAATGAAAAATGCAGTCCTCCTCCTCTCCTTTTCCCTTTTTTTGTCTGTTCTCTTCATTCAACCAGCCCAAGCCCAGCTGCGGGCACCTTACAGCAAAGCCTCGCAAGCCCCTGAGAGCAGGGGGAGTTTCAATGTTACCCCCAATATTAATCCTGCTGTGATGGCCGGAATCCTGCTGGGGCCCGGCATCAACCTGATCAGTCATTCTTACATCGGAACCGATAGCAGTATGGGCACCTTCGCGGATTCGAGCCAGACTTTCGGCATCGATTCGGGGATCGTATTGTGTACCGGATCTATCCTCGATATTCCCGGACCCAATGCATCCGGTAGCACCTCTACGGCCCTCAATCTTCCCGGGGATACCGATCTGGCTGTGCTGATGCCCGGTTTCAATCTCTATGATGCCGTCGTCATTGAGCTGGTTTTTCAGCCCGTCACCGACACCCTCATTGCCACGGAAATGATCTTTGGATCAGAGGAGTACCCGGAATACGCGAATACCAGTTTTAATGACGTATTCGGCTTCTTCCTGGATGGACCTGGCTATCCCAATGTCAATTTGGCCAATATCCCCGGGACTTCTGTGCCAATCTGTATAAATAATGTGAATCATTTGATGAATACTGCATACTATGTGAATAATACCGGAGGGGCTTTGGTGGAATATGATGGATATACTGTGCCCATCGCCCTGATGGTGCCGGTACAGCCCGATTCGGTGTACCGGCTCAAAATCGCCATCGCCGATGCCGGAGACGATATGTATGACTCAGGGATATTTTTGAAAAAGCATTCAGTGGTTGGCTTCGCCCGGAAACCCTCCGCTGATTTTTCTCTGGAGATAAACGGGATGAATGTCTTGTTGAAGAATGAAGGCACAGGGGGGCGCTATTTTGAACTCGACCTGGGCGACGGCACCCTTTTCGCCGACAGCAGTTTTTCGCAATTTCAGCATACCTACGCCGATACCGGTATCTATCCCATCCGCCTGCTCGCTCATAATTGGTATCAGGTTGATACCTTCGAATACACCTTGCACCTTGTTTCCACAGCTACCTATACACACCCGGGATCTGAGCCGGTGCTGTCGCTCACCGGGGATGGAAGGATCGTTCTCCAGGACATCGCCGGGGAGGGAATTCTTCAGGTTTTTGATCTTTTCGGAAGGCCGATCCACACTGCTCACATTCCCCGCGGCAGCCGGGAATATGTGCTCAATTTGTCTCATCATCCTAAGGCACACTATCTCCTCCGACTTGTGCAGGGAAGTCAGGTTAATACTTTCAAAGTGCACAATTGGCATTTTTGAATGTGATTACAGCGCGCACAGACTTTGCTTAAGGCCCTGGCCTGATGAGCCAAGCGTTAACGAGTTGTTAAACAACCGGCCTTCCTGCCATCCCCTCGCGAATTATCCTTAACTCGCAGGCTTAACCAAGGTCTCAGGCCTTTCAAACTTTGATGATGAGGATACTCCCTGCAATTTCCATAATCATTTTTTTCTTTTTCCTGCAGACTCCTGCTATGATTCGGGCTGGAAATGCGGATGACTATTTATCCGGTGAGGACGGCCTTCATACTCAGGACAGCCTGAAATTTGAGCACCACCGCAAGGACAAAGAATTCATTATCATTCCAGGGACCAGGCTTAAAGTATGGCATCGCAGCGGGGATACCTGGCTTGGGAGCCTGGATGGACAGGATGGGCAGATGCTATTTCTGATTACGGAGGAAGGACGGGTGGAAATTCCCCTTGAAGACATTCGTAAACTCAAGCTATTCCGCTCCCTATTCCGTCGTGTGAGCGGAGAGGTGCTGGTCATCGCCGGGGTCGGGGGAATGCTCTTCGGAGGGCTCTCTCTCGCTGCAGGGATAGGCGGATTGATTAGCGGAGGATTTGGGGCCATCATTCTGGTAGCTGTACCGGTGCTTGTACCTGGCGGGTATGGATTGTATGTGCTTGGAAGGAATGTGGATGGAAAGAGAATCGTGCCCGGGCGGAAGTGGGTGTTTCAAAAGTGAAATCGAAAATAATTATAATAAATTTCAGATACGATCGGGAATTGTCACGCATCCGGGGGAGTCAAGGGAGTTATTGGGTTTGTTATCCTCCAGCTATCTGTATAAGGATATACTTAAGTCCGGGAAAATCCGTAAACCTTCAGAACTTGATAAGATTGTCCAACTTTTAGCCTGGCAGATCGGCAGCGAAGTGAATCTTTCAGAAGTGGCCAGATCAGCGGGGACTTCTTCGGAAACGGTTGAAAGGTACATTGATATCCTTGAAAAGGCCTATGTGGTTTTTCGACTCCCTGCTTTCTCCGGAAATCTCCGGAATGAGATCAGAAAGAACAAAAAGGTTTACTTCTATGATAATGGCATCCGAAATGCTGTCATAGGAAATTTCAGTCACCTGGAGCAGCGAAGGGATGTGGGTGCTCTTTGGGAAAACTATCTTGTTTCAGAACGCAGAAAAAGAAACGCATACAGCGATCATTCACAGGGATAATTATGAAACCTTTCTGATGCCTTAATCCCTCTTCCTCTCCTTTCTGACCCCTCCCCAGCTTTTTCCCTCCACACTCACACTCACACTCACACTCACACTCACACTCACACTCACACTCACACTCACACTCACACTCTCCCTCCCCACATATCTTAAATCTAAATACCTGAATGTTTATTTTTTCTTAAATTTGCCGCCTTCACCGCAAATCGCCAACGATAATTTAAACAGAGCGCAAATGAGCAAAATGAATGAAATCAAAGGACTGCTGGATGCCGCTGTGGCAAACCACCCCAATGTCCTGAACAACCTGCCGCGTACCGAGCTCATCCGGGCCGCCGTTGCCAACAAAGAAGCCCTGGTCGCTGAATCCGGCGCCCTTGCCACCTGGACACCGAAAGAGTCCACCGGCCGCAGCCCCAAAGACACCGTGATGGTGAAGCATCCTGAAACGGAGCACCTGATCGACTGGACCTCCCCCAACAATGTCCCGGTGGAAGCCAGCACCTTCGATATGCTGCTCGAGGATGCCATACAGATGATGGGTGGCCTGGACAAGGTGTATGTGATCGACCGCGTCGTAGGCGCCGATTCCCGCTATGCCCTGCCCGTGAAGCTGGTTACCAGCCACGCCCTCTCTGCCCTCTTCTGCGACAATATGTTCCGTCCGGTGCCCGCCGACATTGAGAAGTCGATCTACTACGGAAAAGACTTCTACCTCTTTGCCCTTCCCTACAAGAAACTCGACGGATCACGCTATGATGGCCGCCTCCGCAAAATGGAAGATGGCTCTACTTCTAATATGGCCGTTGCAATGGACTTCGACCGCAATATGGGCCTGGTCATTGGTTCAGCCTATATGGGAAGTATGAAGAAACTCATCTTCACGGTGATGAACTACAAGCTTCCCCTCGACAATATCCTTCCCCTGCATTGCTCGGCCAATGAAGGAGCCAACGGAGATTCAGCCCTTCTGCTGGGACTGAGCGGAACAGGGAAAACCTCCCTCTCCGCAGATCCCAGCCGCGCCCTTCTGGGAGATGATGAGCACGGATGGGATGAAAACGGTATCGCCAATTTTGAAAATGGCTGTTATGCCAAGATGATCGACATCGATCCGGGCAAAGAGAAAGATATTTACGATGCCGTGATGCACAAGGATGATTACCTGAACCACGGCGCCATCGTGGAAAACGCGATGATGTATCCCAATGGCTGCTTCGATTATTTCGATGACCGCTATACTCCCAACAGCCGCTCCTCATACCCGCTCAATTATCTCAAGAATATCAAGGACAGCTCCACCGCCGGCCACCCGAAGACCATCCTCTTCCTCACCGCCGATGCCTATGGTGTCCTTCCTCCGGTTTCAAAACTCAACCGCGACCAGGCAATGCTCTGGTTCCTGATGGGCTATACCAGCAAACTGGCAGGTACGGAAACAGGGGTCACCGAGCCACAACCCGCTTTCTCCCGTTTCTTCGGACAGCCTTTTATGCCGGCCAACCCGGATGTATATGCCGGAATGCTGGGAGAGAAAATGGAGCAGCACAACACCAATGTCTATCTGATCAATACCGGATGGAGCGGAGGTGCTTATGGTACCGGAAAGCGCATCGACATTACCCTGACCCGTGCAATGGTGAATGCCGCCCTGAATGGAGACCTGGATAATGTGGAGTACGAAACCCTGGACCTTTTCCACCTGAATGTACCGAAAAGCTGTCCTGGTGTTCCTTCGGAAATGCTTATGCCCATCAATACCTGGGCCGACAAGGACGCCTATCAGGCTGCAGCCAAAAAGCTGGCCAAGGCCTTCTCGGATGCCTTCGACAAAAACTACGGACACAAGAATATCGACGAAGCTGTCATCAGAATGTGCCCGGGAAAGTAAAATAATCCTTATCATCGCAGCCGGCATTTCAACAGAGTGCCGGCTTTTTTTTATGGCAAAGAATCTACTGCTGGCAGAACAGATATCCAAGACCTACGGAGAGAAAACCCTTTTTGAAGGCATCACCCTGGGCATTGCCGAAGGGCAGAAAATTGCCCTGATCGCCCGCAATGGCAGCGGAAAAACCAGCCTGCTGAATATCCTGACAGGAAAGGAGGAACCGGATGAGGGCAAGGTAAGCCAGCGCAATGATACCCGCATCGCTTATCTCGAGCAGCAACCTTATCTGCCCGAGAATGCCAGCATCCTGGATGCCATCTTTCACACCGCCAATGAGTTTACCCTGGCGGTAAGAAATTACGAGGCCGCTTCTATCCTGATCCGGAAAAATAATGATGCCCTGCACCAGGATCAGCTCAACGAGGCCATCGCTGTAATGGATCGCCTGGAAGCCTGGGATTACGAAGCCAGGGTGAAGGAAGTGCTGGGACGTTTTGCCATCACCGACCTGGAGGCTTCCTGCAATACGCTCAGCGGAGGACTGAAAAAGAAAGTGGCGCTCGCCCGTACCCTCCTGGAACCGGCCGATATCCTCATCCTGGATGAGCCTACCAACCACTTGGATATCACGATGATTGAATGGCTCGAAGAATACCTGGCACGCGAAAAGCAAAGCCTTTTGATGGTGACGCACGACCGCTATTTCCTCAGCCGGGTATGCAATGAGGTGGTGGAGCTGGACCGAGGCAGGCTGCATCACTATAAGGGGGATTATAATTATTACCTGGAAAAGAAGTCGGAAAGAGAACAAGTGGAAAGCAAGGAGATTGAGAAAGCCCGCGGCCTGATGCGCAAGGAACTGGAGTGGATGCGAAGGAGTCCGCCCGCCCGGACCACCAAATCCAAAGCCCGGATTGATTCTTTCTACGACCTGGAAGAAAAGGCCGGACAACGTGGCCCTGAGAAGCAGGCCGCTTTTCAGGTGAAAGGACAGCGGATGGGTGGAAAAATCCTGGAAATCCATAATCTGTCGAAGGCCTATGGAGAGCATATCCTGATCGACGATTTTACTTACATCTTCAAGAAGAATGAAAAGGTGGGCATTGCAGGGGCCAACGGAACCGGTAAATCCACCCTGCTCAACCTGATATCCGGCCTCGTGAAGGCTGACAAGGGTAGCATCACCATCGGCCAGACGGTGCAGTTTGCCTATTATACACAGGACGGTTTACAGGTGGAAGGAAACAAAAGGGTGCTCGAACTGGTGAAGGATATTGCAGAGGAGGTGACGCTGAACAAGGGATCGATGAGCGCCAGCCAGTTTCTGACCTATTTTGGCTTTGGCCCGGAACTGCAATTCAATTATTTCGAAAACCTCAGCGGGGGCGAAAAGCGCAAACTTTATCTGCTGATGACGCTCATATCCAGCCCCAATTTCCTGATCCTTGATGAGCCCACCAATGATCTCGATATCCATACCCTCAATCTCCTGGAAGATTTTCTCCAGGCTTTTGACGGGTGTCTGCTGATCGTTTCGCACGACCGTTACTTTATGGATAAGCTGGTGGATCATCTCTTTATCTTCGAGGGGGAGGGCAGGATCAAGGATTTCTACGGGAATTATACCGAGTATCATATACAGCAAAAGACAAAGGCAAGGATTAAGCCACGCAACGACCTTGAGAAGCCGGCAAAGGTGGAAAGGGAAAAGCCGGCGGGCAAGGTGAAGCTGAGCTGGAAGGAGGAAAAGGAGTTTGAGCAGCTGCTGAATGATATTGCGGCATTGGAGCAGGAAAAAGCGCAGCTGATCGCAGGTCTGGAGACAGAAAGGGAGGCGGAAAAGCTGCAACAGATGTCGGAGCGTGTCGGGGAGATTCTTTCCATCCTGGATGAAAAAGAACTCCGCTGGCTGGAGCTCAGCGAAAAGAAAGAGCCTGATTCCAGGATTAAATCCTGACGCATTTGCCACTAAATCACTAAGAACACGGAGTTTAACTAAGAAAGAGTTGATTGCGTTGCCGGTGTTGTGTTCTTGCATATCGCTCTTTTCATCTTAGTGTGCCTTAGTGCGCTACGTGGCTTAGTGGTTTATGTGTCGAGGAAGGAAGACGTGTCAATAATCCGGTAATAATTAAAAAGTCTCTGATACCATCGGGATCAAAGATGGTAGATTACTATAGCAATAGAGATGAATGAATGAATGAATGAATGAATGAATGAATGAATGAATGAATGAATGAATGAATGGAAATCAGTATAATATTGCTCTAAGGAATCACCGCGCCTTGCACATACACATTGATCTCCGGTCGCTTGGGATCATTGCAGATCAGGGTCAACGTTTCCATAAATGGCCCGGACTTATCCAGGGCATTGTATATCACCTTGATGGGGACTTCCTGGCGAAAGCGAACCCGATTGGTTTCCATCTCATAATCAAGTTGGGGAGATGAGCTTACCACATTGCGGATAAACAACTGTCGCTTCCCGCTATTCTTGATAAAAAAAGTATGGCTTACCTGGCTGCCTGCCTTCACAGCTCCGAATTCGTGGTTGGTCAGGGTGAAGTACACTTTCGGCGCCTCATTCACCTGGGCAGTGTTCAGGCGGCTGAAATCTTCCTGCAGGTTCATCTCCAGCACTACCTCCACCGGCGCCATCCCTTCCTTATCGGGCAAGAGTCTCAGGGTATCCGTCACCGGACCATAGCCCGTTTTTTTGTCAGCATTGTACACGATGTGAAGGCTTCCCGTTTCCCCGGGATGAAGAATGTCGGGCATCAGATAGGCATCAGTATGCATCTGACTGGCAGAGATATAATACTTCACGGGAATGGCTGCGGCATTCATCACCGGAAAGCTTCTTTCCACCTTAGCCGTGTTGAGGAAGGCTCCCAGATCCAGGGTAGGCGTTTTGAAACGCAAATCACCGCTCAGGTAGGGATAGTCATCTGCCAGGGTCTTCTCCGGCGGAAGAATCTCGCCACTAATAAAGAGTTCAGTCCCTTTTTTCAGGTCTCCGTTGAAATACACCACAGAGGTGCTGATGTATCGTCCTACTTTGACAGGTGGGGTGAACAGGAAGCTGATGAACCCGCGCTTGCCGGGCGCCACAGGACCCCGGGAGTTCCCCAGGCTTCGGCAGCCTTCGCCGGCCTGTATACCGGTGATTTGTATCGGACTGTCGCTCCTGTTGGTGAAAACGTAGGTAACCTCCTGTGCTCCGGCATTGGCCTTTCGCGATCCAATATAGACAGAAGTAGCGTCAAATACCACTTTGCCCTGACCAAAGCAGACCATCCCGCTCAGGATCATCCCTAATATCATCAGCATTCCGCGCACGGATGCGAAGATACGAAAGGCCGTGGATTTGCCGGGTGAAAAAAGCGGCTGTCAATGGCTTCGGACTGAGGGGTACTACCTACATTTGTGCTGGAATTGAAAAAGCAATCCCTTGGTATATCCATCCTCATTTGAAGAGAAAACCGGTTTTGATCATATTCGCCGCCTCTTGCGGGGATTCTGCCTCAGCAGCCTGGGGCAGACGGAAGTAGACCGCATCACTTTTTCGGATGATCCCGTATGGATAGAAGCCGAATTGGACCTGGTAGAGGAGATGCGGGAAATCCTGCTCTTTGGGGAAGGCTTTCCTGCACAGAATTACTTCGACCTGCGCAGGGATCTTAATGCATTGAAGATTAAGGGTAATTGGCTGGAAGTGGAACCCCTGGGTGACCTCCGGGCTGTGATGACGACCATTGCCGATATCCTTGAATATCTCCTGAAAGAGGATTCTCCGGCTTTTCCGGGCCTTGCGGCAATGGCTGCCCCGGTCTATGCGGGTGAGGAAGCCCTGGAAGCAATGAACCGCATCCTGGACAGCCAGGGACAGATGCGGGACAATGCTTCGCCGCGACTTGCTGAGATACGCCGCGGCTTGCTGCGCCTGCAGCAGGAAGTGGAATCCTCGGTGCACAGAATGATGCAGACGGCACGGAAAGCCGGATGGGTACCGGAGGATACCGACATCACGATCCGGAATGGTCGCCTGGTAATCCCTGTCTATGCTTCCGCGAAAAAGAAACTCGATGGCCTTATCCACGATCGGAGTGCCACCGGGCAAACACTTTTTATTGAGCCCCGCGAAATATTTGAATCCAACAATACCATCCGCGAACTCGAATTGGAGGAAAAAGAAGAAATCCATCGCATTCTTGTGGAAATGGCGGATATCCTGCGCCCGCACATCCCAGCCATCCTGGAGGCGGTGGCCTTCCTTGGACGGATTGATTTTATCCGTGCCAAAGGAAAGCTGGCCCTGGAGTTGGGAAGCCACAAACCCCTGCTTCATCCTGAGGCCCGCCTTGAATGGTTTGATGCCCTGCATCCCCTACTTTATCTTTCGCACAAAGCCCAGGGGAAAGAGGTGGTGCCCCTGCGCATCCGCCTCGATAAGGCACAGCGCATTATCATTATCTCCGGTCCGAATGCCGGGGGAAAATCGGTGGCACTCAAAACCATCGGTTTACTGCAGTATATGCTTCAATGCGGCATCACGGTGCCGCTCCGGCCCACATCCGAGGCAGGCATCTTTTCAAAGCTGTTTATTGATATCGGCGATCAGCAGTCCATCGAAAATGACCTGAGCACCTATAGTTCACACCTGCTGAATATGAAGCAACTGCTGTCGGTGGCAGATGAGGGAACACTCTTTCTGATCGATGAATTCGGGAGTGGCACGGAACCCCGTTTTGGAGGTGCCCTGGCGGAAGCAATCCTGGAAGGCCTGCACCAAAAGCAAGCAATGGGGGTGGTGACAACCCACTATGCCAATCTGAAAGCCCTGCCCGAAAAGTATCCGACGATGGAGAATGCGGCGATGCAGTTTGATGTAGAAAAGATCAGCCCGCTCTTCCTGCTGGAAACCGGCAGGCCAGGCAGCTCTTTCGCCTATGAGATTGCGGCACGCATCGGCCTGGAAGAAGAGATACTAAAAGCGGCTGTAGAAAAAACAGGGAGTGAGATCATTGCCCTCGATCGTCAATTGCAACAGGTGGCCAATGACTTGAGAGAGATTGAGAAACAAAAGGCTTCCTTGAGGGTGGCAGACGATTTTCTGGCTGAGATGGTGGACAAATATGAACGACGTACCCGCGATATTGATCATCGGAAGAATGAGATCATTGCGGAAGCCAGGCGCGAAGCCCACCGGATTCTTGAGAACAGCAACAAATTGCTGGAGAATACCATCCGGGATATTCGTGAAAGCAATGCCGATAAAGAAAAGACCCGCTTACTCAGGGAAAAGTTGGAACAGGAAAAGAAGGCCATAAGGCTGAAAGAGGAGGGGGAAGAGCAAAGCCGTAAAAAGGGGCAGAAACAGCCTTCCAATACTTCTCCGCAAAAGAAAACCACCCCAAAAAAAACCGGTCCCCTGGAAGTGGGAGATTTTGTAAGGATGAGCGGGCAGCAGAATACCGGTCATATCCTGGAAATCCGGGGAAGTGTGGCAGAAGTGGCCTTTGGGAATATGAAACTGAAGCTTCCCATCGACCGCCTGGAGCGGTCTGAACAGAAAACCACCTCAGGAGGCAAAAAGAAAGCAGGAGCTTACTCCGGCATTATCCAGGATCTGAATGACAAAATGGCAAGCTTTTCACCCCGTATCGACCTGAGGGGAATGCGGGCCGATGAGGCGATCCAGACCTTACAAAGCCTGGTGGATGATGCCATCCTCCTAAACGTCACAGAACTGTATGTACTGCACGGCAAGGGCGACGGCATTCTGCGTCAGCGGGTGCGTGAATACCTCGCCGGGGTGGAGGAGGTGAAACGATATGCAGATGAGCACGTGGACCGGGGAGGGCACGGCATCACCATCATTTCTTTCAGGTAAACCTGGCACTGATTTTGACTAACACACCTTTTAAAATTATATCCGAATGAAAAAAGAAAATCCACTGAACAGCAAATATCTTCCCTGGGTCATCGTAGTGACCATTCTGGTCTTTTCCGGAATCATTCTGCTCCAACGATCCGGAAAGATGCCCGGAGGCAACGCAGCAAAGGCATCAGAGGCCACCCTCGAGCTCAATCAGGATAATTTTCAGCAGTACACAGCACAGGGACTCATCCTGGTGGATGTCTGGGCCGAATGGTGCAAGCCCTGCAAAGCGATGGAGCCGGCCATTCACGCCCTGGCAGAGGAGATGCAGGGAAAAGCATATGTGGGCAAGCTGGATGCCGATGCCAATCGGAAACTGGTTTCTGAGCTGAAGGTAGATGTAATCCCGACGCTCATTCTATACAAAGACGGGAAAGAGGTAGAGCGCTTTATTGGAATGAAAAGCAAGGAAAGCCTCCAACAGGCGATGATGGTGTACCTTCAGAATGGGCAGGAATGAACCACTGCAAGCCTCAATGGTTTATCAGAAAAGAAAAAGGGAGATTATTTATGACGTCATCCGAGCAGCAGGGCAATGAGGGCGCGCCCGAAAACGCAACGATTCTGAATGGGAAGCAAGCCGGCCTGCCTTTTTACCGGCGGCCTGTGTTTCTGGGAATGCTCCTGGGCCTACTGGGAGGCTACATCTATTATCTGGAAATCGGCTGCAAATCAGGAAGCTGTCCTTTAACTTCGAATCCCTGGACGACTATGGCCTGGGGCGGGGTGATGGGCTATCTGGTGGGCGATCTTTTTACGAAAAAGCCTTCTTCAAAAGAATAGCATATCTTTTCCGCACTTTTTTCCCCATAATCAAGGGATTTAATATTTTCGCCGCTTGTTTTTGAATATTCTTTGACAAAACAGGTGACTATGGAGAAGGAGCAGCTGAAGAAGCGCAAAGGTATACTGGATCGTTTATTAAGCTGGACTGAGAAGGCAGGGAATGCCCTGCCCCATCCGGCTACCCTCTTTGCCCTCTTTGCCCTGGGGGCATTGATCTTTTCAGCCATCGGCCATTATCTGGGCTGGGAGGTGATTCATCCCGGAACCAAGGAGCTGGTCAAACCCGTGAACCTTCTTTCTCACGATGGCATTCACCGTATCATCCTCGAGATGGTGGACAATTTCACCGGTTTTGCGCCCCTGGGAATTGTGCTGGTGGCGATGCTCGGGATCGGGATTGCTGAACAGAGCGGCCTGATCAATGCTGTGATCCGTTTGCTGGTATTGAACTCGCCCAAAAGACTGCTGACCTTTGTCCTGGTCTTTACCGGCATATTGAGCAATGTGGCCTCTGATGTAGGATATGTATTACTGATTCCACTGGCCGGGGTTATATTCCTGGCAGTGGGACGCCATCCTGTGGCTGGAATGGCCGCTGCTTTTGCCGGGGTTTCGGGAGGATTCAGCGCCAACCTGGTGCTGGGAACCATAGATCCGCTCCTGGCAGGACTGTCGACGGAAGCCGCTGAAATCCTCGACCCAGCCTATGATGTGAATCCTACGGCCAACTACTATTTTATGGTTGTTTCCACCTTTATGATCGCTTTCGCAGGAACATACGTGACCGAGCGTCTGGTGGAGCCCCGGCTGGGAAAGTATAAACCTACTGACGAAGACAAAGAACAGGACTTTGAACCTGTGTCGCGATTAGAGAAGAAGGGACTGCGTGCAGCCTTGTTAACCCTGATCGCTTTTGTCATCATTACCCTGATAGGCATTATTCCCGAAAATGGTTTTTTCCGGGGAACGGATGGCGGCATTCTCAGCTCGCCGCTGATCAGAGGGGTGGTGGCAATGCTCTTTATCGTGGCCGGAGCAATGGGGCTTGCCTACGGGTTCACTACCAAGTCGTTTGAAAATGATGCCGATGTGATGAAAGGGATGGCGGCGTCGATGAAAACCCTGGCTACGTATATGGTACTGGTCTTTTTCGCTGCCCAGTTTGTAGCCTATTTCAAATGGAGTAACCTGGGAATCATCCTTGCAGTCAATGGCGCCGGCCTGCTGATGTCGGCAGATATTGGTCTGATCCCATTGATGATCCTTTTTATCATCTTGTCTGCAGCAATCAATATGCTGATGGGAAGTGCCTCGGCCAAATGGGCCATCCTGGCACCCATCTTCATCCCGATGTTTATGATTATGGGCTACTCCCCCGAACTCAGCCAGGTGGTGTACCGCATAGGAGACAGTGTTACCAATGTCATTTCCCCGATGATGAGCTTCTTCGCCCTGATCATTGCTTTTATACAGAAGTATGATCCCAAAGCAGGGATAGGAACGATCATCGCAACGATGCTCCCGTATTCTGTCATATTCTTTATCGGTTGGATCATTCTGCTCATTATATGGTTGCTGCTGGGGGTTCCTTTGGGACCGGGTGCTGGTATCCACTATACCCTGCCGGGATAATGGGAAGGAATGATAAATGAACCTGTCCTGAGACATCAGGCGCGGCCGAAATGCTTAACTTTGCGGCTTTCTTGAATGCTTACATATTAAGAATCAACACTATAATAAATGAAAGCATACGTTTTTCCGGGCCAGGGAGCCCAGTATCCCGGAATGGGAAAGGAGCTCTTCGAGCAGTCGGAGCTTGCCCGGCAACTTTTCGGTAAAGCCAATGAGATACTTGGCTTTGAGATCACCGAGCTGATGTTCAATGGAACGGAGGAAGACCTGCGCCAGACACGGGTTACCCAGCCGGCTATTTTCCTGCATTCCGTCATCCTGGCAAAATTATTGGGAGATTCCTTTCAGCCGGATATGGTGGCCGGACATTCCCTGGGCGAGTTCTCTGCTTTGGTAGCCAATGAGGTGCTCACTTTTGAGGATGGCCTCTCACTCGTATATCAAAGGGCAATGGCAATGCAAAAAGCCTGTGAGGCAGCGCCCTCGACAATGGCGGCCATTATCGGCCTGGAGGACAATAAGGTGGAAGAAGTGCTGGATGGGATCAGCGGTGTAGTCGTTCCTGCAAACTACAATTGTCCCGGTCAACTGGTGATCAGTGGAAGCTTTGAGGCCATTGATGCAGCCTGTGCAGCACTCAAAGAGGCTGGTGCCAAACGCGCACTGCCCTTGAAGGTAGGAGGAGCATTTCATAGTCCGCTAATGGAGCCGGCCCGTCTTGAACTGGCCCGTGCCATCCAGGAAACATCCTTCCGGAAAGGACGATGTCCGATCTACCAGAATGTGGATGGCAAACCCCATACCGACCCACAAAGCATTCAGGAAAACCTGGTAGCCCAGTTGACCTCCCCGGTACGTTGGACTCAGATTATGCTGAATATGCTGGAAAATGGTGCTTCCTCCTTCACCGAAGTCGGTCCGGGAACAGTACTGCAAGGCCTGGTCAGAAAGGTGAACCGCGAAGTGGAAGTGGGTTCGGCCAGTCTGTAAAGCTTACAAAAGTCGATTTTTCAGAGAAGGTATGCCTTCCTGTAAGTCAGGAAGGCTAAGGGCCTTCTGCAAGGCAGCCCCCTGGCTCGACTGATGCAGATCCGAGCCCAGAAAGTCCACAAGTCCTTTCCGCCAGTAGTGCCAGGCTTTCTTCTGTACCGCCTTGCCATAATTCCCGGTAAAGGAAAGCAGGTTGACCTGCAGCAGAAGTCCCTGCCCCAGCAGGTCTTCCAATTCCGGATGCCCCGGCCACCAATAAGGGTAGCGCTCAGGATGCGCCAGGATAGGTTTGTACTCCCTTATTTGTAAATCGAAGAGGTATTGTTGCAATAAGTGTGGGGGGGCACTGAATGGACATTCGATCAGCACATAAGGTCCCGATCCGAATGAAAGCAGCTTATTCTCCTTAAGAAAAGAATCAAAAAGCTCATCCAGCATATACTCCGCAGCCACCTCCAGTTTGATATGCAGACCCCTGTACTGCATTGCTTCGAGTACCCTTTCTCCTGCCTTTTGAATAATCTCCGGACTGTTGTGGTATTGTCCGGCCATCACGTGGGGGGTGGTAATGACTTTTGTATAACCGCAGTCCTGCAGTACCTTCAGCATTGCCAGGCTTTCGTCCAGGGTGACAGCGCCATCATCAATCCCCGGTAAAATATGATTGTGAAAATCGCTTCCTATCAGACGGGCACTTTCCAATGGAAGGGTGTGCGTGCTTTCAGTTTTATTAAAAAGACTGCGCCAGATCAACGTTTGCTGTATTGTTCTTCATAATACTGCTGATAGGCCCCGCTGGTGAGCCTGTCTAACCATTCTTCATTATCCAGGTACCAGTCGATGGTGCGCGAAAGCCCTTCAGCGAAATCGAGGGAAGGCTCCCAGCCCAGATCCTTCTGCAGCTTGGAGGAATCAATGGCATAGCGAAGATCGTGACCAGCTCTGTCTTTGACATACGTGATCAACTGAGCGGATGCCCCCTTTTCCCTGCCCAGCTTCTGATCCATCAATACACAGAGTAGGTGAATGAGGTCAATATTTTTCCACTCATTGTTGCCCCCTATATTGTAAGTTTCCCCTTCTTGTCCGCGGTGAAAAATCAGGTCGATGGCATTGGCGTGGTCTTCCACATACAGCCAATCGCGCACATTTTCTCCTTTTCCGTAAACCGGCAGGGGTTTATGATGGCGGATATTGTTTATAAAGAGGGGCAGAAGCTTTTCGGGGAATTGATAGGGGCCGTAGTTGTTGGAGCAATTGCTGATGACCACAGGCAATCCGAAGGTATGGTGATAGGCCCTGACCAGGTGATCCGAGCTGGCCTTGGATGCAGAATAAGGACTGCGCGGATCATAAGGAGTTGTTTCAGTGAAAAGGCCTACCTCGCCCAATGATCCGTAAACTTCATCCGTGGAGATATGATAAAAACGTTTTCCTTCCCCATTCTCCTTCCAAACTTCCCTAGCGGCATTAAGCAGGTTGACCGTTCCCACTATGTTCGTAAAAATGAAGGCATTGGGGTTGGAAATAGAACGATCCACGTGGGATTCAGCCGCCAGGTGGATCACCCCGTCGGGTTGGTATTCCCTGAAGACGGCGAATACCGCTTTTTCATCTACAATATCCACCTTTAAAAAACGGTAGTTGGGCGCCTTTTCCACATCTTTCAGGTTCTCCAGATTGCCGGCATAGGTAAGCTTATCCAGGTTGAGGATAAGATAATCCGGATATTTTTTCACCATCAGGCGGATCAGGTGGGAGCCGATAAAGCCGGCTCCACCGGTAATCAGGATTACTTTATTGTAAGATTCCATATACATTACTTTTTATCATACCATCCTGTTTCTCTGAGATGTTGTTCCCATTTCCAGGCTGTGTCCATCATTTCAATCAGATCCTTTTCTGCTTTCCACTGCAAGACCTCGTTGGCCAGGCTTGTGTCTGCCCAAACCTTTTGCACATCGCCTTCTCTGCGCCCCACGATTTTACAGGGGATGCGAATACCGCTGGCCTCTTCAAATGCCCTGACCATTTCAAGGACAGAGTATCCCCTGCCTACTCCGATATTGTATATTTCCAGGGCCTTGCATTCCGGTGATTGCAGTCGCTCCATTGCCTTCAGATGGGCCTGCGCCAGATCCACCACGTGGATATAATCACGCACCGCTGTGCCATCGGGCGTATCATAATCTCCCCCGAAGATACGCAAAAACGGCCTTTCACCGGCTGCCGTCTGGGTGATATAGGGGACCAGGTGATGGGGGATGCCATAGGGTAATTCCCCGATCCGGGCCGATGGATGTGCCCCGATTGGGTTAAAATACCTGAGAGAGATGGCACTTATTCCTTGCATTCCTGCCATCTTCTGCAATATCTCTTCTGCTATCTGTTTTGTATGTCCGTAGGGAGAGGCCGGAGCTTTGAACGGGGCATCTTCCCGTATGGGCAGCACATCCGGCTGTCCGTAAACCGTACAGGAGGAGGAGAAAACCAGATGCGGGATATGTTGCGCCTGCATTCCCCGCAATACATTGATCAGCGAGAACAGATTATTCTGATAATATTTCAGCGGCTCTCTGACGGATTCTTCCACAGAAAGAAAAGCTGCAAAATGGATGAGGGCATCTGCCTTGCCGTTATGTGCGAAGAAGGCATCGCTGGCAATGGGATCGGCCAGATCCACCAGATGGAATTCCGGGTCTATGCCGGCAATGTGCCGGATTTCATCCAGCACTTCCTTCTCCGAATGGGACAAGTTATCTGCAATGACCACCTCCCACCCGGCCTGCAGTAATTCTACCGCGGTGTGGGCGCCAATATATCCGCAGCCTCCGGTGACGATGACCCGCATCCTGTGTTGATTAAAGACTCCAGTAAGTCATTTGGTTTACCTTATCCCTGTATATACCCTTGACATCAGCCAGGATGGGGAACTCTCCGGAAAGGGAAAGGAAGTAGCTTTCAGGCAGGGACTTGTATTCCTTATGCGAAACGGCTACCACGATGGCATCGTAAGGCCCTTTCGGATCCTTTTTAAGGGTAATCCCGTATTCTTCTTCCACTTCCTCCGGGGAGGCCCAGGGGTCGATCACATCGGTAGAAACGCCATAGCTCCGAAGTTCGGAGAAGATATCCGGAACCCGGGAGTTTCGGATATCGCTGACGTCCTCTTTAAAGGTAATCCCCATCAGCAATACCCTGGAGGCGAGGACATTCTTGCCCGCGGCAATGATCTTCTTCACCACCTGTTTGGCCACATAATAGCCCATTGAATCGTTGACAAAGCGTCCGCTGTTGATGATCTGGGGATGATAGCGGAGTTTTTTTGCCTTATAGGTGAGATAATAGGGATCCACGCCTATGCAGTGCCCACCCACCAGTCCGGGATAGAAATGCAGGAAATTCCACTTGGTTCCGGCGGCTTCCAGCACCTCAAAGGTATTGATATTCATTCTATTGAAAAGAATGGACAATTCATTCATCAATGCGATATTCACATCCCGCTGGGTGTTTTCAATTATCTTGGCTGCTTCAGCTACTTTTATGGAGGAAGCCCTGTGTACTCCGGCATCCACTACCATCTCGTACAATTCAGCCACCACATCGAGGGATTCGTTATCACAAGCGGAAACCACTTTTTTGATGGTGCGCAGGGTATTCACTTTATCCCCTGGATTTATGCGCTCAGGGGAATAGCCAACTTTGAAATCTTCCACATATCGGAGTCCGGACAGATTCTCAAGAATCGGGACGCAGTCCTCTTCGGTGGCACCAGGGTATACTGTGGATTCATACAGTACATAGTCCCCTTTCTTTAAAACACTCCCTACAGTTTGGCTGGATTTAAGCAGAGGGGTCAGGTCCGGCATATTGCTGTCATCAATAGGGGTAGGGACAGCAACGATATATACGATGGCATCTTTTATCTCAGAGATTTCTGAGGTAAAATAGATATCTGTTCCTTCGAAGGCTTCGGATTCCAGTTCCCGGCTGGGGTCAATCTTATTGCGAAGCATACCTATCTTCTCCTTGCTGATGTCAAAGCCAATGACTTTCAGCTCACGGGCAAATTCAAGGGCAATGGGAAGTCCCACATAACCCAGGCCGATTACGGCCAGGCTGGCTTCCTTCTGCTTCAATCTCTCTATCGTATTCATTTCTTTTTATTTAGGCTTTCAATAGCGGGTGAATATTATCATTGTATTTTGCTGTGGCATTCCTGATCTGGTAAACCAGATCCACACTTTGACGGGCATCGGCTGTTGTAAAACCATTGCCTTTGAGGATGTGTGCATAACTCAGCGTATGCAGATCCTCGAAGCCACCACTGAATTCATAAGCTTCCTCATCAAGCTGGATAGCACGAAAAGGTTTGCTGTTCCCATCAGCGCCGATGGATAAATATCTTGGGGAAAGACTCAGGAACCAGCGGACATTGGCTTTCTCCAGGTCAAGGAATCCACTGGCTGTTTCTGCATCCTGATAATGGAGTTGCATTTCACGGCAGCTTCCGAAAACATCCAATAGCATATCAAACAGATGGATACCGATGTTGGTGGCCACGCCCCCCGATTTTTCCGGTTTTCCTTTCCACGACCACTGATACCATCTTCCCCTGGGGGTGATATATCGAAGGTCCACATCAAATATCTTTCCCGGCGGGGCTTTCCTGACTTTCTCCCGGAGGAGTTCGATCAGCGGGTGCAGCCTGAGTTGCAGGATAAGGTGAATCTTCTTGCCGCTTTCTTCTTCCAGCAGGCTTAGTGCATCCACATTCCAGGGATTCAGAACAAGCGGTTTCTCGCAGATGGCGTCGGCATCATTGCGCAGGGCCATCCGGATGTGGGCATCGTGAAGATAATTGGGCGAGCAAATGCTCACATAATGGATACGCTTCTGTTCATCGCGGCGCAGTTTATCCAGGTGACGATCGAAACGCTCCGGTTCGGTGAAGAAATCGGCTTCAGGAAAATATGCGTCAATCTGACCCATCCCATCATAGGGATCCAGGGTGGCCACCAGTTGATGTCCGTTGTCCCTGATGGCTTTCATATGCCTGGGAGCGATGTAACCGGCCGCACCGATCAAGCCAAATCTGTACATAGCCTTATTCTTTTCTGTCTGTGGGCTTTACTTCTCCCTGCACCAGGTGGTACCAGGTTTTTCCTTCAGGGCATTGTGCCCAGCCATCTTCATCAAAATGCAAACGATGCCCATAGGCACTCATCCATCCCGCCAATCTGGCCGGACTGCCCAGCATCAGCGCATATTCCGGAACCGAACGGGTAACTACAGCCCCGGCGCCAATAAAGGCATAGGCACCAATCTCTATCCCGCAAACTACTGTAGCGTTTGCACCGATGGTAGCCCCCCTTCTGACCAGGGTCTTATCATATTGCCCCTTTCGTACGATGGCACTGCGTGGATTTCGGATATTGGTAAATACCATTGAGGGGCCCAGGAAGACATCGTCCTCGCATTCCACCCCTTCGTAAAGCGAGACATTGTTCTGCACCTTTACATTCTTACCCAGCTTCACGCCTTTTCCCACAAATACATTTTGTCCGAGGCTGCAGCCTTCCCCCAAAATAACTTCAGGCATCAGATGGCAGAAGTGCCAGATGCGGCTTCCATTGCCTATCTGGCAATCCGGATCAACGACCGCAGTGGGATGAATATAAATATCATTTTCCATCATACGGTATCAAAGATACGCAAGTAATGATTCAGCGATGAAACCTTGTTGTTCCTCGTCCAATTCGGTGTGCATAGGCAGGGAAAGGCAAGTGGAAGCCACCTTTTCAGAGGCAGGAAAATCCCCCTCTTCATATCTTGGATCCAGGTAGGCTTTCTGAAGGTGCATTGGAACGGGGTAATAGATCGCACAGGGAATTCCATTCGCCTGCAGGTGCTCCATCAGCCCGAACCGATCGCTTTCCCTGACCAGCAAAGTATATTGGTGAAAAATATGGGTAGAGAAAGTGGCACGATGGGGAACGCTAAGCTTGGGGTGTTGTCCAAAGCGGGCATCATAGCGTGCGGCCGCTTCCTGCCGTGCCTGGTTGTATTGATTCAGGTATTTCAGTTTGATTTCAAGGATGGCGGCCTGGATGCTGTCAAGGCGGGAATTAACCCCTACCAGATCGTGGTAGTAGCGACGGGTCATCCCGTGGTTCACAATCACCCTGAGTTTGGCTGCCAGGGCATCATCATTGGTAAATACGGCACCACCGTCTCCATAGCAACCCAGGTTTTTGGAAGGAAAGAAGCTGGTGCATCCAAGGTGTCCGATACCGCCTGCTTTTTGACTGCCTTCCCTGCCCAAATAATCTGCGCCCAGGGCCTGGGCAACATCTTCCACCACAAAAAGCTGGTGCGCTTTTGCAATATCCATAATCTCATCCATCGCAGCACATTGACCGAAAAGATGGACTGGGATGATGGCTTTGGTTTTTGGAGTGATGGCATTTTTAAGCGCTTCCGGATCAATGTTGAAGGTGTGAGGGTCGATGTCCACCAGCACCGGTGTCAGCCCAAGCAAAGCAATCACTTCGGCAGTGGCAATGAAAGTGAAAGTAGTGGTGATCACTTCATCTCCGGGCTTCAGATCCAGGGCCATCAGCGATACCTGGAGGGCATCCGTTCCATTGGCGCAGGGGATCACGTGATTAACGCCCAGGTATTGCTCCAGTTTCTGCTGAAAACTATGAACGGCAGGCCCGTTGATGAAAGCAGAGGAGTCGATTACATTTAAAACGGCAGCGTCTACTTCTTCCTTGATTTTCAGATATTGGCCGTGCAAATCGACCATTTGGATCTTTTTCATAGTGGGATGGCTTGTTCTCCAGATTTGTGAAGAAGCAAAAATAATGATTCCGGCCGGATGGCAAAGGAAAGGCTCACTCCGGGGATCGGATTCCTGGATTGTGATTACTTTTGACTGCCCTTAAGCGGCAATAGTGGTTAAACTGACTCGTTTGAATCCTCAATTTTTTTGCAATGAAAAGATATTTACTAACCCTTCCTTTCCTGTTTCTGTTCCTCGGTCCGCTTTCTGCCCAGGATGAAGAAGCACCCCGGCCCTCCTCTTATATGCTGGTATACGGAAGCTTTGGTTTTCACCTGCCTGGGGGAGATCTCGCTGATCGGTTTGGAAGCAACTTACTGGTGGGGCCTGGATTTATGTATAAGACAGATGCAAATTGGTTCTGGGGAATAGAAGCGGATTTTCTTTCCGGAAATTCAGTGAAGGAGGATGATATTTTTGCCGGCCTGGAAACAGAAACCGGCTTTATGATTGACGCCAGCGGTTTGTATGCCGATGTATATACCTCTGAACGTGGGTTTCGGGTAGGACCTCGTTTTGGAAAGATTATCCCTCTGAATAAAAAGAATCCGAATGCCGGTTTAATGTTCAGTCTTTCACCCGGCCTTTTGCAACACAAAATCAGGATAGAGAACCGAAACAATGCGGCTCCGCAAGTCGATCCGGATTATGCCAAAGGATATGACCGACTGAGCAACGGTTTTGCTTTGACAGAGTTTGTGGGGTACTTCTATAGTGGTAAATCGTCACTTGTCAGTTTTTATGCCGGGATGGAATTTGTGCAGGCCTGGACCCAATCGCGCCGCGATTGGGATTTCGACAAGATGCAAAAGGACGAAACCCGCCGTCAGGATTATTTGAATGGGTTTAAAGCAGGCTGGGTCATTCAATTCAATAGAAGCACATCCCGCACCTATTATTATTGAGGTGCAAAACCACCTGAAGCAATGCCAGTTTTTTCCCCTTTTCTTAAATAAATTTTTCATCAGCTATGATCCGCGCACTTTACACACTGGGTGTCAAAGCTTATAGCCTGGGCATACGACTGGCCTCGCCCTGGAATGCAAAAGCAAAGGCCTGGATCAAAGGGCGGAGTGCTGGATTTCCTGCATTTCCTGAGAAGAAGCCTGGAGAATTCAGAGTGTGGTTTCATTGCGCCAGCCTGGGCGAATTTGAACAGGGAAGGCCCGTAATGGAAGCATTGTTGCATACTCATCCTCATCTTTCTCTCATCGTAACTTTCTTTTCCCCCTCCGGGTTTGAGGTTCGTAAAAATTATGCCCCGGCTCTGCGAGTGCTGTACCTGCCTTTGGATACCCCATACAATGCCAGGCGTTTTGTGCGGGAGTCAGGGGTGGATATGGCCGTCTTTGTTAAATATGAATTCTGGTACAACTATTTGAATGCACTGTATTTGGCCTCTGTGCCTACCTTCTTTGTTTCAGCCCTCTTTCGGCCCTCTCAGGTCTTTTTTAAATCCTGGGGAAAATGGTTCATCGCACATTTGCATCAAGCAGCACAGATCTTTGTGCAGGATGAAAGCTCCCTGAAGTTATGTCAGCAGGCTGGCCTGCAGAATATCACATTGAGTGGAGATACCCGCTTCGACAGGGTGATGGCCGTGGCCGGCGTCGCGGATCCTTTCCCGGAAATAAGGGCTTTCATCGGGGGGAGACCTTGTGTGGTTGCCGGCAGCACCTGGCCAGGAGATGAGCAGGTGCTGGCAGCTGCCTGGAAAAAAATGCAGGAAGTCGTTTTCATTCTTGCGCCCCACGATATTCGCCAGGAACGAATTGAAGAAATTCAAAGATATTTTGGAGAAAAGGGCCTGCTATTTTCGTATCTGAAAGCAGCATCAGAAGGGCGACTTATCATCATCGACAACGTCGGGATGCTCTCAATGCTATACGCCTATGCCGATGTGTGCTGGGTCGGGGGTGCATTCGATTCGGGCTTACACAATATTCTCGAGGCTGCGGCTCACGGCAAGCCCGTTTTGTTTGGTCCTCATACCGATAAATTTCCCGAGGCCGGAGCATTGATAGAAGCAGGGGGAGGCTTACAAGTGGGAAGTATGGAGCAAGCCACGTACCTGCTTCATTCCCTGATAAATAAACCTGAGGAAGCCCGAAGAGCAGGCCTCTGCAGCAAACAGTTCATTTCAGCAAATCAGGGGGCCACAGCAATCATCACTGCCCATTTGGCGGGCTATATTTTAAACAAACAGAAGGTTTTGAGAAATGGCTAATGTGTGGCCGGCGCACGGATGAGCCTCAAGCTCTCCACTTCCTGGTTTCCATCGAAACCTTGCTTGCGCATCAGCAACAGATAGCTTCCGGATGGCAAAGGCCCTGGTTTTAGCAAGATTTGATGGGATCCTATCTGCAGATGATGTGATTGTTGGAGCAGCAGTCTGCCCATCATATCATACAGTTCGAAGCCAAGCTGGCTTTCGCTTGCGAGGCTGATCTCAATATTTATATCTTCCCTGAATGGATTAGGATAAGCTGTCCAATCGCGAAAAGCTTCTTCGGTATGGGTGAAGTAATCCTTCGTTCTCTGTGGGTTGATGATCCGGGGCATTGCGGCTACAACAGCGGATTGATATTTCACCACAGGGCTGTATGCCGTGGCAAATCCATCGCCAATCGAACCCTGAAATTTTGCCGGGGTAAAGGAGAAGTTCATTGTTTCCAGGCTGGAGTATCCATCGCCGTCTCCTCCATAGAATTTATCATAGGAACCTGAGAAGGTCAGGGACACATTGCTGGCAAAGCCTCCGCCTGGCCCACCTGCAAAATAACCTGTCTGGGATCCAGCCTGAAGAGTGGAAAGCGCTGAGGCGTAGCCATCTCCGCTACCGCCTGAGAAGCTTTGGGCATTCAGTTGCAGGGAAAGAAGTACCCCAGTAAAAAGGATGCTTAGAAATTTGAGTTTCATTCTATACTTCCTTAATTAGCCGTGCGAACCGCCCTGAAACCGTAGGAGCTGTTACGCAGATTATCGCTGTTGGCAGCATAGTAACGGGAAGATACCTGGAGGGTTTCTCTGAAATAATTGAAAGCTCCTCCCCTTAGTCCTACACCGTTAGATGTACTAATAGCACCGCCAACATACCCGGGCCATCCGCTGTTATCAGCGAATCCATCGTTGGTGAGTGCACCATCGCCGTGACTTCCGTTGAAGCTTCTTCCAGCCAGTGTTCCCAGGGTCACACAGCGCTCAAAAGCATTCCCGCTGAGTTCCATCACACCGTAAAAACTGGCTCCGGTTTCTTCCCGGTTGGGGTTGATGGCAGAGGAAGCAAATATCCCGCATCGGGCTGGCATTCCAATATTGTTGAAAGTAGCGTTGTAAAGCGCATTTCCCGTTCCTTGTCCCGGGTTCGAAATCGATTCATTGGCCTGTCCGGGATTAACGAAATTATACACGGAGTTATGAATATTCACACTTCCCCAGGCAAATTCACCGGGCACCGGAAACAGACCACCTCTGCTGGCTTTCTCAAACTCCAGTTCAGACATAGGACGCAGACCTGCCCAGTCGGCATAAGCACATCCGTCTGACCAGTTCAGGTAAGCCATCGCTCTTTCGGGTTCGTTAGCAGCATAATTAGGATGAAAACCACTAATGGGGTAATTGCTGATGACAGTCTGTATGCGGGATGAAGCCTGGACTGAAGTCAGGGCATTCAGGAAATCTGCATATTGTCCCTGGCTGGTCTCATACTTCATAATATAAAAACCCTGGTAACCGGTTGGATAGGTCGCATTGTTAATGGTAGTGATGCCATTGGCATCAATCCCATCATCTCCGTCCACCAGTATACCGGTCTGCTTAATCTGGGCATCATCGCTGTTTGCGGTGGTTCTGACAATTACTGGCTGGTCGGTAATTTGAACCGTTTTTGTGCTCGTTTGCTGAATAAATCTTCCAAATGAGCCGCCATCCCCCAGGTAAAAATTCCCGGTCGGAATTTTTACCATCTCTATTCCACTCACTTTTACCTGAATATTGGCAGTGTTGGCAATGCCGTCAGCCAGATTATTCCAGCGAATATTGCAGGAAGTGAAGGTATTGGTACCAGCGCCATTGCTGGCACGAAAAACGAACAATCCCTTAAAATCCGAGGGAAGTTCAAAGGAAGCTCCGGCAGGAAAACTGTGCCCGGTACTGTTCAGGGTGGCGTGGAGCCAGTCTCCATTAGGCTGACGGTATTTGATAAAAACCCAGACCGCATCATAGTTCACCGCATCCTTCCAGGAGTTGTCCCAACTAAGGTCAAATCCGATATCACTACCATTAATGGTTACATTGGAAATACTCACATTATTGGCGTGAGATAGCTGCCAGAAAAAGGCAAGAAATAGCAAAAGAAGAAACTTTTTCATCGTATAAGTGGCATTAATATGTCGTAGTACAATTCGAAACAACTTCCGAACCAGCTCATTACCAAGTTTTTATCCAAGTATTCCGCGTAATCTCAGGCTTATACGGGAAAAAATCAGGAACGTTTCCTGATATATATACCATTTTCCAAGCAAAGGTAACCATAAAAAAGAAACTATATCCCAGAAAGACAAAGTATTATCCTACCGATTTTGACAGAATAGGCGTTTGGCTGCGCCGGTAAAAAAGCTAGGACAAGATTTTGTAGGATTGCCCCTTCCTGCTCAGGGCCTGGGTGATGAGGCCAAGCTGCGACTGTTCCTGTAAGTTGAAGGTTACCGTAACAAGGACATATCCGACAGGAACGGTGGTGATGGATCGCTCGTGGGAAATCTCGTCAATATTGGCACGCAGGGGTTCCAGAATATCAATGATGGATTTGAGTTCTCCTGCCACATCTGGAATGAGCACTGCAATGCGTGCACGCAGGCCTTCATCCATCATCCCTTTCTCCAGGATTTGTTCCAGTAATCCTGTGTTGATATTTCCACCGCTGATAACAGGAACGACCTTTCGGCCTCTGAAAGAGATCTTTTTGTGCAGGACGGCTGCCAATGCAGCCACGCCGGCCGGTTCAGCAAGGATTTTTGCACGCTGCAGAAGAAGATAAAGACTATGGGCGATTTCGGCATCCGATACAACAAGGATATCGTCCACATACTCTCTGGTGGCATCGAAGGTGAGCTGGCTCGGCGTTTTGACGGCAATACCATCGGCGATGGTTGCCATTTTGTTCAGTTTTACGGGTTTGCCTTCAGCCAGTGCATTTCTCATCGATTGTGCTCCCTCCGCTTCTACACCATATACCCGGATTTTGGGATTCAGATTCTTTATGGCAATAGCAATACCCGAGATCATTCCTCCTCCCCCGATCGGAACAAGAATATCTTGCACACTGTCCAGGTCATCGTAAATCTCAAGGCCCATCATTCCCTGCCCGGCAATGATCAAAGGGTCGTCAAAAGCGTGAACAAAGACGGCTCCGCTTTCCGCTCTGTAGTCCTGTGCTGCCGCCAGGGCATCGTCAAAGGCATTGCCTTTCAAAACCACATCTGCACCATACGAGCGCGTGGCAATTACCTTCAGGGGAGGGGTAAGCACCGGCATAAAAACGGTAGCTTTCGCGCCCATTTTCTTTGCAGCATAAGCCACCCCTTGGGCGTGATTGCCGGCCGAAGCACATACCACCCCCCTCTTCAACTCCTCCTTTGAGAGAGAACAGATTTTGTTGTATGCCCCCCTAACCTTGAAGGATCCGGTGGATTGCAAGTTCTCCAGTTTCATAAACACACTGGCACCGGACATAGCGGAAAAGGTTTTGCTGTGCTCCAGGGGGGTGTGCTTAACAATGCCTTTTAACCTTTTCTGAGCAGCGATGATGTCGGAAAAGCGGGGTAATTCATAGTTATCCATTGTATCCTATTCCTGTTTTTTAGTATGGTTTTCCATCATTTGAATAAAGGATGCTACCCTGCTTTGCATTTCACCTTTCATATTCTGGTCGGTGAGACGGGTCTTCATCACCGTATCCGGATCCTTCATTTTTTCTTCCGCGACCACCAGGCTTATGGGAAATGCCTCACAATGGGTGCACTTTTCCCCCAGTAACTCCTGCACCTTCTTGAATACGTGGCCGTGCCCGAATTTCTCATCCCTCTGCTCGAAGCCACTTCCGCAGCAGCTGATGAAAACCCAGTTGTCCACCCTGTTTTTGTAGCGTAGGATAAAATCCTTGAGCGGGGGAATGAGTTTGCCTACAAAGACAGGACCGCAAAGAATTACCCTGTCATAGGCATCAGGACGAAGTTTCATTGGACGGATGCCCAAAGAGAGCTTTAGCAGGAAAAAGAAAAAGGCATCCAGTCGCGGCCGGATAGGCTCTATGTCACATTGCAATCCTTCCGCGACTTTGTTTGCCAGATAGGCATTGTTACCTTTCACGGAGTAATATGCTACAAAGGTTTTCATAATGTAGGGATTGGGTGGTTGGGATTATGATTCTTATGCAAAGAAAAGGAGTTTGCGTCCACCTTCGTCAACCAAAGATTGACTGTGGTGGATAAATTTGAGGATGAGGGTCCACCTTCGCAAAGGCTATGATGGAACAGGGGAAAACAATTTGGAGTTTGGTGCAAATGTCAAAGTTCTCCTCCACACTCATCCTCAGTAATGGATAGGTCAGGATTGAGTTTGAGGAAGAGGAACAGGGGAAAACAATTTGGAGTTTGGTGCAAATGTCAAAGTTCTCCTCCACACTCATCCTCAGTAATGGATAGGTCAGGATTGAGTTTGAGGAAGAGGAACAGGGGAAAACAATTTGGAGTTTG